>Ga0137409_10002019_pt1 | contig 21886 bp, 20 predicted proteins | sample CZODoug1_16funga_FD_122059 | JGI IMG/M metagenome (GOLD analysis project Ga0137409, IMG submission 122059) | Vadose zone soil fungal communities from Angelo Coast Range Reserve, California, USA - CZODoug1_16fungal (Hybrid Assembly) | ecosystem: Environmental > Terrestrial > Soil > Vadose zone... | reverse complement strand
GGAATCACGAGGACGGCGTAACAAACTTAGCGCGCCGCCGCGCGTCGAGGAGCCGGCGGCATGCGTACAAAATCAAACCGACAGCCAGCGTCGGCCCACACACCCAGAACAGCTCGCTCCCAATGACCGCCAGCCCTCGCGAGGAAAAGAACGCCGCGCCAATCGGCGATACCCGAATGGGTCGCCACGGCAAAAAGTATCGCGTCGGGTCAAACGGAGAAAAGAATGCGATGCCAAGTCCGCCGTCCGTCATCGCATCCAATACTCCGTGGGAACAAGTAATCGTGAAAAAGAGCAAACTCTGTCCGAATCTTTCCAACGTGCTTCCGCCAAGGTAAATTCCCACAGCAATTCCAATCGCCACCGCAAACAAGAATGAATGGGTCATCCCGCGATGTCCCCACAAGTCCCCGTATCGCACACCAAACCCAAATCCAATTACGTCCACATCCGGCAACGCCGAACAAACCAACGCCACTGTCCAAAATCGCCAATCGCCCCGCAGCCGCGCTCCAGCCGCCTGTCCCAACGCAGCCCTCACCAAAAAATGTGTCGGAATGCTCGGCATCTTCGTCAGCTAATCGTCCTCCCCCCATCCAGCACCAGCACATGCCCCGTCAGAAATTTCGCACCCGCCAAATACGACACCGCCTCCGCCACATCCTCCGGCGTCCCAGTTTTCTTAAGCGGCGCGAATTTCACAAACTCCTGCTCCCACTCCGGCGGATCGCCCGCCATCGTAATCGTCCCGGGCGCAATCGCATTCACGCGCACTTCTGGCGCCAGCGATTTCGCCAGCGTCTTCGTCAACATGATCATTCCTGCTTTCGAAATCGAATGCGCAATGTATCCCGGCCAGCCCAAAATTCCGCCCGTATCCGCAAAATTCACAATCGCGCCATTCGAACGCCGCAACCACGGCGCTGCAGCCTGCGCCAGAAAAAATGGCCCCTTCACATTCGTGTCCAGCGAAGCATCCCAAATCTCTTCTGTCGTCGAAATCACGCTCGACGGCAAAAAATTCGCGGCGCTGTTCACCAACACATCGATTCGCCCAAACTCATGCGCCGCTCGCTGTACCAACGCGCGAATCTCTTCCCCGCTCGTCAACTCCGCCCGCATCGCCAGGGCGCGCCGTCCCAACTTTTCAATCTGCGCAACAACCTCCGTCGCCTCCGCATCTGACCCGCGATAGTGCACCGCCACGTCTGCGCCTTCGCTCGCCAAACGCAACGCCACGGCCCGCCCCAGCCGCTTCCCGGCTCCCGTCACCAACGCCACTTTGCCGCTAAATTTCGTTTCCATCGCTCAAACCTATCACATACGTCTCACAACCTTTTATCTCTGCGAACTCTGTGACTCTCCGGCCCTTTCGACAGTTCCTAGTCATCGGTTACCTCTAACGATTACAATCTCCCTGCACTCTTGGAGCGACAATGAACCTCGACCTTCTCGCCATCGCCGCCCATCCCGACGACGTTGAACTAACTTGCGGCGGCACTCTCCTCAAAATGGCGCAAGCCGGCTACAAAACCGGCATCGTCGACCTGACTGCCGGCGAAATGGGAACGCTCGGCACGCCCGAGACCCGCGCAAAAGAAGCCGCCCTCGCTGCCAAAATCCTCAAAGTAAAATATCGCGGCACCCTCGGCGTCCCCGACTCCGACGTCCAGGCCTCCCGCGCTCACAAACTCCGCCTCGCCGCCGCCATCCGCGAACTTCGCCCTCGCACCGTCATTATTCCCTACTGGGAAGCCCGCCATCCCGATCACTACAACGCCTCCACTCTCTGCTACGAAGGCTGTTTCCTCGCCGGCCTCAAACAACTTCCCATTGCCGGCGAACCGTTCCGCCCTCACAAGATTCTCTACTCGACCGCCTTCGCCACCGCTCGTCCCACCTTCGTCGTGGACATCACTGCCCAATTCCCCTTGCGCCACAAAGCCATCCGCGCCTTCCACTCCCAATTTGCTGGCACCAACCGCAAACGCAAAGTCTTCCTTGCCATCGACCGCCTCGAAGACGAAATGAATCAGCTCGCCCGCCACTACGTCGAAATGATCGGCGTCCGCTATGGCGAGCCCTTCCTGCAAAAAGAAATGATGAAAGTTAACGACGTCGTGGAAATGGAAGTCAGATCAGTCTAGCGCGGTGAAATAGTGTGAGGGCCGTCGTTGTAGAGGCCACTTTCTGAAGCGGGCCCTCTTCGATGTAAACTGAGTCGAAGATTCCGCCGATTCAGCGTGCTGTCAGCCGGTCGTCTCTTCCAATCTAAGCCTGCCGAGCGCTGCACACTGGTACGCCAATCGCGGAGTCTCTTCTCTTAAATTCTCTAATCGCCCTGAGCCGGCAAATACCCCGGCAAATTCTGTCCGCCGGGCACACGGTCCACCTTCACCCGGATCAACGCTTCATTCTCCGCGCCGCTTTTCCTCAACACAGCCATCGTCGCCAGCGCCTCGGAATAGACCCTCGTCACCAGAAAAATCTCTCCGGTTTTTTCTTGCTTCCAAAGCTGGCCAATCTGAATTTTTGCGACAGGCATGTCCATTTCGACTTTAGAGGCGCACGGCAGGGGTGTCAACCGCCTCTTTCCGCTTCCGTACCCACCCAACACGCTGAATTCGCCCTTTCTCCAAGAAACCTTCCCCTGCCTCTCGTCATCCTACCTATTGCGAACATCTCCGGCTGCGCACTCGCGCCGGGTGTATACTTCGCTTTTGGGGAGGAACCCACATGCCAGCTATCCTTCGCCGCTCCCTCAAGTTGACCCTCGCCGCGGCCATTGCTCTCGTCCCATCCTATCTGCCGGTTTACGCCCAATCTGCGAGCCAGGACCCGCAGCCCCCAGCCCCGACGCAGCAGCCGACCGACGCTCCCAAGCCGGACGCCACCAAAACAGATTCCACGAAAACCGATTCCACCAAGCAGGACCCTTCGCAAAGCGACAAGCAAAAGCAAGACGTCAAGAAGCCCAATCAGGAGCGTCCCCGCGACGCCCCCGTCCAGCAGCAGGACACGGTCCACCCCAAGAATTCCAAGCAGGACGTTGAAGCCATCGGCAATCGCAAACTTGGCGGCTTCAACATGCACTCGCTCGAAACCGACATCGCCATCGGCAAGCAGTACGCGCAGGAAGTGGAACGTTCCTCAAAACTCATCGATGACCCTATCGTCGTCGAATACGTCAACCGCGTCGGCCAAAATCTCGTCCGCAATTCCGACGCCCGCGTTCCCTTCACCATCAAAGTCATCGACTCCGACGAAGTCAACGCCTTCGCCCTTCCCGGCGGCTTTTTCTATGTCAACAGCGGCCTCATCCTCCGCGCTACCGAAGAAGCCGAACTCGCTGGCGTCATGGCTCACGAAATTTCGCACGTCACCGCGCGTCACGGCACTCGCGGCCAGTCTCGCGGCGAAGTCGCACAGTTGGCCATGATTCCGCTGATCCTTCTCGGTCCTGGCGGCTGGGCCGGTTACGGCATCTATCAGGGTCTCAATCTTTCAATTCCGTTCGCGTTTTTGCAATTCAGCCGCAGCTTTGAGCGCGAAGCCGATTATCTCGGGCTCCAGTACATGTACAAAGCCGGCTACGATCCGAACGCTTACATCACCTTCTTCGAGCGCGTCCAAGCCGACGAAAAGCGCCGCCCCGGCACCATCCCTAAAGTTTTCTCAACTCATCCGCCAACGCCCGAACGCATCCAGAACGCGCAACAGGAAATCGCCACGATTCTTCCCGCGCGCGAGGAATACATCGTTTCCACTTCCGAATTCGACTCCGTAAAGGCGCGTCTCCGCAACATCATGTTCTCGCGCAAAGCCAAGGACAACGAACCCGGCAAGCCCACGCTGCGCACCCGCACTGAACAAACCGATAAGACCAAGACGCAAACCCAGACCACCGACCCGAGCTCCACCGACGACGACCGCCCAACCCTAAAGCGCCGTCCCGACAACCGCTAATTTTTCATTTCTTCTTGTTTTGCTTTTGCGGGGCCGCCTTTTTTGTAGCGTACACTTCAGTGTGCGCTCTCTGTACTTCGCGTTCGTTGATCTCAAACGCAACTGGGGGACCAAGGCGGTCCTTTTTTAGTTGTAAGAGTTTTTCGTAGGGCCGGCTTTCCGAAGCCGGCCTTTTTTCTCGCGGCATTGCCACGCCTACAAACTCCCAACGCTGTCATCTCGACCGAAGTGGCCCGGCTTTTCTTGCGTGCGCTGTTTGCACGCCGGGCCACGGAGCGGAGAGACCTCTCTTCGATCGCTCACGCCCGTACCCCAATCCATGAAAATCCGACTCGAGTTTTTCGTATTTCGTGACGAACCACTACTTCTTCTTCGCGGCCTTCTTGTCCCCTGAATCCGTCGATTCTTTCGTTTCCTTCGTCTCTTTTGCCGCGCCCTCTTTCGCGCCCGCGTCCTTCTTCTCGCTCTTTTCCCCGTCGCCCTTCTCCGCCCCCGCCGAATCCTTCGCCGGACTCTTCCCCGCATAGTCCGTCACGTACCATCCCGATCCCTTAAATTGAATCGCCGGCGCCGTAATCGCCTGTTCCACTTTTCCGCCGCAGTGCGGACACTTCTTCAAATGCGGTCCCGCCACCGTCTCAATTTTCTCGGTCTTCTTTCCGCATTTCACACACTTATACTCGTACAGTGGCACTGCTCGTTCCTCCCAAATCACTCTGAATCCCGCAGTATACCACGCGCAATCCCAGTACTCCGGGAACGCCGATCTCCCGACCGGCAACTTCTCTTTCATAAATCTCCGTCAACTCTCAACGTTCGTTCGCTGCCGTTCCTTCCGCTTTCCCCATGCTAAACTCCCACCATGCTCGCCTCGCCCGCCACCGGCTGCCTCTACCTCGTCGGCACCCCCATCGGCAACCTCGAAGACATCACGCTTCGCGCCCTGCGCATTCTCAAGGAGGCCGACCAGATCGCCTGCGAAGACACGCGCCATACGCAAAAACTCCTCTCCCACTACGAAATCAGCAAACCTCTCGTCAGCTATCACGAGCACAACGAAATGACCCGCGCCCCCGAACTGGTCGTCGCCATGGAGCAAGGCGCCAAAATCGCCCTTGTCAGTGACGCCGGCACGCCGCTCGTCAGCGATCCCGGCTATCGCCTCGTCACTCTCTGCGCCCGCCACCAAATCCCCGTCATCCCCATTCCGGGCCCGTCTGCGCTCCTTGCTGCTCTCTCCGCCTCCGGCCTGCCCAACGAAGAGTTTCTCTTCGTCGGCTTCCTCCCCGCTCGCACCGGTGAACGCCGCCGCGCCCTCGAACGCCTCCGCATCGAGGATCGCACGCTCATCCTCTACGAAGCGCCCCATCGTGTCGCCGAAACCATCGCCGAAGCTCACGAAATCCTCGGCGACCGACCCGCTTGCCTCGCCCGCGAAGTCACCAAAATCCACGAAGAATTCCGCCGCGCCACCCTCTCCGAACTCTCCGCTTCCCTCGAAGACAAACCCGTCCGGGGCGAAATCACGCTCCTAATTGGTGCCGCACTCCCCGGCCAATCCACTGCCGCTGGCGACACATCCCAATCCCTCGCTGATCGCGTCGACGAACTAATCCGCCAAGCCAAGCTCGACCGCAAGGAAGCCCTCAAGCTTGCCGCCAAAGAGCGCGGCCTAACTCGCCGCGAAGCCTATTCCAAGATGATTGATTCCCAAACTACCGATAGCTAGTACTATCAAGCGGCTTGTCTTCAACAGATTCGCCCTGTGCAAATCTCAGAACTTTTCCGTACAACTCGGGCAATCACTTGCACATTGTTGTCCCCGCCAAAATGCCTCTCGAAACACGCAATCCTCAAATCTATCTCTAACCAATCTAAATTCATATAGTTAGGAAGCTCAGCCTTATCGCTCGCTTCTGTCCGTCCTTTGGGTGCCAGATTGCACCATCCAACGCAAGCCCACGGGTTGTCTCTCCTTAGTTCCATGAAATTCGGTAATCCCCGAGTGGGGAGAAAGGTTTTACTGCAAATGAAGAAACCCTCAGTCACACTTTACCTATTGGTTGTTGCGCTGATTTGCCTCATGTCCGTCATCTCAACCAAAGCAGATACGGTTGACGTATTGGTCGGCGACAAGAATAATTTCGGTTTCGCTGGTTGCACCGACACCGGAACTTGCGCCAACCTAGGCAGCCCTTCGATTGACAACCGGACCCCAGCTGAAATGGCAGCGACGAATGGCGCTCAGATCACCGACGTTTACTCGGCCATTTTTCCAGGCTACGGCCCGAACACGACCAGTACGGCCGATGTGCTCTTTCCATTCCTTGGCACTTTGACCAGCGGAACGATCAACCTCGCCGCGGGGGACTTTCAGTCCGATGTGTTTGGCGCATTTACCGCGTCGATCGACGGAGTCAGCGTTCCATTCTTCTTCGCTGACGGGCGCTTCGTGACTACCATTCATTCGTTTACACTAACGGACGCTCAACTGGCGGTGGCTAATGGCCAGGGCTTCGTTGATTTGCATTTGGATCGAAACGGCTCCGGTGACTTCGTATCATTCGATTGGTTCGAATTGAATGGCCAGTCAACCACGGCAACTCCCGAACCCGGCACCATGCTCCTTCTCGGCGTTGGCGTCCTCGGGCTCGCCGCTGTCAAGCTCATGAAAAGGTAACCTCCGCATCAGCGAAGATTCGGCCCCGCGCACTCACCTGCCGGGGCCGTTCTCTTTCCGTCCAATCCCCTGCCGCCATCCTCTTAACCGCCAATGTCCAGCGTCATTCAGCGAACAAGATCGCCCACACATCGGCCTCGACGGGCCGCCCGTTCGCTCAGCAAAAGTCGCTCCGTGAAAAAACTAGTTGCTTGCCTGCGTGGAATGCGCGTCCGTGTCGGCGCGGCGGAACGCGTCGAAGTCGGCCCAGATCCGGTCCGCGGTATTTGCATCGAGAATTTTCACGGTCGGTTCCAGGCTTTTCGACGAGTAGATCTCAATTTTGACGGATTTGCAGCTCGGGTTCACCGCGTCCGGCGGATAGAGATAAGCGCCTTTGTAACTGGAATCTTCCATCTTCACCGACGAATTGCGAACGTTCACAGTGAGAGAAATTCTGCCCGGGAAAATCGGCTGAATTTCTTTTTCTCCGCAGAAGAGCTTCATGCTCTGGAAGTCCGTCTTGAATTTCAGATTCGCGGCCCCGTATCCGTTGCGCAGGCTCCGCGTAAATGCCGAGCCGAAGCCCTCTTTCACTTTGGGCACGACATACACGCCAAACACGGCGCGATGGCCTCCCGTTTCAGACTCCCAGTCGCGCGGAGTGTCGTCGGCATTCGCCTCCTGTTGCGCCGCATCGGAATTGCCGCTGTCTCTGCGATTCCGTTTCTTCTGCGTGCGCTCGGCGCGCAAGCGGTCCTCTTCTTTTTCGCGGTAATCGAACGGCGGCGTGGACAGCGCCACTTCAAAGTCTCCTGCATTCATGTAATACGGCTTCGCATCGAACTTTTCTCCCTGCAACGCAGCCTTCAACCCTCCGGCCGGATAGGGCGTCAATGGCTCAACCGGAAGCAGCGCGGCGGGCGGAGGCGTGCCGCTGGCTTTGGCGCGATTCTGCTCGAGCAGAGCCAACGCTTCTTCGATGCGCACGACACCGGAAACACCCGGACCTCTCTCCGCACTCGTGCCGAACGTCGTCAAGCCCACGACTTGGCCGGCATTGTTAAACAGCGGGCCGCCGGAATTTCCCGGATTAATGTTTACGTCGGACATAATCGTGTGCGTGTCGACTTTACTCACGATGCCGGTCGTGATGATTTTATCCAGGCTGAGCGGGCTGCCGATCGTGAAGACACGCTCGCCTTCCTGAACCGTTGCTCGCCCGGCGCTTGGCCGCGACAGCACGGCGGGTATTGCGCCCGGGAACGCGCCCATGTTCGCCCACAGCAGCGCAACGTCCTTTTGCGCGTCGGACGCGATCAGCTTCGCCGTGATTTTGTGTTCGCGATCAAACTGCACCGCGAGATATTGCGATTGCCCCACGACGTGTTGATTCGTCAGGATCAATCCCTTTCCGTCGACGAAAAACCCGGTTCCGTGGCCCGATTCGCTGATAACGGTCACCACGGTGTTCTTCAGTTTCTTAAAGTGTTGCGTCAGGTCCCCATTGGATGCGCCTGAATTGCCCAAATTGGAGATCGCGGCGGCAGCGCCGTTCTCCTCCTGCTTGGCGTTGTCGTTGGTGAGGTCGACCGATTTCTCCGCGCCCGCGATCGTCACGCGCAATGACCAGGAATAACGCTTCCCCGCAAACTCCACGGGCTTCGCGGTGGTTACCGTGTATGCGCCAGCCGGCAGTGCAATCTCGGCGGCGCCATTCAGCCCTGTTTTCACATCGAAGGAAGTCTTGTCGCTTTTCAAAAAGACCACGTTAAGAAAAGGAATGGGCTTCTGATTGAATTCAGCGTCCACCAAGACCACATGGACATGGACCTTGGCGGAATGAGATTGTCCCTGCGCGGCGAAAGCAACCGCACAGAAAACCAATGCTGAGAAGAAAGTCCGCTTCATCGTAGGGCGCTCCTGGGAAAGTTGATCGATAGTGCCGATGATGCGGTTGGACTGTAACTCGTGCAATGGGACTGCAGGCTCGCCTGTGTTCACCAAGCTATCTGTACCAAGGGCCAGTGCTGTAACACACCGACGAAAAACCCACTTATGCGGACGTCGTTTTTGCCAACGCCCTGCCCAGCAGACCATCCGCCATCCGCGCCGCCGCGGTCCACTTGATGGGCTCATCCAGGAACTTCACCCCGATCGCAAACCGGCCATCTCCCAGCGCCTGGCAATAAACAACGCTTCCTTTCGCAGCATCTTCGTTCCGCGGCGCAACTCGTACTTCCTCGCCAATCTGCCAGGGCTGAATCGAGAAAAGGCGAGCGCCGTGCGCACTGATGTTGTCCGTATAAGTCCGCTCTTCCCGGGCGCCATCGGCAATTCCAATACGCACAACGCGAACCGCCACCACGATCGGCAGCCGCCCTTCCATTCTGCCATTCAGCGTATCGTCCAAAGGGATTTCGCTCAGGCCGTGACTGGGCAACCTCGTAACGCTCTCCTGCTCGACTTCTTCGTGCTCAACTTCGCTTGGAACGTGTACAGCAAGCTCTTCCGCTGGGACCGGATTGGTCATAGTTTGTAGGTCGGCGATTCGTCCTTGCGTCAGACCGCTGGAAATATCCTCACCTGCCCCACGACACGTATTGGATACCATCCCCTCTGGCACCCGGCAATCGAGTCAAGACCTTAGTACTTTTCTCAGGCCGCTACGCGACGCTATGGAACCCTCGGTCCGCTCTATTTGGCGAAGGCAGAGCGAAAAAAGAACGCAAAAGTACGGCCCACCAAGTAAAAATTTCTTCGCCGGGAAGATTATTCACCGCGCTTCCAGCTATGAAATTCAGCAAATATCGATTTTTTAAACACTTGCGACCGCCTCACAAATGGCATTTTATGCGCATACATCTAACCCGCCTGGCTAACTCATCCCGTTCTTGTCCCCGGCAAGCGGAGGCGGGTGCCTCCGAAGACAGGATTGGGAAGTCTCAAGCAAAATCCAATCCACTAAGAAACGTACTATTCCGCGTAGGGAATGGTGTCTCAGGTGCCCCTCGCGCGAATAATGATGAGGACATAATGAACCCGGCGATCTTGCTTGTGGACGTCGCTTCCGAGAACCGCGAAAGCCTGAGAGCGTTCCTCGTAAGCCAGCGGTGCGAAGTGGAAGTGGCGGCAAATGTTGAATCCGCTGTCAGATGCTGCCTGCAGACTCAGCCCGATTTAGTGCTCGTGCAGGACACGTTGATGGAGATGGGTAGCTTCGAACTTTGCCGTCAAATTAAGAAAGATTCTCTCAATCAGCTCACGCCAGTTGTCTTGGTGAAGCCTTCTCCTGATCAGTGGGACGTGCAACGCGCACGCGAAGCCGGCGCCATCGACGTATGGGCCGCTTCACCGTCTCTCTGGGACGTTTTTGGCCGTATCCAGACGATCTTGCGCCTGAAGAAATACATCGATGAGCAGGCAAAGTCAGTGGTGTTCTCGATGGCGCGCAGCATCGACTCAAGCCAAAACATGAGGAATGGCCACTCCGACCGCCTCGTGGTCTACGCCGAGCAATTGGGCAAAAGCCTGGGATTCGGAGATGAGGATTTGCAGGAACTCCGCGTTGCGTGCTGGCTTCATGACATTGGAAAAATTTGTGTTCCAGAAAATATCCTCCTAAAACCTGGGCCGCTCAATGCGCAAGAAAGAAAAATCATGCAAGAGCATCCCGTCACCGGCGAAAATATTTGCAAGCCTTTGAAGTCGCTGCGCCGCATCCTTCCCATAATTCGGCATCACCATGAAAAATTGGACGGCAGCGGATATCCGGATGGTTTACGCGGAGAGGGCATCCCGCTGAAAGCGCGAATTCTGCAGATTGCGGATATCTACGATGCGCTCACCACCGAGCGGCCGTACCGCGGCGCTCTCCCGCCCGAAGAAGCCTTGCAGACTCTTTTCGCCGAAGCGCGGAACGGCTGGCTTGATACGGACGCGGTCTGGAAGTTTTCGCAGATTTCCAGAAACAATGACTACTTCCCTGTCCGGGGCCATACGATGCTGGCGTCCTACTACGCCTAGCGGCCCAGTTTTATATCAAAAAGAAAACGCGCAGAGCATCTTCGCTTCGCGCGTTCAAATAAGTGAACAGTTTTTCTCTTTTTTAGTTTTCAAGCTGCTGATTCCGAACGGAACATTCTTTGAAATCTCGGACCAGTAAACTGCACGCCAACGAGCCGCCCGCCCGTCGCTTCCACTTCCCTCACGTGCACCACGCGGCCACGCGTCGAAAACTCCGGATCCTGCCTCCGTGCCACCTGGGACGACGTGGGAATCCGGATCTCGAGATCCGAGCCGATCGCAACCTCGAACCGCGTCAGAAACGCAGCCCCGCTTCGGCACAGATTTTCACAGGAAGTATCTTCGGTGAAGATGACGCCGCGCGAATCTTTTCCGCTGACCTGCATCGGCAGTCGAACGGCGATCCTACGCTCCGAACGTTGTCTCGAAGCAAACGTGCTCACTGCTTGGACCATGGGCCGGGTCCTTTCCAGAAGCGTCCCCTGGGTGGGGTGCTTCCTCGGCGGCTGCGCGTCCGGCGGAGTGCTCGAAAAAGTGTTCGACCGCTTCCAGCACTTCGTTCGGCGTTTTCGCCGCGTGTACAGTTCTGCGAAGTTCGTTGCCGTTTCCCACACCATGCGTAAACCAGCACGCGAACTGCTTCATTTTTCCCACAGCATCCGGCTGGTTTGCCGTTTTTATTTCGCCGTAGTAGCCGGAAAGTAAACGGTAGCGATCCTGTTCACTTGGGGCAGTATACGCCCCTTTTTCGGCGTATTGCAGCATCTGCGAAAAGATCCACGGGTTCGTGGCCGCCGCGCGGCCGATCATCACGGCGTCGCAGTTCGTTTCGCGCACCATGCGCGCCGCATCTTCAGGAGTATTGATATCGCCGTTACCGATCACCGGAATCTTCACGGCCTGTTTCACCGCCGCGATGATGTTCCAATCCGCGTTGCCGGAATATCCCTGAACGCGCGTGCGCGGATGCACCGCCACTGCTTCGATGCCGGTTGCTTCCGCCATTTTTGCCACATCGACGGCGACGATGGAATTTTCGTCCCAGCCCGCGCGCAACTTAATCGTCAACGGAATTTTCACGGCGGCGCGCACCGACTTGAAAATATCCTCGAGCAGCGGCATGTCCCGCAGTAAACCTGAGCCGCCGCACTTCACCACCTTCTTCGCCGGACAGCCGAGATTAATGTCCACGGCGTCGAAACCAAGATCTTCCACCATTTTCGCTGCGTCGGCCATCACCGCCGGATTCGCGCCGAAAAGTTGCGCCGCAATCGGATGCTCGTCTTCCTGAAAATACAAATACCGCAGCGTCTTTTTTGCGCTCCGCGTGATTCCTTCCGACGAAGTGAATTCAGTCATGAGCAGGCCGCAGCCGCCCAGTCCGCGAATCACGCGCCGGAAAAGCGTATCGGTGACTCCAGCCATCGGCGCAAGAATCGCCGCCGGCCGAATCTCGAGGTCGCGCAGTTTATAGACAGAGGGAACCATAGCGATGTCACTAACTATCTTAACGTAAGGGCAGGGGCATCGCGCAGAAAGGATGCCGGCGCATCACTATGTTACGGGCGCCGGAGAGGACTCGGCTTCCACTGATGCAGTTTCCAAAGGACGAGCCCGAACAGGCCGCCGAGCGGCAAGGCTGCGGCAAGAAAAATTCTCGATTCCGGCAGGCCAATCAACGCGATGAGGACAATGCCAAGAGCAATAACAAATCCGATCGGATGACCCGTAAAGCGCCCCGCTCCATATTTTCCAAATGGAACGACATCTTTTGGATGTAGCTCATCCGCGCCCGGGGTGGGGGGCGCAATGTAAGCGTTCGTGAAATGACCAAGATTTCTCATGGCGAGTACCCCCTACTTGGCTATCATACTCCCAATATGCCGAGCGGAGCCATCTGCAGAAAATTGGCAGCGCAGTCGCGCGCAAACAGAAGTGCGCCCGCACTAACTTGTTGGGAGAATTAATCATAGGTTTAGTTTGGCTTTTCTAGAATGGCTGCGTCTGAAGAAGCAGTGCATCACCTGCTCGCTAAACGCTGTTAGAGCACCATTCCGAACTCGATATCATCGTGATTCATGAGGGAATCTCGCTTGCGCAGAATATTTGCTTGCGAAGGGCAGTGGCTCAGTCCTTCGCGGCGGCAGAGGGTGCGGAAGATTTGAGAAAGGCGTCGAGTTTGAGGAACTTGCGTTGCAGGGCGCCGGAATAGACCGACCACATCTCGTCACCCGATTCCGCAGCCAGGGCCGCGCGGGCGGCGGCAAGCTTTGAATCGAGATCGTCCATGTAATGAAAAACGAGGGCTTCGCGGATCATCGGCAATTTCGGCGAGCCAAATTCATATTGGCCGTGGTGGCTGATCAAAAGGTGCTGGACGACGGTTTTCAGCGCTGGAGGAAAGCCCTCGATTTTGTTTATCGCGTTCGCGACGGTTTCGATCTCCATGACGATGTGGCCCAGCAACTGGCCTTCACTGGTGTAGCCGATGGCCCGGTCGTAGCAAAGCTCGTCGAGTTTTCCGACGTCGTGCAGAATGGCCGCGGTCAAAAGCAAATCGAGATCGAGTTCGGGATAATGCGCCGCAATCTGGTGCGCCAAGCCGCAAAGTCCGATGACGTGTTCGAGCAATCCACCCAGATAGGCGTGATGCATCACCTTCGCGGCGGGCGCCCGTTTGTAACGAGTTGAAATTTTCGGGTCGTTCAGAATTTCCGTGTTCAGCTTATTCAGCCAGGGATTCTTGATGGAGGCGGCTTCCGCGAGCAGCTGCTTGAAAAGTTTTTCGACATCTTCTTTGGTTGAAGGCAAGAAATCGGCGAGATCGACTTCATCCGGTTTGGCTTTGCGCATCTGCTGCACGGAAAGCTGCGGCTTGCCGCGATAGATTTCCACGCGGCCCTGCACTTTCACAATGTCTTCGCGATCGACTTCCCTGGAGACGGAATCGATCTGGTCCCACATGCGGGCTTCAATGGTGCCGCTGCGGTCTCCCAGCTCCAGCCGGAGATAGGGCTTCCCTTCTTTGGTGCTGCGAACTTCTTTTTCGCAAACAAGAAGGAAAGTGGTGACGCTCTGTTCGGTGGTCAGGTCGCTGACGTACGACGGCTTCATGAAGGCTTAGAGTGCTTGAGTGGGAAATACCACTTGCGCGAACCCTTGTCACCCTTCTTGGCCTTTTCCTGTTCGGGCGTCGCGCTCACTTCCTGAATCTCCGAGTTGCCGGCGCCGCCCGCTGCTTCCACGTAGGCCGGTTTGATGACGACGTAGCTCTGTTCGCGCAGCGTCTTCAAATAGTCGCGCAACGCGGGCTGCATCCGGGTTTCGTACAGCTGATTCATGATTTTTTCTTTTACTTTATCGAAGGACTGCTGGCCTTCGTCATAGTGCTCGAGAACCTGCAGAATCAGGAAGCCCTGTTTTGTTTCCAAGACATCCGTCAATCCATTCTTCTTCATGGAGAAAACTTTGTCTTCGATTGGCTTCGCGAGCTCGCCATGCTTGTAAATTCCGAGATAGCCGCCCTGCTCTTTGGTGGTGCCGTCGGACATGCGTTTGGCAATTTCTGAAAAATCTTCGCCGTCGTCCACGCGCTTGCGCGCCGTTTCCGCTTTTTTCTTCAAATCCGGCAGGTCAGCCTCTTTCTTGCCGTCGGTGCTGACCACGATTTCGCGAAGCGCAACGCTTTCCGGCCCGATGAAGTCGGCCTTGTGCTCTTCGTAAAATTTCTTCGATTCCGATTCCGGAATGCTAATGTGCGAGCCGACTTCCTGCCCGATCACTTTCTGCGTCATGAGGTGGCTGCGAATGTTGTTCTTGAAGTCTTCCCAGTTCAATCCCTGCGAAGTAACCGCCTTTTCGAGCGCATCCATATCGGCCAATTTGTTCTGGATGCGGATCTGGTCGAGTTGCTTGATGACGTCCGTCTCGACGCTGATGCTCATGTCCTTGCCGCGTTGAACCAGAAGCGCTTGGTCGATCAAGTCTCGCAACGCGGATTTCTTGCGTTCGTCGGTGGCAGTCGTGAGTTGCTGCGGCGTGCAGCGATTCTCGCATTCCTGCTTGGCATCATCTTCGGCGGAGGCGAGTGCCTTGTCGTACTCGGACTTGGTGATGATCTCGTTGTTCACGCGAGCGATGATTTCTTCCACAACTCTGCCTCCGGGATCGGCCGCGGTTTTCGGCTTGGCGGCAACGGGCGCGGGCGCCGGCTTCGGCTTGGCTGGTTCCGGTTCGGGGGCAGCCGTCGGTGGGGCTTCAAGTTTCGGCTGCTGGCCGTCCGTGGGGGCGGGTTGTTGCGCAGCGAGAGGCATAGCGAGAAACAACCCCGCTAAAAGCACTAGATTTCGCATGAATTTCCTTTCCCTACCAGTTTAGCCCCGTGCCTCAAGCGCGAGCAATACGTTTCTCAATGCCACCGGGGCCACTTCCCCGCGCATCGTTTCCATCCAGAGAACGCCGCTGGGGTCTAGCTTGATTCCCTCTCGCGAGCGAACGACTTTGACCAACGCGGCGGGATCGATTGGCGTTTCGGGGTGAAAGCGAATCGCGAGGCGGCTCCCCTGCCGTTCCACGCCCGAGATGCGCAGCCGCTCGCAGATTGATTTGAGGACAGCGTAGTCCAAAAGGTTTTCCAGGGATGCCGGGAGTTTACCGAATCGGTCGGCCAATTCCCGGGCGACATCGTTGCGCTCGTCTTCGGAACGAATCGAGGAAACACGCTTATAGGTGCGAAGGCGGAGATTTTCTGTCGGGATATATTCCTGCGGGATGCGTAGGTCGAGACCCAGATTGAGCGTGGTACGAAGGTCCGGCGCGGTTTCTTCTCCTTTGAGTTTGCTGACTGCGCGCTCGAGCATTTGCGTGTACATATCGAAGCCGACTGCTTCAATGTGGCCGTGCTGCTGGCGACCGAGGAGATTTCCAGCGCCGCGGAGTTCGAGATCAAGAGCGGCGATTCGAAAGCCCGCGCCGAGTTCGCTGAATTCTTTCATCGCGGAGAGGCGCTTGCGGGCGATTTCGCTGAGAGTGGCCTCCGGGGGAACGAGAAGATAGGCGTAGGCACGCTGATTCGAACGGCCGACGCGGCCGCGAAGTTGATAGAGTTCGGCGAGGCCGAGACGATCGGCGCGATTGATAAGGATGGTGTTGGCGCGGGGAATGTCGAGGCCATTTTCGACGATTGTGGTTGCGACCAGGACGTCGGCTTCGTCGCGAATAAATTTGAGCATGACGGATTCGAGCTCTTTTTCCGGCATTTGGCCGTGACCGACGACGATTCGCGCTTTCGGTACAAGCTTTCCGACAAGTTCGGCGAGCGAGTAGATGGACTCGACGCGATTGTGAATGAAATAGATTTGGCCGTCGCGTTGCAGCTCAGTCTCGATAGCTTTGCGAATCAGCTCTTCATTGAACGAGGCCACGGTGGTTTGAATTGCGAGACGATCGCGCGGCGGCGTTTCAATGAGGGACATATCGCGCAAACCGACGAGCGACATGTGCAACGTGCGAGGAATGGGCGTGGCGCTGAGGGCGAGAGCGTCCACGTTGCGGCGCATCTCTTTCAAACGCTCTTTGTGCGCGACTCCGAAGCGCTGCTCTTCGTCGACGACGAGCAAGCCGAGATCAGGAAAGGCGATGTCTTTTGAAAGCAGGCGATGCGTGCCGATGACGACGTCCACCTTTCCGGCTTCAAGTTCGGCGAGAATTTTCTTTTGTTCGGCGGCGGAGCGGAAGCGGCTCAACATTTCTATTTTGGCGGGAAAGGCGGCGAAACGGCGCTTGAACGATTCGAAGTGCTGGAATGCGAGGACGGTAGTGGGGGCGAGGACGGCAACCTGTTTGCCATCTGCGACAGCTTTGAACGCGGCGCGCATCGCGACTTCCGTTTTTCCGTATCCGACGTCGCCGCAGAGCAGGCGATCCATGGGCGTTTCGCGTTCCATGTCGCGCTTGATGTCCGCGATCGCGGCGTTCTGGTCGTTGGTTTCTTCAAATTCGAACGCGTCTTCAAACTCGCGCTGCCAGTGGCCATCAGCGGTAAATGCAAAACCCTTCGCCGACTTTCGCGAGGCGTAGAGCTCGAGAAGTTTGTCGGCCATGTCCTCGAGCGACTTGCGAACACGGGCTTTGCGCGTGGTCCAGGCGGTGCCGCCGAGTTTGTCGAGCGGAGGTTCCGCGCCTTCGACTACGCGATAGCTTTGCACGAGGTCCATGCGCTCGAGCGGAACGTAGAGTCGCGCATCCTCCGCATAACGCAGCAGCATGAACTCGCCGCGACGGCCGTCGGATTCGATTTGGCGAAGGCCTTCGAACTGGCCGATGCCATGATCCACATGGACGATAAAGTCGCCGGGTTTAAGATCGGCGAAATCGCTGAAGAATCCCGAGGTGCGGATTTTCTTGCCGGGACGTTCGACGCTTGGGGTGACGTCAAAGAGATCGGAATTGCCGTAAAGAGTGAGCGACGCGTCGGGAAACGCGATGCCGTCGGAAAAGGGCGCGCGAATGAGGACGAGACCGGCGGATTCGAGCGCGCCTTCGGCCGTGAATCCCGCGGCGGCGTCTTCCGATTCGCCAAGGACGTACGGGACTTCGTATTCACGCGAGATATCGGCGAGGCGCTCCAACTCACCGGTGCTTGCGGCGGAAAGATAGACTGTGCCGCCTGCGGCGAGTTGCGATTTGATGGCTCCGACGCAGGCGACCACGCCCCCGTGAAAACGACTACTGGGGCGAGAAGAGAGCGAAAAAGAATTTTCGGCGGCCACTTCGAGGGCCAATTCTTCCATTTGGATTTGCGAAGCACTGGCGAGGGCTGTCTGCAGATTTTCTTCGCGCCAGAAGAAATGGTCGGGAGTTGGCGAGTTCGTGTGGCCGGGGCGTTCGTAGGTTTCCGTTGCGTCGGCGAGGAATTGCCGAGCGCTTTCGAAGATGGCGGCGGGTTCGTCGAGGAAGACGATGGGTCTGAGCGCGCTGGAAGCGAGTTCGAGCAGGCTGTGTTGAGCCACGTCCTGTTTCGGCCCCCAGTAAGAAGGAAGGTCCCACGATTCCGTCGCCTCGGCGGGCACGGCCCATTCGGTGAGCGGAAGAATGGTGGTGCGAACGACGGGCGCGACGGAGCGCTGCGTGCGCGCGTCAAACTCGCGAACAGATTCGACGGTGTCGCCGAGTAGTTCGATACGGACGGGACGCGGCGCCTCCGGCGAGAAAAGATCCACGATGCCGCCGCGTTGCGCAAACTGTCCGGGCATTTCGACCATTTCCGTGCGGGCGTAGCCGACGGCGCCAAGATAGGTAATGAAGGCGTCGAGGCTGACTTCGTCGTCGGTTTTAAGCATGCGCGCGAGAACTTCGTAGCTGTCGGCGGAACCATGGCGCCAGAGCGCGGCGGAAACCGGCGCGACTACGAAGGACGCTTGTCCGGTGGCAAGGCGGAAGAGCGTGGCGGCGCGGCGTTCCAAAATATCCGCGTGCGGACTGCGCGCATCCCACGGCAGCGTATCGAATGCCGGAAGAACAACGACGTTGCCGGCGGAAAACACCGATGCGAAGAAACGCAAAGTTTCGGCAAGCGATTCGGCTTGTTTGTTGGACGCGACGAGAAAAAATGCAGGGCGGCGCAACTGACCCGACAAGTACGTGGCGAGAAGGGTTTTCGCGGTGGACTGAAGACCAGAAAACTGAATTTTCGATTCGCCGGCGCGCAAAGCGCCGAACGCGCCTTCGACAGGAGAGAGGCGCAACAAGCGTTCCAAACGTTCGCGAACTACGGGAAGAATCATCGGATGGCTTTATGAATTCCTTTGCCCGGAGGGCGAACCGGCAGCGCGCATTTTCGCAAGTATCGCTGTCGTGGAATATCCGGGAACGACTGGAACGGAAACGACACGCCCGCCGGCGGCTTCGACTTCTTCCCTGCCGATGATCTGATCACCTGCCCAGTCGCCTCCTTTGACGAGAACGTCCGGCAACAGCGCGGCGATTGTTTCGCGCGGAGTGACTTCGTGAAAAATCACGACGGCGTCCACACATTCGAGGGCCGCAAGAATTTCCGCGCGTTCAAGTTCCGGCAAAATCGGGCGACCCGGGCCTTTCAGTTCGCGGACACTGGCGTCTCCGTTGAGACCGACGATGAGCGCGTCGCCAAGCGCACGCGCTTGTTCCAGGCTTTGAATGTGGCCGGGATGCAAAAGGTCGAAGCACCCGTTCGTGAAGACGACGCGGCAGCCGTTGCGTTTCGCGCGGCCAAACCGCAGAATCGCTTCCTCAATGGTCAAAATACCAGAATGCAAGAGATCTCCCGGAGGACCGTTGCGCGTTTGCATGGAGCCAGACGGAAACGATATTTTAGCACGCACAGGCGAGCGCTTGCCTTGAGGAGAGAACTGACTCGATGAAGCGGAAAAAGCTGTGGTTCGGGCTGGCGGGGCTGGCGCTGTTAGTGTTGGGATTTTTCCTGCAAAATTTGCGGCCATACAAGCCGCTGCTCGCCGTTTCCAGCGCGGCGAGTTGCGAGATGCGTGTGGACGTTGTCGAACCGATCGCAGGGACGCCGCAAGGTTACGTCGTCTTGTTTCACGGAGTGGCGGCGAACAAACGCATCATGTCGTATCTGGCGCAGGATTTGGCGAACCAGAATTTGCGCGTGTTTGTGCCGGATTTCCCGGGCCATGGAAAAACACCGGGGCCGTTTTGGCCGCAGCGCGCGGATCAATGCGGCGAGGCATTTGTCCGCGAATTGATCGACCGGCGCGCGATCGTGCCGGAGCGGACGATTCTGGCCGGACATTCAATGGGCGGTGCGATTGCGATTCGCGTGAGCGCGCGAGTGCCGGTGGCGGGCGTGATCGCAATTTCGCCGGCACCGATGAAGCCGAACAGCGTTATTTCCAAAGAGATGCTGCTGTTTCCGGACAACGTGCCGTTGCAGAAAAACTCACTGGTGATGCGCGGGGCACGCGAGCCAAAGAACTTGCGGGATTCGGCGCGCCAGATGGTTCTGGAGGTGCATGATCCCACGAGCTCTGACGTGGAAATCCCCGGCGGGTCCCATGTGAGCCTGTTGTTTGACGGCACGGTGCTCAGCGAAATGAGGAAGTGGACGAAACGATTGCTTGGCACAGATGACGACGTTGTGCGCGCTTCCCACTGGCCGGTGTACGGCACCTTGACGGGATTCGTTGGGTTGATTTTGTTGTGCGTGCCGTTTGTGGCGGAGATTGCCGGTGGGGCGGGAAAGGAGATTCAGAAAGAGGAAACTCGAGGAGTCCTGCCGTCGCGTGCGTTGCTGCAGGTTGCAGCAGCGGCGGTCGTCGCGACGATGTGTTTGAAACTGTGGATTCCGCTGCGGGCCATCAGGTTGTTTCAAGGCGATTATCTTGCAAGCCTGTTTCTGATCGCGGGCTTCGTTTTGCTGGCTGTGAATATCGGCGAAACGAGGAACGCGCTTAAATCTTCCTGGCGCGGGACGCTTGCCGCCGGAATCGGCGCGAGTGTCGTATTCCTCCTTTTCGCGATTTGGAGCGACTACAGTTTCTACGAGGCGTGGCTGAATGTGCCGAGATGGACGCGCATGGCGCCGCTGGCGGCGGCATTTTTGCCGTGGATGTTGGCGGAAGAGATTTTTCTTGGCGCACACGCGACAAATGCGCGTGTGAGACGGCTGGTCACTGTTCTGACGTATCGTGGCATTGTGTGGGCGGCGGGCGTTGCGGCGCTGCTTTTCCTGCACTCCGGGCAGATATTGATTGTGCTGCTCGCGTTGTACTTTGTGATTGTCACCGTGCTGCAGCGGCTGGCGATGGACGTAGTGCGACGTGAGACACAGAGTCCCACGGCGGCAGCGGTCTTCGGTGCTATACTGAGCGCCGGTTTTTCCTTGGCGATCTTCCCGCTCGCATAAGGATTCGCGCCTGAATTCCCTTGTTTTTAGGACTGCAAGAGGTCGACCCATGTCAAAGGTAGCGATAGTCGGCGGAGGGCCTTCTGGAGCCATGTGCGGCGAGCAACTGGCGCGCGCCGGGCACGAAGTGGCCATTTTTGACGAGCATCTGGCGTGGGAGAAGCCGTGCGGCGGCGGGTTGACGCACAAAGCGATTCAGAAATATCCCTTCCTTCTGGAAAATTCTCATCCAAAGAAATTGATTCACTCCGTTGAGTTGATTGCGAGTGACGATCAGCGCGCCACGCTCGAAATGACCAATCCCATCGTCATCTACTCGCGCAAAGTTTTGAATGGACTTTTGCTGGATCGTGCGCTGAGCGTAGGCTGCAAAGTGCAGCAGTCGCATGTCGTGTCTGTCGAGACGAGTGGAGAGAAGCCGCGGTTTTGCGTGGAAGGCGAGTGGCAAACGGCGGATTTCCTGGTGCTCGCCGCCGGCGCGCGCAATCACCTGCTTCCCGGAACACGCGCGCTCGAACGCGATGAACTGGAAATGACGCAGGGCTACTTCATTCCGCAGACGGCGGACGCGATAACCGTAAAGTTTCTGCCGCATTTCGACGGTTACATCTGGTCGTTCCCGCGTTGCGATCATTTATCGGTCGGCATTTGCGGCAGCATGGCTTCGCACACGAGCGGGCAATTGCGCGAACATCTGCAAACGTTCGTGGAGAAACACGATATTCCAATGGAGAACGCGCAGTTTTATTCACACGTGCTGCCCTCACCGCAAGAGCGAACGCTTTCGCAGCGAACGGTCGTTGGGAAGAACTGGGCGCTGGTGGGCGATGCCGCAGCGTGGGTCGATCCGCTGACCGGCGAAGGGTTGTTTTACGCAATGCGCTCCGGCGAATTGCTCGGTAAAGCGCTGGCCGAGGGCAGGCCCGAAGTCTACACGGACTGGGTCGGCGCAGCGTTTGCCTCGGAACTCGAATTTGCAGCGCGAATCGTGCGGCGATTCTACCGCGGATCATTTTTGGGAACGGCTGTCACCACGCGCATGGTGCAGTTCCTTCGCCGCAGCCCCGTCTTCCGCCAATTGATGGCTGATATTTTCAGCGGCACGCAGGACTACACCAGCCTGAAGGAACGCCTGTGGGGTCACATGGGAATGACGCTGAGCCAGTTCGTTTCTTCGGTCTTGAATTTGGAGTCCGGCGCCGCCAGAAAGACGCGGACGGGAGACGTAGCGGTCCGTTAGTCGAGGAGAAATTGAGAAGCGACGATGCCCCTCTCGCACCACGAACTGCGCATCGAAAACGGGTTCCGCCTCCGCGGAACGGTAATTTCTC
>Ga0137409_10002016_pt1 | contig 21890 bp, 20 predicted proteins | sample CZODoug1_16funga_FD_122059 | JGI IMG/M metagenome (GOLD analysis project Ga0137409, IMG submission 122059) | Vadose zone soil fungal communities from Angelo Coast Range Reserve, California, USA - CZODoug1_16fungal (Hybrid Assembly) | ecosystem: Environmental > Terrestrial > Soil > Vadose zone... | reverse complement strand
TTCGAGGTCATGGGATTCTCCGATCACCTCATCACGTCGGAGATCTGGTACCGACTCCTCAATTGCGGCTTCCGGCTGCCGGCGGGGGCGGGGACCGACGCGTTTCCGAACTTCGCCAGCCTGCGCGGGCCGCCTGGCCTGGTGCGCGTGTTCGTAAAGTCGGGAGCCGCGCTCGATCACCGCCGCTGGCTCGCGGGACTCAAAGCAGGGAGGACGTTCGTGACGAATGCTCCCTTGCTCGAGTTTTCTCTCGGCGGCCGCACGATGGGGGATGAGATCCGGCTAACTCCCGGAAGCCATCGGCTGACGGCCAAGGTGACAATGCGATCAAACGTGCCCGTCGATCACCTGGAGATCATCGGGAACGGGCAGGTCGTGGCGACGATTGCGTTGCGGGGTGATCGGATTAGCGCGCGGGACAGCGTGTCGATCCCCGTCAGCGCGAGTGGGTGGTACGTGCTGCGCGCCTACAGCGACCGGGCCGAGATGCCGGTGCTTGACCTTTATCCGTTCGCATCGACGAGTCCGATCTACGTTCAGGTCGGCGAGGCACCTGTGCGCTCGGCGGACGACGCGGCGTTCTTCGTACGCTGGATCGAGCGGCTGGAGGCGGCGGCGCGTGCCAGCACGGCGTGGAATACGCCCGCGGAACAAGCGCTCGTGTTGCGCAACCTATCCGATGCGCGCGCGGTATTGTTACGGCATGACTGATGGGACCCTAGGCTCTAACTCCAGCATGACGGGGGCCGAGCGCCGCTGTTCCGCCGTTCCGTAAACCTGATAGGTCCCGGGCGGCAGCGGCCCAGTCATCAGGGTGTCGCCGATCTGCTGTCTGAACTGTGCGGCCCACGGGAAACGACGCTCGATGGACTCGAGCGGTCCGAGCCGGTCGGGCCCCAGTGCGAGGGCGATGCACATCATCGGCTCGCGCCCGGCGACGATCTCTCCATCAGCGTTCGCAACCTCGAACAAGTGCTGGCAGAAGAGCTGTACGTCGATCGAGTCGGAGCCGGTGTTCGTGAACCGCACGACAACCGTCGTGGTGTCACCCGACATCATCTTGTTGCGGCTGAGGGCCACGTTGATCGCCAGGTGCTCGAGGCCTGTGGAGTCTGCACACGCTGCGAGGATCAACGCGACGAGGGAAGCTGCCAGCGGACGGAAACGGAGCATAGTTACCTCCTCAAGGTATGGGTGCGCTGACCTCGATCGGTGCCGGTGCGGACCGCCTGCCCTCGAGGCGCCCGTAGACGCGATAGGATCCGACTGCGACCTGCTCTGTGATCCACGAGGATCCGCTGCGGATCCGCTGATAGCCCGTCCACGTTGTACGCCGCTCTATCGATTGGAAGGGTCCGAGCACCTCCGTCGCGGCATACATAAGACAGGCCAGGGGCTCGTTGCCGACGACGACTTCGCCTTGCGCGTTTGCAATCTCGAACGGGGACGTGCACCGCACCGGAATCTCCACGCGGATGCCGGTGGGATTTGTAATTCGCATGACGATCGACGCGGTGTCGCCCGGCACGATGTGGTCAGGCGTGACGGCGACGCTGATCGTCAGTTGGTCGATGCCGGTGACGCTGCCGTCGCAGGCGGCGAGAGCGAAGAATGAAACAAGGAGCAGACGAAAACGGAGCATAGGATTCTCCGCGCGATGAGGTCTCCGAAGAGATGCGCGCGCTGTCCCGCGTCTGTCAATCCTCCAGGGGCTGTGGCGCCGGTGCAACGTCCGCGCGCGTCGTCGTACGTATCAGCGGCGACTGCTTCTCGCCTAACCGTGTCGCAGCGTCATCCCGCTCCCTCTCCTTCTTATAGACCGCTGCCACGGCGCTCCCTGATCCACACAGCCGTACCCAGACCGGCCCCGTCCGCGCCAGCTTTTCGTACAGCGCCCGCAGTTCAGGATGTTTGCCGAATACCGGCGATTCGAAATCGTTACCGCCGAGCCGGCCGATGCTGCCCCACGTCGCGAGCGCCTCGGCGTCGAGCACCACGGGGCCGCGCGCCACCGGCGTCGCGTTCACGTCGTCCCACCAGCGATAGGCGTCGGGCGTCGCGACTGCGATAGCAGGTACAGCGACGAGGAGCGGCGCCGCGGGCGGCGCCGGCAAACGGAGCAGTCGCTCGCCCCGCCCCCAGCCGAGCGCGAGCGGGGCGCCGCTCGCGAAGAACGCGACGTCGGCCCCGAGGCGTGCGGCGATGTGGAGCAGCTCGTGGCGTGGGACCGCATTTCCGGCGAGGGTGTTCACGGCGTGCAGGGCAGCCGCCGCGTCGCTCGAGCCGCCGCCCAGCCCCGCCCGCACGGGAATGCGTTTCGTGAGCCGGATCGCGACACCGAACCGATTCCCGGTGGCTTCGAGCACGGCGCGCGCGGCCCGCACGGCGAGGTTGTCCTCCGTCGGCCCGAGGTCCGGGCCCTCGACTTCGAGCGCGACGCCTGAATCGCCCCGCCTTACGTGGAGCTCATCCGCCAGCTCGAGCAACGCGAAGGCCGTCTCGATCTGGTGGTAGCCGGAGGTCTCACGGGCGAGGATGCGGAGGAAGAGGTTGATCTTGGCGTGCGCCGCGACGCGCACCGCGCTCGGGGGTCCGGCCGCTCCACTCACGCGCCGTCTCCCTCTCGGAGCTCGCCGAGGCGCAGGTGCAAGCGCGACAGGGACCACAGCCCGAGCAGCGTGATGGGAATGAAGGTCGTGACGTGATACGTGAGCGCATAACTCACCGCCTGGCTCGCATCGACGCCATAGAGGCGCAGCGTGAGCAGCGTGGCCGCCTCGAAGACCCCGACAAAGCCGGGCGTCGAGGGGACCGCGACGCCAAAGCCAATGATGCCCTGGAGCAAGAGCGCTGCTTCGAGCGGCACGTCCAGGCCGAACGCGCGAAAACAGATCGCGAACGCGGCGGCATTCTTGATCCAGAGCACGAGCGACCACGCGACGACACCCGCGAAGCGCGTCGGGCTCTTGAGGACCGTGAGCCCCGCCACGATCCCTTCGGCGGCGTGCATCACGCGTGCGGCGGCGCCCGCCGGCAAGAGCCGTTGCGCGAGGCGCCCGAAGAATCGGAGCCAGGGCGCGGGACGATGGACGACGAGCAGGGCGATGACCAAGATCGTCCCGAACACCAGCGCGCCGGTCGCGGCGACCGCTGCCAACGACCGGCCGCCGACCAGCGCCTGCGCGGGGAACGAGGGGGCGGCAATCGCGACCGCCATCAATCCCAGCATCACCAGCCCGTCGAACACGCGCTCCACGCCGATCGACGCGAGCGCGGTCGTGAAGCGCACCGGCAGCTGGCGCGTCGCGACATACGCACGCGCCACCTCGCCGGCGCGGGCGGGCAACAGATTGTTCGCCATGAAGCCGATGGCGGTGGCGTGCCACAGCGGCTGCAAGGGGAAGCGGTGGCCATCGACGTCGCGCAGGATGAGCCGCCAGCGAATCGCGCGGACGGGAAAGGTGACCGTCGCGAGCGTCACTGTGGCGAGGAGGAGCCAAGGGTTGGCGCGGCGCGCGTACGCCCACACCTCGCCGAGATTGATCTTGTAGAGCACCCACGCGAGCAGCGCGACGCTGACCGCGAGCCCGATCAACCAGGCCCAGCGCCGCGACCTGCCCCCTGCGCTGCTACTCGGGTTCGATGGCGAGGACAACGAGGTCGCAGACTTCGTCGATGATCGCGCGCAGCTCGTCCCCGTTGATGCGCTTCGCGGCTTCGCGCAGCTCCTGGGCGCGTTGCCGCGCCCGCGCGCCCTTATAGAGCAGTGTGCGAATGTCGACCACGGCGGGCTCCCTCGTGCTGACCGGCCGCCCGGTGTCGGCCGACGGGCCCTGCAGCAGCGCGTCGAGTGACGCCGCGCCGAACCCGGGTGCGGCGAGCCGCTGGTAGGTCGCCCAGGAGCCCGTGAGGTCCCCCGCCTCGGGGACCGCTTCGTCCGAAGGCGGGGCGGCGACCGGCGCCGAAATGCGCGGCGCCGAAACCGGCGCGGGCGCGAGCGACTCGATTGGCACGACGGGCGCCGGCGCACCGAGCGCACGAACCGCGGCGGTGACCGCGGCCAGCTCCGCCGCGAGGGCCGCCTCGTCGCCTGCGCCCGATCGGGTCAGGATCTCGCCCGCCCGCCGCAGCTCCACGGCGAACAACGCCGACTGATTCACGGCGATCCCGCTGGTCACCGCGTCGCGACTCGCTTGCGCGAACTCCGCGACGCGGTCGGCGACCGCGCCACCGCCCGCACTCGCGAGCGCGCGGAACGTCCCCGCGAGCGTGTGCGCGCGCAGCTCGCGCTGCGTGGGGCTCGGGGCTCGCTCGAGGGAGTCGGCGGCCTGACGCAGGTGCTCGCCGTGGCTCACGAGCTCCAACTGGCCCAACTTCGCCGGGCGGGCCGGCGCCGTGCCGCGTTGCACGATGTGTGGGCCGGCGTCGCGGTGAAACAGGGTATCGATCGCCACCACGTCGGGCTCGCCGTCCATGAACTTCACGAGTAGGCCGGCAAAGCGGCGGAACTCGGCGCCCTCGGGATCGGGCCGGCCCCGCTCGGCGACTTCGCGCGCGGCGTGCGCGATCGAGCTGGCGGCTGCCTGGAACAACTCCCCGACGGGCGTGGCGGGAGCCGTCTTGCTCTGACTCAGTTCCCCGATGGCCCGCTCGATGCCCTCGAGGAGGTCGGGCAGGGGAGGGAGATCGATCAGCGCCGCGAGACCACGGAGCGGCTGCAGCGCCTTGAGGACGTGCTGCAGCGGATCGTGGGCGAGGGGGTTGGCGGTGAGCGCCTTGGACGCGCGATCGAGCGCGCTGGCGATCGCGGCGCCTTCACGCGCGACGAAGGCCCGCGCGCCGGCGTCGAGGCCCATCGCTTCGGCGGCCCGGACTTGCGCCGAGGGCCGCCCGGCGAGCTGCTCGAGCTGCGCCGCCAGGGCCTCGGCTTTCACGGTGTCGGCCTCGGTCCATTTGGCCGCCTGCCGCACGAAGATCTTGAGGTCGTCGACGGCGCGGATCGCGATCTGCTTGGTGCTCGCGTCCCAGGGTCGCCGCCCCTCGCGCACGGCGCGCGCCAGCGCTTCGACGCCGCTCGCGGCACGGGCGATCGCCTGCTGGCTCGCCATCAGCGCGCTGCCACGCAGCGCGCGCGACAGGCGCACGAATTCGTCGGCCGCGGGCGGGGCATCGCCCTGGAGCACGGCATCGAGCCGGTCCAGGTACTCGCCCGCCTCGAGGGCGAAGAAGTCGGACATCCCAAGCGGTTGGCCAGGTTGGGTCATCGCGCTCTCAAAATAAGGGTCCTGGCGTCCTGGACCAACTGTTTCATGCGCCGGACCGCTTCCTCCAGCCCCCAAAACACGGCATTACTCACGATCGAATGCCCGATGTTCAGCTCCTCGATCTCCGGGATGGCGGCCACCGGCTGAACGTTCTGGTACGTCAACCCGTGGCCCGCGTGCACCGCGAGCCCCAGGCCCTTCGCGTGCGCCGCTGCTCGACGCAGTTCGTTCAACGCCTTTGGTCCACGCCTCCATGAGTGCGCGTAGGTGCCCGTGTGGATTTCGATCGCGGGAACACCGAGCGCGTGGGCCTGGTCGATGGTCTTGCGGACGGGACCGATGAACAGGCTGACGCGGATGCCGGCGTCCTGGAGGCCCGCGATGGCGGCGGCGAGCCGGCGGTCGCCGCGCCGCAGCGCGAGCCCGCCTTCGGTGGTGATCTCCTGCCGGCGCTCGGGCACGAGCGTCGCCTGGAAGGGCCGGAGCCGGCGGGCGAGTCGCACGATGTCGGGGTGCGCGCCGAGCTCGAGGTTCACGACGGTCTTCACACTGCGCGCGAGCGCCACCACGTCGGCGTCCTGGATGTGGCGCCGGTCCTCGCGCAGGTGCACCGTGATGCCGTCGGCGCCGCCACGCTCGGCGGCCGCCGCGGCCTGGACCGGGTCGGGCTCGTCGGTCTGGCGCGCTTCGCGCAGGGTCGCGACGTGATCGATGTTGACGTAGAGGCGCATAAAGTCTTAGGTTGGACTCCTTATGCGACGACTCCCCGTGTTGCTCGTGCTACTCGGCGCCGCGTGCGGGCGGGGATCCGGCCCGCAGGCCCCGGTGCCGCAGTCGGTGAACGCGGCGCTCGAAGAGTTTCTGTCGGCGGTGAAGGCGAACGACTTGAGCCGCATGGGCTCCCTGTGGGGCACCGATCGCGGTCCCGCCGCGCAATGGATGAAGGCGCAAGAGCTGCGGCAGCGCCTGACGGTCATTCAGAAATACCTCGACCACGTCGGCTATCGCGTTATCGAAGGGCCCCTCGCGGTTCCCAACCGTAACGACCTGCGGTCGTATCGCGTCGATTTGCAGCGCAGCGGCTGCAATCAGGCGGTGCCGATCGACATCGTGCGGACGCGCAGCGGCGGTTGGCTCGTGTACGACGTGCACCTCGAGGCCGCGGGCAATCCGGGCACGCGGTGCCAGCCCGCGGGCTCGGGAACTCGGCAGTAACGCAGGGCGTTTCACCTACTCAGTCAGCTCGAGCAGAACGCCGTTCGTCGCCTTGGGATGCAAGAAGGCGATGCGGCGGCCACCGGCCCCGCGGCGGGGCGTGTCGTCGACGAGGCGGTAACCGGCCTTCCGGCAGCGCGCCAGGGCCGCGTCGAGATCCGGGACACGATAGCAGACGTGATGGATCCCCGGGCCGCGCCGGGCGAGGAATTTGGCGATGGGACTCGCGGGATCGATCGGTTCCAGCAGCTCGACGTCTACGTCGCCGAAGTGCAGGCTGACGATGCTGGCGCCATCGGCCGTCTCGGGACGGCCGGGCACGAGGCCCAGGATGTCTCGATAGAACGGCAGGGCCTCGGAGAGACTCGTGACGGCGATGCCGACGTGGGCGACTCGGGGTTCGGTCATACGACGGTCAACTTAACGATTGTCAGAGAAGGAGTGGAGGGTTCATGGAGGCGACTGTACATCCCGCAGCGGTGACCGACGCCACATTCCAGGCGGAAGTCGAGCAACACAAGGGGCTCGTGATCGTGGATTTCTGGGCCACCTGGTGCGGCCCCTGCCACATGGTGGCGCCGATCATGGAGCAGCTCGCCAGCGAGCACTCGGGCAAGGTCAAAGTGCTCAAAGTGGACGTCGACGCGAACCAGCGCACGGCGATGCGCTTTAACGTTCGCTCCATTCCGAGTATTCTATTCTTCAAGGATGGCCGCCACGTCGACACCCTCGTGGGCGCCTATCCGAAGCCGGCATTCGAGCAGAAGATCCAGCAGCACCTGGCCTAACCTCCCCGGAGGACGATGCGCGCGAGCACCGCTCGCCTGACGAATTCGCCGGTTCGCCTCGCGGATCTGCAGTTCCCGCAGGTGAACCGGCAGATTCATCGCACCCGGTTGGCGTTCATCCACCTCGACAATCTGCTCGCCTTCGCCAAGCGCGACCGCGATGGCCGCGTGGACGGGTACATCGCGGCGTATCTCCCCGACGAGTGCCTGCTGTTGTTCTTCCGCAAGGGCGAAGCGGTGAACGCCGCGTCGCTGCACACCGCCGGACGCCAGGTCATCACGATCACCGAGGCGCTGAAGCGGATGCGCGCCGAAGTGGAGCGCGGCGAGCTGGCCTACTGCGCCGCGCCGATGGAGCAGCTGACCTGGATGTACACAGCGTGCGCCGGCGGATACCAGAGCCGGTTCATCGACGTCAATCAGCCCGACAAGTTCTTCCCCGTGCTGCAGCAGGAGCAGGTGACGGGCGTGCTCGAGCTGATCTCGAACGGCCGCGTCTCCTATCTCAAGTTCGACAAGGGTCGCTATGTGAGCGGCTACTTCTGCGACAAGGCCGACACGACGGCGCCGGCGCGCTACCTCGAGTCGCTCTTCGACCTCGGCCCCGACGGCGCCGCCCCCGCGATGGGGGCCGGATCGTTCACCGCCGGCTCGGAGCTCCCGGCGCAGGCCCCCACCGCTCTCGTCAACACGTACCGCGAGTTGTACTGGCGCATCGTCGACGCGGTGGATCGTGAGTTTCCCGGCGAAGCCAAGAAACGCGCGCAGAAGGTGACCGCGGCGATCGTGGGAACGCACCAGGCGCTGACTCTGCTGAGCGTGCCGCGCGGCGCCGACACGCCCGACTCGGTCGTCCGCCCCGAGGAGCTCTCGACCGCCCTCACCGATTGGACGCTGCAGCTGCTCGAGGGCGCGGAGGTAATGATGCCGGGGACGGCGCCCAAAGTGCTGAAGGACGCGACGCGCGAGCATCGGTACGTGCTGCAGGCCTCCGGCTTCTACTCGCGGCTCCCCTGGCAGGTGACGTGGTGACGTGGCCGGCACTCTCTACGTCGTCGCCACGCCCCTCGGCAATCTCGGTGATCTGTCGCCGCGCGCCGCGGACACGCTGAAAACCGTGGCCGCCGTCGCGGCCGAAGATACCCGCCACACCAAAACGCTCATCACCCACGTCGGCTCGCATGCGGAGCTGATCAGTTTCCACGCGCACTCGAGCGAGCGCGCCCTCGAGCGCATCCTCGACCTGCTCGGCACGGGCAAGGACGTCGCGCTCGTGACCGACGCGGGCACGCCCACCGTCTCCGACCCCGGCGCGGTCCTCGTGGCCGCCGCGCGCGCGCGCGATTTCCCGATCGCGACGATTCCCGGCCCGACCGCCGTCGCCGCGGCGCTCGCCGTGTCGGGCCTCGGCGCGGATCGCTACGTCTTCCTCGGCTTCCTGCCGCGCAAGGGTGGCGATCGCCGTCGCCTGCTCGAAGTCGTCGCCGAGAGCGAGTGGACCGTCGTGTTGTTCGAAGCGCCGAATCGCGTCGCGGACCTGTTGAGCGACCTCGCCGAGGTGTGCGGAGACGATCGGGACGTCGCCGTGTCGCGCGAGTTGACCAAAGTGTTCGAAGAGACGCGCGCGGGGACCCTCGCCGAGCTCGCGGGTTACTACGCCGAAGCCCCGCCGCGCGGTGAAGTCACGATCGTCGTATCGGGAACGGGCAAGGCTGCGCCGGAAGAAGTGACGATCGACCCCGAGACGCGCGCCCGCGCGCTCCTGGCGCAGGGCATGACCCGCAAGGATGTCGCCGACCAGGTCGCGGAGGAAACGGGGATCTCGCGGAATGCGGCGTATCGGTTGGTGAACGACCTATGAAACGACGGCGGTCGGTAATGCGACGGTCGATAATGCGGTGGTCAGGTGGTCTGATCTTTGCCCTCGCGCTGCTCCCGACCGCCGTTCCACCGACCGCCGTTTCACCGACCGCCGCTTCTCTTACGATTGGCCGCCTCCACTACGACGGCGGCGGCGATTGGTACGCGAACCCCTCGAGCCTGCCGAACCTGCTCACCGCGCTGCGCGAGCGCACGACGCTGCCGGTCGCCGAGCGCGAGCGCGTCGTGACGCTGACGGGCCCTGAGCTGTGGGACGTGCCCTACCTCTACATGACCGGGCACGGCAACGTGCGTTTTTCCGACGTTGAAATCCGCAACCTGCGACGCTATCTGGAACAGGGCGGATTCCTGCACGCCGACGACAACTACGGGATGGATCAGTCGTTCCGGCGCGAGATCGCGCGCGTGTTTCCCGACCACCCGCTCGTCGAAGTGCCGCTGTCGCATCCGATTTACAAGCTGGTGTACGATTTCCCCCGCGGCATTCCGAAGATTCACGAGCACGATGGCCTGCCGGCGCAGGGGTTTGGTGTGTTCTTGGGGGACCGCCTCGTCGTATACTATTCATATCAGTCCGATCTCGGCGACGGTTGGGAAGACCCCGAAGTGCACCACGATCCCCCGGAGCTCCATGAAGCGGCGTTGCGGATGGGCGTCAATCTGTTCACCTACGCGGTGAGCGCGGTCCGGTGAGGAGCCGGTGCAAACTGTGACCGAAACCGCGCTGCGCCTGCGCCGCCTCGCCCAGCCGCATGCGCGCGCGCGGGCCCTGGCGATGGTGCTCGGCGGCGCCGGGGCGGCCCTGGCCGCGGCGGCCCTCGGCTTGGCGCTGGCGCCGCGCTTGTCCGGGGTCGCGCTGGGTTGGGCGTGCGTCGCCGCCAGCGCGGCGGCGGCGGGATGGGCGGTGCGGCGCGCCCTCCGCGAGGCCGCCCCGGCCCCCATGGGTCGACTCGTCGAGACGACGGCGCAAACGCGGGCGGGCAGCATCGTCGGCGTGGTCACGCCGATTCCCGCGGCGGGCGGCACGAGCCCCGACCTCCTGGCGGCCGCCGATGCCCGTGCCGCGCGGGTCGTGGATCGCGCGGCGCCGGCGGTGGACGGCCTCCTCGGCCGCACGACTCGGCGCCGGATCGCATTCGGCGCCGTGGCAGCCGTCGCCGGCGCCGCGCTCTTCATCGTCGCCTCCCCGGCATCGGGCCGCGCCGCCGCATTCTGGAATCCGTTGCGGGCGTGGCGCGACGCGCGTGCGCCGGTGCGCCTCGCCGTCGACCGCCGTCGCGTGCGCCGGGGCGACAGCGTCACCGTGAGCGTGACCGTGCCGGGCGCGACCCGCGCCACGCTGTGGACGCGCGGCCCCGGAGAGCCATGGCGCCCGGCGCTGCTCGCACTCGACGGAGACGGCCGCGCGGCGCGGCGCCTCGGCCCGCTCGAGACCGACCTGTTCGTGCGCGCGGCCAGCGGTGGCCGTTCGAGCATCGAGCTCAAGGTCGACGTCGCCCTCCCCGCGTTCCTCGCCGAACTGGCGTTGACCGCGCGCTTCCCGGGATACATCGGGCGCGCCGACGAGCCGCTCCTCGCCGGGCCCGACACAGTCGTCTTGCCCGCGGGCACCGAGATTCTGACGAGTGGCATGGCGAGCGTGCCCCTCGCCGGCGCATCGTGGACGCAGGGCATTCGCGCCGCTCACCTGCGCGTCGACGGCGCGCGCGTCGACGGTCGCTTCACTCCCGCGACCAGCGGCACCTGGCGCTTCGACGCGCAAACGCGCGACGGCACCCCGTTCGACTGGAGCGCGCCCCCCGAGCTGCACCTCGTCGTCGTGTCCGACTCGGCGCCCGTCGTGGCGCTGCCCGTGCCGGGGCGCGACACCACGCTGCCGCTCTCGATGCGCCAGCCACTCGTGGTCGATGTGCGCGACGACCACGGCATCGCGCGGCTCACGGTGGTCAGCTGGCGCGTCAGCCGGACCGGCCGCGTGGGCGAGGCGGTGCGGGAGTCGCTCGACGTGACCGGGGCGGGGGATCGGGCGATCATCCAGGGTCTGCTCGATGCACAACGTCGCGGCCTCCTGCCGGGAGACACGTTGCGCGTGTACGTCGAGGCGCTCGACAACGCGCCGACGCCGCATCGCGGGCGCAGCCCCGAGTTGGCGCTGCGGCTGCCGAGCATGGAAGAGCTGCGCGCCGCCGCGCGTGAGGCTGCGCGCGCCGTGGCCGGATCGGCGGACTCGCTCTCCGCGGCGCAGCAGGATCTGAGCGAACGGACGCGCGATCTCGCCCAGGAGCGCAACCGCGACGCGAGCAGTGGCAGCACGACTCGGCAACCAGGAGGGCAGCCGGGCACGCTGCCATTTCAGGCGACGCAGCGCGCCGAGGAGATCGCGCGGCAGCAGGCGGCGATGTCCGAGCGGGTCGCGGAGCTGGCGCGCACGGTGAACGAGATCGCGCGGGCCGCCGAGGCGGCCGGCGTGAACGACACCGCGTTCCAGAATCGCCTGCGGGAAGTGCAGGAGATGCTGGAGCGCGCGCTCACACCGGAGCTCGAGCAGCGCCTGCGGGAGTTGCAGGAAGCCCTGGCGCGGCTCGACCCCGAAGCCACGCGCCAGGCGTTGCAACGGCTTGCCGAGGCGCAGCAGGATTTGAAGCGCGAGCTGGAGCGCAGCGAGGAGCTGTTCCGGCGCGCCGCCATCGAAGGCGAGCTGGCGTCGCTGGCGCAGGACGCGGAGGATCTCGCGCGCCGCCAGGCCGAGTGGGCCAAGGAGGACGCGGCCCGCGCCGACTCGAGCGCCGCGGCGGCGGAACGGGACCTGGCGGCGCGGACCGATTCCCTCGCGCGGGGCCTCGATCGCGCGGCGCGGGACGTGCCGCTGGAGCAGTCGCAGCGCGCGGCGCGGCGCGCGCGCGCGGCGATGCAAGAGGCCGCCGACGCGGCCCAGCAACGCAACGCGCGTGGCGCGCGGGCCGGCGGTCGCGAGGCCGCCGATTCGCTCGATCAGGTCCCGCGCCAGCTGCGGGGCAAGCGCGATTCGCTGGCTTCGGCCTGGAAGCAGGAAGCGCTCCAGGCACTCGACCGCGCGCTGGGCGAGACGGCGTGGCTCGCGACGGGAGAACGCGAGCTCACCGAAGCCCTGCGCAGCGGTCAGACGGGGGCGGCGGTGCGCGGCAAGCAGGCGGCAGTCGAGGAAGGCGCGCGCGTCGTGGGGAAGGAGATCGCGGAGGTCGCGGGGCGCCATGCGCTCGTGCCGCCGCAGCTCGAGGCGGCCCTCGGCATGGCTCAGAATCAGATGAGCCTGGCGCGCGAGCAGCTGGAGCAGGGAGACCCCAATGCGGCGAACGCGGCGGCGTACGCGGAGCAATCGCTCGACGCCTTGAACGCCTTGGCCCTCGCGTTGTTGCAGACGTCACGGCAAGTCGCAGGGGCGCAGTCGGGGTCCGGATTCCAGGAGGCGATGGAGCAATTGGCCCGGATGGCCGGGCAGCAGCAGGGCCTGAACGGCGACGCCCAGGGACTCTTGCCGATGATGATGGGGGGGGGACAGGCGGTGCTGCAGCAGATGCGCGCGTTAGCCGCGCGGCAGCGCCAGCTCGCCGAGCAGCTCGAGCGAATGCAGGCGGAGGGATCGTCGAGCGCGGCGGGGCCGCTCGCGGCGGAGGCGCGCGAGCTGGCGCGTCAGCTCGAGAATGGGCGGCTCGATCCGCACACGATTCAACGGCAGGAGCGGCTCTATCGCCGCCTGCTCGACGCGGGCCGCACTCTGTCCGGCCAGGAGCCCGACGATCAGAAGGAACGTGTCAGCCGGGCCGCGACGGGCGACAGCGCGCACGTGCCGGGTGCGCTCGCGCCTGGTGCCACGGGCGCCGCGCTCCGCGTGCGCTATCCAACGTGGGAGGAACTGGCGCGGCTCACGCCGGAGCAACGTCGCATCGTCCTCGAGTACTTCCGCCTCTTGAATGCCGCGAAGCCTTAGGGCCCTCCTGCTCGGGCTCGGGCTCCAGGCGGCGCCGCTCGCCGGTCAGGCGATCGGTCAGGGCTTCGAGCTGGAGCGCGCCGGGCGCTACGCCGACGCCGCGGCCGTGTACCTGACGACGCTGCGGACCGACCCCGCGAATCTGCCGGCACTGCTCGGTCTCGAGCGCGTCCTCCCGCCCCTCAGTCGCGTCGCCGAGCTGTTGCCGTTGGTGCAGCGGGCGCGGGAGCGCGTTCCGGAGAACGGCATGCTGCGCGGGCTCGAGCTGCGCGTGTACGCGCAGATGAACGAACCGGACTCCTTGGAGGCTGCCGCACGGCGCTGGGCCGCGGCCTCGCCGCGCAGCGACGCTCCGTACCGCGAATGGGCGCTGGCGCTCGCCGACCGGCGAGTCTTCGACGAGGCGCGTCGCGTGCTGTTGCTCGGCCGCCGCGCGCTCGGCGGCAGTCCGGCGACGCTGGCGATCGAGTTGGCGGAGCTCGAGCAACGCGTGGAGAACTGGGAGGGCGCCGCGCGCGAGTGGGGACATGCCGTCGCGGTCCTCGCGGATCTCCTCCCCAACGCCTCGAGCCAGCTGGCGGAGACGCCGGTTCCGCAGCGGACGCGTGTGGTGGCGGCCCTCACGGGTCCCGACGCCGCACCGCGCGCTCGGCAACTCGCGGCTGAAGTGTTGCTGGGCTGGGGCCAGGCGACCGAAGCGTGGCGTCTATTCGAACAGGCGATTGCCGGGCCGCAGTCACCGGAAACCGCGTCGGCGTTGCGGCGCTTTGCGGATCTCGCCGGGGCGGTCTCGACGCCGGCGGGCCATCGCGTGCGCGGTCTGGCCTTGTCGCGTTGGGCCGAGTTGGTGCCGTCGCCGCTCGCGGAGCGGGCGCGCGCCGAAGCGGTGCGCGAGCTGATCGACGGCGGGGACCGCGTCGCGGCACGCGCGGCGCTCGAGCGTCTCGCGGCCGACTCGCTGGCCCCTGCTGATGCGAAGTCGATGGCCGAAGCGGCCCTGCTCCAGGTGCTGATCGCCGACGGGGAGCTCGATGGGGCCGAGCGGCGCCTCGCCCCTTCATCGAGCGTGCTGGGGGGCGACGATCGCGCGGCGCTGCGGCAGCAGCTCGCCCGCGCCCGGGTAGCACGCGGCGAGCTCGACCGCGCCGACGCCGTCTTGGAGAACGACTCGAGCGTCGCGGGGATCGCGCAGCGCGGCTGGATCGCGCTGTATCGCGGCGATCTCGCGGGTGCGATCGCGGCGTTCCGCAGCGCGGGTCCGTTTGCGGTTTCGCGAGAGGCGGCCACCGAACGCACGGCGATGGTGGCCCTCCTGATGGCAGTGAAGGGCGACCAGAACCGGGAGCTCGGGACGGCGCTGCTGGCGCTCGCGCGCGGCGACTCGCTCGGCGCCGTGGCAGGACTGCGGCGCGTGGCGAGTCAGCTGCCACCGGGGGGGGGGGGACGCGTGGAAGTGCTGCTGCTCGCGGGTCAGGTCGCGGCACGGGCCGGGGGGAGTGGCGCGCCCCAGGAAGCGACGGCAGCCCAGCTGTTCCAGGAAATCGTGAGCGCCGGCGACACGGGCGCAGCACCGCCAACGGCGGATCTCGAATGGGCGCGACTGCTCGTCCGTCAGGGTCGGCCGGGGGAGGCCGTGCAGCACCTCGAGCACCTCATCCTCACCTATCCGGGAAGCGCGGTAGTCCCCGAAGCCCGGCGCGAGCTGGAGCGGGCGCGCGGGGCGATTCCCAGATCATGAAGCGGCGCGACTTCGTCGGGACGGTCGGACGGACGGTCGGCCTGACGGCCGGAGCGAGCCTGTTTGGATTTCGGCCGTCCGCCCGTCTGGCCGTCAGTCCGTCGCTGTTGATTCCGATGGACGACTCCCAATCCGATCACCTCAAGGCCTACGGCCTGACGTATCGCGTGATCGGAGCGGGGCTCAAGGCCGAGTGGCTCCTCAACCATCAGGGGGGCGCGTTCCTCCTCCCCGACGGCGACGCCATACGGCGCGATGCGGCGCTCAACGGCGTGCGCGCCGATCCGGTCGACGCGGGCCGGGTGGCGGCGATCCGCGGAGAGATCGAGGCGAACAACATGGACGCCGTGCCGCTCGAGAAGGCGCCCAAGGTCGCCGTCTACGCGCCACCCAACGCGGCGCCCTGGGACGACGCGGTCACGATGGCGCTGCAATACGCCGGCATCCCGTTCACCAAGATCTGGGACCCCGAAGTCTTGACGGGGCGGTTGAAGGACTTCGATTGGCTCCACCTCCATCACGAGGATTTCACGGGCCAGTACTCGAAGTTCTTCCTCATCTATTCGGGCATGCCGTGGCTCGCGGACATGGTGCAGCACAATGCCGACACCGCGCGCCGTCTCGGCTTTCAGACGGTGCCCGCCTTGAAGAAGGCCGTGGCGCAGGGCATCCGCGATTACGTGGCGAACGGCGGCTTTCTGTTCGCGATGTGCACGGCGACGGAGACGATCGACCTGGCGCTCGCCGCGGGGAGCACGGACATCGCCGCCACGTTCGCCGACGGGACGCCGATGGATCCAGACGCCGACGCGAAGCTCGATTGGTCGCAGACCTTCGCGTTCACGGGCGCGCACCTCGAGCCGAATGCGCTCGTCGCCACGTTCTCCGATATCGACGGACACCAGGTCAACGCCGGCCCGCGCCGCCAGCCCCTCGGCGCGTTCAAGCTCTTCAACTTCAGCGCCAAGATCGACCCGGTCCCGACGATGCTCGTGCAGAACCATCGCCAGGTGATCCCGGACTTTTACGGACTGACGACGTCGTTCGTGCGCGCGCGACTCAAGCCGGGCGTCACGGTGCTGGCCGACGAGGAAGGCGCCCCGTGGGTCAAGTATGTCCACAGCGATCTGGGGAAGGGCACGTGGACATTCTTCGGCGGTCACGACCCCGAGGATCCGCAACACCAGATCGGCGATCCGCCGACCGACCTGTCGCTGCACCCGCACTCGCCCGGGTACCGCCTCATCCTCAATAACGTGTTGTTCCCGGCCGCCAAAAAGCGCGAGCTCAAGACGTGAGCGCCGAGCGCCTCGTCCCGGCGGTGCGCGCCATGCTGCAGGCGGAGATCGCGGCCGCGCACGGCCGCGAGGTGTCGTTCGTCGTGCGCGCCGACGCGAACGGGATGATCGTGCAGGCGCGCGTCGTCGCGCGCGGCACCGTCGACGCCGTGCTCGCGTTGCCCGGCGTTGCCGAGCGCGGCGACATGCTGCTGCACAATCACCCCAGCGGCGTGCTCGACCCCTCGGGCGCCGACCTCGCGGTGGCCGCACGGCTGCACGACGGCGGCGTGGGGTTCGGCATCGTCGACAACGCCGTGACGGCCCTGTACGTCGTGGTCGAATGTCCGCGGGCGCGCAGCGTCTCGCGCCTCGACTCGGTCGCCATCGCGGAGCTCCTCTCGGAGACGGGCCCAGTCGCCAGGGCGCTCGGCGGTACGACCTTCGAAGACCGCCCCGGCCAGCGCGACATGGCCGCCTACACGGCGGATGTCTACAACGACGGCGGCATCGCGCTGCTCGAGGCGGGGACGGGCGTCGGAAAGTCGTTCGCCTATCTGGTCCCCGCGCTCGAGTGGGCCAGGACCAACGGCGAGCGGACGATCGTCTCGACCAACACGATCAACCTCCAGGAGCAGCTCGTCGGGAAGGATCTCCCCATCCTCGCGCGCGCTCTCTCGGCGGGCGACCGGCCCGTCACGTTCGCGCTGCTCAAGGGGTGGCGGAACTATCTGTGCCTGGCGCGACTCGACCAGGCGCGCGCGGGGCAGGAGTCGCTCTTCCCCGAAGGACGCGGCGCCGAGCTCGAAACGCTCGCGGGTTGGGCCGCGCGCACGAGCGACGGGAGCCTCGCCGATCTCGCCGAGGAGCCGTCGCCCGACGTGTGGGACGCGGTGGCCGCGGAGTCGGACCTGTGCACGCGGCTCAAGTGCCCGCACTTCGACCGCTGCTTCCTGTTCCAGGCCCGGCGTCAGGCCGCGGAGGCCGATGTGGTGGTCGTGAACCATCACCTGCTCGCTTCGGACCTCGCGGTACGGATCGCATCGGACAACTGGCAGGAGGCGGCCGTCCTGCCGCCCTATCGCCGGCTCGTGATCGACGAGGCACATCATCTCGAGGACGTCGCGGCCCAGCACCTGGGATCGCAGGTGAGCATGCTCGGGGTGCAGCGCCTGCTCGGCCGGCTCGAGCGCAACGGCCGCGGCCTCCTACCCACGCTCGCGGCGGAGCTCGCGACGCACGACGACTTGCTTACGTCCGCGAGCCGCGATCTCTTGACGCAGAGCCTGCTCGACGCTCTCGTGGCCGCACGTCGCGGCTCTGAGGAGCTCTTCGGTCGCCTGGGGCGGCGCCTCGCTGCTGATCAAGTCCTCAGGTTAACCGAGGCGTTCGTCGAAGATCCGGTTTGGATCGAGGGATTGAGCGTTGCGCTCGAGAACCTGTTGATCGCGTTCGGCCGGCTGCGCGACGGTGTCGAAACGATTGCCGACCGGCTGTCGCTCGATGATCCCGCCGAGCCGCGGACGCAACTCGTAGGCGAGCTGCGGGGAGTGGTGCGCCGCCTCGACAGCGCCGCCGAGGCGCTCAAGGCCGCGCTGCAACCGCCGCCGGGCTCCTCGGCGGCAGCGGTGCGGTGGCTCGAGCGGCGCGGCCGCAAGACGCCGAACCTCACCCTCGCGGCGGTGCCCCTCGATCTCGCGCCGGTGCTCAAGGACGCGCTCTTCGACCGCGTCGAGACGGCAGTGCTGACGAGCGCGACGCTCGCGGCCGGCGGCGAGTTCACGTTTCTCGAGGAGCGCCTCGGCCTCGCGCTGCCGCCATCGCGCGTTGTCATCCGCGAGATCCTCCCTTCGCCCTTCGACTTTCCATCGCAATGCATCTTCGGCATTCCCACCGACGTCCCCGAGCCGCGCGACGACGAGGCGGGCCACGACGCCAGCGTCGCCCGCATCCTCGTGGAGCTGGCGCACGCGTCGGCCGGCGGCATCTTCGCGCTGTTCACGAGCCACGGGGCGTTGCGACGCGCCGCTGACGCCGTGCGCGGTCAGCTGGGTGGCCGCTGGCCCCTCCTCATCCAGGGCGATGGACAACGCGATCAGCTGCTGCGGCGCTTTCGCGAGGCGGGCTCCGCCATCCTGCTCGGCACCGATTCATTCTGGGAGGGCGTCGACGTGCCGGGGCGGGCTCTTCGCGTCTTGATCATCGCCAAGCTGCCCTTCAAGGTGCCAAGCGACCCGTTAACAGCCGCGCGTTTGGAGCGTCTCAGCGACGCGGGCGTCGACGGCTTCACGCACTATCTGGTCCCGCACGCTGCGCTCAAACTGAAACAGGGCTTCGGCCGATTGATCCGCAGCAAGACCGATGTGGGCGCCGTAATCCTCTTGGACCGCCGCGTCGTCACCAAACGCTACGGCGAGATGATTTTGGAGGGGCTCCCTCCCGCATCGAAGGCGATCGGCAATTGGATGGACGTGCGACGGGTGGTCGAAGAGTTTTTCGCGCAGCACGGGATCGGCGCACCGGTGTACTAACGGCATTCCCCCTGAGGAGACAGATGATGCGAAGCGTGACGCTGGCGCTGGTGGCCCTGGGAGCCTTTGGACTTGGATGCGCGCCGGCGACGATGGGGCAAGGCGGGGGAGGACGTGGCAGTGCCGGTGGGTTCGGGGGCCGCATGGGTGGCGGGTTCGATAACACCGCCACGCGCTACATCAACCCCGGCACGATGGCGGGCCTCAACGGCTTCACGCACGCCGTTCGCGTCGGCCAGATGGTCTATGTCTCGGGCGAAGTGGCGCTCGACAGCATGGGGAACCTCGTCGGTCCGGGCGACCTCGCCGCGCAGGCCCGCCAGGCGTTCGCCAACCTCGAATTCGTGCTCGACCTCGCCGGTGTGTCACCCAGTGAGGTCGTGCAGCTCAACGTCTACGTCGTCGGGCTCAAGCCGGCCGATTGGGCGACGGTGCGGGAGGCGGGCACGAAGTTCTTCCCGCAGCGAAACCCGCCCGCCGGAACCGTCCTGGGCGTTGCCGCGCTGCCGCGGGAGGGCTTGCTGATCGCCGTGGACGCGATAGGCGTGGTCAAGGCTAACTTCCGGCCCTTGCGGGAATAGATTCATGGCATGTATCGCATCGTCTGGGCGTTCGAGGTGAAGCCAGGAAGCGCCCAGGCGTTCGAGTCGGCCTATGGCTCCGAGGGCGAATGGGCCAAGTTGTTTCGCAAGGCGCCGGGGTACGGTGGCACCGAGCTGCTGAAGGATGTAGACACGATGGGGCGCTACTTGACGATCGACCGCTGGCGCTCGCGCGAGGATTTCTGGAAGTTCCGCGAGGCGTTCCGGACCGAGTACATGGCGATCGATAACCGCCTGGCGGTATTAACGACTCGTGAGACCCTGATCGGCGACTTTCAGTCGAACGGAGCAGCGTAGTGTCGGGACACAGCAAACGCGTCGCCCAGCTGCCGGTCTACCCGATGGCGGAGCTGCCGGCCATCAAGCGCCGGCTGCTCGCGCAGGGGGTGGACGTGATCGACGTCGGCGCGGGGGACGCCGACTTCGCGCCGCCGCGGGTCGCCGTCGAGACCCTGGCGCGCGCCGCGCAGGATCCGGCGATGAGCCGCTATGCCTTCCAGTTGGGGCTCCCGGCGTTTCGCGAAGCCGCTGCCGACTATATGCGGCGCCGCTTTGGTCAGACATTCGATCCGTTCACCGAGCTACATCCGCTGCTTGGCTCCAAAGAAGGGATCGCGCACCTCGCGGCCGCCGTGCTCGATCCGCGTGACGTGGCGATCGTGCCGGTGCCCGGGTACGCCGTCTATCACGGCGGCACGGTGCTCGCCGACGCCGAGCCCTACCTGTACGATCTCACGCCGCGGACGGACTTCCTGCTCGAGCTGGAGGAGATTCCCGCCGAGACGCTGAAGCGCACGAAGCTCGTGTATCTGAATTATCCCAACAATCCGACCGCCGCGGTGGCGCCGCGCGAGTATCTCGAGCGCACGGTGGCCCTGTGCCACCGTCACAACATCCTGCTGGCGTACGACAATCCCTACTGCGAGATCACATTCGACGGCTACATCGCGCCGAGCATCTTCGAGATTCCCGGGGCGAAAGAGGTCGCGGTCGAGTTCCATTCGCTCTCCAAGAGTTTCTGCATGACCGGATGGCGGCTCGGCTGGGCGGTGGGGCGCGCCGATCGGATCGCCGCGCTGTCGAAAGTGAAAAATTACGTCGACACCGGCGCCTTCCTGCCCGTGCAGGCGGCCGGCGTCGAGGTGCTGAAGCAGGCGGAGCGCCTCGCCGCGGGATACGCGGCGCAATTCCAGGAGCGCCGCGACGCGATTCTTCCGGCCCTGCACGCCAACGGCTTTGAGGCCGAGACGCCGCGGGCCACGATGTATGTGTGGGTGCCCCTGCCCGAAGGACTCGCGTCGGCGGCATTCCAGAAACGCGCGCTCGAGGAGGTCGGCGTCGTGACTCTCCCGGGCAGCGCCTTTGGCGCGGGCGCCGAAGGATTCTTCCGCATCGCGCTCACGGTCGGGACGCCGCGCCTCATCGAGGCGGCGGAGCGACTGGGAAAGGTGCTCGCCGCTGTTTGAGCGTCTTGTTCCGCGCCAGCGGATCGGCCGCGCGTGGGTGATCACCGCGGCGCTGCACGTCGTCGGGGTGATCCTCGCGGTCACGGTCCCGTGGCAGGCGCCGCGGCAGCCGCGCTACATCGTGCTCGAGCCGATCGACACCGTCGCGTTCATGCCGTTCCAGGACACGCCGACCCACCGGACGCGCGGACCGCGAGTGGGGACGGCGCGTCCGGAACCGCCGCCCGTGACGCCGCTCCCCCCCCCGCCGCCGCCTCCCGCGGCGGCGCAGCCGTCGGACAGCGGCACGGCGATGCCGGCGTATGATCCCAACGCGAACGCGCTGACGCCGCGCGTGGGAGACGGCCGCTTGTGGGTGAGCCCGCGTCCCGCCCTTCCGTCGACGGTGGCCGAGGCTCTCTACGGCGACACGGTGGGACGGAACGAGCGAGCCGTCGAGCGGCTGCGCGTGATGGTCGACTCGTTGAACCAGGTGTGGGATCAGGTGCAGCGCGAGCGGCAGCGGCCTACGTGGACCACCGGCTCGGGGGGGGGCAAGTTCGGGATCGACTCGCAGTACATCCACATCGCGGGGATCAAGATTCCGACGATGGCGCTGGCGCTGCTCGGCAACCTCCTCCCGCAGGGCAACTTCGATGAGGAGATGCGGGCGCGGCACCTGCAGCTGATGCGCGAGGACATCCTCCGCGCCGCCGACCGCGCGCAGACGTTCCAGGACTTCCGGCGCTACGTGCGCGAGCTGCGTGAGCGGAAGCAGGCCGAACGCGATGCGGACAAGCGGCGGCAGGCGCAGGACACGACGGTGATCAATCCCTGAAATAGAACGGGGAGCCGACCGGCTCCCCGTTCTGCACCGCGTGCAGACGGTCTGAGTCTTGTTACTGAACGACGATCTTCGCGGCCATCACGTGCTGTGTGCAGTGATACGGGAACACGCCCGGTGTCGGGAAGGTGTGCGAGAATCGCGCGCCGGTGGACATGAGGCCGGAGTCCCACGCAGGGGCGTCGGACGTCGTCGTATGGGGCTCCTGGCCCACGTCTTCACAGTTCACCCACGTCACCGTCGCGCCCGCCGGTACGGCGAGCGAGTCGGGGCGAAACTGGAAGTCGCGGATCGCCACGAGGTAGTGCATCGAATCGATCACCGTGACGGGCACCCGG
>Ga0137409_10002015_pt1 | contig 21891 bp, 20 predicted proteins | sample CZODoug1_16funga_FD_122059 | JGI IMG/M metagenome (GOLD analysis project Ga0137409, IMG submission 122059) | Vadose zone soil fungal communities from Angelo Coast Range Reserve, California, USA - CZODoug1_16fungal (Hybrid Assembly) | ecosystem: Environmental > Terrestrial > Soil > Vadose zone... | reverse complement strand
CGCATCGTTCGTCGTAGCGCGCCGGCAAAATCCAAACGCGACTCTACGGACTCGCGTGCTTCCTCATATGTTTGCCGCCCAGTGCTGTGCGATGCCATCGTCAGGCATTTACGCATGCGCCGGCCAGAATTGCCCTCCACTTCGGCGTTATTGGGAAGTTAGAAGCTCGATGTGTCTCGCCGTCAATGTTCCGCACCATGATCGCCTACATGGGAATGGGCGCTGAAGATGCCGTGGAGCGAAATCCGCTCAAGCAGTATCAAGCCGAATTCGGCGACCCATCCGCCTTCCTGAACGGCGCCTGCCGCAGCATGCTGATTGCCTACGTCCCCGAGTAGGGGATTCGCCACAAAGGCGCAAAACTCACAAAGAGGAACCTTGTGACTTTGTGCCTTTTTGTGGCTAATATCTCGTGGGAGTCCCTGATGAACTTCATCAAAAGTCTGAGTTGCGTCGCCGTCGTCGTATTCGCGCTCGGCAGCCTGCCTGCGTTCGCGCAACCTGGAGCGTTCGGAGGTGGGTACGGGCCGGCGCTTAACGTCGTGCCTCCGCCGAGAACATTCGCGACATCCGACGAGCACTATGGGTATCTGTTGGCCCAGGCAAAGGGAGGCACGAAGCACACGCTCACGTCCGTGCCGCGTTGGGACGGCTTGTGGGTGACCGCCGGCAACACCCACATGGATATGTTCATCGATCCGCCTGGATCCGGATTCAAGGGCAAGGTTCGCGAAGGCGTGCTGACGCCACCATACGAAACCGCTTACAAGGAGCGCTGGCGCCAGCAGCAGGAGCTTGGCGAAGTCCAATACGATCGTCTCACCCACTGCGAGCCGCCAGGCTATCCGCGGTGGCTGCTCGAGCCGTACTCGCACGAGTTCGTCAACCTGCCGCAGCAGTCGTACATGATCAACGATTTCGGTCCGGGAATCCGACGCGTCTATATCGGTCAGGAGCACAAGAACGTGTACGGCACGCATTCCTGGTACGGCGACACGATTGGTTTTTGGGATGGCGCCAGGCTCGTCACGAGCACGAAATATCTACTGCCGGCCGACTTCACGCGCTGGTCGCCGATGACGAGCAATCAATTCGAGTCGGTCGAAACATGGGAGCTGAAGCAGTACCCGGGCGGCATCGAACGGCTCGAGGTTCAGGTCACGTTCTACGACAAGTACGCATTTGTTAAACCGGTCAGCGCCGTCTACGCATTTCGTAGCGCCAAGGAGCTCGAAGCGGCCGGCCATCGCGTTCAACACTGGGAATGCGAAACGAGCAGCAATGACTTTTTTCAAAACGGCACGACGACCTCGAAGCTGCCGGGCGAGGAAGGGTTCAGAGATGTGCGGGGCACGACGCTCTTCCCGGAATTACCGGGCCAGTCTCGCGATCCGATCTACAACACCACGCTGCCGGGTAAAAAGGAGTAGGAGATGAAAAGGATCTTCAGTTTGCTGCCGGCCGTCTTCATCGCATTGCTGCTGACGGCGGGCGTCGCCACTGCGCACCATTCGTTCGCCATGTTCGACAAAAGCGTTGAGAAGGTCGTAACCGGTTCGGTCGTGCGCTGGGCCTTCAACAACCCGCATTCATGGCTCTACCTGAACGTCAAGAACAAAGACGGCAGCGAAACACTTTGGAGCTTCGAGGGTTCGTCGCCGACACAGCTGCTCCAACGCGGTATCACGGGATTCACGTTCGAGCCCGGTAGTACGATCACGGTCCAATTCTGTCCGTTGAGAGACGGCCGTCCGGGCGGCGGCATCGGATGGGTCAGGCTCGCCAACGGCACCTTCATCAGTCCGGCCGACGGCGGTTGCAACGGCAGCGCCGAGGCGATCGAGCGCTGGAAGGTCTGGCTCGCGAAGGGCTACACCTCGAGTACCGAAGCGCAGAACGCGAAGTAGCTCACGACCCCGCTTGAACGCCTTATGCTCGACAGGGAGTGGGAGGAAGCCATGGGAAGTTGCGCGAAATTCGCTGCAGCGTGCATTTTGGCAGTGTCAGGATCGATCCCGCATGGAGCGGCCATGGCGGCCGACCTCGTCATCCTGACCAACCAGGGCGCGACGCCGGGCGTAAGAGAACTCGCCGCCGCGTTCTCACGTGCGAGCGGTCACAATGTCACCGTCATCCAGGCAGACGACGCCATTCTGCAGCAGAGACTCGACGACGGTACGGCTGATCTGATCACCGGAAATCCCGGCCCGATCGAGGAGCTCGTCAGAAACGGCAAAGTGGTGGCCGGCACGGTGACGCCATTCGTGCGCGCGGGCCTGGGGCTTTCGGTGCGGGCCGGCGCGCCCAAACCCGACATCAGCACGGTGGAAGCCTACAAGGCGACGTTGCTCGCGGCCAAATCGATCGGCTATTCGCGCGGCTGCAGCGGCACGAATGTCGGAGAGGGGATCGCGCAAGTCGGCCTCACCGAGCAGTTGAAGGACAAGACGATTTTCACTACCGGCGGTCCCGTCACCGACTATCTGGCGCGCGGCGACGTCGAGATCGGCATCCAGCAGACCAACATCATGGTCGGCGTGCCTGGAACGGATTATGTCGGACCATTGCCGGGCTTTCTGAACAAGCCGTGCCTATCGAGTGTCGGTCTATTGACGATCTCGAAGGAGCCGGAGGCCGCGCGCGCAATGATCCGGTTCATGATTTCGCCGGAGGCCGCGCCGCTGCTCCGCAAAACCTACGTGGAACCCTTCCACCCTTGAGACCGGCGTTTCGGAGAGATAAATTCTTTGACTGTGCCTCGGCAGTGTCGCCTGACACGGCATTTCGCGGCTCAGCCTGGCAGGCGCCAAAGACGTTCTTCACCCTGTCGGGATCACTCGCTCTTCGCGCCGCCGCCGCTGGCGGAGATCCCACTGCAGAAATTCCATTCCAAACGCTTTTATTCCGGGCAAAGAAGGGTGATATCCTCGACCCGCCGAAAGGAGGCATCAATGGACCATGTTCAGGAACAAGTAAGGATGAAACTCCCCGCGGAAGCGGTGGAACTGTACACACGTTACATTCACGGTGAGGTCAATCGTCGGGACTTCCTTCGTGGGGTGAAGCGTTTCGCCATTGCTGGCCTTAGTGCGGAGGTGATTGTTCAAGCGTTGATGCCGAACTACGCACTGGGGCAGCAGGTTCGTAAGGACGACGAGCGAATCAAGGCGACCTACGAGACGATACCCTCGCCCAATGGAAATGGGTACATTCGGGGCTATTTCGTCCGGCCATTCAGCCAGGATACCCGTGACGAAAAACCGACCAAGCTGCCTGCTGTTCTCGTCGTACACGAGAATCGCGGACTGAATCCGCATACCGAAGACGTCGCACGGCGGTTCGCGATGGAGAACTTCATGGCATTTGCGCCGGACGCGCTGACGACAGTCGGTGGTTATCCGAACGACGACTACAGGGGCGGCCAGTTATTTGGGAAGATCGATCCCGCCAAAAGGCTTCAGGATTTCCTGGCATCCGCGCAATGGTTGAAAGCACATCCGCTCTCGAGCGGCAAAGTCTGCGCCACCGGCTTCTGCTTCGGCGGTGGCGTGTGCAATACCCTGGCCACTCTGATGAGCGGGGATTTAGCGGCCATCGCTCCATTCTATGGCGGCAATCCCATGATGGCCGACGTGGCGAAAATCAAAGCAGCGGTACTCATGCACCATGGCGGGCTCGATATGAACCTTGTCAAAGCGTATCCCGCGTATGAAGCGGAACTGAAGAAGAACAATATCCCGAATGAAGTCCACATCTGGCAGAACTCGGTCCATGGTTTCTTCAATGACGCCACGCCGGAACGCTACAACAAAGTCACCGCGCCGCAGGCATGGGTTCGCAGCATCGAGTGGTTTAACCAATATGCCCGACCTGCGTCCTAGATAGGACTCTCAGATGGGAGGACAGGGAGCTACTGTCCTCCTATCGCTAAAACGGACCCGCCTTCGAATTTGGGAAATCGAAAACGCACTTTTTTGTGGTAAGCCGGAAATCCCAAATTCCGATCGGAATTTCGAAATTCTGTCTGGAATTTGAAAATGCTATGCGGAATTTCTCATTTCCCGTGCGGAAATGCAAAATTCCGTGTGGAATTGGGGAATTCCAGACGGAAATCTCGAATTCCGATTGGAATTTCGAAATTCTGTGTGGAATCTGAAAATGCTACGCGGAATTTCGCGATTCCGTGTGGAAATCCAAAATTCCGCATGGAATTTGAGAATTCCAGACGGGAATCCCAAATTTCCGACCGGAATTTTGAAATTCTGTGCGGAATTTCAAAAAGCTAAGCGGAATTTAACAATTCCGTGTGGAAATCGAAAATTCCGCGTGGAATTTGAGAATTCCCATGCAGAACTGCGAAATTCCGATCGGAACTTTCATAGGCAGCCGCTACAGTAAACGTTTTTCCGCAGCCTGCTGGACGGCGAGACTCCTGACCGCCGCGGCGTATTGCTGTGGCGCTTCCGCAGGCCGTGTTATGGAAACACCCAAATCACGCAAGAGGCCATTGTCGATGGCGTAGATCCACCCATGGACGCTGATTCTCTGCTGTCGTGACCACGCTCCATCACGATGCTGGTTCGGGCGACGTTGAACACCTGCTCGATGACGTTCAGCTCGCACAGGCGATTGAAGCGGACAACCTTCTTGAGCGCCTCCAGTTGCTCCCGACGCTTGTCCCGTACATCGCGCACATGCTTCAACCACTGGTCGCTCAGGCCGAGGTTGCGGTTCTCCAGAGCCGCTTCAACCCCGCCGCACCCGAAATGATCGCAAACAATAATGTGTCGCACCTGCAGCACATCCACAGCGTACTGAATCACGGAAAGACAATTCGGATCATCCAGCGCGACGACATTCGAAACATTGCGATGAACGAAGAGTTCGCCCGGCAGCAGACCTACGATTTCGTTCGCCGGCACGCGGCTATCCGCGCAACCTATCCACAAATATTGCGGCTTCTGCTGGCGGGACAGTTTTTGGAAAGATCCCGGGTCTCTGGTCATCATTTGTGAGACCCAGCGGCGATTGTTTTCGAAAAGATGATTCAATTTACGGTCCTAAAAGCCCGCGGCTACGAGCACGCTCTACAGGAGGGAGAACTTGATTACCACTCACGTCTCGCGGGATTCCCGGTCTAACCCGCGATGTTGCTGCTTATCCTCGCCTTTCTCCTGGTGTGTTCCTTCCGGATCGTGCCTGGCGCTTTTGGCCAGACGGTGACTTTCGGCGTCGTCACAGGAGCAAGTCTGACCGGTGACTTTGGTAATCTCAGCTGTACGGCACCCCCGGGTGGTGTTCTGACGGGTCCGGGCTGCCCACGCATCATCGGCGCCGATTCGCTTACGGTATCCAACGCTTCGAAAAGACTGATTCTCGGTCCGAGGGTGAACATCCATTTGTCGAAGTCCTTATCGGTGGAAGCTGAGGCACTGCACCGTCAGATCCGCTCCCACCAGGAGTGGAAGGTCACGTATTCTCCGCCTTTGGTGTTTCCGAATGGCACCACGCTGACTTCGTTTACTTCTTCCAGGACAGGCACTGAGTTTTCATGGGAGTTTCCGGTGCTGGGCAAGTATCAAATCTTTGCTTCCAAAATGAATCCATTTATCGAAGCCGGCCCATCGTTTCGACCCGCAGAGAATAGAGAACTCATCGGAGTCACGGCGGGAGTCGGTGTGGAGACGCATATGCGAGGTCTGAATGTGTCGCCGGCAGTGCGCTACACCCGTTGGAAAGACACTGGCAGATATCTGGGTGCGCTTCAGAATCAGTTTCAAATCGTTCTCGGAGTGGATCGGCCTTCTTCAGAGTCGATCAGCGTGTTCGGATACAAAATCTCCTTAGGTGGTGTTGGTGGTTGGGGCCTCACCGGCGGCTTGAAGACGGAATCTGCTCCGTTCAATGGCACCGTGCGCGATTCGCGCACGGGAATCGAGTCCCCGGCGCAAGGAACCTTTTTTGAAAATTTGAATGGGTTCAGCCCTGTTGCCGGCATGATGCTGGAATTCAAATGGGGTCAGCACATGTCGGTCGAAATGGATGGGCTGTACCGTGCATTGAATGCGAGAGACGTCGTCATTCGATCCGATGGCTCCGCGGCAAGCGACGGTCTGCGCTTCACGGTGCTTACATGGGAATTTCCGATAATGGCAAAATATAAGCCGCTGGTCTCCAGAACAAGCCCATTCCTGGAATTGGGCCCCGCTCTGCGTGCCTCTGGAAATACCCATGGCGCCGCCCCTTCGGGTATCGGAGTCACCGGCGGCGCTGGGATCGAACGGCGTCAGGGCAAGTTTACGGTTGCACCGGCGCTTCGCTTTACGCACTGGGCCGAGGACTGGAGGCGGGCTGGCATTCGTACCAGGCGGAATCAACTCGAACTGGTAGCAGGATTTTCTTTCTGAGTGTCCGTGATGAGTGACCGAACGATTCTGAAGGCAAAGATCGTGGGCGTGCAAATAACTGTCCTTGGAGTAGAGCGGCTCACAAACCTCATATCAACATCGAGACATACATTAATTTCCTATCCTCTCTGGCCTTTGCTCGCAAAAATTGCATCCGACTCCCAAAACCGCTTTTCGAACGCCTATATACGAACGGTTCCCGCTTTTCCTGGTCAGGATCTGCCGGAAGCGCTCTGCACCGTTGGCGAGCCCTCCACTCCCGTCATCTTCCCCTTTTTTACAACCGAAGGCGCGTGACATTTTGACTGCGGGCTGATAGCGTTCACGCATCGCCAGGCAACTGGAAATCAACAGGGAGGCATCCGTGAAGACAAAAGTGTTCGTAACACTATTAATCGCTTTGACGCTGACTGCGGGCACCGCGGTCGCGCAACCGGCCCCGTTCAACCAGATCGGGGTGACCATGGGTCACTGGCACATCGCCTCGAAGGATGTTGAAGCGAACAAGAAACTCTTTCTTGCCATGGGCGGCAAGTTGTTCATGCCCGGCGGAAACCCGCTGATCATGTTCCCCGGCGTGTATATCAATTTGAACCTCGGGACCGAGAAAGGAAATGGCGCCACTCAGGGTTCAGTGGTGAACCACGTCGGCTTCATCGTCAACAACGTCCAGGCGCGGGTCGCCCAGTGGAAGGCCGCGGGAGTGAAGGTACTCCCAGGCAACAACAACCGGCTGGACCAGGCCTTCGTCGAGACGCCGGACGGCGTGCGCATGGAAATCCTGGAAGACAAGACGCAGTCGACACCGATCCGCAATGAACATGTCCACTTATCCCTGACGGAATCTGAAATCCCGAAAGCTCAGGCCTGGTATGCGAAGACCTTCGGTGGGAAGCCGGGCACCCGTAACGACGCGCCGGTCGTGGACCTCCCGGGCGTACAGATCCGGTTTGCCAAGGCCGACACGAAGCAGGCGCCGACTCGAGGGCGTGTGCTCGACCACATCGGTTTCGACGTGAAGGACCACCAGGCCTTCGTGAAGAAGATCCAGGCGGAAGGCATCAAGCTCGACGAGCCGGTTCGCAAGAGTCCCACCGGCAGCACCATCACGTACATCACCGATCCCTGGGGTACCCGCATCGAGATTGTCGAACGGGCACCGTTGGGGCCGGCGGTGCAATAGCCCCTCGGGCGAAGGACCACTTAGATTTGCACAGGGCAACTTAGATTACCAGGATGCGGAAAAACTCGGATCGAGCAACTGTAGCGGCGCTCTATGAGCGCCGGTTTTTCCTGGAATCAACGACATACCGGCGGTCATAGACCGCCGCTACAGCTCGGATTGCCTCCTTGAAGCATTTTGCCGCAGCCTGTTAGGCCACAAATCAAGGTTCCCTCAACAGCCTTCTGCGCGAAGTACAGATCTCTCCCTCGTGCAGGAGGCGTTGCAGTTCGGTGCCATCTCTTCGTTCGCACCATTTTGGTGCATAATGGTGTCATGGCACTTAAAGATAAGAGTGTTCGTCAGAGCATCACATTGCCTTCGAAGATCGCTACCCAAGTCCGCAGCATGGCGAAACGCCGCCGGCTGAGCGCGAATCGCATGCTCATTGAACTGGTCGAAGAGGGGCTCGAGGCAAAGAAACTAAAGGAGAAAGCTTTTTTCGAACTTGCGGAACGCTTTCGTGCCGCGGACGACCCCAAGGATGTCGAACGGCTCGGAGAGGAACTCGGTCAAATGGTTTTTGGCCGGTAAATGCCCAAACTGGAACAATGGGCGAAGTTTCCGAAACGGCTGCGGCAACATCTGATAGAACGCATGGCTGATCGAAGCATTACGATCGAAGATCTGAATCAGCTCCGGCTGTGGGTCGAGTCAGTTCCCGATGTTCCTTTGGGCGAATGGTACAAAGATTTCGGGTCATTCAAGGTGTGCGGAGAAGGACCGTATCCGAAGACATTCCTACTGCCGGGCCAACCAGCTCGAGGAACACGGCTATAACGGGCGAAAGGTCTTCAACTTTGCTTGAAGTGCGTCAATACTTTTACGACGCAAACCCACGTTTATCGAATCCTGTTCACGATTGCGGGCAAACTCCCAGCTACCTTGCCGTTGCCGCGGCGGACTTCTGCGCTTGAATCTGCTCCGCCGTACGGAATTGGAACCGCGCCACTTTGCTGGATTGATCGCACGGCAACCAGGCCTCGTTCAGCCGGTCGTCGAAGCTTACATGGCGTGGGCCGCAGCCATGACTGGGCAACATGTATACCGTCCACCCATGTGTAGCGGGATTGAATTTGACGATACTGTCCCCGGCTGGCACGGACGCCCAGGCGTTGTGTTGGTTGTCGACTGTGGTTTTGTAAGGATGCCCGTGAATCGGCAACGGATGATACGTGACCTTGAGCGTATGGATGTCGATCTCCGCAAGATTTGAACCCGCCCAGTTCGGCACCCACACGGTGTTGCCGTTTTTGTCAGCGGCCAAACGCCGGGGAGCGTTCGCGTATGGCGCTGGAGTGGCCGAATACCCGCCCCAGGTTTCGGAGCCAATCGAGTCATAGAACTCGAGATCGGCCGGTGTAGCCAGTTTCTTCCGCGCGTCGTATTGCGGATCGTGCATATCGATTTCGTGTACCTGACCCGTCTTCATGTCCTTCTTGGCGACCTTATCGTTGTAAAACTCCGACCACCAGCCGTTATCCTCTGCGTCGGCCGAAATGCCATAAGTGATGCCGTTGCCAGGCGTGTGCTGCTGGAACAGCTGCCATTTCTCGGTAACCGGGTCGAATCGGACCGCGCCGTATTTACCGTTGATCCACACCTTTCCCTTTGAATCCGCATCGATGGAGTTTTGCATTCCTGCCATCGCGCGCGGCTGGAAAAACTGCGTGAAAGTCTCGGTCACGGGATTGAGCCGGATCACGGATGGAGCATCGTGCATCCAGAGGTTGCCGCTGGGATCGAATCCCATTTGTTCGACGCGGACGATATTGCCGTTTGCGCCGGTCAACTTGAACGCGGTCATCTCGCCGGTTCTGGGATCGAGTTTGGTCAGCGTTCGATCCGTCTCCCACGTGGTACGGCTCTCCGACACCCACGCAATTCCGGCCGGATCGACATTGACGTCGTGCAACCCGACGACGCCATGCATGCCCGTTGATGGGCCTTGCGACCAGTCGCTGCCGTTGTACCACGCCAGCTCGTTGGGGCGTTCGCCGATCGGAAAGTCATACTCCGTCACCACCACACGCGCCGCATCCCCGGTTGGGCGCGGCAGCGGCTTGAGGGTCATCGGGGACGGTCCCGGCCCTCGCATGGCGGCCAGATATTTGGCCAGCTCGTCCTTGTGATGACGAAAGATTTGTCCCTGCCAGAACAGTTCGTCATCCCGAAAATCGGTCCGACCGCGATATCCCTGGAAGACTGATGATTCCATCGCAGTGAGGATCGCGCGCCACCCTGCCTCGTCGAACCGGTTCTGCAGAGCCACGGCTAAACTATGGCAATCCGCACAAGCGACGTACGTGATTTGTTTCAGGCGACGGTGATCGGCCGTATCATCCGGCAGAGCGTCGTACCATTCCACACCCGTGAGCTGTGGCTCAAAATTGGCGAGGGGTTTCAGCGTAAGGGCTTGAACGGTCGGTTTTGCGCCGTCGAGTGTCAGATCCAAACGTGCCGTAGAAAACCCCACTGTCTGCGCCCAGACCTTGTAGTCGCCACGCGCTAAGGTCGGGAATACGTACTCGCCCTTTTCGTCCGTGTAGACCGACGTGGTGAACGTCTGATCGGAAGCTCGCGCGGAGACCGGAACACCGTTCAATGGTTTCCCGCCGGCATCAAGGATCGTTCCCATTAACGTGGACGGCGATGCCGGTCCACCGGCGCTCGCGGTGATCCGCGCGCCCTGACGTGCCATACCCGCCACACTGGTAACGACGGCCAGAATGACGCTCGCTAGAATTGCAAGCGTGTATCTCTGCATGATCCTCCTCAACTACTGGGTAGGCGCTTCCGTTGGCGGCGCTTTGGACAGTTGCTCCGCCGTGGGCTTCTGGTCGGGCGTCACGCTCTTCAAAAACGCGATGAGCTGATCGACCTGCTCCTTCTGCAACGTATATCGAAAACCTGGCATTCGTCGGGACCCGGTGGCGATGAACTCGCGTACGGATGCTTCGCGCTCCGGCCGTACGGTTCCGGCATCCATCCAGGGCCCCAATGTCTTGTACGTGGGCGTGCCTACACCATCATGACAGTAGGCGCATCGCTGCACCCACAGCGCACGGCCTTTCAACGCATCTTCCGACAATTGCGGCTTTGCCAGCAGCAGCCGCTTGTCGTATACGCGCTTCGAAACGGTAAGTTTATCTGCGCTCCGATCCTGAGCCGAAACCCCGGGCTGTATCACCACCCAACCCAGGGCGACGATCGCAAGCGCTCTCCATGTTTGTCTTCGCATCGCATTCTCCGGTCAAAACTCGAGCTTTAGTGCAAGCTGGATGAGCCGCGGTTGATTTGCCTGGCTCGCCACGCTTGCCGAGGTCACGCCAAAGGTTGAGATGCCGAAAACGGTACCGGGAGGATTGAACTGCACACGGTTGAACACGTTGAAGGCTTCCGCCCGGAATTGTACGCGCAGACGTTCCGTGATGGTCGTATTCTTTGCCAGGGCAAAGTCGAAATTGCTGATTCCCATCCCTCGTACATTAAGGGTACGAGGCGCATTGCCGTAGCCAAAAGACGACGGCGCCGTGAAACACGCCGTGTTGAACCATTTGTTGAGTCTGTCCTGGGCTCGCCCCTCGAGTTGTATCTGACAACCGGGAACGATGTTCGGACGCGCAGTGCCGGCGCCGAAGGTGCTGCTCAAAACAGTGGCTGAGGCCTGCATGTTCAAGGGAAAGCCGCTTTGAAATGTGGTGATGCCATTGATGGCCCAGCCCGAGATCAATTTGTCCGCGATGCCGCTCACGTCTCGCAGCAACCTTTTCCCGCGTCCAATCGGAAGATCGAGCACATAGTTGATCACCGCGCGGTGAGCAACGTCAAAGCTGGCCAGCGATTTTTCGGCGGCAAGGTTATTCCAGTCCTGCACGGTACCCGGCCCCGTCCCGTTAACCCCGCCGTTAGCGAGCGAATCCGTGTTACTGAGCAGTTTCGCCCATGTGTAGTTGGCGCCGAAGATGCCGGCTCCGCCGAAGCGCTTCTCGAGCTTGGCTTGCAGAGCATGATACGTGGAACTCCCGACATAGTATGCCGGGTTGACCACACTCTGGAACTGCGGGTAAGGCCTCAATAGCTGCCCTGCATTCACGGTCGGGCTTATTGCAAGAGCGCCGATACTGGCGGGCAGCTTTCCGAAGAAAGGATTAGGTACCTGTGTAAGAAGCGCGGCCCCCAGGGAGTTGTATTGGTCCGGAAGTTGATTCAGCTGCGGGCTTCCGTTCATTGGAAGGTGGGTGCCCTTCGCACCGACGTAACCGATCCCCAGCAGCATTCCCCACACCGATTGATTCTCAAAACTGAGATTCCACTGCTGCATGTAAGGAAACGGGTGGTCCGGAATCGGGGCGGTCAGAGAGGTTCCTTCGACGCTGGCGCGCAGAGCTTCCGCATTTCGACCCGGCGGTTGAACCAGCCCGGCGGGGAATGGATTACTGAACGTACCTGCGGTGCCGCTGCCCGTGAAGGACGTGTACGTGGCTGCCGGCGTGATTCCCCCGTTGAGCGAAGTCGTCATCTGGGTGACGCCGCCAGGCGCTGGCGTGGTATACGGCACGTCCGTCGTGCTGACATTGCTGGGTATGTACATGACGCCGTACCCACCGCGAGCCACGGTCTTGTCTGAAAGCAGGTAGGTGAAACCGAACCGGGGAGCAAAGAGATCCCGGTTCGGCGGATGAATCGTGTTATGTGGATAGAGTTCCGAATTTACAAGGGCGACCTGGCCCTTGAGTGGCAGATTCACCTGCGTGCCAAACGGGTCCGTAGCGTTCGGAAGAAATACCGCAGCGTTTCCGCTCACGTCCGACCATTGCCCGGGATTCTCCCACCGCAAGCCGGCGATTAGTAACAGCTTGTTGGTCGCTTTGAAGGAATCCTGAACGTAGAGCGCGGCGTAGTTCATGTATTGGCGCGACGGAATGATTTCCGTGGCGAATGCGCTCGCGGGGAATCCGAGAAGGAAACTTGCAAAGCCGTATCCCGAACCGGAGGTAGCCAGCGGATTTTGTGCGGTAAACCCGTTATCGAATTGGTACTGGCCGACCGCACTGGTCGAAGCAAATTGGTACCATCGGATTCGCCTGAACTCGCCACCGGACTTCAGGCTGTGGCGGCCGACAACGTGAGTGAGGTTCCCGTTGAAGCCCCAGGTCTGGTTATGGTTAATCGTAAAATTTTCTGAACTGACAAGAGTCGGGGTCTGACTATTGATGTTTATTCCCGGACGAGCCTGGAGAACCGTCTGGGACGCCATGGCGGCCCACGCCGGTCCGTACCGCGCGAGAGGTTCGCCAATGCTCTGGGCTTTGTTTCGTTGTTTGAATTGCAGGAACGAGGCGCGCAGGTCGCCAACCGTATTTGGCGAGAATACATACGTATCACCGATCACGCCGTAGTGCGTCTGGTAATCGACCTTGGTACCGAGGGACGTCACCGGCCAAAACGGATCTCCTGGACTAACACCCCCGCGCCAGAATGTGTAACGCCCAAACAGGCTCTGTTTCGGGCTGAGCGTGTAATCGAATCGCGCATTTTGTTGGCTTTCGTAGCCCTTAATATACTGATTGACGGCATAGTTGTTGGTGATCAAGGTGCCGTTGGTGTTGGGAAGAGAATAGGAGTCGCTCAGGAGATTGGACACCGGATCGATCCGGTTGGCAGGGATTCTGTTGCCTGGAAATTGTTGCCGAGTCTGGACCGCTACGCCGTTTACAACCGGGCATGCGGGATTGCCGTATTGTCCGCAAATGGTGAGAGGGTCGTAAATATTCGGAATTCCAGGTCCTGAGAAGTCTCCATTCCGCATCGCGGCAGTCGGCACTGTGAAGAGACTCGGCCCTCCCAGCCGGAAATCGATATTTTCTGCCGCCAGAAACATGAAGAGCTTGTTTTTCAAGATCGGGCCGCCAAGTGTGGCGCCATACTGGCTTTGAATATATTTCGGCCGGTCGATCCCCGATCTGTTGTTGAAGAATGCGTTGGCGTTCAAAATGTGGTTGCGAAGGTACTCGTAAGCGGATCCGTGAAATGTGTTGGTTCCCGACTTGGTTGTGAAGTTGATAATGCCGCCTGAAGAGCGTCCGGAGTCGACGCCTACGTTTTGGCTCGACACTCGGAATTCCTGAATCGTGTCTTGCGCGGGAACGAGGGCGACAGCGTTGCCGAAAGCTTGATTTATAGCCGAACCATCCAACAGGGAAGAATTCTGGTTCGCCATGCCACCGCCAATCTGGTAATTGCCCCACGCGGTAGTGACTGTCGCTGTGCCTGCATTGCCGTTACCGATGGTAAGGCCGGCGGCGCTTGCCTGAGGTACAACCCCTGGTGAAAGCGCCACCAGGTTCATGATGTTCCGACCGTTCAGAGGCATTTCCCGAACAGTTTGATTCTCGATTACCTGGCTTACCGTCGCGCTTTCGGTATTGAGCAAGGGCGTTTCCGCCGTAATTTCGATCGTCTGACTGGTTTGCCCCACTTCCAGAATGGCGTCGATACGGACTTCAGCTTGCACGGTAACGCCAACGTCGGCCCGTACAAGGTGCTGGAAACCTGCCTTCTCAAACTCGAGACGATAACGTCCCGGAATGAGGTTCAGGAATCGATAAGAGCCGTATTCGTCGGTGTCAGCCTTCTGCTGGCCGTTCGTCCCGAGGTTCACCGCCGTGACGCCGATCCCTGGGAGGATGGCGCCAGTGCTGTCACGCACGGTCCCAACGATCGAGCCGTAAAGGGACTGAGCCAGGAGAGGTGGAGCGGATATCGCGATCCCACCCAAGATAATCACAACAAGCCACAGCAAACACCGATGAATATTACGGACTGAAATCGTCATGGAAATTGTCTCCTGAGATGGTAAGGAAATTCCGCGAGGCCCCTCGCGGTCAAAGGTTGTATGTGCACAGTTTCCCGGGCACGGGTGTGAACCCCACCATTAGTCGTGTAGTCGTGCATATAACAAAGAAATATTTCCGCCGTCCTTTAATACTTATTAAATTGTTCTTAAATTTTCTACGTGATTGCCGAAAGCGGGTTCGTCACTGTAGCGGCGGTCTATGACCGCCGGCAATGCAGCAACTTGCGAGACCGTCGGCGGTCATAGACCGCCGCTACAGTCGCTGTCGTCCGGAATCGATCTGAGCACCGGCGAGGGAAGCAGTACCCACAACCTACGGCGCTGGTGCTGGAGAGTTATTCATCAGCAGAGGGTTGACGTATCCACCTGGCAGCGCACGCTCGGGGTCCGGCCGCATGCTCAGATATGTGACATGATCGGTAATTTTACTCCAGGCGTGAAGCACCCCGGGAGGAATGAGGACGATGTCGCCCGTCTGCACCTTGCGGCTGTAAGCGCCAGGACCGACTGTGCCGCTTCCGCCCGGGCCAGTCGGAAGGAGGTACTCCGGCCTCGGTTTCTTGTCCTTACTGCCGCCGGTCGTCAGGATTCCCGATCCGGACAGGACGATGTAGATTTCGGCCACCTGGTCGTGATACGTCCCTGTCGTCGGGTCGCCGGGTTTATCCGTGGTTGGGCCGCGATAAACGACGCCAACGGCAAGATTGTACTTACCCATGTCGACTATGCGAAGCAGTTGGTCAGTGGCTCCTTGCGGAGGCATTTTTTTCAGAATCGTGTCGATATCGGCCTTGGTGACGTCGAACGCGAGTTTGCCTGACTCTGTCCATTGTGATTGTGCAAGCCCGGCCGCCGGTGACAGCAAAAGCAGAAAGCCCAGACCCAGAATCGTCTTCCGCATTTTCTTCTCCTTTGAAGTGTTGCCCCGAATATTTCGAAACTGCCATTCAGCCTCGAAAGAGCTGAGCCCGTTTTAAGGATTCTTGAATACTTCTGCCTACGATGCCCAATACCGTCGGCACCGGTACCAGCCGTGTGGCCGCGACAAACCGATAACCTCGTTTAGTTATCGTTTGAATATACTTCTGGTCTCTTCGGCTATCGCCTAACGCCTTCCGAATCATGGAAATTGTGGGCAAATCAGCTGTGTCCAGCCGAAGCAGCGGTCCAGGCAGCAACATTGGAGCGGTGAACCTCTCCGGGGCGACTGCGTGCTCAATTTATTGCTTGAGTGCGACGAAGCGTATCATGTTCCGGATCGTTTGTAACGAAACCTGCGCGGTTCAGCGTGCTCTTTCCTGCCGACTCAATCATGATCGCCGCCGCTTGGTTCACGAGAATTGTCTTCAGCACGGTTCGCTGTAACGTCGATGAACACATCCGCAACGATTGGCAGCGCAAACCGAATCCTGCGGTCGAGGTCATCCATCGCCCGGGTGAATTGCTCGATATTCAAGTTCGCCGAGGGACGAACCTTGCCTACGACGATCACCTCTTCGGGGCCCGAGTACGTCGCACGAAGCGACAAGAGTTGTTCGATCGCCGGGTCTTCATTGACGATCGCGTACAACTTTTCGAGCAGCGACGCAGGGAGCGACCGTCCGACCAGGAAATCCGCGAGTGGACGGGCCAGCGCGAACGCCGTCACTGCGAGCAGCAGCCCTATGAGTAGCGACGCGAGAGAATCCGGTACGTTCGTTCCAAGAATCTCGCTCAGTAGAAGACCGCCTGCGGCCAGGAAGAGACCGATGAGCGCAGCGCTATCCTCGAAGACGATCGCACGCACGGTGGGGTCACTGGAAATGAAGATGTAGCGCCACACGGTGATTCCATATTCTTTCGCCTGGGCGCGTGCCTGCCGCATGCTCTGCAGCCAGGACACTCCGTCGGCGGCGAACGAGATCGCGAGAACGATCCATGCCGCAAGGCCGCCGGATATAGGGTGGCGTTCCTTGAACTCTCCGATGGCCAGGGCGATAGACAGGCACCCGCCGATAAGAAACGAGGAGATCGCGGCCATGAAGGCCCAGAGAAATCGCTCGCGACCATGGCCGCCGGGGTGCGTCGCATCTGGGGGCGCGCGGTCACGGTGCAGCCCGACGGCGAGGAACACCTCGTTCACCGCATCGGCGGCAGAGTGCGCTGACTCCGCAAGCATGCCCGTGGATTTTGAAGCGAGTCCCGCAATTAACTTCGCAATCGCGATGACGATGTTGGCAAGCAACGCGATAACAACGGTGCGAGTGCTCTCGCCTTCCGCGGCTCTCCGGAGAGCTGTGGCTGAGCGTCGCTGGGGCAGGTTTCGCAATCTCGGTCCACGCTCCTTTTCCTTAATTAATCCGGACGCTGATGGACGTTCCATCAGTCATATATCCAGTGAGCCATCGGGCGGCATCGAGAATACGCAGACGATATTCGGCCGTCTTCTCAAGTCCCGGAATGTCGGGAGCGAACTGGCCCAGGAACAAGTTTGCTGAAATAAGTAATCCGCCTTTCCGGAGCAGCCGTTCGGAATGATCCAGGACAGCCAGCGATTCGGTCGGACTGATGTCGAAGAAAATAAGATCGTAGCCGCCCTTCAGCGCCGGCAGAACGCGTGTGGCATCGCCGACGAACACTTGAATGCGTTTGTCGAGGCCTTCAGCTTTATGATGGTCGCGGGCTATTTTGGCGTGCTCTTTGCTGGCCTCGATCGTTTCAAGGTGGCCTCGCGGCCCCGCTCCATACGCCAGCCAGAGACCGCTATATCCCAAGCCGCATCCCACTTCGAGCAGCCGTTTGGGTTTCGCGGCAGCTGCTAAAGCGGCGAGCAAAGGTCCATTCGAAAAAGGATACACGTCGAAACATCCGTGCTCCTTTCGATGGGGTTCATACTTATCTGCCAGATATTGGAAGCGGTCTGTTGATCGGGTGTGCTTCTCGACCCATCGCTTGACCGCTGCTGCCGATTTCGGTTCGTTGGAATGCATGGGTCCAATGGTAGCGCACCATTATTTGCGTTACACCTGGAACGGATCGTCTTCAACGGGAAGTTCGAAGAACTCCGCCGTGAGCTGTATAATAGCCGGCAAGAGTTTACAGAAACTGTGACAACGGTCAGCTAAGCAGGAGGAAGCCCTCATGCAGAGAATCGTGATCGCCGCGGCGTTATGGCTACTCCCGGTTTCGCTGTGCGCTCAGTGGCTCGCCTTCCGGACGCCGGGGATTCCCCGGACCGCCGACGGTAAGCCGAACCTGACGGCTCCGGCGCCCCGGACGCCTGATGGCAAGCCGGATTTCTCAGGCCTGTGGCAGCCCGAAGTAAATCCCTTCCGTTTTGACGTCATACAAGATCTGAAGGATGAAAGCATCTTCCGGCCAGCGGCGGAAGCACTCTTCATGAAGCGCGTCGCGGACTTCAGGCACGACGATCCCGTTACGAACTGCCTGCCGGCCGGTCCTTCAGAAATGCTTAATGCGACGTACCGGATCATCCAGTCCCCCACCGTCGTGGCGCTGCTTTACGAGAGTGGCACCGGGCGTTACCGGCAGATCCACATGGATGGGCGGAAACTGCCGGAAGATCCGAACCCGACCTGGTTAGGGTACTCGGTCGGCCACTGGGAGGGCGACACGCTCGTGGTCGAATCCGCGGGGTTCAATAACCGGACCTGGCTCGATAGGGCAGGCCACCCTCATTCCGAAAACCTGCGCGTAACCGAGAGACTCCGGCGTGTCGATTTCGGACACATGCAGTTTCAGATCACTTTCGACGATCCCGAGACGTTGACGAAGCCCCTGAGCCTCTCGCTGGCGGTGAACTACAGAGCGGATACGGAGATGCTTGAGAATGTCTGCAACGAAAGTAGCTGGGATAAGGCTCACATGGTGGGCACTGCGAACACAAGTGTGGAACTCAGCTCAGCCGTTCTCGCAAAGTACGCCGGAAGGTATGGGTTTCTTGAAGGGTCGCGGACTGTCGCAGGCTTCATGGGTATGACCCAAAACGTCACCCTGGCCAATGGCCAGCTATTCTTGAATGCTCTTCCTCTAATTCCTATATCGGAGACGCAGTTTGAGTCGACAGGCGCCGCCGCGGAGTTCCTCCTGGACGCCAACGGCACGGTGAGGCGTTTGGTTTTGAGTCAGACTGAAGGCGACGCGATATACGATCCCAAACGCTGAAGGGTTCGGGATTTCGCCGGGCACCGAAACGGTGGCTCACCTGAAGGAGAGAGAGAAGAAGTGTTGCTATCTACCTTGTCTTGTGCATTGGCCAATGTCCTGCGTTAACCAATATTCTTGACAGCTTTCGCTATCGCCCTTAACCTCATTCTATTCCTGGAAAATGTGGGCTCGGGGGCGGACTTGCACCACGAATTGTGGCTAGCTGAAACAGCCGGAGGACCAGACGATGCGTAGGATGAGACACAGGACGACAGACTCCTTCCTGAATGTGAGAGTGGTGACTATCGGGTTGGTAGGGCTGGCGTTGAGCGTGTGCCTTTGCTTGCAGACACGGGCGTCTGCGCAGCAAACGGCCCCGCAGGTGAAGGTCGCCCAATCATCACCCTCAACTGGTGCGGTGGCACCCGTGTCGAGCCAGCGCCAGGTGATTGATCGCTATTGCGTGACCTGCCACAACCAGAAGCTCAAGACAGCCGGCTTGATGTTAGACGAAGCCGACATTGCCCGTCCTGCCGCAGCCGGCGAGGTCTGGGAAAAGGTGGTTCGTAAGCTTCACACGAGCACCATGCCGCCTCCCAACATGCCGCAGCCTTCGATCGAAGAACGCAAGGCCGTGCTTTCGTGGTTGGAAACGTCGCTCGACCAGGCCGCCGCGGCGAAACCGAATCCGGGCCGGACGGACACGTTGCGGCGTCTCAATCGTACCGAGTATCAAAACGCTATCCGAGACCTGCTTCTCCTCGACATTGATGCCAACTCGCTTTTGCCCCCCGATGAAAGCGGTTATGGCTTCGACAATGTCACAGTAGGCGATCTGCCGCCGGCCCTGCTGGACCGATACATCTCGGCCGCGCAGAAGATCAGCCGGCTGGCGATTGGCAGCCTGCCCTCGCTGGAGAGCGACATCATTCGCGTCCCGCCCGACCTCACGCAGGAGGAGCATGTAGAGGGACTCCCGATCGGCACGCGCGGTGGGGTTTCGGTTCGTTACACGTTCGCGCAGGACGGAGAGTACGACATCCAGGTTTACCTCGCGCGCGGTTATTCCGGGAACATCGACGGCTTAAGGGATGCGCAACCGCACGAAATGAAGGTGCTGCTCGACCGGACGCCGATTGGGACGATTACGGTCCAGAAGCCCGCCGACGGAGACGATTCACTTCTCGACAAGAACTTCAAGATTCGTGTGCCCGTGAAGGCCGGTCCGCATGACGTGGGCGTCACCTTTGTCAGGAATTCCTCGTCTCTGCTCGAGACGGCGCGCCAGCCACTCCAGGCACACTTCAACGAGAGGCGTCATCCCCGTCTTACTCCGGGGATTTCCCAGTTTGCCATTACCGGACCATATGCGGCGCGCGTTGCCGACGATACGCCAAGCCGCCGCCGGATATTCGTCTGCCGGCCAGCCGCACCCCGTGAGGAAGACGCGTGCGCGAAGAAGATTCTCTCCACCCTCATGCGGCGAGCCTACCATCGGTCCATTTCCGAGGCGGATGTAGAACGGCCGATGGCCTTCTACCGGGAAGGCGCGAAGCGCGAGCCCGATAGGGCGAAGCCTCAAGGAAGGTCCGACGGCGATTTCGATGCAGGAATCGCACGGGCCCTGAGCCTGGTGCTTTTCAACCCCGGATTCCTGTTCCGCGTGGAGGCAGATCCGGCTGGCGTGGCGGCCGGCACCGCCTACCGCATCAGCGACCTCGAACTGGCATCGCGCCTGTCATTCTTTCTCTGGAGCAGCATCCCCGATGATGAACTGCTCGATGCCGCCATTAGGGGCGAACTCCGCCGGCCGGACGTGCTCGAGAAGCAGGCCCGCCGGATGCTCGCCGATCCTCGCTCGTACAATCTCGCCAGCAACTTCGCCGGGCAATGGCTCCGGCTGCGCAACCTGGCGTCCGTCGATCCGAACGTGCGCCTGTATCCTGACTTTGACGATAACCTTCGTCAGGCGTTACGCCTGGAGACCGAGCTCTTCGTGGACAGCGTTCGGCGTGAAGATCGCAGTGTGCTCGACCTGCTCAAGGCGGACTACACCTTTCTCAACGAGCGCCTGGCGAAGCATTACGGGATTCCCGACGTCTATGGCAGCCGCTTCCGGCGCGTGACGCTCGCGCCTGACAGCAAGCGTGGCGGATTGCTGCGGCAGGGCAGCATACTGGCGGTCTCGTCCTACGCGACGCGGACTTCGCCTGTGCTTCGTGGAGTATGGATCCTGGGCAACATTTTCGGCGCCCCGCCGCCGCCTCCACTCCCGAATGTGCCGGCGCTCGACGGTTCGGTGCCCGGCAACCTCCCGATCCGGGAGAGGCTGAGCCTCCATCGCAGCAGCCCGGTGTGCGCGAGCTGTCACCGGACGATAGACCCCGTGGGATTCGCGTTGGAGAACTTCGACGCGGTCGGCCGCTGGCGGGATCAGGAGGGAGACAGCGGAGCCATTGACGTGTCAGGAGGTCTGCCCGGCGCCGGCGACCTCAAGGGAGTGTCTGGCCTGGAAGAGGCGTTGCTCCGTCGTCCTGAGCTGTTCGCCGGAACGCTGACGGAGAAGCTGTTGACGTTTGCACTGGGACGAGGGGTCGAGTACTACGATGCGCCCGCGATTCGGAAGATTCTTCGCGAGTCCGGGCCGAATGGATATCGCTTCTCGTCGCTCATATTGGGAATCGTGAAAAGCGTACCCTTTCAAATGAGGAGGTCGTCATGACATTTATCAGCAAGAAGTCGCTACCGAGGCGCACGTTTCTGAAGGGCCTGCAGGCCACTCTGGCACTGCCCCTGCTCGACGCGATGATTCCCGCGGCAACCGCCATGGCCAGGACTCCGGCCAGACCGGTGCGCCGGCTCGGCTTCGTGTACGTTCCGATGGGATGCGACCATGCTCGCTGGACGCCGCAGGGTGAGGGCGCGCTGGGTGATCTGTCGCCCATCCTTGCCTCGCTGGAGCCGGTCAAAAAGCAGCTGACGGTTCTGACCAACCTCAGGCTCGAACAATCCTACCCGGGCACGCACGACACGGCGAACGCGGGGTTCCTGAGCGCCGCCTTCGCCAAACACACGGAGAGTTCGGACTACCATCTGGCCACCACCGTGGACCAGGTTGCGGCGAAGCAGCTCGGCCGCGACACGCAACTGCCGTCGCTCGAGCTGTCGATGGATCTGAACGTGCTCGCCGGCGTGTGCAACAACGGCTATGCCTGCGTCTATCAGAATTGTCTCTCCTGGTCTTCACCGACGACGCC
>Ga0137409_10002014_pt1 | contig 21892 bp, 15 predicted proteins | sample CZODoug1_16funga_FD_122059 | JGI IMG/M metagenome (GOLD analysis project Ga0137409, IMG submission 122059) | Vadose zone soil fungal communities from Angelo Coast Range Reserve, California, USA - CZODoug1_16fungal (Hybrid Assembly) | ecosystem: Environmental > Terrestrial > Soil > Vadose zone... | reverse complement strand
GGCCGATTCTGCGCTGAGTCTGCGGGCACGATTTCCCCTGGCCGTGGCGCTTTTCGAACTGCATCAATCCGACGAAGCCCGCCGCCAACTGGAACTTGTGCGCCGCGAAGTAGGCGACCATCCGAACGTCTTCTATTATCTGGGACGACTCGATCTGGACGATCACCAGTACGCCGGCGCGATCCGGAGTCTAAAGTTGGCGGCGGCCAAGCCTCCGTTTCCCGACACCGCCTACTTTCTCGGCTACGCTTATTTCAAACAAGGCGATCTTCCGGCCGCTGAAAAGTGGCTGAGGGAAGCTTCAAGGTTGACTCCGCGCGATGCCCGCGTTCCCTATCAACTCGGATTGGTGTATCGCAAATTAGGGCGCGAGCAGCAAGCCACTCAGGCTTTGGCGCTGTCGGAGGAGTTGCGCCGGCGCGATTCCGACGAGAGCAGAATAAGGCTGGAATGCAGGCAAAAGCTCGACCAGGGTCTGCGCGAGGAAGCCCGCACGGTCTGCGAACAACTCGATGATCCTGACAACGCGGACAAGCTTACCGAACTGGGCACAATCTATGGCCAGCACGGTGATGCGGAAGCGGCATTAAAGCCCTTGCGCCGGGCGGCAGAGTTGGCGCCGCATTCGCCGCAGATGCAATACAACCTTGCCCTGACGTATTACCAGTTAAATCAGTTCGAACAGGCCCGCGGCCCACTGGCCAGTTCACTCCAGCGCTGGCCGGACTTATTTCAACTGAACGCCCTCTACGGAGCCGTCCTGGTAAAGCTGGGCGAGGACCTTCAAGCTTACCCGGTGCTGCATCATGCCCACGAGCTTAATCCGCAAGATCCCGAAACTATGAATTTGCTCTATGCCCTAACCTTAGGACTCGCCCAAAAGAGCAAGAACGCATCGCGGTACTCCGATTCGTTGCACTATCTGGAAGAAGCCTCCTCCCTGCGGCCTCAGCAGGCCGAACCGCACCGCCGCATGGCCGAAATCTACAGTCTTACCAGCCACCCCGCACAGGCCGCGACCGAACAGGAAAAAGCCGATCGCCTGACCAGCAACCCCGGCGGCTTCCTGTGAATTGCCACCCGGACGCGTCTTTTATTAATCAATTGGAACCGAACACCCGAGGAGTGACAGAGGCTCAATGACGAAGCGGAGCAAATTCTGCATGGCATTCACGGCCGTATTGCTGGCGAGTTCTCTTGGCTGGGCCCAGCAACGGCGCAAGGTGATCATCAACCAGGACGGCTCCGGGCCCGGCGGCAGCAATATGCAGACTCTGGCACTGCTGATTCAATCACCCCAGGTTGAAGTCCTCGGAATCACTATGGTCAGCGGAAACCAGTGGCGCGACGAGGAAGTAGCGCACACTCTTCGCCTGCTCGAGATCATGGGACGCACGGATATCCCAGTGGTGCCTGGGGCGGTCTTCCCCCTGGTGCGGCGCCGTGAAGAGACCCAAATCTGGCAGCAGCGTTTCGGCAAAGTGGCTTTCGCAGGCGCCTGGGATGATCGGTGGTGGCACGAACCTTTCGTCGTTCCACCTCTCCCCGAGGGGCAGCCCACAACCAAGCCCGCCAACGAGGATGCCGTTCACTTCCTACTTCGGAACGTGCATCAGTTCCCGCAACAAGTGACGATCTACGAAGGCGGGCCAATGACCAATCTGGCACTTGCCGTCTCCATCGACCCGCAGTTCGCCGAGTTGGCACAGCAACTGGTCTTCATGGGAGGGAGCCTCGCCCCCCAGACCGACGATCCCGAGTTCGTAAGCAATCCTCGCCACGAGTTCAATTTCTGGTTTGATCCGGAAGCGGCGCAGATCGTGTTGCGCGCGCCGTGGAAGAAGATTACCTGCACCCCAACCGATATTTCGGTCAAGACCCGCCTGACGCCCGCGATGATCAAGCAGATCGACGCCAGCGGGACGCCGTTAGCCCACTACATTGCCCGTTTCTACCAGACCGGCCAGGGCGGCGAGTATATGTGGGACGAACTTGCCGCCGCCGCCTGGATCGACCCTTCCCTGATCACTCGGCAGGAAACTCGCTACATGGCCGTTGATCTTGAGCGGGGCGCCGCTTATGGCAATACACTGACCTGGGTAGAGAAGGACAAGCCGAAAATCTCCGTGCAGCCGGTGGAAATCCAGTTTGATCTGGACAAGGAAAAGTTTTATCGGATGTTTATTGGCTTAATGAGCGCTCCCACGGCAGTTCACTGAACCGCAAAAATCTTAACCGCAGAGGACGCAAAGTGAACCGCCAAGATCGCAAAGAACCCTTTGCGCACTTTGCGGTTAAAATTCTTAACGAGACTGCGCCCCCCCACCCCGCAGCGTGTAAACAAACTGCCGGCTCTCCCGCCGCTCGCGCTCCACTTCCTCGTCTTTGCTTTTCGATATCCGGTTGTAAACCCGAAGTTCCTGTTCGGCCTTTTCCCTTTCTCCCGTCCGCTTGTAAGCCTGGGCCAGACGGTAGTGCGCCTCTTCCAGCTGAGGACTGGCCTGGGTCGCACTCTGATAGCTGGAGATCGCGCGGGAAAAATCTCTTCGCTCCGAGTAAAGAACCCCCAGGTGGAGATATCCAACCCCAAGCTCTGGATCGAGTTGGACAGAACGCGTCAGATGAGACTCCGCCTGCGCCACGGTTTCGGCGTCGTCCGGTCCTTTCCGACGCTTCCAGAGGTTGACCCCGTAATAATAGTTGGCCAGCGCATTCTCAGGCTGCAACCTCACAAATCGCTTCAGCCTTTCGACCGAGCACACTGACTGATTGGTTTCGACAGTCTGGATCTTGCCTAGAAAAAGGTAGGGCTCGGGGTCATCGGGATTCAGGTCGGAAGCCTCGCACAGCCGCTGTGCGGCTTGATCGTACGAGCCGTTGCTGTACCAGGCCACTCCCAGCGCGACCAGCATCCGGGCAGAGTGTGGGAAAAGACGATTGCCCTTACTGAAAACCTCGATCGCGGGTTCAGCCGCACGATGCAGCAGAAGTTCGGCGCCCCAATCGAAGAAATTGGCTTCGCTGGGGTCCAGTTCCGCCGCTCTCTGATACTCGCGCACAGCTTCGAGAGAATCGCCGGTTTTTTCTGCGATATCGCCCCGCAAGTGATGCTGCCCGGCTTGATCTTGAAGAGCAGGACCCTGCTGGGCCGGATCGCCGGAAGAACCAGGCGCTGGCGGCGGGCCGGTGATTGGCGGTGTCCCAGCCGAAGCGCTCAGAGTCGCGACGTCCTTCGCTAGCGATTCCTTTGTTCTGACGATCGTATTCGAGCCGTGCCCGCCGAGATTGGTGCCGTCGGTGACCCCAGCCACGGTGAATTGCGGTTCATCGAAAAACTCCGGTGGCCCTTGACCCGATTTGGCCGTCGCTGCGCTTTGCGCCTGGGACATTTTTTGAGATTCAACCGTTAGGTCAATTCTCTTTGATTCCTTCGGTCCAACTATGCAGGGTCCGACGGTGGCCGGGCTGTATCCGGCCATTTCCACCCGTAACATGTAGATGCCTTGACGGAGCCCTGAAAAGCGATAGCTCCCCGTCTCGTCTGCATGCGCCAGCAGCGTCTGTGTGCCGTCCTTCATCTGGAGATATACCGTCGCGCCGGCAACCGGACGACCCTCTGAATCTCTCACTGATCCTTGTAACGCAGCCGAATCGGCGGAGGCCTGAGATTGGCTATGGATCATGCACGGCGCGCAAAGCGCAAGCGCCGTCAGCAGACAGGTCACAATATGAGTTGCAAGAACTCCGGATCGCTCTGCGGTCAAATGGCGACAACGCATAGTAGAAGGACGGCAGCGAAAGGTCACAAACCTATGAGACGCCCTGATCGTTCCAAGGCGATCATTTTAGTCGTCAGAATGGTGATCTGCAATCGGCACGGTGGTCAATCGCTCGCCAACATTTGTTCAGAATGCAGCGAATATCCAGGCAGTTGGCACAGCCCCTCCTAGAGGCGTTACAATGCAACTTCTTCAAGGCCGTACAGTTCGATGTGGACAGCGCAAAGCTGCGCGAGCTCTGCATTAAGTTAACGACGCGGCCGCCGCGCAATAACCACAGCTACCGGAGCCAACGACATGGATTTGAAGCCACAGTTTCGTGTGACGCGGCGCCAGTTCGTAACCGCCTCGGCCGCAGCGATGGCCGCAGGTGGCGTCACAGCCAGTTTCGCTCCCATTGCCGAGGCCGTCCGAGCACCGGAAGGACTGTCAGGTGAACCTGGCGATCGCGGACCTTTCCGCGTGATCATTGACACCGACCCAGGCGTAGACGATGCCCTGGCCTTGCTGCTCGCCATGCGGTCGCCGGAGCTGAAAATTGAAGGCATCACTCCCGTCGCCGGAAATGTCCCGCTCGAACTGGGCCTCCCCAACGCCTTGCGTATGGTGGAAATAGCGGGGCGCACGGACATTCCTGTTGCTCCCGGCGCCAAGGCACCTCTGCTGCGGCGTCTGGTCACGGCCAGGTATGTACACGGCGAGAACGGGCTGGGAGGGGCTGTTTTTCCCGAGCCAAAGACACTCCCCGTCGACGAGCCTGCGGCCGAATTTATCCGCCGCGTCGTCCGCAAATATCCGGGGGAAGTAACCCTGATCCCGATCGGCCCTCTGACCAATATCGCAACCGCACTCAAGCTCGACCCAGAACTTGCGGGCATGGTAAGAGGCATCGTACTGATGGGAGGATCGCTCTCCGGCGGAAACATAACGCCCGCGGCGGAGTTCAATATTTACGTCGATCCGGAAGCAGCGCGAATTGTGTTTCAATCCGGCGTTCCCATCACCATGGTCGGTCTGGATGCGACCCGCAAGACCTCACTCATCGAAGAGCATGTGCGCACCCTCGAAGCGGCCCAGAATTCCGTCAGTCAGGCCGCGGCGAAGATTGGCCGCAATGCCATCAACCGTAACCGCGAACAAGGCTTTCTAGTGGGGCCGAACATGCACGATTCGCTCGCGGTCGCTGCATTTCTCGACCCGTCCATCCTGACGTTCAAAGAGTATTACGTCGATGTAGAAATCTACGGCGAACTGACTGCGGGCGAGACTTTGGGCTACAGTCCGAGCGCGGGCGATTTGCGGCGGAAGCCGGAAATGGAAAAGCAGGCAACTATGAACATGTCAATTCGTGGGTCGGCCCCAACTCTTGCGAGCACTAAAACATCTCCGGTACTGCGCGATCGATGGCTACCCAACGCAAAGGTGGCTGTAGACGTTGATTCTGCCAAGTTTTTCAATTTACTGATTGGCCGTTTGTCGGCGTCCGCCTAGCGAAACGTATCCTAAGCCGTCCGCCGGCATCGTCCGATAATCGACGCGATGACGGTTGAGAGTAAACACGGTTGAGTAAGCAAAGAAGCGCTCCAAACTCAGAGGTGAAAAATGAAATTCGGCCGAGTATGGGTTATAGCAACAGTACTGATGACATGCCTCACGTGTTGGGCCCAGGACAAACGCAAGATCATCATCGATCAGGACGCTGCCGGACCCGCCGGAACCGACCAGCAGTCGATGCTGCTGTTGATCCAGTCTCCGCAAACGGATGTCCTCGGCATCACTGTCGTAACCGGCGACGCGTGGCTCAAGTCCGAGGTGGCCCACACTCTGCGCATGCTCGAACTCATCGGTCGAACTGATATTCCAGTCGTGGCGGGAGCGGAGTATCCGCTGGTCCGCAGAAAAGAAGAGACTGAACTCTGGGAGCAGCGCTACGGCTACTACACCTGGCTGGGGGCTTGGACTCCCCGGCTTTATCATCCGCCGGACCAACTGGGGGACATGCCGGAAGGCAAGCCCACCGCCAAACCGCTTGACGAAGACGCAGCGCATTTTCTGGTGCGCATGGTCCACAAATATCCCCACGAGGTCACGATCTACGCCGGCGGACCCCTGACCAACTTGGCGCTGGCCATGTCCATCGATCCCGAATTTTCGCAGTTGGCCAAAGAACTAGTTTTCATGGGCGCCAGTTTGAATCCGGAGACCACTGACCCCGAGTTCATCAACACTCCGCGCCGCGAATTCAACATCTGGTTCGATCCCGAAGCAGCCCACATTGTCCTGCGCGCGCCATGGAAAAAGATGATCTGTACTACGGTGGACATCTCAGTGAAAACGAGGATAACGACTGACCTGATTAACCGCATCAAAGCCGGCACCTCGCCGGCAGCGCTCTATGTCGGCAAATATTCCCGTCTATTTGGCGAATACAACTATCTTTGGGATGAACTGGCGTCGGTCGCCTGGCTTGATCCCAGTCTGATCACCAAGACTGAAACCCGCTTCCTGGATGTGGACCTGGGCCGCGGCGCCGGCTATGGCACCATCCTCAGCTGGAGCAATCAGGACAAACCGAAAATCGATCTCCAGCCTGTGGAAATACAGGTCGATCTCAACACGGAAAAGTTTTACAAAATGTTCGTCGACCTGTTGACCGCACCCACTCCCCCGAAACCCTAGGCACAATGGAGGCCGAGCGCCCCCGCCCGGCTGGACGGGCGAGACGCTCGTCCTCCATCACTGCGCCAATTGCTGGAGCGCCTGCTGCGCTTGTGCATGACCCGGATGCTGCTTGAGCAGATCAAGCAACACGCTCTTCGCCTTGTCTGGCGAACCCTCCAGCCCGTAGACCCGAGCCAGATTCAAGTACGACTGATCGAAATCGGGAGCAACCCGGATGCACTCCTCGAACCTGGCTACTCCGTCATCCCGCCGTCCAGTGCGCAAGTACAGTATGCCCAGGTTATTCAGCGCTTCGGGATAGCCCGGACGCGACTTCAACGCTCGCTGCAAATATTCATATGCGCGGTCATGGTCGTTGAGCTGCGCAAAGACCATACCCAGGCTGTAATTCGCCTCCGGGTCTTGGGGACCGACCGCCAGCGCCTGTTCCAGCGTTTTGCGGGCTTCGTCCCAATTTTTCTGCTGGCGATACGCATTGCCCAGATTCTCGAGCGCGATCAAGTGATTGGGATTGAGTTTGAGCGCCTGCTGAAAGAGTGGAATCGCTTCGGCGGTACGCCCTTCGCGCGTAGCCAGAAGACCGAGATTGTTCCATGCGTTGGCCAGGGTGTCGGGATAGCTGGCTTGAATTGTGGTCGCGCGCTCGAAGCTTGCGCGCGCCTCGCGGGTTTTCTCTTGCTTCAAATAGACGCTTCCCAGCCCGTAGAGCGCCTCGGCGCTCGGATCGTCGCGCTGGGCCCGTCGAAAGGACGCCTCGGCTTGCTCCAGATATCCCCTCTGAAAGTACACCGAACCGTAATTGAGATAGTTGCGCGGGAACTCCAACGTCTCGATCACACCCGGGAAGGGCAGCGCTTTGGCCAATCTCTGGGCTGCCGTTTGGGGAATGTGCTGGAAGTCGTGCTCGACGTGCTCCGCCTTCACCGGCCCCTTATAGACCTTAACGATTTCTCCGCCGGCGTCAAGGAGAAATGAGGTTGGAAGACTCAGGTCGCGATGCCGGTCAAAAAGATATCGGTAGAGAATATTGTAGATGCCGGCCAGATCATCCGTTCCCCGCAGGATGGGAAATGAAAGATGTCTATCGCGGGCCAATTCACGAACTTTTTCGGCCTCAGTTGAATTGTCGAGGTTCACCGTCACAAGCTGAAGACCCTGGGCAGCCCAACGCGTGTGCAGCCGATTGAAAAGCTGCAGATCCTCCTGACAGGTCGTGGACACTACGGCCCACAAATTGAGCAGTACAGGCTTGCCCTGAAATGAGGCAAGAGTTCGGGTCTTCCCGCTGAAGTCCGGAAGAGCAAAATCCGGTGCGGCGGCGGGAGTGAGCAGCCAGGTTTCGACCACGTCCGGGAGCTGTTCAGATTCATCCGACGCAGGCTTACGGGAGGGCACAGCTTCAGCCGTGCCGCCCCGAGCCGCAAAAGATGCGGGCTTCGGCTCCTTGAATGCTTCCATGCGCGATGGCGGCAAGCCTTCTTCCACCCACACCCGGTGGTTCAGCGGAAGGTCACGTAGTTCCTGGACCAGCCCGCTTGGCCAGCGGATTGACGCTCGCACCGGACCTTTGACCTCACCTAATCCGAAAAATACTTCCTTGCTGTGCTGGGAAAGAAACCCCGATCCAGATTGAAGCATGCGGGTCTGCCGTTCTCCGGTCTCCACAGTGATCGCGGCACCGATCGCATCCCGATTGCTTTTGCTGCCGCGCAGACGGAAAGCAATCGACGGCGGAAGTTCCTTCATCACATTCTGCAAGAGCCGCAATTGGGGACCATTGCGGTTCTTCAGAAACACTTCCAGCCGGCCATCGTGGTCGAAGTCAGCGAGCGCGAATGCCCTGCCATCCTCGACAAAATCCATGCCGACCACACCCGAAACGTCGGAAAACGTTCTATCCCGATTGTTGGCGTAGAAGACATTCCTCTCGTATCCGCTCCATGTACCATCCGAGCGGATGAGTTCGTTAAGCGCATTCCAACCTTGTTCGTAAGCGGGCGAAGATTTGGCCTCTACCGGAGAATTAGCCACCACCTGCCGCCAGAAAAAGCTGTTCAAGTCATCGGGTGAAGGACCCGATACCATTCCGTTGGCCACGTACAGGTCGGGAAAACCATCGTGGTCAAAATCCCAGGCGTCGCTCGACCACGCCCAGCGCCCCATTTCAACGCCGGCGGACGCACCATTGTCCTGAAAAGTGTCGCCGCCAGTGTCCCGAAACAACGAGTTCCCCATGGCATGTTTCCGATAGAACGCGCGCACCGGTTCAGGCGCATTTTCCTGAAAGATTCCCTGGGTTGAGACACGCATGCCAGCGGCCGTCCACATGTTCGCGACGTAGAGGTCCTCAGCCCCGTCATTGTCATAGTCGAGCCAGCACACTCCCATGCCTGCGCCAACGTCTTCCACGCCCGCTTGTGGCGCGACGTCGGTAAAGTTCCCGTCGCCATTGTTGCGGTAAAGGTTCTTTCGGCCAAAATCGTTCACCACATAGAGATCGGGCCAGCCGTCGCGGTTGTAGTCGCTCCACCCGCAACAAAAACTGTAGCGGGTATTGTTCTCGTCGAGGCCGGTCTCAGCGGTGACGTCGCGGAAAGTTCCGTCCCTCTGGTTGCGCATCATGAAGTTGGGCGGGCCGTTTTCCGCGCCGTAGTAAGGAGAGGGATATTTGTATTGGTCGGTGCCCTGGTAATAAAGATAGAGGCAGAAATAGATGTCCAGCCAGCCGTCGCGGTCATAGTCGGCCACGGCGGCGCCCGTGAACGTCCCCTGGGGAGGATGGGCGAAACGAAAAGCGTCGGGCATCTGGCGAAACTTGCCGCCCCCCTGATTCATAAACAACAGCGGCCCGCTGGTGCGCACCACGACCAGATCCTGCCGGCCATCGTTGCCGAAATCAGCAAAAAGCGCGCATGCAGTATTCTCCAGGAGGCCTACGCCGGACGCTTCCGTGATGTCGTCGAACGTTCCATCGCCCCGGTTGCGATAAAGCCGGTTAGGGAGGCCGGCAGGCTGACAAACGTAAAGGTCGTCAAATCCGTCGTCGTCGATATCGCCGACTGAGACCCCGTGGTGCCCGTAGATATCAATGCCGCACGCGACATCGAGAACGGTTCGCCAGTAGTCGACTCCTCGCAGCAATTGGGACGAATAGGACACATTGCCGGCAAAAGCCCCCGCCGTGATGTCGGCAAAGACAGGCGCGGCAGAGCGGCTCTGGATTTCTTCAGACAGGCGCCAACTGCGCAAAAGAAACTCACCCGCGGCCGACGACTCCCAGTCCAGTTCCCAATATCCCACGCGTTGTTCACGGTAGAAGTTCCTGCCGGAACCCACGAGTTCATATCGCACGCGCGTGTGCAACCGGCTGGGAAGATTCGAGGCCACAACAGACTGGGCCCCGGCATCAATATTGGTCACCTGAAACTCGGCAATAGTGACTGCCGAAAAGGAATCCATTGCGGAGCGCATGTCCCGAAGAAACGCCTCCCTCGCGAGAGCAGGCTCACCAGCGAATTTGTTTTGGCGGATTTCGAGAGTCGAGCTGGGATGTGCCAAACGCGACTCAACCGGGTGAAATGACGCTCCCAAAAAATCCGGGGCGAGAGTTTTCTCCACCGCCTGCACATCCTGGGGAGACCTCAAGAACCCAGCACTCCACCGCGATAGAACGGCGGCAATGTGGTCTTGATACTTCTCGGTGACGAAGTCGTCCAGACCCGATTGCGTCTTAAGCAGGGTTGCCTCGAGCGGCAACTGGGCGCGATAGTGTGGGTGGAAATGGAAGTCGCTACCGTGCGACGGCAGGTTCGGAGAATCGGAAGCGTAGGCGAAGGGAAATGCCAGGCCACGCAAACTCGGGGGGATGAATGCCGCGGAGGCTCCCTGGCAGCAGCGGATCAGAAAGTCGCGGCGGGTGGAGTCCGCCGGATCACAACAACCAGACGCCGCCTCTTCCCTGCCCGATTCAGACTGGCGCCCCTTGGACATTCCGGTTGAAACCGAAACTAACATCCGCGCTATGGGCGGTCAAGGTCGCGATCCCGGCGCTATCCGATCGCTGCTGCCACAAACCACGTGGGGACTGGCGGCCCCGGTTGTCCGGTGGAGCAATGCTCCTTGTGTCTTTGGTTTTTGCAAAAAACCGGGTCGAGCTTTGCTCGACTGGACAGCTGAGGACAGCTGTCCTACGTGGTTCGTGGTGAAACATTCGTGTTTCTGCTAGGGGTGCTCGGCGGGAACATCTTTGAGGCTTCTCTGCACCAGCCAAGCCACCGTTCCCAGCATTCCGAGCCAGCCCAGGAAACTCACGACCGTGGCGATCTTGGTGTCGTACTGCAGTACGCCCAGGCTGGAAAAGATGGTGTGCCAATCGTGCTCGATGTAATCAGAATCGCCGGCGGTGACCAGCGGCAGAAGCATAACGCGCGCGTCCGCCATATAGGTCGCTGTGTAGAGCCAGTTTTCAAAGAAGAAGAATGCGCAGAAGGCGAAGGCCGTCGTCTGTTTTTGGCTGAAGAAGTATGCCGCCAGGAGCAGCGGCACCAGCCATTGCAGAATGGTGCCTCCCCACAGTCCGAGAGTGGGGCCAAACCAGCCGAATAACAGATGCCCGCCTTCGTGGACCACCAGATTGGCCAGATCGATGAAGAGAAAGGCGCCGTGTTTGCTGAAGGCGTAGACCAGAAATCCTACATAGAACACGAGCCAGGCCGCCAGGCTGTAGCGCGAGGTGGGCCGCCAGTCCTGTGCGTGCCAGTACTGGGCAAAGACACTCTGCAAGTATTCGCCCATCCGCCGAATTGTAGCGGGATCGCACTCCGTAAGACAGGTTACGGCGGTGCTCCTGCGTCGGAGCGCTGCAATGCACTACTGATTAGATTCGACACAGACACTCGAGACGTATAATCACGGCAGTCGATTGGTTTCAAACATGTGGATGAAAGCTCATCAATGGATCGTGACGCTGGGGCTGCTGGCCCTGGTGTTGGCGGCTGCCGTGGGCCTGATTTTGACTCGTCAATCGGCGCAGTCGAACTCTGCCGCCTCACGGACACGCCGGCCTCCGATCGTCGATGAACAACCGCTGACCACTGCCCGCGCCATGGCGGCCCTCGCCTCCGACTGGGAAGAACAGCGGTATGCGCGGCAGGCACTCAAACTGGCTGACCACACCGTAGATGTCGCCTTCAGTTACGAGATGCGCCAGGCCACCGAACATCCCGCTCCACCGACACCCGAGAGCAAGAAACTGTATGCGCAGTCCAATCAGGCCGACGCGGCCGTCAAAGTCGACCAGGACAGGATCTCGCAGCTTCAGAAGGACATCGCGAGTGCGAAGGACGACCACACCCGAGACAGCCTGCAGCAGCAGATCGACTTGACCAAGGCGCAACTGGAACTCGACCAGGATGAATTGGAAGATCTAAAAGGAAACCTGATTCGCTCCGGAGTAGACCGCCTCAGCAGAATTCAACGCCAGTTCAACCGGCATGAGGCTACACAGAAGGAGTACGAGACCAATAATCCCCAGTCCGGCACCGGTAACGCTAACCCTCAAACTGGTTCGTCGGCTGCGATCGTCCAGTTTTCCGCGTGGAACAGCTTGCGCGGCAAAACGACTCAATTGCAGCAGGCGTTGGAAGAAGCCAAGCAGACCAGCAATGCCCTCAAGCAAGGCCATGAAACGCTGCAGTCCCAGGTGGCCATGGAGGTCTCCAACAAGGAGGCGATTGCACAGAAGGCGAAGAGCCAACTCGACGCGACGTCCGGCAACGGCAGCAGTTCCGCGAGCAGCACGGCCTCGGCGATCATTTCACTGCACCAGATTTCAGTCGACCAGAAAGATCTGAGCGATCTCGCCAAGCGCGTCCAGGACCAGGACGATCTGGCAACCGCGTACAGCAACTGGATCGATGTCGTCAAAGTTCGCCAGCGTGCGATTGAGCACGAAATTCTCCAGTCGGCGATGCTGATTTTGCTGGTGGTATTCGGCGTGTATCTCGCCAATCGCCTGGTGGATCATTTCTTCGTTGGACTGGCAGTGGAGCGCACCCGTCTGCATACCTTGCGTGGAGTGATTCGCTTCGCGGTGCAGGCGCTGGGCCTGGCTTTGATCCTGTTCATACTGTTTGGTCTGCCCAACCAGATGTCTACGATTCTGGGGCTCGCCGGCGCCGGGCTTACGGTAGCGTGCAAAGACTTCATCATGGGATTTATCGGCTGGTTCCTGCTGATGGGCCGCAATGGCCTCCGCGTGGGCGACTGGGTGGAAATCGATGGAGTCGTGGGCGAGGTGGTCGAAATCGGGCTGTTACGCACGGTGTTACTCGAAACCGGAAACTGGACGGATAGCGGGCATCCGACCGGCCGCAAAGTCGCGTTCGTAAACAGCTTCGCGATCGAGGGTCACTTCTTTAACTTCTCGACGACCGGACAGTGGCTCTGGGACGAAGTCGAAATTCTTGTGCCGGCAAGCCAGAATCCCTATCCGATTATTGATGCCATCCAGAAAATGGTGGTCGAGCAGACCAAGGCGAATGTGACCGCCGCCGAGCAGGAGTGGCAGCGTGCCGCCAGTCGCTATCGGGCACAGCCAGTTTCGGCAGCCCCGGCCGTCAGTCTGCGTCCGACCAGTGCCGGAATCGAAGTGCATGTGCGATACATCACGCGGGCAGGCGAACGGCATGCGATGAAAACCCGCTTGTACCAGGCGCTGGTGGAGTTGCTGCACGGGCGGCAGGGCGATCCGGCAGCGGTCGCGAATGCCCAGGCTGCGCGCTAGGAGCCGGATTTCTCCGAACCATCGCTTCTTTCTGCTACATCCTTCAACAGACCTTTTTTCGTCGCGGCCGGCAGGTGTGAGCCGTGCAGGATCTCGCCCACCGCGGCGGGCGGCAAAGATCGCGAGAATTCGAGCGCCCGGCTCAATGGCGTCTTTCCGTTGCGTAGCAGGGCAACACGGATCTCCCGACGCGGCGACCACTTGGAATGATGGCAGATGGCCCGGACAAATGCCTCGGGCGCATCCCGCCGGATCAGCGCCTTGATGACCGCTGATTCGGTCAGACGGGGATTTTTCAGCGCGGCCTGGATCACGCGCGCTTCCGGATCGAGGAGAAGGGCGGCGGCAACCCTTCCCGATGCTCGATGCGCCAGCGAGAGCCGTTCCCCTTGCGAGAGCCTTTCCAGCCGGTTAATGAGAGATTCCTCGGCGGCCATTTTGATGTCGGCAGGAATCACAGGAGTAAGCGCCACTTGCATGAGGTCGAAAGTGAACAGGTGCCTGACCAGAGGGATGGAGAGGTGTCGTGGCGTCCGGGGATGCCCGACCAGTGCCAATTTTACCTTGCGGCTCTTCATGACGCCGCGGTTCCGGCTCAAGCGATCAAGCACATGGGTGGGCAAATCGCTTTGCTTCAAAAGAACCAGGGCAAGGTCTTCGGTGAGCGCGGGATCAGATGCTGCTTCAGCCAGCACTTCATGAGACGTGCTGCGGACGGCCTCCAGGAGGGAAGTGTCGAAGGCTTCCGGAGTGGCGTGGGACATGGTTGCATCGTCCAGAGACATGAGTCTTCTAGGCAGTGAGCAAATTGCATCCTTTGCTAATGCTAACCGCGAAGCGGTGCCAGAACGCAGGCGAATATGACCGAGCTCCGCAGGAGCGGAAGAAGGGCGGCGCCACAGACCATACCAGTCTCATATCAGCACTCCTGATATTTTCAACACTGGTAGCAGAGGCTGGGTCTGTCCCCTCAGTGGCTAAGACCGGTCTTTTCCGACGCCCAAATGGCAGCGCTAAAGCGCTGCTCCACCCCGACCACCCAAATCCGGCATTAGAGCGGCACTCTACCCGAGTCCATTTTCGCAGTGAAAACTATTTCGCCGCACCCTTCCGCGCCAGTTCCAGCGCGCCCCGAACGGGCTCAATCAGGCTGGGATTGAGGACCGCATTGGGATGCCCCGAACAAAGACTATTATAAAAAAACTGACGCACCAGCGCCGAACTGCCAAAGACACCGCCGGACATGGCCACCGGCACAGTGTCAGAATTCGGAAATAGCCGCCTGAACAGGATGCCGGCGAGATTCGCGAGGTGAGTCCCGGCTTGAGCCAGAACATCGCGAGCGATGCGATCGCCGGAATCCGCGAGCGCAAGCACGGAGGGAAACAGCGCCGCAAAATCCGGCGGTGGCGTGGCATTGGCGGCCGGAACCAACTGCTCAATTGTTTCGAGATGCCAGGATTTCAGCAGAATCTCGATCAGGCGTACGTTCTGCTCAGGGTGCTCATCCCAAGCGCCGATGGCGGCGGCAACGGCGGTGCGGCCGATCCAGTGGCCTGATCCTTCGTCGGAGATGGCGAATCCCCAACCGCCGGCGCGCGCCGTCTGACCTTCGCTATTGCGGCCGTATGCGATTGAACCTGTGCCGGCGATCACGATCACGCCCGGTCCGCTTCCGAAAGCGGCCTCGAGGGCGATCACCATATCTCCGACAACTTCGATTTCACTGGGCTTGATTTCGCCCGCGATGACTTCCGAGACCATGTCTTTTACCAGTTCGCTGATCTCGGGCCGAGCGGCGCCCGCCAAGCCAACGCAGACGCAGCTGATCTGAGACGGCTCGAGCTTGGCCACCCTGCAGGCTTGACGGATCGTGGTAGACAGCGACTCACGCGCTTGCTCCTCGCCCACCCTGACCACGTTGCTGGCCCCGCCCGTCCCCACGCCCAGGACCGACGTTTCGTCGCCGATCAGACAGGAAGTCTTGCTGCCGCCGCCGTCGATGCCGAGGAAGATGGCCACGAGCGTAGTTCTATCATAAGAGTTTGCGTTCTAAGCTGACACCGAAGTACCAACGAATCTTGGCGATCTCCGAAGCCATGAGCTTGACGAGGTTGGTACCTCGCAGCAGATCACTGGGCTCTTGTCCGTAAAGCCCGCTACTCTGGGATGGCATTGCAACGGCGAGGGCAAGATGCCCTCGCGACAGCCGGCAGAGCCTGCCCTGAGCTTGCCGAAGGGATGCCGGCGCTACTGGTACACCAAATACAGGGCGAAGCCCACCAAGCCGGCCGTCATCACCAGCGCGTACCACTGCACCAGGCCCCACTCGAAAAGACGCGCGGGATACGAGATCATGCGCGCCAGGACAGCCGGGCCATTTACAAGCAGGCCGTCGATGATCCACGTGTCCCACCATTTAGAGAGTGTGCCGGCGGCGCGGGTGCTCCATCCGGCGCCATTGACCGTGCCGTCGAGAATCCTCGCGTCGAACCACGAGGACGCTTCGCCCGCACCCATCGCGCCCAGGCGAATGCCGCCGACCTTGCGGCGTCCCGTGAAGACGTAGTCGTAGGCTTCGTCGACGAACCACTTGTTGTAGAGGACGCGATAGAGCGGCGGGGCTTTGAAGGCGATGGGCTCGGGATAATCCTTGTGCGCGTTCCGGTAGGTGCGAGAGGCAATCCCCCACCCGGCAATCGCCGCCGCCATGGATAGGATCATGAGGATGTACTCAGTCTTGTTAGTGTGCTCGGCTTCTTTCTCCCCTGCTGCCAGTTGCGCCGACTTCCCTTCTGCCTGCAGAACAACGGCCTCTCTTGCAAACACCGGCTCAAGGAATTTTTCCAGGCGCGCCGAGCCGCCCAGACTATGCGGCCAGCTTAACCATCCGGCACCAATCGAGCAAATCGCTAACACAACAAGTGGACCGGTCATTGATCTCGGCGATTCATGGACGTGGTGCGCGACCCCATCGCTCATTCGCGATGGACTATAGAACGTCAGATACATCAGCCGGAACATATAGAAGGCAGTCATCACCGCCGTGCCGTAGCCGATGAACCACAGGACGTGGTACCCCTCGCGTTCCGAAATCCAGGTCTGCCACAAGATTTCGTCTTTCGAAAAAAAGCCGGCCAGTGGGAAGACGCCGGCGATGGCAAGCGTGGCTACCCACATGGTCCAATGCGTGGTCGGAATGCGTTTTCGCAAGTCTCCCATGTTGCGCAGATTCTGCTCGCCTGAGAGCGCGTGGATCACCGAACCGGCGCCCAGAAACAATAGTGCTTTGAAGAAAGCATGCGTGAACACGTGAAACACGCCGGCGGCAAATGCGCCCACGCCGAGCGCGAGGAACATATATCCCAGTTGCGAGACGGTGGAGTAAGCAAGCACGCGCTTGATGTCGTTCTGGACGAGCGCGATAGATGCCGCAAAAATCGCGGTCAAAGCTCCGACGATCGCGACGGTTTTCATCGCCGTGGGCGCAAGAACGAAGATCGCGTTTGAGCGTGCCACCACGTACACGCCCGCAGTGACCATCGTGGCGGCGTGGATGAGCGCGGAAACTGGCGTCGGACCTTCCATCGCATCCGGTAGCCAGACATAGAGTGGAATCTGCGCGGACTTTCCGCACGCGCCAACGAAGAGCAGGAGAGCGGCGGCGGTCAGGACGGGATCGCCAATGGCGAAGTGCCCGCTGCGCACAGCCGCATTGATATCGACGAAGCGAAACGATCCCAGATACCACAGCAGAGTGAAAATGCCGAGCATGAATCCCGCGTCGCCGATGCGGTTCACGATGAATGCTTTGTTAGCCGCGTCGGTCGCCGATTTGCGATGGAAATAGAACCCGATGAGCAGGTACGAACACAGGCCCACACCCTCCCATCCGACGAACATCAACGCGTAGTTGTTCGCCAGCACCAGCGTGAGCATGGAGAACATGAACAAGTTCATGTATCCGAAGAAGCGGTAGTAGCCGCCTTCGTGCGCCATGTATCCGGTGGAATAGATGTGGATCAGCATCCCCACGCCGGTGACGAACAGCAGCCAGATGGCGGAGAGTGGGTCGAGAAGTAAACCGAAGTCGGCGCTGAAAGCCGCAGGAGATCCGTCCTGCTTCAGAAATGTGAGATGGGCATCGCCAGTGCCGAGCCAGGTATAGAGGACCTTTTCAAACGGCAGTCCGGTGCCATGCGCGAACTGGGTGTACTGCCAAACCGCTCCGCACGCGAACAGAAATGCGACAACTACAACTCCGACGCACACCGCATCGACTGCCGCCTTCTGCATCCTGCGACCGAAGAAAAACATCATCACGGCCCCGAAGGCCGGGAAGAGCGGGATCAGCCAGATGTAGTCAAGAAACATGTCGTTAGTCGTCGGTCGTTCGTCGTTCGCTTTTCGATGCTCGCATTTGCTCGCTCGCAGGCAGAAGCCATTAGGCTAGAAACGCTTGCTCGTAGCCCGCAGATACCTACCATTTCAAAAGATCAATCTCATCCACATTGATCGTCTCCTTGTTACGGAAAAAGGCGATCAAGATACCCAGACCGACAGCAGCTTCGGCGGCGGCGTCCACTACGACGAAGATCGAGAATACCTGTCCGTGAAGGCCGCCCCACATGCGCGAGAAAGCTACCAGATTCAGGTTCACTGCATTCAAAATCAGTTCGATCGACATCAGCACGATCACCACATTGCGCCGCGTGAGCACACCGATCACGCCCAGCACGAAGAGCGCGGCTGCGACGACGAGATAGTGAATGGTGGTGATGGGAACCATAGTCTTCAGCACTTAGCACTTAGCATTTGGCATTTAGCTACCTGACGGCAACGCTAGAACTTGGAAGAATTCGGTTTGGCTAAGTGCTAAATGCTAAATGCTAACTGCTGCCTTCAAATCCTTTTCTTGGCCATAATTACCGCTCCCAAAATCGCAACCAGCAACAGCAACGACGCGATCTCGAAGGCGAACGTATATTGACCCATTCGACCGGCTTCTCCGTAGAGCATGACGCCGATCTGTTGGGTGTTTGCGGATTCCGGTAGTTGTGGGCCGCGCTCCACGAACAAGCCTTTGCCCTTCGCAAATACTGAGATGAACAGCGCCAGCAGCGAACATGCAGCCAGCAATCCGACCGGCCACATGCGGTTAAATTGACGTTCTTTGACTGTCTGCTCCAGACTGACCAGCATGATCACGAAAAGAAACAGCACCATGATGCCGCCCGCATAGACGATGATCTGCACGCCAGCGACGAATGGGGCATAGAGCATCAGGTAGAGGCCAGCCACCGCCAGCAGAGTCACGATCAGCGCCAGCGCGGAATGAATTGCGTTCCGGCGCGTGATCACCAACAAACCGCCGGCGATGGCCAGTCCGGATAACAAATAGAAGAAGAATGGAGTCGCGACCGGCGTCATCCGAGGAGCACCCCCACAATGGCGGTCGCGATCAGCACGCCGAGCGAAATCGGCAGCATCACTTTCCATCCGACTCTCATGAGTTGGTCAAAGCGGTAGCGCGGCCAGGTGGCACGATACCAAATGTACAGGTACATGAAGACCCCGACTTTGAACAAGAACCAGTAAACGTTCGTGAGACCTTCGGCGGTGCGACTGAGGATATCGTGATGACTGAATTTCGCTCCGATGACGATGCTGAGCAAAACAACTCCAATCAGCGCCAACACTGCACCAAATGCAGCCAGGCCGATCGTCTGTACTCGAAAATAGCTGTGCCTCGGCATGCGGACAACGCCAACAAATGCAATCGCAGCCAGAGCCAGGAAAGTCAGCCCCGGAAACAGAGAGAAAACGAAGTCCCAGGTTGCTCCGCTCAGCCAGGTTGGAAATGGGCGCATCCATCCACCCAGCCAGAGCGTGACCGCGATCGAGGAGACGGCAATCATGGCGGCGTACTCGGCCAACATGAATAGAGACCAACGCAGGCCGCTGTATTCGGTGTGGTATCCCGCGGTCAACTCGGACTCGGCTTCGGGCAAGTCAAAGGGCGCGCGGTTCGTCTCGGCGATCATGGCGATGGCAAAGATCCCGAAAGCAATCAGTCCGAGTGGAAAAAACTTGAACAGAAACCAGACGTGCTGCTCCTGTTGAGCCTGAACGATGCCGATCATGCTGAGCGTCCCGGTCCCATCGCTCAACTTTGAAACACCATACAAGCCCGTGCCGTGAAGACTGGTCATCAGGATCGCCGAAACGACGGCTAGACCCATGGCCACTTCGTAGGAAACCATCTGCGCGCTAGAACGCAGCGCTCCGATGAGCGGGTAGTGCGAGTTCGAAGCCCAGCCCGCCATCACCACGCCCAGCACGGCCAGTGATGAAACGCCCAGCATGAACAGAATGCCGATGTTCATGTCGCTCACGGCCTGCGACGGGCCGAACGGCACAACCGTGTAGACGGTGAATGACGCCAGCAGACCAATCAGCGGCGCGATCCAGAAGACAAACTTGTCGGCCTCGGCCGGAATGATGTCTTCTTTGAGTAGGAGCTTGACGGCATCGGCGATGGGCTGGAGCAACCCGTGCGGGCCCACGCGCATGGGGCCAAGACGAACTTGAAAGTGCGCCAGCGCCTTGCGTTCGATCCAGTTCATCGCCATCACAGCAACCGAAACCCCGCCGAAGATGATGAAGACGTAGATCAGCGCCCAGAGCTGGTTGTTGGCTTGGCCGGGAGTCAGCGTGCTGCCCAGATATGACATGAAGCTGTCGAGCATCAGCGGTCCACCTCGCCGAGCACGATGTCGATCGTTCCGATGATCGCGACCACATCGGCCACCATCATGCCGCGCACCATCCTGTCGAGCGCTTGCAGGTTTACGAACGATGGCGGACGCACCCGCACGCGGTAGGGCTGGGTCGACCCGTCGCTGACGATGAAGTATCCCAGTTCGCCCTTGGGCGACTCGATCGAATGGTAGATCTCTCCCACAGGTGGCTTGATCACTTTCGGAACCTTCGCCATGATGGGGCCTTCGGGGATGCCATTCACTGCCTGCTCGATGATGCGCAACGACTGCCGCATCTCAGCCATGCGCACCAGGTACCGGTCGAAGGTGTCGCCGTTTTCGCCGGTCGGAATTTCGAAATCGAAGTCGGAGTAGTTGGCGTAGGGCTGTGCCTTGCGAACGTCCCACTTCACACCACTGGCGCGCAGCACTGGACCAGTCACGCCGAGCGCAATGCAATCCGCACCCGAGATCACGCCGACTTTCTTCGTACGTTCCAGCCAGATGCGGTTACCGGTCAACAGTTCTTCGTATTCGTCAATGTGGGGAGCCAAATATTTCAGGTAGTTCTTTACCTCTTTTTCGAAGCCCGCATACGTCTCGTACAGGCAGCCGCCGATGCGGAAGGCATGTGTGGTCAGGCGCGCACCACAATACTTCTCGAAAATCTTCAGGATTTCTTCTCGATCACGGAAGGTATAGAAAAGCGGAGTCATGGCGCCGATATCGAGCGCGTGAGTACCGAGCCAGAGCTGGTGGCTGGCGAGGCGATTCAGTTCGGTCAGGATGACGCGGATGTAGTTCGCGCGGGGCGGCGCTTCGACGTTCATCAATTTCTCGACCGCCTGGCAGTAGCCCAGGCCATTCGACACCGCCGCAACGTAGTCCATCCGGTCCACATAGTGATTGAACATCGCGTAGGTGCGGTTCTCGCCAATCTTCTCGACGCCGCGGTGCAGGTAGCCGATTACGCATTCGGTTCCCAGAACCCTTTCCCCGTCGAGGCGCAGAATGATGCGCAGCACGCCGTGCGTCGCCGGATGCTGCGGGCCCATATTGATGATCAGTTCGTTCGAGTCGAGATGTGGGCGCTCGGGAGCTTCGAGGTCGAGGTTCGAGAGGGAGTTCTCGGGGTCGCTCTTCGTTTCAGCGCTCATTGCCCGCTCTCGATCCCCAGGTTTATTTGCACCCACTCCTGGTCCTGTTGCAGGATGCCGTAATCCTTGCGCAGCGGGTGCCCTTTCCAACCATCGGGCAGCAGGATGCGCTTCAGGTCAGGATGGCCGTCGAACTTGATCCCGAACATGTCATAGACTTCGCGCTCCAGCCAGTTAGCGGTCGCCCAGATGGGTACGACCGTGGGCAGCGATTCGCCGTCGGCAATTTGCGTCTTTACGCGCACACGTTCGTTGCGCGCGTAGGAGTAAAGATTCCACAGCACATCGAACTGCTTCTCGCGCTTGGGATAGTGGACAGCGGTGATGTCCACGCAGTAGTCGAACTGATCTTCGTCGCGCAGGAGTTGCAGCACGTCGGGAATGAGCGAGCGGTCAACCGTGAAGTAATTCTGTCCGAGATAGCTCTGCGGCTCCAGCGCGGAGCCATACCGGCCCTTGTACCTGTCAACCATGGGCGACGACCAAGGCACTGGCGCTGGGCCTTCAGGCTTCGCAGGAGCGGCCGGTTTGGGCGGAGGAGTCGCGGCTGCGTCCGTTGCTGGCGGTGAGGCGGGCGATTTGGGTTCTTCGGCCATGCTACGGTCCGTGTCGTGTGAAACGCTTATCTCCTGCCTCGGCGCCTGTAGGCGCTCTTATGACGCAGCATTCGGTATCGCTGAAGCGACTGCCCTGATACGAACGGCACTCGCACCACGACGCGTTAGCGCC
>Ga0137409_10002013_pt1 | contig 21892 bp, 18 predicted proteins | sample CZODoug1_16funga_FD_122059 | JGI IMG/M metagenome (GOLD analysis project Ga0137409, IMG submission 122059) | Vadose zone soil fungal communities from Angelo Coast Range Reserve, California, USA - CZODoug1_16fungal (Hybrid Assembly) | ecosystem: Environmental > Terrestrial > Soil > Vadose zone... | reverse complement strand
GGAGTAGGCCACCGACGTCGGGAGGCCCGAGCGATATCGGAAGATGCCGGAAACCTGCCACCCGCCGACGAGTGTATCCACGAGGCTGTTGGCGTCGCGCATGAACGCTTTGCCACGACCGAATGGCAGCTCGAACAGGACGTTGCTGTTGATGTTGTGGCGGACGTCGAAGTCGGAGTCACCGTAGAACGCGTTGAAGTCGTACGGGTTGAGCATGATGGCCCCGGCCGAGCCACCGCCTGCTTCGGCCGCGCCGCCGTTGTCCTTCGAGTGCGACAGCGTGTAGTTGAAGTCGAATGAAAAGCCCTGGCTGAGCGTCTTCCGCAGCGACAGCGTCATGCCGTTGAAGTTCGCGTAGCCCGCATTGGTCCACATCGACATGCCGCTGCTCTGCGTCGGGTAGAACGTGTAGCAGCCGGTCGCAACGATGCAGTTCGGAAACTTCGCCGAGCGGACGCGGTCCAACTGGTGCGTTGTATCCGCATCGCTGCCGGCCTGCTGGCCCCACAGAAGGTTGTAGTAATTTGCTGTTGCGCTTCCAGGGAAGTAGTTGTTCGTCAATCCCGGAAACTGATTTTCGACAAAAGGATTCAGGGGGATCAGGCCGGGATTTGTCGCAACCGCACGTGGATCGATGCCCGCGTCGTGATAGCCTCGCATCACCTTCGCCATTTCTTTCCACGTAATGCCGGACTTCGGATCCTTGAACAGAAGCGCCCATCCGCCTGCATCGATCTGCATGAGCAGTCCGCGCGACAGCCGTCCCGCATAACTGGCTTCCACGGTCAGCCCGCCCGGAATCTCGCGAGCGACGGACATGTTGAAAACCATCGAATAGGGCGTGTGAAGGTCCGTCGAGATGCCCATGTAGTTGCCGCCGATGAAATTGACTTCTCCGGGCGTGAACGGGAAGGTGTGCTGAGTGGCGGGCGGCAGCGCAGGCAGAGCGCCCAGGTAACGGGAACCGGTCGTGAAGTTCACGGAGGCGAGATTGTCGATCTCACTCAGACCGAATGAAGCAGTGTTGTCGAATTGCGTAACAAGGTCGCTTCCATAACGATCGAAGAGGATCCCGGCTCCGGCGCGAACCACGCCGCTCTTCCCCAGCAGCCTGCCTGCAAAACCATCGGAATTACCGGGGCTGTAGGCGAAAGAGAAACGCGGTGCAAAGTTATTGTTGTCCCGCTTGTACCAGCTCGCCTTGTTATTGGCTGGGCCATTGAAGTCATACTGCATCAGGGCGTGCGGCAGGGCGTTGCTTGGAATTCCCGCCAGCATGCCGCCAAGCCGTTCGCCATAGAAGCTCTGCAGCGGAAACACCGGACCTACCTGGAGCCCGTTCTGTTCATAAGGGACGCCGTAGTTGGAGTAACGCAGGCCATACGTCAGGGTCAGCGAGGGCTTCAGTCGCCAATTGTCACTGAAGTAAAGTTCAAATTCATTTGAGGCGAACTTGCGAAGAGGCGCCGCGCCGATCGGCAAAGCGGTGCCGTCGTGTGTGTAGTTGTAAATCATGGTTCCAGTGGTGACCACGCCGAAGATGTCACCGAAAGCTCGCGAGACGGATGCCGGGTCGCTCAGGCGAATGCCGGAGTTGCCGGTAGTCCTGGCGAGAAAATCTTCAGTCGCCGTCACGATGTCGGCGCCCAGGCCGACGAGGTTGCCACGGCTAAACGAGTAGCGAGGGAACGCGTTCGTATAACTAGTACGGTTGTTGCGGACTAATCGGAGGTTGGCGCCCACGGTGAGCGTATGTTTTTGGCGAGTCCAAGTCATGTCATTGGCGAAGTTATAGGTTGGTGCGACACGGACGTAGCCGCGCGCGTAGTTTGTAAGTGAGTCTACGTTGTCAAAAGTGAACGCTGTTCCCAACGCTCCCGTCCTCTCGAGGCCGATGCGTGTCAATCCGAACGTAAACGTGTTCACGAGCGACGGACTCAGCACGGCTGTGTAAGCGACCGCTCCTCCGCGGCTGTTATTGATGAGGCGCGTGGCAGGCGCCTGGCCCGGGTACTGGGCGAGAGTCTCGTCCTGGGCGTTGTCGGCGAGCGTGCCGCGCACGGATACGGTATGGAAGCCCATCGAATCGAGCTTGAAATCGAGTTTTCCGACGTAAGCCTTGTTGTCCAGTTTCAATGGGGCATTGAAGCGAAGTCCGCTGAAATTCAGTCCGCGATCAAGACCTGACGCGGGATCATTCGCGTCAGGAATCTGTCGAAAGATGTTGAGCATGGCGGGACTGACGCCGATGTGAAGCGGATCGATATCCTTAATATCCTGCAGCGACAGCGTGCGTGTCACGCCATCGTTGGTTGTCAGCCTGATGAGTCCCTGCTTCATGCTCTCCGTCGGCACTTTTCGAAGCTGGCTCGAGGCGCTCGAGTCGAGCCGCTGCTCGAAGTTTCCGAAGAAAAACGCGCGATCTTTCACAATGCGGCCGGCAAGCGAGGCGCCGAACTGATTCCGGATCAGTTGCTCCCGCGGCACGCCGGCGCGGTTATTGAACCAGCTATTCGCGGAGGTCACGGTGTTGCGATGGTACTCGTAGGCGGAGCCGTGGTATTGGTTGCCGCCGCTCCGGGTCACCAGTGTTACCTGCCCGCCGGAGCTGCGGCCCTGGTTCGCATTCTGGCCGCCGACGGTAACCCGGAATTCCTGGACGGAATCGAGCGGGACAGGCAAAGCCGCATTGAAGCCGCTCTCACGGAAGTTCCCCGACGATTCGAAGTTGTAGCCTGGCGTGGGCGCCTTGCCCTGGCTGTTTTCGACTCCGGCCGTCTGGTTGTCATTCACATCGACGCCGTCGAGCGTGACGTTGTTCTGATCGCGCCGGGCGCCAACCACTTCACCCGTCGGTGTGACGCCGGGTTGCAGGCTGAGCAGTTCGACAACGTTTCGGGTCTGCAAAGGCAACTGCCTTACCTGGAGCTCGTTGAACGCGTGGCCGATCGTGGCGTCCACGGTATTGATCGTGGCCGCGTCTGCCTCCACATTGACGGTTTCCGCTACGGTCGCGACCGCCATCTTCACGTTGAACGTCGCTGGCGTATTCACGAGCAGCTCGAGGCCCGTGTGCGTCGCGACGGCAAAGCCCTGCATTTCGACCACTAACACGTACATTCCCGGCGGTACCTGCGCGAACTGATAGCTTCCGGTTTCATCCGTGGCGACACTGCGGCGGAACGAAGTCTGCTGACTGACGAGTTGTACGACTGCGCCACCGATCACTCCGCCCTGAGCATCCGCGACGGTCCCCCGGAGCGATGATGTCGCCTGCCCGAATGTCGTGGTGGCGAATAGAATTGCCGAAGCTAATAAACAAAACATCCTGTTACGAGCCATGAAAACACACCTCCAATATGCGGACACAAATCCACTGCGAACATTTTGGGAACGTTGCGTGACGGCAGGGTCACACCGCGGCTCAACGAGGAGTTGATGGTCGAAATGCCCATTGCAATGGAGATGCCTAAGTCAACTGTAGCGGCGGTCTGTGACCGCCGACTATTCCGCAACCTGTTGAACTGTCGGCGGTCACAGACCGCCGCTACAGTAACGAGTGACGAAACTCAGTGCGGCAGTGAGCTACACGAATGTTGCTATGAGGAGGGATTTCCTACAATTTTGCCGGTTCAGCGCTCTTCGGAATCTGAGATCACCACAGCCGGCTGCGGCTTCATCTGGGAGAGGCTCCAGATATCGAATTCAAATCGGTCAGCCATGAGATCGCGGAGCGAGAACGATGCTTTGGCAATGCCGGAACTCTGGTGCCCTGTGGTCTGGGCAACGATGTGATAGATCTCATGCGCCATCAGCCGCGCCAGTGCGCGCTGCACCGTCGTTTGGCGGACGGCCACGCTCAGCGGCTTGAGAGAGGGAGCGAGCATCCGGATCAGTTGTCCGCAGTCCACGCGGAAGAAAGGCAGCACGCGGCTGCCTGAAACGGACGTATCGGCAAGAATGACGGAGTTCAGCGCCGGCGCGGCCGATGAAGGCGGCAAATCATCCGCAGAGCACGACCCATCAAACGAGCTGACAACAACAACATCGAAGTCTTCCCCGGATTTGCGCTGCGCGGAGTCTCTCCAGATGAGATCGAAGCCCACAGGTGTGAGCAGCCGCTGGAGTTCGGATCGGACCGTCTCGACAGAAGCAGCACCAAGACCATCGGCGTGGCCAGCGTACAAGCCGAGCGTTCGATTCTCGGCTCCCGCGGGCACGGCGAAAGCCAGCGATAGCAACACTGCTAAAAGGGCCGCCATTGGCACCACCTCTGAACTGGGAGGTAAGACGGCCCTAATTATAGTTTCAGTTGGCGGAGATCTCCAGAAGAGACACCACTTTGTAGATGACGCCTACAATTTTGTCGGAAAGAGGCAGGACTCAGAAGCTCCCCTCCTAACTTAGGAGGGGAGTTTCGAAGCTTGACTCACTACTGGGGACGTCTGAACAATCCGCCGTAAACGGCTTTTGCAAGAACGTGTCCCTGGATCGCTTTGATCACGTTTGCGCGGGTCTCGAATGCGTCGGCCATCGGTTGAACGTCGAGTTTGGTGTCCAGGGCGAAAAGTTCAAACACATAATGATGGAACGGTCCATTCGCCGCTGCACCGGGACCGCGATACATTGGGCCGGTCGCACTGATCTGGTAGCTGCCGTTCGGCATTTGAGATCCCTTCGGAGCGCCTTCCGGCAAGCCAGTGGCGGTAGCCGGAATATTCCACACGACCCAGTGAACCTGATCATCCGTTGTCCGGTTGCGAGCGAGATCCATGTCATGCATGTGAAGCACGAAACCCTGTGTACCTGCCGGCGCATTTGCCCAGCTTATCGCGGGTGATGTGCCCTCGCCCGGAGCCACGCCTTCAGCAGCCTGACTGAATTTCACGGGAAATTGGCCGCCGTCCGGAAAACCCGCTACCGTCATGGTCATCGGCGGCGCGCCGGCACCGCCGCGCGCCCCGCGATCCTGGGCTCCCACAGGCAAGGCAACGAGAAGTGTTATTATTGAAACGAACCCGATTCGTATTAGCCGCATGCTGTTCCTCCCAAGGTTGGATGCACTCGATAGTACGCCATTCCGGCCCGAAGGAGAAAAGGAGTGTTAAGCCTGTGAACATACGAGTAAGCCCCATCGGGTTCTTGTCTGGGTTACTGGTCAGCATCATCATCACAGCACAAGTACGGGAACAAAAGAGCCCTCCTCCACACTCCTGTCCCGGCGGATTCGTGTCGCCGATTTTAGAAACGATCGTCCCAACGTCATTGGAGCAAATGATACTCGGCGCTGACCTCATCGTGGTCGGTACCGTGGTGAACACTTTGCCTGCATTTCAGAGAAATCCCCCTCGTACAGACGCAATTGAAACAGACTCCGTGATATCGGTTACCGAACGTCTGGCTGGAACACTTCCCCCGGGGATCAACAGAATAGTTCTATTTCAGATTGGAGGTACGGTGGGAAATTGCACCGAAATCGTACAAGATGATCCGTTGGTCAAGCTGGGGGAGGAGTACGTGTTGTTCCTATGGCCGGACGATCGGAAGCAGGTGCCCAATACCTCTGGATTACCGCGATACGGGGCCTTCGGCGTCTGGAGCGGTAAAGTGAAGGTAGTGAATGGGAGCATCCACTTTCTGCCACGTGCCACTAAAGGGCTTCATGACTACGATAATATCGGTGCAAGCGCCTTCATTGCGAGAGTGAAGGACCGCATTAACACGATCCCTCCAGCAAAATAATGACGCGGGCCGATCGCGACTACTTGATACCCAACATCGAACTGCCGGAGTAGAAGGCGCCGGCAACGGAGGCAAGCATGTAACTCGCAAGCGCTCCGCCGATCATGGCTTTCAGTCCAAGCCTGGCAATATCGCCGCGGCGCGAGGGCGCGAGCGGCGCGATCCCGCCGATCTGAATCGCGATTGACGCAAAATTCGAGAAACCGCTCAGTGCGTAGGACACGATGACGATCGACCGGGGATCGAGCGCGGGAGCTTCCCCACGTCCCACAGCGCCCAGATAGGTCGCAAGATCCGAGTACGCGACAAACTCCGTGAGGATCAATTTCTCGCCGAGCAACCGTCCAACGGCCATACAGTCTCTGGCGGGAACACCCATTGCCCACGCCACGGGCCAGTGAAGAAACCCGAGAATGCCCTGGAGAGAGAGTTGCGTGTCGGCGGCCAGAGGCCCGAAAAGCATGTAACCCAGGTTCGCAACGATTCCAATACCAAGGATCGTGCCCCAGCCTTTCTTTCCTGCAGGGGCTTTGGCGTCGGTTTGAAAGAACAACGACAACCAGACGGCGGCAGCAATCAGTCCGACCAGCCGGCCGGCATCGGGCCCCAAGGTGGTGCGGGCGGCGACGTACAGCAAACCGATCGCGGGCAGTGACCACCACACCGTGGTGTCTCTCGGCGGCCCATACGTCTCAATTGCGAAGAGGCTCAGCAGTGTACCGATCACGATGAGATCGAATTGAACCAGGCCGTTCCCGCTCCTGAAGAAGTTACCAAGCCAGCCGACGCCCAGGTTCGCCATCGCAATCAGAGCCACAAAAGTGAGCAGCATGGCCGCGACATTGATCGAGAGCTGCCAGCCGATCGTCGAGCCGTTCGCCGCTGCATCCAGAATGTTCGCGTCTTCGATGGGAACATCCATCTTGACCTCACCGCGCGTCAGCGGCTCTTCACGCTCCGGAACCATGACCTTCGCCATGATGAAGGCGGCGGGAGCCGACAGGATCGAGGCCGAGATCAGGTGCGCGGCAATGTTCGGGAAATATCCGGAAAGCATCAGAATGTACGCGCCAAGCACTCCCCCGGCCGTGTTGGCGAATCCGCCGACCATGATTGCCATCAGCTCCGATCGCGTCATCTTTTCAATGAAGGGCCGGACAACCAGAGGAGCCTCCGTCTGGCCCACAAAAATATTCGCGGAATTGGAAAGGGATTCGGCTCCCGACACCCGCATGGTGTAGGACATAACCTTGGCAAACAGCAACACGATCTTCTGCATCACGCCCAGGTAGTACAGAACCGAAAGCAGCGCGCTGAAAAAGATGATGGTTGTCAAAACCTGGAATGCAAAGAAGACGCCCGGCACAGTACCTGTCTTGACAGCCGCCTGAATGACAGGGTCACGTGATTCTGCGCCGAGCCGCGTCAGGTACTCTTTGAGGGAAATCGCGGGGTCGCCGACATCTGACGAGCCAAGGGCGCCAAAAACGAAACTCGCGCCCTGCTTGGCAAAGACCAGCAGCGCATTGAAAACGTCATTGAGCTGGAGAAAGAACCGGGTACCCGGCCCCCAGCCCAGTACCAGGAATGCGAAGATGAATTGAAGGATAATTCCCCAGATCACGACGCGCCATGGAAAATTCTTGCGGTCCTCCGATATGACCCAGGCCACCACCACGAAGACGCCGATACCCAGCGCCGATATCACATTTTGCATTGCAGAGATCCTTTGCTAAACGGCGGTAGTCAATCATGAGAGGCATGGGTTTGGGAAGAGTTTGATTTCAAAACGATGTCCACCATTGCTTCCCCTGGACCACTAAAGACACACTTGTAGGATGACCGGGCCCTCATATCCTGCAGCTCGAGTGGTTGCGGAGCGGATCCAGGCGCGATTGGCGGAGAGCACCACGGCATTTCGAGATTCTGTTGATGCTCCAAAACCTGACGCCGTCGTCATTGAGGAAGTGATCAGCAACGCGTTCTGGGCGAGCCTGTTGCGCGAGGAAGGCAAGTCGCCAACGATCTCTCTGGCCTTCGTGCCTCCAGAGCAAGTCGATCGACCTCTCACATTTGGAACGCGCCTGCGTCTCGATCCGAACGTCCTGGCACGTCTGGCACCGGCGGTAGAGCGTCCGGGAATCCACTTTGGCGTCTGGTGGTATGGCGATCAACTTTCCGTCTGGGGAACGACGCGCAGCGTTCCAACGTGGTGCTTTGTCCTGGAAGTCATTGCTCCCGGCCTGCTCGTGGTGAAGTACCGCCGGCCGGAACCGACAACGAAGTTTGCGAATGTTGCCGTGCTGGAAGGGGCCGAGGTCAAGTTCATCGAACAACAAGCGCCGGTGATGGCGGAAGCCCCGGCGGCGTTGAGCGCCCTTCTGGCCTTCTACTCCTCGGCGGGCCACGACGAATCCGAGAACATTCTGGTTCGACTTGCCGTTTCGATGCGGGCGCATGGGCGCGGGGGTTCACTGCTCGTGGTCCCGCAGAACAGTAATGAATGGCGGAATTCCATCCTGCAGCCGCTGACCTACAGAGTGGATCCACCGTTTTCCGAAATGGATGCCATCGACGCGCTCGCGGGACTGACGGCTGTGGATGGGGCGACCGTGATCAATGATCACTTCGAACTGCTCGCCTTTGGCACGAAGATCGTCCGGCGTCACGGAGCCCCGCGCGTCGAACATATCCTTGTAACAGAACCCATCGAAGGCTCACGGCAAGAAATCGTGGATCCTTCTCAACTCGGCAATACGAGACATTTGTCCGCCACTCAATTCGTCTCCGATCAGCGCGACGCAATCGCGCTTGTCGCGTCTCAGGACGGCCGCTTCACTGTCTTCGCCTGGTCCCCGCTCCGCGATATCGTGCACGCCCGCCGGCTCGAAGCGCTCCTTCTTTAGCGTCGCATTTCATGCTCATGAAAAGACTTTCGCTTTCGATGCCGGAAGTCTATAAGCTTTCGATTATAGCTGCAGGAGGACTTTCATATGGCAGGTAGCAGGAGTGGGGGACCGCTGGGAACCGACGCGAATACCCCAAACATCGACGACGGAACGGTGGCACGAACCAAAGCCCCGTTGCCCGGCCCGGTCGGCGTGAATCCACCGGCGCCGGCGAGTGCAGACTCACCAGCACTGCCACAAGCCGCCTCCGTGACGGATCCGGAAATAGAAGCGCTTGATCTCGCGGAGACGGCGCGTAACGCGGCATATGCTTTGAAGAAGGCACACCCCTCGGTCAAATTCACCAGCGGGCGCCGGAATAAGGAAGAACAGGCGCGGGCGATGGCGAGCAATGTTGTGAAAAATCGCAAGTGGATCGAGCAGACCTACATCAGCAGCACGCTGCGCACAAAGTGCCAGCAGTGGGTGGACAACAACCCCGAAAAGAAAACACAAGCGGAGATCACGGCAGGATTGGTGTCCGTGCTCAATGAGGCGGCGGATGCCGACCTCGGTAAATTCAGCAAGCATCTCTCGGGCGAAGCCTTCGACGTGCAACCGGTCGAGACGGGTGCTGACGCGATAAAGACGACGATTCGCGGCCTTTCGGGCCTGAGCAAGTTTCTGGAGAGCGAAGGTGGACTGGTGCGGTGGCATGCGCAGTTTTGAATTGCCCGGCTGCCTGGTAATGCAGGCAAGGCTGTTTTTTGTGTGCGGCGGTCTCTTGCTTGCAGCTTGTTCAACGGTGCCGCTGCCCGGCCAGAACGCGACCACACCGGCCGCTCCTCAGTGTGTTGCTGCGGAAAAAGCGATCCCTCCCAAGGACGCGGATACTATCGCGAGCCTGCGACGTACTGTAGAGGTGGGGCCGCTCTACACCATTCCAGCCACTCGTTCGGGTGTTACCGCATGCCGCATCGGGTACGACGAGGGCGTGATCACACTCGAATACACGTTCCGGGATGGCGGGTGGCTGCATGTAAAACGCGATTCGCGCATCGAGTATAACGATCAGGAAGCGCGCTTCCCCCTCCCTCCAACAGAAGATGCAGTTGCTGTCCTCACGCGCGCCGAACGCATAGCATTCGGCGCCAACGGTTGCGGTATCGATTTCAAGGAAAAGGAAAACCAGCCCGCAGACGATGATCCGACTGCAACCGAAACCATATTCCGTGGCGACGCATGCAACTGCCAGGCCCGCTTCCGCACGAATAATGCCGGCCGTGTCATAGGGTTATTGTTGCGCAGCGCCTGTTAAGAATGCCCAAGATGGCCAGGGCAAATCTGGAGGACCGCATCGAACAGGTAAGGGAACTGGGGCGTAAACCTGTCACCGATCAGACAATGGCCTCGTTGCGTAAGGCGTTCGGCGATCGGTCGAATCTTGTTGTGGCCCAGGCGGCGAAGGTGGTTGGCGAGCTTCAGCTTCGGGATCTCATTCCAGACCTTCTCCGCGCCTTTGACCGAATGCTTCAAAAAGGTTCGGCCACAGATCCGAAATGCTGGGCAAAGAAAGCCATCGTCGACGCGTTGACGAAGATGGATCATGACCAGTCGGACGTATTCGTTCGTGGTCTTCGACATATCCAGATGGAACCCGTGTGGGGCGGCCAGGAGGATTCCGCGCTCTCGCTCCGGGGGAGCTGTGCGCTGGCCCTGCTTCAGTGTGGAGACCTTTCCAGACACGCGAAGTTTCGTTATCTGGTCGATGCAATCGCGGATCCGGCGGAACCCGTCCGCGTGGATGCCGTGCGCGCGATCGCGCAGATGGAAGGTGACGACGGCGCATTGCTGCTGCGACTGAAGGCCCGAGTGGGCGACCCGAATTTCCGAGTTACGGGTCAGGTGCTGGAATCGATCATTAATGTTGAAGGAGAGCAGGGCATCGCGTTCGTGCGCGGATTTCTGGAATCCGAACATGACGAGGTTTGCGAGGAAGCCGCTTTGGCTCTCGGCGCGTCGCGGCTGGCAGCCGGCTTTGCTGCGCTTAAAGAAGCCTGGACCCGGGAACGAAACAAACCTCGGGGTGAAGTATTCCTCCGGGCAATTAGCGCCGCCGGATTGCCGGAGGCCATCGATTTCCTGGTGACATTGATTAGAGAAGGTTTACAACGCGAAGCCGATGCCGCGGTTCGAGCCCTCGAGTTGTACTCCGGTTCGGAAGAAATTGAGGCAAAAGTGCATGACGCCCTCAAACAGCGGAAAAATCGCGAGTGAAATAGTGAGATAATTACCCGCGCATGAACAACCGGAAACAGCCGCCCAATGCGGGTTTGTTCGGCCTGCTGAAACCCTACTCGAAGCTCATAATCACACTCATCGCTTTCACGATTTTCGGCAATGCGCTGAATCTGGTGGTGCCGAGAATCATCGCCAATACCATCGACAGCTACGGACAGCCGACGTTTGTTCTACGGACTGTGCTCATCGAGTTCTTTCTGGTGTCGGCCGGCATCTTCACTTTTGCGTATCTGCAGAGTGTCGTCCAGACCTATGCAGCAGAAAGCATCGCGCGGGACCTGCGCACCAAACTGGTGGCAAAGATCTCGGTGCAGGACCACGCGTATATTCAGCAGGCGACTCCAGCCCGCCTTCTGACGAACCTCACTTCGGATGTGGATGCCGTGAAGACATTTGTCTCTCAGGCATTCCCTTCGATGATCTCATCGATATTCCTCATCATTGGAGCCGGAATACTCCTGCTCTGGATCGACTGGAAACTTGGGCTGGTTGTTCTCGCGGTTCTTCCGATCATCGGAGGGACGTTTTACGTCGTGCTCGGGAAAGTGCGAAAGCTCTTCAGGAAAGGTCAGGAAGCGATTGACTGGCTCAATAAGGTCATCAACGAAAGCATTCTGGGATCTGCGCTCATCCGGCTGCTTAACTCTCAGCATTACGAATATGAAAAGTTTCTCGCGGCAAACACGGAAGCCCGCTCGATCAGCCTGAGCATTCTGCGTCTGTTCGCCAGTCTGATTCCCGTGATTGTTTTCTTCACAAATGTCGCGACACTCATGATCCTGACGCTTGGCGGCCGCTTCGTCATCAACGGGTCCATGACATTGGGCGACTTCACCGCTTTCAACAGCTATCTGGCGATTCTGATCTTTCCTGTGATCATCATCGGCTTCATGAGCAATATCATGGCGCAGGCAACTGCGTCGTACCAACGGATGTCACCGATTCTCGAGGCTCCGGAGAGAAAACAAACGGGCGAGATCAAAGCCGCTCTGCAGGGCGACATTTCTGTGCGTGGCGTCAGCGTGAGTTTTGGGCAGAAATCGGTGCTCAAAAATGTCTCACTGACTGTAAACGCCGGGACGCGCACAGCGGTTATCGGCCCGACGGCGGCGGGGAAGACGCAGCTTCTGTACCTGCTCACCGGGTTGATCGAACCCACGTCCGGAACAGTGGAGTACGATGGCCGCCCGATCAATCAGTATGAAAAAACCAGCCTGCATCAGCAGGTCGGCTTCGTGTTTCAGGACAGCATCCTTTTCAATCTGACGTTACGCGAGAACATTGCGTTCAGCACCACGGTAAAAGATGAGGATCTCGAAAAGGCCATTGCCACCGCGGAGCTCAGAGACTTCATCGATTCCCTGCCCCAGAAGCTCGACACTGTCGTCTCGGAGCGAGGTACCAGCCTTTCCGGAGGACAAAAGCAACGCATCATGCTGGCCCGCGCCCTGGCGCTGAATCCGCGCGTGCTGCTGCTCGACGATTTTACAGCGCGAGTGGACACAACGACGGAGCGGAAGATTCTGGAAAACGTTCACAAAAATTATCCGGGCATTACGCTTCTTTCGGTAACGCAGAAAGTGTCGTCGGTTGAAAACTACGATCAGATTGTTCTCTTGATGGAGGGAGAAGTATTGGCGTCGGGTACCCACAAACAATTGATGGAAACGTCGCCGGAATACGTGCAGATTTATGAGTCGCAGCGCAGCACCAGCCACTACGAGCCAGTACACGCTAAGTAAGACCGCCCACCAGGAGTCGAAAGCCGGCTTCGTCACCGCGCTCAAGCGGCTCTGGCCTCTCACGGCAGGAGAGCGCCGCAGCGTGAGGACGGCGTTCATCGCTATCTTGATCAGTTCCGCAGCCGCGCTCCTGGCCCCGATGATCATCGGCCGAACGGTCGACCTGTACATCCGCGGCGGAGACTTCGCTGGAGTCCTGAGGTCTGCCGCGCTCCTCCTGGGCATCTATATTTGCGGATTCTTCTCCAACTATTTTCAAACCCAGAGAATGGGTGTCGTCGGCCGGACAGTGCTGTTCAATCTGCGAAACCGTGTCTTCCTGAAACTGCAGGACCTGCCCGTCGCCTTTTTCAATGAGAACAAAACGGGCGACCTCATTTCGAGAATCAATAACGACACCGACAAATTGAACTTGTTTTTTTCGCAGGGCCTGGTCCAGTTCGCCGGGAACCTCTTCCTCATGATTGGCGCGGGAATATTTCTGGTCAGCCTCAATCCCACGCTTGGCATGGCGGCATTGCTGCCGGCGCTTGGCGTGCTCGTCGCCACGCGGCTGATTTCGCCCTGGGTCAAAAAGAAGAACGTCATGAACCTGCAGTCGCTCGGAGGAATGAGCGCGGAGATTCAGGAAAGCCTGAACAACTTCAAAGTCATCGTTGCATTCAATCGTCTGGACTACTTCCGAAGGAAGTTTGATGGCGCGAACCAGAAGAATTTTTCGTCGGCCGTCGGCGCAGGCCTTGCGAGCAACCTGTTCATGCCGATTTACGGACTCGCTCACAACCTGGCCCAGTTGATCGTTATTGGATATGGCATTTATCTGATCGCGGCCGGAAATCTTACGATCGGATTGCTGATCGGATTCGTACTCTATATCAACAGCTTTTACATGCCGTTGCGCCAGATCGCTGCGCTGTGGTCGTCTTTACAACTGGCACTGGCCGCGCTCGACCGCATTTCCGAAGTGCTGGCACTCGAATCGAATATGCCCGTCAGCGCAGCCGGGCGAACGCCGTCACGCTCGGTGCTGAAGTTTGAAAACGTCAACTTCAGTTATCCCGGCGGCAAAGAAGTTCTGCGGGACACCAGCTTTACCCTGGAAGGCGGAAAGACGTATGCGCTGGTGGGACCAACCGGCGGAGGCAAGACGACCACGGCATCATTGATGGCTCGTCTGTACGATCCAACCAGTGGAATGGTATTTCTCGATGGCAGGGACATCCGAACCTACAAGCCTGAAGATCGCACGAAGAAGATCGGCTTCATTCTCCAGGAGCCTTTTCTGTTCACCGGGACGGTGCGCGACAACATCGTCTATGGCAACGAACGATATCGGAATCATTCCAGCGAACAGCTCATCGAGGTTTTAAGGGAGAACAACCTCGGCGATCTCCTTGGGAGATTTGACCAAGGGCTGGATACGAAGGTCACATCGAGCGGAGACAGCATCAGCCTGGGGCAGAAGCAGCTCATCGCTTTCATGCGTGCCGCCCTGCGGAATCCTGACCTGCTGATCCTCGATGAAGCAACCGCCAACATCGACACCGTAACGGAGCAATTGCTTCAGGGAATTCTCGACAAACTGCCGCCCTCCACGACAAAAGTCATCATTGCTCACCGCCTGAACACGATCGCGAATGCCGACGAGATTTTCTTTGTGAATTCCGGAGAGATCATTCCTGCAGGCTCGATGGAGCATGCCGTCGATATGCTTTTGCTCGGAAAGAGAGAAAGCTGACGACGCGCGAAGCGCATCCGAATTACAGCCGCGGAGCGGCGTGAGAGTGTAGCCCCGGGCGCAAGCCCGGGGTTATATGTGGTTAAGCGAGTCAGCACCGGAGGTGCGAAAGATTCCAGAGATTCTTCCGCCCTCCGGGGCTCAATCCCAAAACCACAACGCCCCCGGGCTTGCGCCCGGGGCTACACTCTTGCGCCGCTCCGCGGCTGGCACGGCCACTCCTTACCAACCGTGACTTTTGGCCTCTTTTCAGCGTTTATATAGATGATGGAGCAAGAACGGCTGGCGGGCGCGGTTTCATTGGAGCCCATGATTGAAAACTACGGTGATCGGTTCGGCTGCGTGCAGGACCCCGCGGGCAATCAGTGGTGCATCGCGACGCATCTCGGCAAGAACTACATTCCCGAGAATCTGCATACCATAACCACTTCCTTGCATCCGGCCGGCGCCGCCAGGTTCATCGAGTTTCTCAAGGCGGCATTCAGTGCCGAAGAATTGCAGCGATACGATCAGCCCGAGGGTAATGTGGTTTGGGCGACCATCAGGATTGGGGACTCCGTTGTGGGCGTTAGCGAACCGGGCAGGCATGGTTGGGCCCAGCCGATGCCGACGATGATTTACCTGTATGTGCCGGATGCGGATGCCGCCTATGATCAGGCGATCCGCGCCGGTGCCGAGTCCATTCATCCGCCTGCCGATCAGTTCTATGGTGAGCGAAGCGGCGGCGTTACCGATGCCTGGGGAAATCAGTGGTACATGGCGACACCGCAGTAGCCCTCAGCCGGTTCAGGAGCGCATGATGACTTTGAGTCCGCGTATCTCTCTTAGCTTTAACGGTCAATGCGAGGCCGCGTTTAAGTTTTATGAACGATGTTTCGGCGGGAAAATCGCATTCATGCTCAGGTGGGGCGATTCGCCCATGGCAAAAGAAGCGCCGCCGGAATGGGGCCAGAAGATCCTCCATGGGAGGATCACAGTTGGCGATACCGATTTGATAGGCGCTGATGCCCTTCCCCAGCAGTATGAACAACCGAAAGGTTTCTCGGTGCTGCTCAACATGGACGACCCAGCGGATGCAGAACGCCTATTTCACGCGCTGGCGGAAAACGGAACCGTGCGATGGCCGATCCAGAAGACCTTCTGGGCGCTCCGCTACGGCGGGCTCGTCGATCAATTCGGCGTGCCCTGGGAGATCAACTGCGGAGAAGCGCAATGACGGCCGGCACGAAGCCGGAGACCAGCCGCGGATTACGCGAATTACGCGGCTGGTCCCCTTACCCTTCCGCCGTCAGCCGCGTCTATGCTGAGAAATGCGGGAGCTAGTGAACCGCAATGGGCGCCACTGTGGATCCAGTCGCGCCCTTCAGTTTCAGCGGCTCCAGGACAAAGGCGAATTCGTTAACGCGCTTTGACGCGAGTTCATCCAGCTTCAGGCTTTCGAGTATGTGGATGCCGTTTATCGCGAGGAGAATCTGATGCACCGGGGATCCGATCTTCGGGTCGGGATTTGGGTTCACTTCCACCGACCAGTTGTCCGAACCGATGAGCATCGGGTTTTGTTTCGCAAGCCATTCCGCAGCCGCAACGCCAATGCCGGGGTCGGTTTTCATATACCGGACGTTATCCTTGCCCCATAGCTTTCCCCAGCCGGTGTTGACGATGACGGCGTCGCCCGCCTGGAGCGTCAGGTTCTGGCGCTTCAGTGCATTCTGTAAATCCTGCACGGTGATTTCGTAGCTGTCCGGCAGCATTTCGACTCCCTTGAGAGCAGCTACGTCGACCAGCACGCCGCGGGTCATCAGGGCGCCCACCTTTTCGATGCCCAGCCTCGTGAAACCGTTCCTGGTGGCGATCTGGTCCTGCTTGAAGCAGTTATAGAAACCGTTGTCGATGCCTTGATGGCTGAAGCCATCGAACTGCGTACCCACCTGACCCAACTCTCCGATCACCATCTCCTCATTGCTTATGCGGCGATTCGACTGCGGCAAAACGTTCGTGCGCTTCGTCAGAATGCTCAATTGCCGGCCTGGAAAGAAGGGCATGTTGGCGGGATCGAGAACCTGCCCCAGCTCAATTACTTCGCCCGTGCGAATCAGTTTCGACGCCTTGAGTACCTGCTCCGGTTTCATGAGGTTTCCGGAGCCGCGCTCATCGCCGGCGCCCCACTTCGAAGGACAGCGTTGGTTTTCGGCAGGGGGATTCCAGGACTGCGCGGTCGCTACACGTGCGACGAGCAGAAGAGGAACGACCGTTGTGATCAGGGATCGCATCATAGTGGCTCCTTTGGGAGTAGTGCCGGCTTTTTAGCGTTTGTATTTGCGCTGCAACGCCGCAACAAAGCCCTCTTTCTTCAATTGTTCGATGATTCCGATATCAACGTAATCCTCCACCTTCGAGCTGCCGCCCGGCGGAAAATTCGCGATGACATTTTCCGCGGCCTTGCGTGTTGGCTCGATATTGGCTGGAGTCTGCAGTTTGAAATCTTTATAGCTGACCTCGAGTATCTTCGGATCGGCGACCCTGGTCTCGCGCGCTAATACTTCCTTCGCCAGTTTCTCGTTCGACAACGCGAGGTAATTGCCTTCCATGGTGGCCTTTATAAATCGCGTGACAAGATTACGATGAGCGGCGAGATAACTCTGTTTGACGACGATGCTGCTGAACAGCCAGGGGATGTGATCAGCGGCGAGATCCACCATCGCCTGCAGGCCTTGCTCGTATGCAATGCTGGTGACCGGTTCATTCACCGCAGTGGCTTTGATCTCGCCCGATCTGACGGCCTCAATGCGCCGTGTTCCACCGCCATATTCCTTCAAGACCACATCGTCGCGGCTCAATCCCAGTTTCTTCAAAGCGAGCGTGACAGTGGCATCGCTTTCCGAACCGAACGTGCTCACGGCGATCACGCCGCCCTTCAGGTCGGCGGCGGATTTCACGCCGGCATTTACGAAAAAAGTAAAGCGGACTTCGTTGCTCAGTGACGCTACGGTGCGCAAATCGCCGCCCGCCCGGTTGAGGCGCACGACGGAAGAGAGACCCACGTGCATCGCATCGATCCGGCCAGCCTGCAGCTCTTGCGCGCCACGACTGCCGCCCTGCATGTTGATGATTTCAACCTTGAGCCCTTGCGCCCGGTAGAACCCGCCGGCCTCGGCCATCCATAAGGGAAGCACGGTATTGACCGCTTCGGAAATTCCGATTTTGAACGGCGTGAGCTCAGCCGCCCTCGTCGGCGAGGGCATCAAAGTCATCAGAAGCAAGGCAAGGATGATGGCAAGGTTGCGCAACCGGTTTATTTGTATCTCCCCAAGTGTGTTGCGGTAGATGGTACATCAGATTTGCGTAACAGCAGCCACCACGCTTGTAACAGCGACGTTGACACTTCACAGGCCCAGCGTGACAATATCCACCTTCCCGAATTTGAATTCCCTTTTGCGAGTGAAGTGAAAAAATTAGTCAGGATTCTTAAAGATTACCCGTGGAGCGTGTTGGTCGCTGCATACGGCACCTTCGAGATAATTCTCAAGGTCTTCGGCAACGCGACGGCTTCGACGAAGGCCGTTCGCTGGCTTATGGATGCCGGCACACGAATCGACCCGCAGGGGACGGTCGTAACGGCGACCTGGTTAATTCTCCTGCTGACTGGAGTATTTGTTGGCTTCGCAATCTTTCTGGGCGCCTACATCCTTACCCAGATCAGACTCAACCGCAGCCTTAAGCACAGCACCGGCCTAAAGACGCTCGATGGAATGTTCATCGCAACGTCAAAGATCAGAAACTCGCTGTGGCCGCAAAATCTGAAGCCGCCTCACACCTTCACGACCATAAGGCGGCGTCATCTGATCCACAACGATCTTACGGTCAGCTCATATTCCGAGCACCACGTCAAAGCCCTTTCCGGTCCCGTGCACTATTTCGTTTGGAGCGTCGGTTCCGAAACTGAAGCAACTCCAGTGGATCACTTACTCGAGGTTGATTTTCGCGTCAAAGACATAACTCCCGGGGGCAATTTCGAGACCGCCTATCTGCAGTCAGAAAATAAACCGCATGGCAAAGAGGTCCTGATTTATTTTCTCCCGTTGCTTCAGCCGAGCGAGTCCACTCCCAGGATCATCGAGATCACTTATGTCTGGCCGGGCTATTATCTTCGTCTCAAAGAGAAAGAGGAGATCGTCTCAATTGATCTGACCCAGATGCGTGCGGGGGTCACAGTGGACCTTATTGAGCTGGAGTTTTACTTACAACCCGGAACAGGAAAGAGACTCGTCTGCAAGCGCGCGGGTTCGCTCCAAGGGACACAATCCCAACCGGTTGCGATAAGTTTTAAACATCCGAATGGAGAGAGCTGGCAGGGATGGAAATACACTGTGACCGCGGCGCCGCCGGAGGAATACGCCGTTCGCCTTGAACTGGAGACCAGTTAACCGCCTTCGCCGATCTTTTCTCTTGCCATACAGTATCTCCGTGCTTTTTATGATCGCAGACTCGCTCCTCCGAATCAAGCCCATGCATGGCGAATTGCTATTTCGCGCCATTTCTTGCACTTCGCGATCACAGTATCGGTAAAATGCTGAACAACCGACCGACTGGAGTCGCCCACATGCGGAGTGTCCTGCTGATTCTCACAATCTTGCTCAATTCAACCGGTACCCCGTTTTCCGGTCAAAACCTCGATTCTCGGAATCAGTCTTTGGCTCTGGTTGGGGCGACCGTTTATGTCAGTCCCACCGAAGAACCTGTACGCAATGGCGTGGTGCTCATTGAGGGCGGAAAGATAGCCGCAGTGGGCGGCAGGGGATCCGTCAAGCTACCCAAGGGCACCCAAACGCTGGATTGTTCAAAACTGACGATCACCGCGGGGTTTTGGAACAGCCACGTGCACTTTTTTGAAAGAAAGTGGGCGAACGCCGCAGCAATCCCGGCACCCGAGCTCGGCCGCCAGCTTCAGGACATGTTCACTCGATATGGATTCACCGGCGTGTTCGACCTCTCATCCCCATGGGAGAATACGCGGCGGCTTCGCGACCGCATCGAGTCCGGGGAAGTTCCGGGCCCGAGAATCCGCTCGACGGGGCTGGGTCTGCTTCCCTCGAACCCTGGACTTCCTCCGGATGCAATTGTCAATTTTATGGGCTGGATGAAAGCCCCGGCTCCTGAAGTAGCGGATGCCGCGCAAGCGGCGGCGGCTTCCAGGAAGCTGCTGGATGAGGGGGTGGACGGAATCAAGCTGTTCGCGTCCGCTCCGTCGAGGTCCTCGCTTCCGGAGAGCGCCATTCAAGCCGCCGCAAACGAAGCCCATCGGTTGGGAAAGCCAGTCTTTGTTCATCCCAATAGCGGAGCTGACGTGCTGGCCGCGATACGAGGCGGAGCTGACGTCATCGCTCACACAACGCCGCAGTCCGGTCCATGGGACGAAACGATCCTTGCGGCGATGAAGGAACGGCGAGTGGCCCTCATACCTACTCTTACAATATTCAAGTACTACATGCGCCACGACCGCATCTCGGCCGAGGAGCAGATTGCCAATGCGGAAATCGGCCAGTTGCGAGCCTGGCTCGCCTCCGGAGGGACGGTTCTCTTTGGAACTGACATCGGCGCCATCGACTATGATCCCAGTGAGGAATACGCGTTGATGGCCGAGGCAGGAATGAGCTTTCGCCAGATTCTTGCTTCGCTCACGACTGCGCCCGCAGAGCGATTTGGAGAATCAAAACAAGTGGGTCGAATCGCCGCAGGTCTGCAGGCGGATCTCGTCATCTTGAAAGATGACCCTTCCAGGAACCTCCGTGCACTAACTGCCGTACAGTACACATTGCGTGCCGGAAAGGTCATCTATCGCGCAAGCAGGTGAAGACTTCCAGGCAGGATGCGGAAAAGCTCGGATCGAGCAACTGTAGCGGCGCTCTATGAGCGCCGGTTTTTCCTGGAATCAACGAATACCGGCGGTCATAGACCGCCGCTACAGGTCGGATTGTCTCCTTGAAACATTTTTCCGCAGCCTGCTGGTTGTTTCTCAGATTTAATGCAGCGCACCCGAAGCCACAGCGGTAACGCCTGCCGAAGTCTTCAAGGAGTTCGCCTGGATTCGGAGCCGCTGTACAGCACTCAGTACCTCTGATGGTTGCGTGACGAAGACAGAGCCGAGCTTCGTCGTCCAATCAATCTCGGCGCTCAAGCGCTGCAGCAATTCGGGATACGCAGTGATGGCTTTCACGCTGGAATCCCAGTTCTCGTCGTAACCGCCTGGGGGGAGACTTCCTGCGGCATCACGGATTTGATGGACCCACTGGTTCGCCTGAACAATTTCAAACGGATGGCCGGATGCGCGGAAAAGGTCGCGAAGAATGGCGTCCGGATAAAGCGCCACTGGTGCTACCAGGATCTCGAGACCGTTCGCCGATATCGGAGCCACCGCCTGCGGCACGAGTTGTGGGACAGGAACGCGTTGCGGCGCAGGAGCCGCGGCAACCCTTGACAGGGATTCGACGTAGATCGGAGTCATCAGCTTCAGATAAAGCCGGCTCTCGACAGGCAGCACGATGTCGGGTCCGCGCCTGGGGATCGACAGGAGCTGCACGAGGGTTGTCGGCGGAAACAATAGCAGGAACGTGTCACGCGTCCGATGAACCGGACCCTGAATACCGCCGTCCGCCTTCACTTCGCCCTTTTCACCCTTTTTCCTCGCAACGTCCACGATCTTGGCGGACAAGCCATCGTATACCTCTCCCGTTGGAGTGATGATTTCCTGAACATGGATATCCATTTGGGAACGTCCGATGAAATGGCCGGCGCGCTGCGATCGCACGATGCGACCCACCACGTCCGATCCGCGCGGGATCAAAATGGGGCCTCGGCGACCCGCCGCACGTATATCCTCGGCAAGCGAGAATAAGACCGGATCGTTCTCTTGAACTCTGGCCGTATTCAGGGTCTCGTTGAGAACGACGGGAAGAATGGTCCCCTCGGGAATCATCATTTCCTGACCGGCGGGATACAACAAAAGCGCGAATAAACCTGCGAACAGCATTGAACCTCCTTTAGAAGATCGTGGAGTTCACCTGAGATGCATGTGACGCTACCGTTTAAATGACTGAATCGCTTTTACCAATGGCGCCCGCGAACCGGCTCACGATCGTAGTAGTAGCCTCGCGGGTGACGCGAACTGATGATGGCGGCCGAGGCGATTCTTCCCGCGGCATTGATGGCTGCCCTTCCTAGCACTACCGATGACGGATAGGCAGGCTCTACAACGACAGGACTGGGTGGGGCCGTGTACACCACGGTGGAAACCGGTTGCTGATAGATGACCGTGGGGGGCGCCTGCTGATAGATGACCGTGGGCGGCGCTTGCTGATAGATGACCGTGGGCGGCGCTTGCTGATAGATGACCGTGGGCGGTGCTTGCTGGTAGATGACGGGCGGTTGCGCCTGCTGGTAGACCGGCGGTGGCGCTTGCTGGTAAATGACCGGCGGTTGCTGTT
>Ga0137409_10002011_pt1 | contig 21908 bp, 18 predicted proteins | sample CZODoug1_16funga_FD_122059 | JGI IMG/M metagenome (GOLD analysis project Ga0137409, IMG submission 122059) | Vadose zone soil fungal communities from Angelo Coast Range Reserve, California, USA - CZODoug1_16fungal (Hybrid Assembly) | ecosystem: Environmental > Terrestrial > Soil > Vadose zone... | reverse complement strand
GTAGCGTTTGCGCTGTCCGTGAGCCACGAAGCTGGAGCGCTGGATGAGATGATTCGAATGGCGCACGATGACACAAGCTCACACGTGCGGGGACAGGCGCTTTTCTGGCTGGCGCAAAAGGCGGGAAAGAAAGCCGTGGGGACGATCAGCGGGGCGATCGAGAACGACCCGGACACGGATGTGAAGAAAAAAGCGGTGTTTGCGCTGAGCCAATTGCCGAAGGAGGAAGGCGTGCCGAAGTTGATCGAAGTGGCGCAGAACAACCGGAATCTGGAGGTGCGGAAGCAGGCTATGTTCTGGCTGGGGCAATCGAACGATCCGCGGGCGCTGCAGTTTTTTGAAAAAGTGCTGACCCAGTAGCGGTTAACGCAGAAGATCCTCGAGCTGCACGCGAGCATCCGTCTTGGCGTCGCGGTACTTGACGATGACGGCAGCCTGGAGCGAGAGCCCCCATTTTGCGCCGGAGGGATGAGAGACAGCGCGCGAGCCGGGCACCACGATGGCTTCTTCGGGAATGATCAGCGGCTCGGTCTCGGTGGCTGCGTAGACCTTGTCGCGAACGAGATCGTAAACAGGGATGGAGCGATTAAGGATCGTGCCCGTGCCAAGAACAACGCGGCGCTTCACGACGGTTCCTTCATAGACACCGGAATTTCCACCAACCAGGACTTCGTCTTCGATGATCACCGGCAGCGCGCCGACAGGTTCGAGGACGCCGCCGACCTGAGAGCCTGCTGAAATGTGGCAGTTGCGGCCGACCTGCGCGCAACTCCCAACGAGCGCGTGCGAATCAATCATCGTGCCTTCACCAACGTAAGCGCCGACGTTGACGAACATCGGCGGCATACAGATGACGCCGCGGCCGATATAACTGCCATCGCGAATGCTGGAACCGCCGGGAACGATGCGCACGCCGTCGGAGGAAGTGAACGCGCGAACGGGATAAGTGGACTTATCGAAGAAGGGCTGCTTCGCGGGGTCGATGGACATGTCGGCGATGGCGCCCATGCGGAAGCCGAGGAGGATTCCCTTCTTCACCCAGGCGTTCGCGCGCCAGCCGGATTTCGTAGACGCATCGGGTTCGGCAGCGCGAATTTCGCCGCGGTTCAGCGCGGCTTTGAAATCGCGGAAGAGCCAGAAATGTAATTCTTCGTATTGAGCTGGAGCTTCGTCAAACAGACGCTCAATTTGCGAAGGCAGCATGAACCCTCTCGACCCTGGGCACGGTCGCCGCGCGGCTGACGAGCCCGAGCGCTTCGAGCACGGCTCGGATGCGCGCCTGATTCTCCGCCTTGGGCGGCACAAGTGGCAAGCGCCATACCGGTTCGAGCAGGCCCATTTCCGCCATCGCGGCCTTCACGGGAATGGGATTCGACTCCACGAAATTAATTTCCATGAGCGGATGATAGCGGCGGTGAATCGCGCGCGCGCCAGGAAAGTCGCCCTGGAGGGCGAGCCGCGTCAATTGTGACATTTCCGCGGGGATTTCGTTGGAGACGACGGAGATGACGCCGCGGCCACCGAGCGAGATGAGAGGGAGCGTGATGGCGTCGTCGCCGGAGAGGACGATGAAGTCGTCCGGGACGGCATTGAGAATCGAGGCCATCTGCGAGACGTTACCCGAAGCCTCCTTAATGCCGACAATGTTTTCAATTTCGGCCAGCCGCTTCACGGTCGCAGGCTCGATGTTCACACCGGTGCGGCCCTGCACGCTGTAGAGAATGATGGGCAGCCGCATGGCTTCGGCGATGGCGCGATAATGCTGGAAGAGGCCTTCCTGTGTAGGCTTATTGTAATAAGGCGTGACGGAGAGGATGCCATCCGCGCCGAGAGCGGCAAGCTCGCGCGCGAGTGCAAGGACCTCCGCGGTGTTGTAGCCTCCGGCACCGGCGAGGACCGCGACCTTTCCCTTAGCGAGTTCGACGGTGATCTCGACGACACGAAGATGTTCTTCGCGCGTGAGCGTGGGGCTCTCGCCGGTTGTACCGCAGGGAACGAGGAAGTCGATGCCTGCCTCGATCTGCCTCGGAACCAAACGACGAAGAGCCGGTTCGTCGAGAGAACCGTCGGGACGAAACGGGGTGACAAGTGCGGTGCCGGTGCCGGTAAACATGGTGTTTCTCCTTCCGAGTCTTATCTTCACTACATGCGGTGAACGAGCAACGAGTTGTCGTCACATCCTAAGTCGAGGTTCTTCGCGCATCCTCATCGGATGCGCTCGGAATGACAGCTCGCTTGTTGGGCAAAACAACCTTCCAACCGCCCTCAGCGTAATTCGCTGAGAATCTCGCGAAATTCAAATAGCCCTTTTTTTCCAACGACCCAGCGCGCCGCGCGGAGCGCGCCGCGCGCAAAACCCTCGCGGCTGCGCGCGGTGTGGCGCAGGGTAATGGTATCCGCGGCGGAATCGAAACCGATTTCATGCGTGCCGGGATGCGCCCCCGCCCGATTGGAACTCAAGCTGACCGTGCGGTTGTAGCCGTTTGCCTGCATCTCCTCTGCGAGTTTTTTCAGGGTCCCCGAAGGCGCGTCTTTCTTCGCAGAATGGTGGATCTCCCAACCCCAGGCTTCATAGTCCGCGTGTTTCGCAAAAAGCGCCGCGGTGTGGGAGACAGCTTGCAAGAAAAGGTTCACCCCAACGGAGAAATTGGGCGCCCAGACAAGGCCCGTTCCGCTGCTTGCCACAGTTTCGCGGACAGCGGGAAGGTGTTCGAACCAGCCGGTTGTGCCAATAACCGAGTTAACGCCCAATACGGAGAGGCGGCGGATGTTTTCCGGAGCAGCGTCCGGTGCAGTGAATTCAACAGCCGCGTCGACTCCCCGAAGAGTCTGATGAGAAAGGGCCTGGCCGCGCGGATTGTTGCGCGCATCGAATTTTGCCCGCACGTCGAAATCGTATTCGGGTGCGAGCTGCTCGATGAGACGGCCCATCTTTCCGTAACCAACGATGGCGAGGCCGATGCTCATGCGCTGCTCCGGCCGGTCGCGAGAAGTTGGGTCGCCATGCGCGCGTAGATATCCACCGCTTCGGACAATTCTTTCTTCGGGATGCGCTCTTCGGAGCTGTGGGCGACATGAATGCTGCCGGGCCCGACGAGGAAGGGCTGCCCCCAGGTACCTTCGAAACTTGGGATGTCCGTCGTGAAGGCCACCACGGTTGTGGGCAAGCCCTCGACCTTCGCCAATTGTACGGCCGGTGTATAGAAAACCTCGCGGGCTTCCGCGCGGCCTGCCGTCGCCGCGGACACGGCTTCCCGGGTCTTCGCCGGATCGCCTACCGTGCGAATCATGATTTCCGCTTCGGCGTGATCGGCGACCACATTGGGCGCGCGGCCACCATCGATGGTACCGATATTCAGCGTGCTGTGGCCGAGCAAGGCGTCTTGCGGCAGCGGAATCTGGCGAATGTCGTGGAGAACATCCAGCAGGGTGTGGATGGCGGAATGACCGAGCTCGGGATAGGCAGAGTGCGCGAGTTTTCCGTGCGCGGTGATTTCATAGCGCAACGCGCCTTTCGAACCGAGAGCGAGACGGTTCTCCGTGGGCTCGCCATTGATGAGAAATCGCGAACCACGCGGAGTTGCGGCGGCGGCTCTTGCTCCGGCGCTGTTGCGTTCTTCGCCGACGACAAGTAACAACCCAAAATTTCTCGTGCCCGCGGCGAGCAGTTTCTCCGCGGCGGCAATCATCGCCGCGATAATCCCCTTAGCGTCGCAAGAACCGCGGCCCCAAATGAAATCGCCATCTTCGCGAGAACCAAAAAAGGGCGGAACGGTATCCATGTGCGTGGAGAGCGTGACGACGGGCTCACCCCACGAGGCGAAGATATTGTCGCGATTGGGTTCGGCAGGGATGCGTTCGATGCGGCCGTTGTGGCGCTCGGCCAGAGGAGATAAATGCGCGAAGAGGTAGTCGCCCACATTTTTCTCGTGGTTAGTGGTCGACTCGATGTCCACAAGCGCGCGTGTCAGTTCGAAAAGATTCATTCGAATCGGCATTTCTGGATGAGCGAAACGAAAGGAAGGAACCACGAGGATACCAATCGGGGCTGCTGCCTCTCGATAGCGCTTCATCCTAATTAATGGATGACAGTGAACAGGCCTTGGACCTGTTCCCCAACTGCTGCGGTTTCAGCTACCGCGGCGGTTTCGGCGGACAACAGAAGAGCCCCTTTTGCGCGGGCATCCGAAGCTGATCGGAATTGCATGCCCGGCTACTCATGGCCTCCGCACCTCTACCAAGAAACTCTAGAATAGAAGAGCGATGGAATTGTGTCAACCAGACTTTGCAGGGACAGGGCCAATATCTCTAGCACAGAAAATGCGTGCTGCCTGCGTTCAGCCGAGCGGCGGGCAGCCACGGACAGCTGAAGAAAGCGGATCAGGAGTAGCCGGCACTGGAACGCCGCTCCTGGGCGACCATCTCGAGGAGTTTTTCTGCGTAGAACAATTCACCGGGTGGGAGGGAAAGTTTCGGCTGAATCTGCCTGGCGATCTGGTCCGCCATATTGAACCGCACGTCGGAAGGCAGCGAATTCCGCCGGTTCAAGAACGCCTCGATGAGCGCAAACTCCTCTGGAGTAAGCCGCTCCGATCCGAAGGTGGTTGCGGGCGGTACTTGCCCCGTCTGGGCTGATTGCCAAACCGGCTTGGCGTCCACCAGCGACTTTTCATGAACCACGATTGTGCCCGCAACGAAATCGCCGAGCCGTTTGTTTTGACGGCTTAGCAGCATGCTGCCAATTCCGACGGCATAGAACGCGGGCAACTGGTCCACGATGCGCATCAGGTTGCGGCCGACAGACTCCGCCGGTGTAATCGGCCGGCCGGAATCCTTAATGACGCGAAGACCTTCCTTCTTTTTTCCCGGCGTCTGGCCGTTCCAAATGACTTCAAAGATGGTGAAGTACCCAAAATAAAGCAAGAAATAAGAGAGCACGATGAGAGCAAGAAACCAAATTCCGTTTTTCGCCGCGCTGGGCACGGACACGCCCACGACCACCATGATTACGAGTATGCCGACCCCGAGCAGGATTTGGATCAAGGTATCGTAGGCCAGGGCGAGAAAACGGCTGCCAATGCCGGCGACTTCGAATTCGAGCACCGTTTGTTCCGGCGTTTCGATGGTAAGCTTGTCTCTGAAATCGCCGGGAACACGAATTTGTGATGGCTCTGTCATGATCTCCACGCGCTGGCTGGAAAAACGAAAAACATACTGGGCCCGGCTTGAACTGCTCGTCAACCGATCGAACAAGGGCGGCATTTCTGCCCTCGATCATCGCGAATTGCAGGAACTCGGCTTATTGTACCGCCAGACCGCTTCAGACCTCGCCACGGTGCGCGAAGATGTGACCAGCAATCAGCTGGCTTTCTACCTGAATCAGCTTCTTGGACGCGCACATAACCTCATCTATATGGGGCACAAGCAAAAAATCAGCGGGCTCGTCCGTTTCTACACGCAAACCTATCCACAGGTTTTCCGGGAAACATTCCGGCAAACGCTGCTGGCCTTCCTCATTTTCGCCGTGACCGGGGTCGCCAGCTGGGCCGTGACGATTCATGATCCGGCCTTCGCCCACCGGCTGCTGGGGCCGCAGATGATGGACATCATCGAGAAAAGGGAGATGTGGACACAGTCCATTGTGACGATCAAGCCGCTCGCCGCTTCATCCATTATGACGAACAACCTATCCGTGTCCTTCACGACGTTTGCGCTGGGAATCACAGCGGGCATTGGAACCATCTGGATGATGGTGGTCAATGGCATGCTCATCGGCGTGATCGGCGCGGCGACATGGCAAGCGGGAATGGCGCTCCAACTTTGGAGCTTCGTCGCTCCGCACGGCGTGCTCGAACTTCCGGCGATCTTCATCGCCGGCGGCGCCGGGCTGGAAATCGCGCGAGGGATGCTCTTTCCTGGTTTGCTTCCGAGGCGCGAGTCTCTGGCGCGGGCAGGCGGGCGCGCGGCGCGCTTAGTGCTCGGCATCGTGCCGATGCTGATTGTCGCGGGAATCATAGAAGGATTCGTGTCGCCATCCGGAATTGCCAAGCCTCTTAAATTTCTCCTTGCCGCTGTATTGTTTGCCGCGCTCACGGCTTATTTGGTTCGCCCGGGCGCGCCGCAGCCGGAAACGATCTAAACAAAACTAGAGCAGGCTACGCTCTTTGATATTCAAGTATTGCGTCACGAGTGAACCAGCGAGCATTCCCGGCATCAGCTCAAGGGCCAGGACGCCGCGCTGCCGCAGACCGCGCAGCAGAATATCGCGTCTTTGCGAGATTTCAAGAGCGGCGCCGTGACGATAAATGTCCGCCGTGACGGCGGGAATCGTTTCGGCGAGGGTCTGCAGGTCGGGCTGGCCCATGGCCGCAAAGACAACCAGGTGGCGCGGAGTCAACTGCATGGCATATTCGATGACTTCGGGAATGGTCGCCGTTTCAGCGAAGTCCGTGATCCAAACCACCAGGCTTCGCCGCTTCTGCGCGTTCAGCAATGCGCGCACGGCGCGCCCATGATCGGATTCGAACGCTTCCGCGCGAACCTGAGCGAGAGATTCGACAATCGCTCGTACGTGATGAGCGCCACGGCTGGCGTACAGATTTTGTTGAACCCGGCGGCCATAAGCCAGTAAGCCCACGCGATCGCCGCAATAAAGAGCGACCTGGGCCAGGGAAAGCGCGGCGTTGACAGCATAGTCCAGTTTCGAAAATCGCGGAGCGTCGCCCGGCTCCCGGACTTGCGCCCGAAGGAGGCGGCCGGCATCGAGCACCAGCCAAACGTTCTGGCTGCGCTCGATTTGGAAGACGCGCGTGATGAGGTGCCGCCGGCGGGCAGTCGCGGTCCAGGAAATGTCACGAACCTCATCGCCCTGGCGATATTCTCGCAAACTGTCAAACTCGCGCCCGATGCCCCGCTGGCGCCGCCGCCGCTTTTCCAACTCCACCTGGCGGCTGCGAATGAGATAGAGCGTTTGGCGCCTGGCCTGTTGGAGGTTTGGAAGTACGCGAATGGTTTGCTGAGTTTCGGCGACGGCCCATCGCTCGGCCAAGCCCAGCGGCGACTGATAGCGAAGGAACAGTCGGCCAAGTCGCGTATCACCTCGCTCGGCGGGCATCACTGCATACCGCGCTTCGGCGGAAGAGCGCGCCTTCACGCGCAACTCCAATTCGGGAGGCTCACTACGCAATTGGGCTGGCGTCTCGTCGACGATGCGCGCACGAATGGATATTCCCCCCCCGTTTCGAAGTTCCACACCCACATTGCCGGGCACTCCAAGACAGGGTCTTTTCTCCCAAGTGCGCTGAACTTCCAATTGCTCCGGGCGAGGGAGTCGCAGCAAATCCCAAAGCCACGCGCCAAGGACCACGCCATCCCACAAAAACATGGCGGCGATGGCTTGTCGAAACCACCACGCGGGACCCAGCGCTACGAATCCGAGAAGCAGAGCTACGAAAAACCGGGGACCGAACGCAAACGAAAATTTTCCCAACTTCCGTGCACGCGCCGCCGTGGTGGAAGGGCGCAGAGGTTCGGAGTAGATCATTTGGGAACCTCGACCGTGGAAAGGATTTCCGTGATTACCCGGTCGGAATTCAAACCTTCCAGTTCTGCTTCGGGCTTCAATAGAACACGGTGGCGCAAAACGGGCAAGGCAGAGGTCTTGACGTCGTCAGGAATGAGGAAATCGCGGCCTTCGACGCCAGCCAAGGCTCGCGCAACGAAAAGCAGACCGATCGCGGCACGCGGGCTAGCGCCAAGCGAAAGTGCCGGCCAATCACGCGTGCGGCGAACCAGCGTGACGATATAGGGACGCAACGTCGGCTCGATGCGCACGGCGCTGATATCCTGCCGCGCGGCTGCCAGCAAAGCCGGATCGAGGGGGACAATCGAAATGAGATCCAGCCGCCGTGGATCAAATCCCTGCTCATATCGGCCCAGGATATCGGCCTCTTCCTTAGCGGATGGATAGTCGAGGCGGATTTTCAAAAGGAACCGGTCGAGTTGCGCCTCGGGAAGCGGATATGTGCCTTCGAATTCGATGGGGTTTTGCGTTGCAAATACCGTAAAATTTTCGCCGAGTGCATAACGCGTTCCGTCAATGGTGACCTGGCGTTCCTCCATTGCCTCGAGAAGCGCTGCCTGCGTGCGGGGAGAGGTCCGGTTAATCTCGTCCACGAGGAGCAGATCCGTAAAAACAGGGCCGCGATGCAGGGAAAACGAGCTGGTCGCCATATTGAAGATATTTGTGCCCATCACATCCGCGGGCATCAGGTCCGCGGTGCATTGCACGCGCTGAAAGCCGAGGCCGCAGATTTTCGCCAAAGTCTTGACGGCGAGCGTCTTGGCAAGCCCGGGAACTCCTTCGATGAGGGCGTGACCGCCGCAAATCAGCACCAGGAGAAGCTGGTCGATGACCTCTTGCTGGCCAACAATGACCTTCGACATTTCCGCGCGGACATGCGCGGCGAGGCGTGTGATGTTTTCCACGATCAGGACTTCTCCTTTGCAATTTTCTTCTTCAGGCCGAGCTGCTCTTGGTAGCGCTCGAGTTCCCTGATCAAGCCGAGTGCTTCGTCCGGCGCCACCTTCTGAGCCCGGCTGGCCACCAAGGCACGCGCCATGGTCGATTTCAAACCGCTTTCTTTCCAGCCCAGGCGGCCTTGCACCGCATCGGCGAGTTCCGCATCGCTCGCGCTTGAGGAGAGACGCAACTGCCTCGAAAGAGTCGCACGGAATCGCTGATAGACAAAGCCCACCACGGCCGGCTCGGCTCCCGCGCGCTCATAGAGTCCTCCGAGCGTGTCCACAAATTCAAGAGGAGAGAGACGCGAGACAACGGGCGGGAGCATGACCGGGCCGCTGCGGCGCCCAAACGTAAAAAAAACAATCAGGCCCAAGATCGCAACCTGCGCCAAGCCCCAGGCTACCGGTGTCTTCCGCACGTAGCTCCACAAAGACGTTCGCTGCCCGTGAAAGTATTCGTCCCAGTAGATTTGCACCGTCGGCTGTTCGCCCTGCAAGGGAGAATGCATCGCATTGAGGAAGAGATTCAGGTTGCTTTCGCGCGTGATACCGGAATTCGTCAGAGGCGTCGCCGCCGCCCACCAGAGAATCCTTCCTTCTCCGATTCGCCAGCTTACGACGACGGGAGAACTCGTCTCGCCGTACAACGGAAGCTGGCTGGCAGCCGGCGCCTGCCAAGTGGTGCCTGTCTGAAGAACAATCTTTGGAGCGCCGAAGGTGTAATTGCTGGGGAAATCCGCCGAGAAGGTCTTCCATTCGAGCGTGGGAATCTCCGTGTCAACTTTCGCCTCCGGAAAGAAGGACTTGACTCGTGCCCCGGTGAAAAGCACCTGGCCGCCTTGCTCGACAAAGCGCTGAAGAGCCTCTCGCTCCTCTCTGGTCGGTGTTTCCAGCGGGTCCGCGAGGATCAGGACAGCGTCCTCCGGATCGCCGGGAAGCTCGGTAGGGGAGCGCTCCCACTGCGAAACGTTGTAGTGAAGATCCTGAAGAAGCAAATAGGCGGCGCGCGCACCGCCGGAACCGGAAGAGTACGTCGAGGGAATCGACATCCCCTCTTCCTGCGAGTCTGCTCCCACAAAAGCAAGCCCCGCGGTGAGCACAAGAAGGATCGCCCCGCCGATGAGCAAGAGCTTGCGATCACTAGGATCTATTGAAGCTGGCATCCGAGCGCCTCAACGCTTTGCATGGCGTTTGCAAAATCCTGATTGCTGGCTGGCCGCCGCCCATACCAGACCTGCTCAAGGACCACCGTCAGAGCCGAAAGGGCCTCACGGGTTTTTCGGCCTGAGGCTGCGAGTTGGGTGGAGTTCGAAACCAAGCGCACGTACTCGCGCGGCGTGCGCGTGCGATCCTTCCGGACCACCTCACTGTCTTCGAGGTAGCAGATGCCCGCCCAGTAGGCGGAATGAACGGCTTCCCGGAAGTCTCCGCTCGTGGCGGCCTCGCGGGCTGCGTGAATCCACTCCTGCCACGTTCGAACGAAGGCGACGGATTCGGGCGCCTGCAATTCTTCCAAGGCCGCGCGCCGCGTCCAATAGCGGAAGAGCGCCATGGCCACCCAGACAACGGCAGCGACGATGACCACCCAGAACAAGATAGTGGCGCCCATTGGGTGACGAGCGACGCGACCGAGGAGGCGCAGTAATAGATTCTGGATCCATTTGTTGACTCGCTGCCGGAACAAATCCCAGCTAGTCGGGCCATGCACACTTCCAAATTCCTTCTTGCTGAGGATGCGCTCCAGCGCGGGGCGTGCGCCGGCGGTGTTTTGCGCTTGCGCTCCAGCATAACCTTCCACTTGATTGGCGACATCGCGCACCCAACCCGCGGCTTCCGTGGCTTTGACCGCAAGTTTCGAAGAGTTCTTTTCCATCTCGGGATCGCCGAGAAGGGAGCGCAGAGGTTCCGTGGAGACGGAATAATGACTTTCAGGCGTACCGACTTCCCATCGGGAAGGCAGCCCCCGGCGGACAAAAGCAAGCTCTTCGGGCGTTACGTTCTGCTTTCCGATTGCGTCATTGAGGCGGTGAAGTTCGGCAGCGAAGGAAGATGTATCAGGATAGGCATTGCCGGTGCCTGCCGCGGGCAGCACGGAATTCTGTCGCGCGGCTCGCGCCCCGCAGCACCAAACTGGGGCAAAAGGCAAAACAAGGAGTAGACATAATAAATTTTTAAACCTTATCGGCATGCTCGGCCCGGAGACGCATAGTCGGCACAGCGTTTACGTCAAAAGGGTAGTGGCGCTACGAGGCGCTGGTATGCCTCCCGCCAGTGGGTTCATCATCATCTGGAGATCGAAAGCTTCCTTCCGGACGCGCAGATCAAAATAAAAAATCGCCAACCCGATCGTCAGGATGGGCGTGATTAAGACCTCGGCAGCGAATGAGCCAACTTCGGACAGCGCCGTCCACGTGCGCACCATGACGGGATCGTTTTGGGAAACCCCGACACCTATTGCGAAGGGCATAGCAAATAGCGCCACGGCGGCATAGAGAATAACAAAGTAGAGGAGATAGATAAGAAAGGCGCGGCCGGCGTTGTCCTTTGTGAGGGCGAAGCTGCGCTCGAGGGAGTCGCGTGGCCCGAGGTTCTCCAAGAGTGCTGCCGGTACGGCCACGCACAGGCGGCACAGCATGTAGATGCCGGGGATAATCAATAGAAGAAAGCTGACAAGGGTGACCAGGCCGTTAAGAAAGAGAACGCCGAAGAGGGTACCAAGTTCGCCCTTGGCGCGCGAGAAAGACTGGCCAATGGTGGTCGCCCTGCCGAGGTAGAGCTCGGAGACGGCGAAGACCGTGCCACCCTGTGTGAACAGGATGGCGATGAGATAGATTACAACTCCAAGTAGCGCAAAGACGACAAAAACGATGGGATTCCCGGCAACGAAACTGCGGGCAGCGGCCTGCAATTCCGCCGCTGGCGGCGCGCCCACTTTGCCGGCGACGGGCATGACAGCGACTTGTGCAAGCTTTACCGCCAAGACTAACAAATGAGGGATCGCAGCAATGCCGATGAATAGGAGGAAATTCCGGCGGTACAGACTAAAGGTGCGGTCGAGAAGCTCACCAATCGAAAGGGGGCGCAAGTCAAGATTGCTCATCAGGCCTCCGGGGCTATGGAGCTGAGTGGGTAGCCGACGCGGCACTTTACCAAAGTTTTAGTACAAAGCGCAATTTATCTGTGGTCGGTTGTGCGCACGCAATTCTTGTTGCCTTAGACTCTTGCGGTGGTTGGCCCTGATAGCTCGTCTCAGAAGACAATACCAACCGGCACGCTACTTCAAAATAGCCCCGAGGCTCACAACTGAAGAAGCTTGAGGGGGACGTGCTGGGAGGCGACGAGGAGTTCGCCGCTAAAGGCCGACTCGGCAGGGCGGCGCTTCAGGGCTTCTTCGGCGGAGAGGCGGACGAGATCGGGATTGTTGTTTTCCTGAGAAACGTGGGCGAGGACGAGATAGCGCGCAATCGCGTCGAAGCCGTCGGGGTCGCAAAGATATTCGCTGACGGCGTGATTCGAAAGATGGCCGGTGCGGCTGAGGACGCGCTGCTTGACGACCCAGGGATACGGGCCGACCTTGAGCATGTCGAGATCGTGATTCGATTCGAGAACCAGGCAATCGGCGCCACGAAGATGGACTTTGACGAGCTCCGGCATGTACCCAAGGTCGGTGACGATAGCCATTTTCGCGCCGTTCGAACGAAAGGTGAATCCGATGGGATCAGCCGCGTCGTGCGGAATAGCGAAAGCGTGGACGTCAATGTCGCCGACAGTGAAGTGCTGGCCAGGCTGGATGGTTTCAACGCGTTTGAGCCGCTTGCCAAACGTTTCCGGGAGCATGCACCGCATTGCGTCTAGGGTGGGCTCGGTGACGTAGAGCGGCGCTTTCCAAAGACCCAGCATCTGCGGGAGGCCGTTGCAGTGGTCGGTGTGCTCGTGGGTGATGAGGATGCCGTCGATGTGGTCGACAGTTCTTTCGACGGCGGCGAGGCGGGCGAGGGTTTCGCGTTTGCCGAGGCCGGCGTCCACGAGGAGCCGGGTGCGCTCGGTCTCGAGCAAGGTGATGTTGCCCGAACTGCCGGACGCTAAGATGGATATCCGCAAGCCGATCGTTTTCTCCTGAGCTCGAACGCAAACAAATTTCCAAAATGATGGCAGAGCGCCAGGCGCGCGTCAACAAGGACTCCATGATTGCAACGGTGATATACTCCCGCCGCAAACCATGGAAAAGTATGATCTCATCGTGGTTGGTTCCGGGCCCGGAGGCCAGCGAGCCGCGATTCAAGCGGCGAAGTTTGGAAAGCGAGCCGCGCTCATTGAAAAGCTGGAAGTGATCGGCGGTACGGCGATCAACACCGGCACGATTCCGAGCAAGACCATCCGCGAAGCGGTCCTGCATCTTTCCGGGTATCAGTATCAAAGCATCTACGGCGTCAACTATCGCGTGAAAGAACAGATCACCATGGCCGATCTCTCTTTCCGCGCTCTCAACGTCATCAAGACAGAAATCGATGTCATTCGCGCGCAACTTTCGCGCAACGGCATCGAAGTTGTGACGGGAACCGCGAGCTTTTTGGATCCCCACCACATGCAAGTGACGAGTTCGCGCGGACAAGTCGACTTTGAAGCCGGCAACATCGTAATTGCGACCGGCACGAAGCCCGCCGTCTCTCCCCTGGTTCCTTTCAACGACACCACCATCATCAACAGCGATCAAATTCTGCGCATGCCGGTAATTCCCAAGTCCATGATTGTCGTGGGCGGCGGAGTCATCGGGGTCGAGTACGTGTGCATGTTCGCCACGCTGGGCGTACGCGTGACGCTGATCGAGAAACGCCCACGATTGCTCGAGTTCGCCGATGCCGAGATGGTCGAGGCGCTTTGTTACCATCTGCGGGACCGGCGCGTCACGCTGCGGCTGAATGAGGAAGTCGAAAGCGTCGAAGAAACACCGGATCACGCCGTCGTGGCGAATCTGAAAAGCAAAAAGAAAGTTTCCGGTGAGGCGTTGCTGTACGCGGTTGGACGCCAAGGCAATGTGGATGAATTGAACCTTGCCGCGGGCGGCCTGGAGGCCGATGCGCGAGGACGCATTCCGGTCGATGAAAATTACCAAACCAAGCAACCGCACGTGTACGCCGTGGGAGACGTCATCGGGTTCCCTAGCCTCGGCTCGGTTTCGATGGAACAGGGACGCATCGCCGCCGCCAGAGCGTTTGGCATGCCGACGAATTCCAACCGCGCGAATTATCCTTACGGCATTTATACGATTCCGGAAATTTCTTTCATCGGAAAGACGGAGGAGCAGCTCACCGAAGAAGGGGTCCCCTACGAGGTTGGAATGGCTTTTTTTCGCGAAATTGCCCGAGGCCAGATTCGCGGCGATACCACCGGCCGCCTGAAACTTATTTTCGATCCGGCCACTAAGGAACTGTTGGGCGTACATATTATTGGTGAAGGGGCCTCGGAGCTCCTGCACATCGGGCAGGCGGTTTTCGCGCTGAAAGGCACGGTGGAATATTTCGTGGATACCGTTTTCAATTATCCGACACTGGCGGAGTGTTATAAGGCGGCCGCATTCAATGGTCTGAACAAACTGGTCAGGGCGTAGTCACGTCCGAGTGAGGAGTCGATTGACGGAATCTTCGACTTCCTAGGATTGGCAGGAGCACGATGCGTAGGACAGTTGGTGTACTGGTCATGGAACATATCGCCGTTGGCCTGGTGGAAGGCGCCAAGGTCATCGGCGCGTTGAACATTTATCCGCAAAAATCGCAGGCGCTGGACCCGCTGCAATCGATGCCCGCGGAAAGCATAGTGGAATGTGTCCGGCGACAGGTTGAAAAAGTCGCGAACGGAGCAGAGATCGCGGCGATCGGGATCGGCTTCCCGGGCATCATCCGTGCTGGAGTCGTGGAGGATTCTCCCAACCTGCACCAAGTAAAGGGATTCGCATTGCAAGCGGCATTGCAGGCGGCATTGGCATCTGCTCTGGGTGGCAAAGCCGCAGGAGTTCCGGTCCGGGTGTTCAATGACGCGGACGTCATGGCCGCGGGAATTGCCGCGACACAGGGAAAATTGAATCAACTTACCCGAGTATGGACGCTGGGCAATGGGGTGGGTTTCGGTCGCTATCCTTCGAGCGAAGGCATTTGGGAGGGCGGACACTCCGTGGTCACGCTGGACCCCAAGGAAAACTTCTGTGGATGCGGCGGGCGCGGGCATCTGGAAGGCATTCTCGGGCGGCGCTCCATGCGCATGCGCTTCCTGGACCTGGAACCCGAAGAAGTGTTCGAAAATGCTCGCACGGGTGACGCACGCTGTGCCGAATTTGTGATGCTGTGTCACCGCGCTTTGGCCGCTGCCACCGCCACCAACATCCACATGGAGGGGCCCGGAATGTTTTTCGTGACCGGCCCTGATGTGAAATTCATCGACATCGGCCTGTTGGACAGGCTCTTACACGAGATGGTTAAAATGAGCCCACTGCAAGGCAGCCGCTTCGAAGTCGTGCCCACGTCGGACGAGATGGGAATCATAGGCGCCGCCGTCAATGCGGACCGCGCCACGCAATGATAGGCTGCAAACCGGAGGCACGTTTCCCACGCGGTTCGGAGAAAACCTCCGGCCGAAACGTCGCAACGAAGCTGCCTTCGGATATGATCGCTAATGCTAGGCGGCGGGAAAATGAATTTCTCTGGGCCAATTCCAATTTCGGCTTCGTCTTTTGCCAGCATCGTGCTGATTGGTGGATTGCTGACAGCGGAGTTCGGACTGCCACATCGTGCGACGTTTCCTCCAAGCCAGGCCACTTCCCCGGAGGAGCAGCTTCACGGTGTCCTTAGCCGGGCTCGTCTCTCTCCACCGCTACGCGGACCCGCGCGCCAGATCCGTTTTAGTTCAGATGGAAGATTTCTTCTAGTGCATGTTGAGTCCGGAATCTATATTCTCGGCGGTGACCCGTTGGAGATGCGCGCGTGGATCTATGCCCGGAAATTCTTCCCGCGCGATTCTCGGAAGACTCGCGGATGTTGATCCTGGCGAGTCGGAATCTGGAAATCACTTGGTGGAGTCTCACCGATAACAGAAGAATAGACCAGAAGATTTTGAATGTGCACGACGGGTGCCTCGTCTCGGAACTCTCGGCGAACGGTGAACTCGCGGCGTGCCTCGATCCCGCGCTTGTGCTGGAGATCTATCGAACCGATACAGGCGAGCAGATTGTTGCGGAGCGCGTGATGCCCGACAGATTGACATCGGCGGGAATCATTCCGCGCAATGAAGGCACGGCCTACGCAGAGCCGTTCGGGTACGGCATCTCCGATACATTGAAGCCACTTGCCGACCGGGAACTCTTCGGGTCCCAGTTTCTTTTTTCGCCTGACGGCCACTTTCTCCTCCTTATAAATCCGCACAGAAGTGCTGCGTGCATCGACATCTCAGCAAGACGGAAAATCGACTGCCCTGGCACCGTTAAGAGCCATCTGAATGCCGCGATGTGCTTTGTTTCTCCGAATGAGATCGCGATTCTTGGTCAACACGAGCCTGAGAAATCTCAAATCATCACCTTTCCAGCAGGTCAGTTCGTAGCAAAGCTTCCCTTCGCCGCCCGCACCGCTATGACCGCAACGCAACCGAAATATCTCGTGGTCCAAGGCGCCGATGACGAGGGCAAAGTCCACCTGTTCGATCGCAATGCGGGAAAGGTAGTGACTTCATCAAAGGGGAGCCAGATGGATGTCTGGGCTGACACCCTCGCGACCTATGTGCGCGAGGGTGAACTCAAACTACTAGGCCTTGACGACGTTGAACTCGAGGCCAAGACTGTGCTGCCCCCACCGCAGCTGCCTAGGCTGCGTACGGCCAGTGTTTCTCCAAGCCTGGACGCTATTATCTTTGGCGTCCGAGGCGACGGCGGTCTCTTTCGCACTGCCGCAGGGACGCGGCTCATGCCGTTCCTGCGATTAAGAGGTGGCTGGTTTGCGCGGCCTAACGAACTGTACGCCGCGAGCCGCCGTGGAGACGAGTCGCCAGGACCGGTGCAGAAAGTGGACACATACAGTGGGACCTGTGCGGACGCCTGGTCTCCCACGCTCAAGTCCGATCGACAATTCACCATCCTCGACACGCATTTCAGTGGTCCGGTGCTCTTTGTCCACGAACAATCCTCGTTCTATGTTTCCCCACCTCGCGGCCTCGACTATCCCGGCCATCAAAAAAAGAGTGAGTTGCGTGCACTCGATCTGGAGAACGGACGCGAGCTTTGGTCAAAACAGTGGGAGGGTGATCCGCCGGTCCCGTATGCTGACCCACAGGGCGAACGGGTGGCACTCGGGTGGCGCGCGACGATGACTGGAGGCCAAGCCCTCGCGAAGCGCTACCCCGCGCTGAAGAAGCGGCTGGACGCTGTGAGATTGACGATTGACGACGCTGTTTTTGAAGTTCTCGAAGCATCTTCAGGCAAGGCCGTAGGCACAACACTCGTCCGTGTGGGTTGGGGACCAGAGAGTTTTGATTCCGTTTTTTCTCTCGGTGACTTCCTGATCTGCGTGAGAGACGGGGCGCGAGTCACCGTCTATTCCCTTTCGACCGGAGAAATCCACGCTCGAGTGTTTGGTTACTATATCTCGGCTTCAGCAGTGACGGGCCTTCTGGCGGCAGCCGACAGAAATCATTTGAGATTGTACGACCTGAAAACTGGGGCCAAGAAGGATGAGTACCTATTCCCCGACGCGCCGGTGTACACTCACTTCTCCGCAGACGGAAAGCAACTCCTTGTTCTCACCGCGCAGCAGCTAGTTTTCGTTCTGGATGTGGCCGTTGTGGGTTCCTCCTCGGCCGTTTCGCAGTAAGCTCCCTATAGAGCAAATGCATGTTTTAGCACGCCAAGCGCGAGCGGTCGAGGGTGAAGCCGTTGAGGGGGCCGAGGACGGTGACGGCGATTTGGCAGGCCTGGAAATAGCGCTGGGCGAGGGACTGGAGTTCTTCGTGGTTGACGGCTTCGATGCCGGCGAGGATTTCGTCGAGCGAATAGAAGCGGCCGAAATACAGCTCCTGGCGGGCGAGATTGGACATGCGGGAACTGGTGGACTCGAGCGAGAGCATCAGCGAGCCCTTGAGATGATTCTTCGAGCGGCGAAGCTCTTCTTCCGTGACAGGTGATTCTTTCAAAGCGCGAAATTCCTGGATGGTGAGATCGATTACCTGGCCAACCGTCTCTGCCGCTGTGCCGGCGTAAACGGTCATCATTCCGGCGTCGGAGTAGGGCGTCAGCTCGCTGAAGACAGCGTAGGCGAGGCCCTGCTTTTCGCGAATGTTCTGGAAGAGGCGCGAGGACATGCCACCGCCAAGAAGATTGTTGAGGACGGCGACAGAGAACCGGTCTTCGTGGCCCAGCGGAACCGACGGGACGCCGATGCAGAGATGCACCTGTTCAAGGTCGCGCTTGGTTTCGAGGTGGATGGGGGCACCCGGCAGCGGCGCGCCGTCGCTTTCGGCGGGACCCGTGGGTTTCATGTGACCGAACTCTTGCTGAACCAATTCCAGCACCTGCTCGTGAGTGACGTTGCCCGCAGCGGTGACCACCAGATGATCCGGCGCGAACCATTCCCGAAAGCGCGCACGGAGCGAATCGCGATTGAATCCTTTCACGGTTTCCGGGGTGCCGAGAATCGGGCGGCCGAGCGAATGCTGCGGCCAGAAACCGCGGGTGAAAATCTCGTGAAGAAGATATTCGGGATTGTCCAGGTCCATCTTGATCTCTTCGAGGACGACCTGGCGCTCCTTCTTCACATCTTCGGAGTCGAATTTCGGGCGGAGCACGAGGTCGGCGATGACGTCAAAGGCGATGGGCAGGTGCTCGTCAAGAATCTTGGCATTGAAGCAGATCTGTTCCTTGGAGGTGAATGCGTCGAGCATGCCGCCGACGGAATCCATTTCGCGGGCGATGGCTTCGGCGGAGCGGCGTTCCGTACCCTTAAAAACCATGTGCTCCATGAAGTGGGCGAGGCCGTTCTCTTCGGGAACTTCGCGGCGCGAGCCGTTGCGGACCCAGACGCCGACGGAGACGGAGCGGACATGGGGCATGGTCTCGGTGATAACCACCAGGCCGTTGGGCAAAACGTGCTTCTGAATGTCACGCGTCTCGGACGCCATATAGAGATTGTGACACAGGCTGGGCAGAAAGGAAAAACAGAAGCAATGTATCGGGCTAAGGGTCGTATTTACAAACACTTGCAACTATTTTGATCAGCGCCCTCATTCCCGCGGCAGCGGAGGGAGCTTAGAAAGGGCCACGGGCAAAAGCCTGTGCTACAAAAGCTTTTCGGCGGGGTTCAATTTGCCGTATTCGCTGGTGTAGTGGAGGGGGACATCGCCGTAGGTGCCTTTCTCGCGAAGGTAGACTTCGCAACTGTCGAAGGGCTTCGAATAAATATGGATGCTGACGGCGCGCTGGTTGAATTCGGCGAGATTCAGAACTTGATGGACGGGCTCGAGAGGGTTGACATAAGCAGGATGGGCGGCGTCCATTTCGTAGATGGCGGTTGGAATAATGCAACAGGTTCCGCGCGCGCTATCGCGCTCGTCAACACGGAAATTCTGGACCTTCAGCCGGCCGATGGGCGCGGACATCCAACAATTCTGATCGCGATGGTTGTGAATGCGGCTGGCCTGGCCGATCTCCCAGCAGATGGTCATGCACTCGAAGACTTCGTTCTTGAAGATAAGATTGCGAGTGTAGTTGCCCTTCGAAAAATAACAGTATTTGTCGAGCGTCTCCGGGCGCACCGAATGGCGGATGATGTAGTCCTGGACGATTTCGAGGGTGAAATCGCGCGCGGGGATCGCGGCGAGGCCTTTTGCCCAATCGGTGATGGTGAGTTGTTCGGTTGCGACGTGTTGTGCCATCAGGCGCCTCCGATTCGTATGCGGCCGCAAAGCGATTAAATCCAAGCGCGACCGCAAAGCGGTCGAGTTCAGGGCGACCGCAAAGCGGTCGACCGGGCAATCCATCCAAAAGCGGGGATTGCCAATGAATTATAGCGCCATTTGCGGCGCGGGTGCAGGGGAGACGCTGAGTGCTGCATGTTAAGATGAGAACGAAGGAATTTTGTGTGTTGCTGCCGATGCTGCCATGATGACGGAACTCCTAGGCAAATCGAGAGAAGAGTTACGCGAATTCTGCGTGGCGCTGGGCGAGCCGGCGTTTCGCGGAGCGCAGATTTATCATGCTTTGTACTCGGAAAGAAAATTCGATGTGGCGCTGATTACGAATCTTCCGGTGGTGCTGCGGGAGCGGCTGTCGAAGGAGGCGCGGATTACATTGCCGGAGGTACGGCAACGATTTGCTTCGGCGGATGGTTCGGTGCGGTATTTGTTCGGTTTGACCGCAGCTAGGGAAGAAGAAGAATTTAACACAGAGGACACGGAGGACGCAGAGAACGCAGAGAAGAGCGGAAGAGAAAAAGCAGGCCGTCTAGGGAAGCCCGCGTCGGTCGAAGCGGTGTTTATGCCGAGCGAGGGACGGCAGACGATCTGCGTTTCCACGCAGGCGGGCTGCGCGGTGGATTGCCATTTTTGCCTGACGGCGCAACTCGGGCTGATTCGTAATCTGACGGCGGGAGAGATCCTGGCGCAAGTACTTTTGCCGCTGGAAGAGCACAAGGCACAACTTGCGCCGCAGACAAACATTGTTTTGATGGGCCAAGGCGAGCCGCTGCTAAATTTCGAGCCGGTGATGGCTGCGGTGCGAGTCATGCTCGATCCGGAAGGCGTGGGGATCTCGCCGAAGCATGTGACGCTTTCGACGAGCGGGATCGTGCCGGGAATCGACCGGCTGGCACAGGAGAAGGTACGGCCGAAGCTGGCGATTTCGCTGAACGCTTCCAATGACGAGCAGCGCGACGCGCTGATGCCGATCAACAAGAAGTATCCGCTTTCCGCACTGATGAACGCGTGCAAGGAATATCCGCTGCGAACGTGGGAGCATCTGACGTTTGAATACGTGATGCTCGGCGGAGTGAATGACGCGGCGGAAGACGCGCGGCGCGTGGTGCGGTTGCTGGCGGCGCTGAAAAGCGTGAAAGTGAATTTGATCCCGTGGAATCCGGGCGAACTTCCCTACCGCGAATCCTCGCCGGAGCGGATTGAGGAGTTCCGGCGGATTTTGGTGGAGCGCGGTGTGCCGGCGTTTGTACGCTACTCGCGCGGGCGAGACGTGATGGCGGCTTGCGGGCAACTGGCGCTGCTGCAGATCGACGGTGCTCCGTTGTCGGTTGTCAGTCCGCAGTAAAGGGAAGTGAAAAGTACGAAGGTAGTTAACCATAACAGGCCCACCTCCTGTGTTTTTTGTAAGTGTTGCATCTAAAGGACTTAGAGTTTATGTAAGCGGTTTAGAATCAACACTTGCGGACATTTTCATAAGTGTTGATTCTAAACAATTTAGCATGGGACAGTCGAGGGTGAGGGTGATTCCCCTCTCAAAAGGCTTACAAACTCGATCAAGATTTGCTTTGCCGCTGAAAATAGAAAAGCGGCAGCGAGCTGCCGCACTCCAAGAAATTCCGCACCCTTACCTGACAAGTACAGTATCACAGGAAGTATGAGTGGTCAAGAGTGTTTTGCAGTGTTTTGAGGGATTAAGGCGTCCGAACGTATACCGATGACGGAGAAGAGGCGGCCGCTCTGGGCGCCTTCCTTGCGGTAGCTGAAGAGGAGATCGCGGCGGCAGGCGGTACAGAGGTCGCTGAAGGAGATGTTTGGGGTGCGAAGGCCGGCGCCGAGGAGTTGCGAACGATTGGCTTTGCGGAGATCGAGGAGAACGTTTTTGGGAGGGGGCTGGTGGCCGGGGGGCATCCTGTTTAGCCACTGGATGGGATTGGGTTCGTCGCCGGTGCGGAATTCGTCGAACCAGTCGGGGGCTTCGGCAAATTGGGATTGAAACTGGATGGCGACTTCGGTGCCGACTTCGTAGCAGCAGCCGCCGATCGAGGGGCCGATGGCGGCGAGCAGGTCGGCTGGCTTGGTGCCAAATTCCATTTGCATCTTCCCGATGGCTTTCGTAACGATGCGCTGAAGGGTACCGCGCCAACCGGCGTGAACGGCTGCGATAGCACGCTTTTTCGGATCGACGAGGAGAATCGGGACGCAATCGGCGGTCTGGACGCCCAGGAGGAGCCCGCGACGGTTCGTGGCGGAGGCATCGCCTCGGCAAGGTTCGGCGGGTGCGGCGTCGAAAAGGTGGATGACGTCGGAATGGATTTGCTTGAGTGAAATTAGTTTGAGGTCCGTTGCGCCGAGGGCTGATTGGAAGCGGCGGCGATTCTCGAGGACGTTTTCTCTGGTGTCCCATTCGGCGAAACCGAGATTGAGAGCTTTTTCACCGTTCA
>Ga0137409_10002009_pt1 | contig 21918 bp, 17 predicted proteins | sample CZODoug1_16funga_FD_122059 | JGI IMG/M metagenome (GOLD analysis project Ga0137409, IMG submission 122059) | Vadose zone soil fungal communities from Angelo Coast Range Reserve, California, USA - CZODoug1_16fungal (Hybrid Assembly) | ecosystem: Environmental > Terrestrial > Soil > Vadose zone... | reverse complement strand
AAACAAAAAGGGGCGGTCCGGTTAAGACCGGACCGCCCTGGAGAACCACCGTCGCGCCCGCCGCGGCGGGCGCAACGAGAAGGAGTTAGAACGTGTAGCGCAGGTTGAAGCGAATGCTGCGCGCGTGCTGGTAGAGGAACGGCTGGCCGTACCATGAGCTCTTAATAACCGGCGGAACGGCGCCGCCGTTCCCGTTGATCCACGTCTGCGGGTTGTACCCAGACTCGAGGGCCTGGTACGTTGCCGCACCATTGAAGATGCTGACTCCAGGACCTGGAACCAAAGGCGTCGCGAAATTCACCGAGTTTATGCCTCCGTAGTACGCGGTGACGGAGCGCTGGTTGAGCAGGTTGAAGGCGCTTGCTTCAAAGGCGATGGCCTTGCCCTCGCCCACCTTGATCCTATGTCCAATGTTGAAATCGGACTGGGTGAACCACGGGGTGCGGCGGCTATAGGGGGTGCCGAGCGTGATGTTCCCGGCGGCGTCAGTGGTCAGATTAACCCATTTGCCGAAGCCATAAATGTAAGTGGCTTCTGCAACAAAAGAACCGAACGGCATGCTAGCCAAGTCAATGTACGAACTTACGGGGCTGCCCTGGTAGGCTGACTGGAAGAGACCAAAGGTCGTGGTCTGGCCCTTCCCCCAAGATAGCTGGTAATACACGTAGCCTTTGAACGTGTTCGGACGATCGGTCGGCAGAGGGCCGGCGTTTGACTTGCCATTGGCGCCGAAGTAGTAGAACGGCTCGTCGAAGGCACGGGTGGTGTCGGGCGAGTTGCGCCCGTTGCTGCCGCCGTCAGTCTGGTCGGTAGTGGTAAGGCCCGTATAGTTGCCCCACAGGCGGCTCCAGGTGTAGCTGAACATTCCGGCCCAACCCTTGCTCGTGCTCTTGCTCAGCCGGAACTCCGCGCCGTCGTAGTTACGGATGGCCTTGGGGTTGGCTGGACATGTGGGACAGGTGCCGAACTTAGGAGCGCCGAACGACCCGGCGTTGAACGCCCATTGCGGAACGCCGAAGTCCTGGCCAAGGGAGGTCAAGAAGGCGGCATAGCCGTCGATGGTCTTGTTCACACCTTCGCCAGGATTGACGATGGTATAGGTTTCGCCCCAGGCCGGGTCCGACAATGATGCGTCCTCAATGACATGGTCGAGACGCCGACGATCGTAGCGGGCTTCGAACGCCCAGTCCCTGGAAATCTGGTAGTCCACGCCGAAAACCGCCTCGTGCTGGCGATAGGGCTTCACGCCAGGCGCGACCGGCTCCCACGGACGAAGGTTGATGTTTTCAATCAGCGAAACTTTGGACGTTGCGTCGACCAGGGATGGCGGGGCGGTTGGAGTGGTGAAGTTGGCTTGCGTGGTGGCCGGGCCGTTCGGGCATGCGCGGCCGTTCACGTAGGTTACGTTGAGATCGGAGGGGCTGAACCCGCCGCTCGCATTTGGGCCAAGAGGGTAGCTGCACTGCTCGAAGGACTGCGCGCCCCACGACGTTTGGGCAACTAGGAGCTTCATGACGTCGTTGACCACGCCATAGCTGCCGAAGAGCTTCATCTTGCCGCGGCCGGTTGGATCCCAGGCTGCTCCCAGGCGAGGCGCAATCTTGTCGCCCCAACCGAAATTGATTGACTTGATGTTGTATCCGGAAGGGGCTGGGAGGTATTCCTTCTCGACGCGGATGCCGAGGTTTAGGGTCAAGTTGTGGCCAACGTTCCAGGAATCCTGCGCGAAGAGGGCATGGTTATAGTCGCTGGCAGGCTTGGTCAGAATCGTCGAAAAGTCCTGCACTATCGCGAAGCCATACTGGCCGGCGCAATTGCCATTGGTCCAGTCGGTGCTTAGAGTGGCACAATTGCCTGAACCAGTGTTTGTGAATGTGCCATGGTTCTGTCCGTTGCCAACGTTCAAGAACACTTGGGGCACGTTACCGTTCTGATTAATTACGTTGGTCATGTGATTAAGCTGGTAGCCAACTTTGATGTTATGCGTGCCCCACCAACCGCCCTTGAAGAACGCCACGTCCTGGTCGAACTGGTAGTGCTTGTTGGCGTTGAACCGCGTAAAACTGCCAAGGTAGGGCGTAGTGGAAGTGCCGCCTGCTTGCGCCAGATTGGCCGGCAGGGGATTTCCGCCCGCGGGGCATTTTGAGCTGGGCGCAACGTTCGAGTTATCGCAGACGTCGACTTCTTGCGGAGTGCCTGGATTTGTTGGCGCTCCATTGGTAGACCACACAATGTTGGGAGCCGTGGTCGGCCAGCCAAAATCGTGATAGTTCTCAAAGAAGTAGCCGTAGCGGGTGGTGGCAACGATCTTCGGGGTCAGGCTGATGTCAGCGCCGACGTTGTAGGTCGAGTTCGGGGCCACCCAACCAAGGCCGTGTGAGAAAGCCGACAAGGGACTGTTCGTAGAAGTGTTCAGGTAACCTGCCTGCGATTTTACCGGATCCGAAAACGGCAAGGAATTTCCGGTTTCGCGTGCGTACTGATACAGCCACGAACCATAGAGGCGTATCTTCTGCGTCAAAGAGGCGTCAAGGCGAGCCGTACCGTAGTAGGTACCTCTGTCTTGGGTAAAGTACTGGTTGCCGGCGTTGCCCTGTTTGGAGCCGAAGTTGACCGTTTTGGCCAAGCTGTTGATCTGAGGTGCAAAGCCCAGGAAGAAGAACAAGCGGTCCTTCGCGATCGGGCCGCCAACGCTAAAGCCGGGCTGAAGAATGCGGAAGTGGTCTTTCTGCGCCTGGTAGAGCTGCGCTCCCGGGTCCCGACCAACGGTAGAGTCACCGCCATCAGTCGGATCATAACGCAAGAAGGCGTTCGTGGGATTCGCGTCCACCCCGGAGGGTTCATAGGTGGCGAAGAGTTCGCCGTGGTAAGCGTTGCTGCCCTTCTTCATGATCACGTTGATCACGCCGCCGAGAGCGCCGCCGTGCTCGGCTTCGATGCCCGAAGTCTTAACTTCGACTTCCTGAATGAACTGGAAGGGAACGTTGGCTTTGGAATAGCCGCCGGAGTTGTTCCCCGTGTTCTGGCCTTCCACGAGATAGCTGCTCTCCGAATCAGCGGCGCCACCAATGGAGAAACCGACGGCCAAGCCGTTGCCACTGCTGCCCGGCAGGGAGCCGCCGGTGCCGCCCGCGGAACCTGCAAGAGGCTCGTTGCGGGCCATGGGCGCGAACTGAATAACCGACTGGAAGCTGAGGCCATGGGGAACGTTAGCAATCACGTCGTTGGTGACGTTGGTCAGATTCTGAGTTGAAGTGACGTCGATCACCGGAGCTGAACTGGTCACCTCGACGATAGTCTCGGCGGCGCCGACTTCGAGCGGTATATCGACCGTCGGAAGATGGCCGACCTCGAGAACTACTCCTTCGCGCTTAACGGTCTTGAAGCCCTTTGCTGTCACCGTGATTGTGTAGCTACCCGGTGGAAGGTTAGCGAAGCGATAGTAACCGCTCGCGTCTGTTTCAAGTTCCTTGCTGCCTACAAGAGAACTGGCGGTAACTACGATCTTAGCGCGAGGTACCACCGCTCCCGAGGGATCCTTAACAACACCCTGTAAGCCGCCCGTCGTCTCCTGGGCCAGGGCAGCCGTGGCAAACAGCCCGCATATCGCGAGCACCAAGCTGAGCACGAACCACTTGTTCTTCATATTGCTAGAACTCCTTTCGAGAACGCACTGATTTGAAAAGCTGGTCGTGGCTTACTGACGCAAATGAGGAAAATTCGGTTACCATATTTCGTTTTATAAAAACTAGGACTCATCTCCATCTTGGTCATGCATAAAATCTGCCAAAGTTATGAACAAACCAACTTCTGCTAAAGCTTTCATATTGAGTTACATCTGGAAAACAGAGATGTCAAGAGTGTCTTGAGCGGGCGATTACTTCTTGATTCCGGTATTGATATACAGAAATATGGATTATTAACAATTAGTCGGATGATGACCAAATCTGGGTAGTTCTTGGGACTTCCTGCGGGAAAGTGCAAACGCTTCAGAAGAACGGAACAACCTTCGGAGGCGGCCAGTTAACCCTAGTGGCGAATTCGCTCCGCCAGGGAACGTGCCCGCTGCCGCGCGATCTCCACAAACCGGGAATCCCCGGCAATCTGGTCCAACATCGGCAGGACCCGCTGTGGCTCTGGGAGGAGGCTGCGGTTCAAATCCGATTCGAATTGCAGCAAAGCGTCGTTGATTCCTAGGCGGTCGTATTTCATGCGCCGCGAAATCAGGTCCACAGTCTCCTGCTGACGCGCCAACCCCTCAAAAATCTGAAGGAGCTGGGCTGCCGCGGAATTCAAAGTGTAATTGAATTTGGTTTCATGGACTTCCGCGCCGGACTCCCAGCGAAACGTTTTCTCCCCGAGGTTGGCAATCTTGCGGTGCACGTCGAGATCCTGCCCTTGAAAGTGCTTGAGTTGCGCCGCCAAATCGAACATCTTCGCGCGCCACGTCGCGCTCACCTGGAACGGCAAAGAGCCTGGATCTTCTTCCAGTTGGCGGATCTCATAGGCGCCGACATCCGAATCTTCCCGCACGCTGATTTCGATGTATTCGGGGGAGCTTCCTTTGAACACTCGCCGAAAGGTCAGCTTGGCGCCGGAAGGAGCGGGGGCGGAGAGCGTCGCGGCGGCCGCCATCGAAGCCACGGCAATCAACAGAATGAAACGGAGCCGGGAAGTCTTCATGATCCTTTGTGACCGCATAACGGTCAACGCGTCGATAAGATGCGCGGCAACCCGCCACCCGTTGTGCCGCCAAAACTAGTCTAATTTAGACTAGCCGAAACTAGTCTAAATTAGACTAGTTCTGAAACCTGCTGCTGCGCTTCGCGCGGGTGGCCTCGCAAGCGCATTTGTACGCGGCAAACCAAACCGCTGCCGCGCCTGCTCCGTTTGCAAATGGCAGAGCGCCACGGCCAGTGCGTCGGCAGCGTCCGAAGGCTCCGGCATCTCGCTCATCGAGAGCAGCGCGCGTACCATCATTTGCATTTGCCGCTTGTCGGCGTGGCCGTGGCCCGCGACGGAGGCCTTCACTTCGCGAGGCGCGTAGCTGTAAACGATCACATCGTGCTGCGCAGCGGCCAGCAGGATGACGCCGCGCACTTCAGCCAGCCGTAGCGCTGTGCGCATGTTCAGCGCTGTGAACACGCTCTCCACGGCCATCGCATCTGGCGAATATTCTTCGATCAAGCCGCACACTCGCGCGTAAACATCTTGAAGCACCGCGCCCGCACATTCTTTCTGGCGCTTCACAGCCACTTTTAGAGCACCATAATGCAGCAAGTGGCGGTGCCGTCCGTCACTTTCGACAATTCCGAACCCGGTCGGCCCAGCAGAGGCAGGGTCTATCCCCAGAACGCGCAACCATCCATTCTTTTCGCCCCGCTTGTCCGATGAATTCACCGCGGCCATGGCCCCAAGTCTACGGCCTTCCGCGTATCCCTGCCAGCGCTTTGTGCAGTACTTGTGAGGCAAACATTCGCAGTCAAAAAAACGGCCAGCCCGGATGGAGGACTGGCTGTAAAAGAACCTGCATGGCTGATTAGTTGGCGCCGACGGCCGCCTGAATTTCCGACTCGTCGATATCGAAGTTCGCGTAAACGTGCTGCACGTCGTCGTGTTCTTCCAGTGCTTCCACAAGGCGCACCATCTGCGTCGCCTGCGGTCCCGTCAGCTTGATGTAGTTTTGCGGCACCATGGCGATTTCCGCCGACTCCGGAGTGATCCCCGCTTTGCTGAGCGCTTCCTTCACCTTCTCGAGCGCGTCCGGCGGCGTCACGATGTACCATGCCGAGCCATCATCCTTCAAATCTTCGGCGCCCGCTTCCAGTACCAGGTCCAGCAACTTGTCTTCGCTCGCCGCTTCTTTGGGAACGGAAATCTCACCCTTGCGGCTAAACATCCAGCCTACTGCCCCGGCTTCCGCCATGTTGCCGCCATTTTTGCTCATCAGATGGCGGAACTCTCCGACGACGCGGTTGCGGTTCGTAGTGACCACTTGAATTAGCATCCCCACTCCGCCGGGGCCGTAGCCTTCAAAGGTCGCTTCCTCATACTGTTCGCCTTCGAGCTGGCCGGTGCCGCGCAGAATTGCGCGCTCCACGTTGTCGTTGGGCATGTTCGCGGCCTTTGCCGCTAGAATTGCGGTGCGCAGGCGCGGATTGGAATTCGGTTCGCCGCCGCCGATGCGCGCGGCAATGCTGATTTCGCGGATGATGCGCGTGAATACGCGGCCGCGCTTGGCGTCGGTGGCGCCTTTTTTGTGTTTAATCGTGGCCCATTTTGAATGCCCGGACATGACACATCCTCGTTTGTTTCACGTGACCGCGGCTTGGCCGGGGTCATCGATGGAAGAATTTTGCGCCGCAGAGAGGATTCCAAACATGCCGGCCAAGAAGCCGTCAAATGTTGGAGTGACCAGTCTTTGGCCGCCGAGAAAAAACAACACCAGTGCGGAGACTTACGGTGAACCGCAAACCCCTGCGGACCCACGGTAGTTTAGCACAGCCGCCCATCTCGGGAAACGGGTTATACTCCACTTCGGAGCATCTCGCCGTTGAATCCGACAAACACCCGCAAGGTCGCTACGCGCCGCACCAAAGACTCATGAGCCTGCCACGATGATCTGCCGCGAATACCCGCAGGCCAGTTCGAGCGCGGCATCATGCTCCATCGAACTCTCGTAGCGCCGCGGCATAACTTTGTGCGATTGCCTGCCAAGAAAAATAACTTTGCTGCGCCTTGCGGCTTCGTTCCGCCAAGCACGCCCGATAGGCTAGGTCACCTAGAACGCGCATCAACGCGGGCCCGAACCGTTCCCCCGGCTTGGTCAATTCCACACCCGCCTCCGTGATCGGCGCAGCCGTTTCCCATCCCTCCATGGCGACAATTGGCAACCCGCAGGCCACCCCGGCAATCGCGCTTCCTCGCTTTGTGGATATTGGGCCCCGCGCGAAGAGCATCACGTCGCAATCGCCCAACATATGGACCACCTCCTCCGCGGCAAGGAGTCCGCTGACCGTCAATTCCACCTCCGACCCTTGCAAGGTCTCTCGAAAGAGCTTTTCGGCGCTCTCCGCATTGCGGCCCAAGATCACCAGCCGCACACGACCAATCCGCTTCGCTACGTAACACATTCCTTCCGCGATCGTTCTTACCTCTTCCGTCCCAACGCGCCCCGCCGACAAAGAAAAAACAGCCACAGTTGGCGGTCGTTCCTGGCTGCTCTTCCCCTTCGTCCACACTGTTTCCGGCGATGGCAGATTCGCCCCCACGGGAATGAAAACGACATTTTGTGTGCCCGCGGGAAGCCATTCAACCTTCTCTCGCGGAATGGTCAGCACAGCGAGATGGGCTAACCTGACCACTTCTCTCATCGTGCGTACCTGAACTCGGCGTCGAACGCGGTCGACAAGGCGGCTTCCGTCGTAAGGCCGGGCGTCGTGAAACACCACACCGCACCTTACCCCGTGTTTCCGCAACAATCGAACGAGGTTCAAAAAGCCGAAGGGAAAGCCCCGCCGCGACCAGGCGAGGGCGGTGTACTGAATCAGGACCCAATCCTTTTTCCAATTCTCGGTCCGCAGCTTCATTCCGGCGAGTGCTTTCCTCCAACCGAGTTCGTCCCAGCTGACGCGTTCGATTTCGAAAGGAATTCCCTGAGCCTCCAGCGCCGCTCCTAAAAATTGACAGTATTCCTCGACAGCATCCGTCGGTTCATCGCGCCGCCCGAGTAATGCCACGCACCTTGCTTTCATCGAGGGAAGATCTCAACAGATTTTTCAGCCTGGCGAATGATGTGCAGTCCCACTGGCCACTCCACGTGCGCCAGCTTAGCACGGCGAGACCAATGGCAAAACCGCTATACTGGCGTGTTCCTGCACGTGCGCACGCAAACGCGTTTCCGGAGGCTGATCATCGAGATGTTCTTGCTTGGGGATTCACCTCACTCCCTGCCGGTCTCCGAAAAGAAGCCGGAATGAAGCTCCTCATCTACAGCCATTTCTTTGTCCCCAGCATCGGCGGAGTGGAGACCATCGTCCTTTCCCTCGCTCGTGGCCTCGCGGAGTTCCGCAATGAAGCAGGAGTCGCGGAGTTCGACGTCACCGTGGCCACAAAAATTCCAGCAGGAGGCTACGACGACAGCTCGCTCCCCTTCCGTGTAGTTCGCGGCCCGCGTCTCGGTCAGCTCCTGCAACTCGTTCGGGCGTCGGATGTGGTTCACGCCGCAGGCCCGGCGGTGGCCCCGCTCTTGCTGGCCTATTTAGCGCGGAAGCCTCTGGTCATCGAACATCACGGATATCAAGCCACTTGCCCTAATGGCCTTTTGTTTCATCAACCCACCGGGACGGTGTGTCGAGGACATTTTCTGGCTCGCAATTATCGTGAATGTCTGAAGTGCAACGAAAAAAGCGAGGGCTCCAGAAGAAGTTGGAAACTTCTGTTCTCCGCGTTTCTGCGTAATTCTTTGTCGCGCCACGCCGCCGCAAACATCGCGCCCAGCGTTCACGTTGCTTCGCGACAGGCGCTACCTCGAACGATCACCATCGCACACGGAATTGCGGACCCATGCGCCAGTAAAACCGCGCTCCCGGACGCTCAGCCGATGCAACAGAAACATTTCGCGTACGTGGGCCGGCTCGTCGTGGAGAAAGGTCTCTCCGTGCTGCTGCAAGCGACCCGTCTTCTGCGAGCGCAGGGGCACGAAGTCAATGTCACACTGATCGGCGACGGCCCCGACAAGCTTCGCCTCCAGCAAGAAATAAAACAACTAGGCCTCGAGCGTAATGTTCAGATCACCGGATTTCTTTCCGGCATGGACTTGGACCTGGCCCTTCGCGCGGTCGGCTCCCTGGTCATTCCTACCACGATGGAAGAAACCGCAGGCCTAGCAGCAATTGAACAGATGATGCGCGGGAGACTGGTGATCGCTTCCGAGGTAGGCGGTCTGCCCGAAGCGATCGGCCAGGCGGGCTTCACCTTTCCGCCGGGAGATGCTGCAGCTCTTGCGGCCGCAATGAAAATGGTATTGGAAAAACCGGATTTGATCATTTCACTGGGCCGGCAAGCAAGACAGCGCTCGCTCGCACTCTTCCCGCACGAACGCATGATCAAGGAGCATGCCAGAGTGTATCGTGAGCTGGCGCATAACTCAGACTCGTGAATGAAGCCTGACGCTGGCATTTCATGGCTGAGGGAGGAAGCTCAAATCGAAAATTCCGGGTAAACTCCTAGCGGAGCCGTCCCGGAAGAATAGAGGCCATGCAGCTGCGCGCCGACCCACACTCCAGCGCCTGCCCATCGGGAACCGGACGCCCGCTGCTGTTCGAAGAGAAAGGGACTCCAACGAGTGGCTGATGGATTCTAGTTACGCGAGGTTCCGCGAGGTCCGATTCTTCGGCTCGCTCGACGGCCTCCGCGCCCTCAGCATCATCGGCGTGATCTGGTTTCATTCCTGGTGGAGTACTCCCTTTTATCCGACGCTGGCAAGCCTTCCGGTGCTTCGTCAGGGCGAATGGGGAGTGCACATTTTTTTTGTCATCAGTGGTTTCCTGATAACGACTCTTTTGCTCCGCGAGCAAAAGCGCTCGGGCACGATCTCCATTCGAGACTTTTACATACGCCGTTCGCTCCGCATTTGGCCGCTCTATTACGCTACGGTCGCGATTTACGTCGTGATTATGCTTACTTTCCAGCGTGACTCCGCTCGCTCCCATACCTTTTTCCATTACCTGCCCGGTTTCCTAACCTACACCTACACCTGGTGCATCACTCCAAATTGGCCGACGGGCCCTTTCAATCTGGCCTGGACGTTGGCAACCGAGGAGCAGTTCTACGCTTTCTGGCCCCTCGTGCTCCAATTCCTTCGCGGCATCTGGTCTTCCGTGGTCATGATCGCGGTCATTGTGCTGCGGCTCGCGGCGGGCTACGGCTGGACAAGTCGCGTACTGCCGCCCGGCTCGCTCCCCGCGAGGATTGTGCTCAGCGTCGCGATTCCTATCTGCCTCGGAGTGCTCCTGGGGCAGGCACTCGATTCCGAGCGCGGCTTCCGGTGGTTGTCCTTGATCCTCGGAGGCAAATGGGCGGCGCCCGCCGCACTCGCGGCCCTGGCAATCTGCTTGATTCCGGTGCATCCACCCGTGCTCGTCGCATCGCTGGCCACGGCTGCGCTCGTCGGCGCCTGCGTGATTCGTGAAGATAACGGGCTCGCTCCCATCTTGAAGCTGCGTCCAATTGCCTGGATCGGTGTGCTGAGTTACGGGATGTATTTGCTCAATTCGTTGTCCGTTTACACGGTTCGAATGGCTCTCGGCAAGCTCGGATTGATTCACCCGCTTGTTCTGTTTCCCTGTGGAGTTGGCGTGGCCACGGCGGCTGCTTTTCTCAGCTACCGATATTTCGAAACCCCTTTTCTCGAACTCAAGAAGCGTTTCGCATATGTGCGTCGCGACCCCGCCGGACATTCCGCTTCGGGAATCGCCGTTTAAGCTGTTCTCTTGACCAAACGCAACCGGCAGGGCCGCGCGGGAATGTTACTTTCGCAAGTCACCGTGGTCGATGATAATTGAATCGTTGGTGCAAAATACCCTCGCCGAGCTGAGTATCGCCAGCGCATTCTTCCATCGCTCACTTACGGGCGTATGATAAATGCTCACGCGCTCATTTCGTCAGAACTGGGGCGCAGCGAAAGGACAATGCTTCACACCGATACAAACAGCGGGCTTCACGATTTCGTCGGCGAACTGGTGCTCGCGCGTTACGCAGGCCCCGGCGTCCGCGCCGCTGACCTCGGTGCGGGTCCCGGCGCGATGGCCGCCCGGCTGCAATCACTTGGATGTGAGGTTGTCGCCGTAGACCGCGATTCGAAGAATTTCGAAGCCCAGGTTGCGCATCTTTCCCTGGATTTCGACCAGGCTGACTTTGCCTCGCGAATTGGCACGGCCTCGTTTGGCCTCGTCACAGCCATTGAAGTCATCGAGCATGTGGAGAGTCCCATTGGCTTCCTTCGCAATATCGGCGAGCTTCTCTTGCCAGGCGGGGTGGCCGTGCTGACCACTCCCAATGTTGACTCCCTTCCCGCGCGCTCCAAGTTCCTTCTCAAAGGAAAGATTCGCACCATGGACGAACGCAGTGAGCCCACGCATATCTCACCGGTGTTCTTCGATCTCTTCCGGCGCCAGTATTTGCCGCGTGCCGAATTGCGGCTCCGCGAGCATTTCGTCTTCCCTCCCAATGGCTACCAGTTGACTCGAAAGCCGATCGCCTGGGCCATGCGTTTCGCCTCTCTGGCTTTTTCAGGCGACGCCCTCCTCGGTGATAATCACGTTTTTGTAGTTGAGGCTGCATCTTGAATATCGCGGCGCAAGCCAGTTTCGGGAATATGCGACGCAACCCCCTCGTGGTCTTGGGTTTCCTTGTTTTTTTTGTCATCGCCGCCTACAAGACTGCTGGCTATGTGATTGTTGGCGATATGACCGGTCTTGCCTTTGTCGCTCTGGCGTTTGCTGGTGCTGCGATCGTAATCGCCATCCTCAACAACTGGCGCAACGGCCTCTATTTCTTCTTGACTTGGCTCCTGTTTGAGGACTTTGCGAGAAAATACCTCGGCAACAACATGGCCATCTATTTCGCTAAGGACGTTTTGGTTGCGATTGTTTATTTATCCTTCTTCCTGGCGTACCGGCGCAAAGAAGTCAGTTCGTTTCGTCCCCCTTTTCTAGTTCCTCTTCTCATTTTTGTGTGGTTTGGAGTGATGCAGGTCTTCAATCCTGCGTCTACTAGCTTGATGTACGGCGTCCTGGGATTGAAACTCTTTTTCTACTATGTTCCCTTGCTTTTTGTGGGTTACGCGCTCCTCAATTCCGAGCAGGAATTGCGCCGCTTCTTTTTTGTGAATATGGTTCTTGCGCTGGTTATTGTTTCCCTGGGAATAGCGCAAGCCATCATCGGCCATACCTTTCTGAACCCGCAAATCGTTGCCGAGGATATTCGCGAGTTGAGCGGGCTCTATAGAATGTCGCCGGTCACGGGCCTTCTCATGTACCGTCCTACTTCGGTTTTCGTGAGTACTGGCCGTTACGGGAATTTTCTCCTGGTAACTTGGTTACTCGTCTTTGGTTTTAGCAGCTACCTGCTCCTGCGCCACAAACGTGGCAGGGCTCTTGCCTTCCTCGTTCTTGTCTTAACGGTTGCAGCCCTTGCGCTGTGCGCTTCCCGGGGAGTCGTCCTTTGGAGCGCCGGCAGTGCCATCGTTGGAGTATTTGCTTTTGTCTGGGGCGCACCTTGGAGGCAGCGTGAAGTGCTCCGAGTGATGCGAACTGTTCAGCGCGCCGCCCTTGGTATCGCTCTCGGCGTAGGACTGCTGTTCTTTATTTTTCCGGATGCACTCCTCTCGCGCGTTGCTTTCTATACCGAAACTCTAACGCCGGGTGCCAGGGAAAGCGACCTGCAAACCCGGACCTGGGATTACCCGGTCAGGAATTTCCTCGGTGCTTTCGGCTACGACCGCTGGCTCTACGGCTATGGCATCGGCACGACCTCCCTCGGCACGCAATATGTCACGCGCATCTTTGGCGCCAAGCCTCCAGTTATCGGCGTAGAGAGTGGTTTCGGCACACTCATAATTGAGATGGGCATTGGCGGCCTGACGCTTTGGTTCGTCATGAGCATCGCCATCCTGTTCTCTGCGTGGCGCGTGGTCAAGAAACTGAGAGGCTCGCCCTGGTTTCCCTTGGCTTTCGTGATCTTCTGGTACGCAGGGCTTCTCCTGATTCCTATCACCTTTAACGGCATGCAGCCGTACGAAGATTTTGTCATGAACGCTTATCTTTGGCTTCTCCTAGGCATCTTGTACCGGCTCCCCACTCTCGCGGTTTCCGCGCAGTTCGCCGCCACTGCGCGGGTTTCGCCAATGGTTGACCCGCGGATACGGATGCGCTGACTTGCGCCTCGCCGTCGTCTCACCTTTCGTTGATCGCCGGCATGGCACCGAGCGCGCTCTTGCCGAACTGCTGGAGCGCCTCGCGCTGAACGAGCATTGTGAAATTCATCTTTATGCTCAACGCGTTGAAGATCTTGCGTTGACCCAACCCGCCGGGCCAAGCCCAAAAGATTCCGGCGCCATCTTCTGGCATGAGGTTCCTTCCATCCCTGGTCCCCATCTTCTGCAATTTCTCGCGTGGCTCTTGTTGAATCGGATTTTCCGCGCGTGGGATCGCTGGGTTCATGGCCTTCGGTTCGACCTCGTCCTGTCTCCAGGAATCAACTCTCTGGATGCCGATGTTGTCATAGTTCACGCGCTCTTCCATCGCCTCCGCGAACTTGCGGGCGAAGACCTTGGCAATACTGCAAAACCAGGATTTCTCCGGAGGCTCCATCGGCGTGCCTATTACGCCTTTCTTTCCGGATTGGAGCGTCGTGTCTACGCATCGCCAAAGGTTTCTCTCGCTGCCGTGTCGCCGCGCACTGCCACGCTTCTCAAGGATTACTTTGGGCGACAAGATGCGCGCGTCATTCCCAATGGCGTCGACACCTCACAGTTCTCTCCTTCGGCACGATTCGCGAGGCGAGAACCGGCACGCGCTCGCCGAAAGTTGCGCGAGGAAGACTTCGTTCTTCTATTGATTGGCAATGATTTAAACAGCAAAGGCCTGCCCGTGGTTCTCAAAGCCATGTCCTTGCAGCCCGAAATTCCGGCAAGACTAATTATCGTTGGCGACGATCTTACTTCAGCGTTCCGCGAATTGGCCCAACGCCTGCATGTTTTCGACCGGTGTTTCTGGGAACCTGCCATGGTAGATATTCTCGACGCCTACGCCGCCGCCGACCTGTACGTCAGCCCCAGCCTGGAAGACTCTTTCGGTATGCCAGTTGCCGAAGCCATGGCATGTGGTCTGCCGGCCATCACCTCGATTTTTGCGGGCGTATCGTCTCTTCTCCACGATGGCGTGGATAGCCTTATCCTCCGCGCTCCGCACGACGCCAAAACACTCGCCACGATGATTCGCACGCTTTTCCAGCAGGCCGAATGGCGCAGCCGCATGGGGCAGAGCGCAGCAAAAACAGCTCTGGCATGGACCTGGGACCGAAACGCCAAAGATGTCTGGGAGTTACTCAGGGAAGCAGCCAGCAAGAAAAACCCACTGCAAGCACGAAAACCATAGCCCTTCTCGGTCGATTCAGCGCGCGTTACGGTGCGATTCAACCGCTTTGCGGGTAGCTTGCAGAGTAAATGTCAGCGATTCCCTGGGGATGCCGGTAATAAAGGGCTTGATCATCCAGCCCAGGCCGGTGGGAATGTCTCGCGTCAGCGAAGCCACTTCGCTTTGTACGTAAACGCCGCCATCGCGCTGTTCCATGCGCCACCATGTTTCCATACGCCACATGAATCCGCTATCCTCGCCAGCAGCCTTTTCGCGCTCATCGCTCTTCCCAGCATTTTCCACTTCCGCAATGCGTACCGCTGAGCTGCGGCTGTGCGCTTTTCCGGGCGCATCATGGAAATACTGCACCTGGTGCTCGGTGTCGAGAACCACAGTGATAACTTTATGCCGGCGGAACCGCAGAAAAACCAGGAAGTGATCGCCCTCCCGCGATTCGATCTTTGAGCGCTCCACATCCGGCGCGTAGTACACCGCGTGCCGGTCGTAATCCTCCAGAACGCCCAATACATCCTCCACCTTGGCTTCCGGGATGAACACCACGCCGGTCCAATGATGAATCATCCCTCCAGGGCACTCGATCGGTTTCTCATTCTCGAGGGTTTCGAGCTTCTGCACCTTTACCTCGCCTCGTTTCAGTCCAGCGTAGGCTTCCAAGCGTTGCGCCTCGGGGAGTCCGTCGATCCACAGGAGGCTCGTGTTGCGCTTCAACTCCGCTTCGTTTCGCGATTCCACGAGTCTTGCATACCGATCAAACGCCGCCTGGGTCTCCGTTTTCATTTTTGGCAGCGCCGGCTCGCGTGCTTGCACCAGTGGGGCAGCCCCCGGGTGCAGCGCCAATGCGACAACCAGAAACGCTGTGAGTCTTCCAGCCATGTTGTTTATGGCGTTCACCTGTCGCCCAAACCCTTCTGCGAGCATCACAAGCCTATACTCAACCCGCTTATTTTGAAGCAGCTTGCGGAATTTCGCTGGTCGTGGCCGCTCTAGAATGCAAGGGAGATACCATTGGCGGCAAAAGAAAAAGAGGGCCTGGGTTCAGGCCCTCCTTCTAAACACGCTGCTCATTGTTGCAGAGGGAAGAAAAAAGAAAGTGGCGGGTTGGGTAGCTCGCACACGACCCCTTGCGGAGCCGCTGTCCCCGCGCGGCCCCCAACCCGTTCCTCAGAGACTACGCACCTGCAATGTGCGCCACAATGGGTCCCCAGAGCCACCAGACGGGGTACCTAGGTTGTAGTACAAAGCGCCCGTTTTTCCGGTCAGTCGCGAATTCAACACTCAAGTAAGTCATTCAATTACAGTAAGATACGTGTATGTGGTCGCGCGAATTCTCACTCGCCCCCCCGAATAGTACTACTCCCGGCTCGCCCATTTTTCAGCTTCTCGGACACGCCACACTTCTTGGCTTTATCGAGCGACCAGTCAGTTTTGGAGGGCGGCGCGGGTGAGAGAGTCCAGGGAGCCCGCGCCGCATATGGGACGTGTTTCGCTTGTCAAGACCACCAGGTGCGCCCAAATATTCCCGCTTTCCTTGCTCACCAACCATTTGTCAGATTAGTCACATCTAAGGGGTGCTAGGGAATAAAATGACCCCCAAGGCGGTTCTTGCCCATGAGTGGTGTTGACCAGGGGAAAGGCTCGGACGTGTTGGATACGCAGGACCGGGCGCGCTTCGAGCAGCTCGTTCTGCCACATCTCGACGCCGCCTTCAATTTGGCGCGCTGGCTTCTAAAGAGCCGCGCCGATTCGGAGGACGTCGCCCAGGAGGCCATGCTCCGTGCCTACCGCTTTTTCCGGGGGTTCCACGGGGGCGACGCGCGCGCCTGGCTTTTGCAGATTGTGCGCAATACCTGTTATACCTGGTTGGAGAAGAATCGCCCTGTGGAACTCATGACAGAATTCGACGAAGAATTGCATCCGCAGCCCAGTGTGTCTCCCGAAGCCTTGGCAATTGCCGGGGCTAATCGGGAACGCCTTACACGCGCTCTGGAGACGCTTCCTCCACGCTTTCGGGAAGTTCTCGTACTGCGCGAACTGGAAGGCTGTTCTTACAAGGAAATCGCTTCCATCACTGCCATCCCCATTGGAACTGTGATGTCCGCGCTGGCCCGTGCGCGACAGCGGCTCCAGCGCGCTCTCACCCCTGCCGCTCCGCAGGAGGCCGCCCGTGAGCTGTGACTATACCCGCACGGTGCTGCACGGCTATCTCGATGGCGAGCTCGACGCCACGCGCTCCGCGGAATTTGAGCGTCACCTCGAAAGCTGCCGCGAATGTGCTACTTCGCTTGGGTCTGAAGAATCGCTGCGCTCCTCTCTTCAGCACAGCGGCCTTTACGAAAACGCTCCCGTGGCCCTCCGCAAGAAAATTCGCGCCGGTCTCACTGCGGCAAGCAATTCTTCGGCTGGGATTCGGATTCCGGCCCGGCGCTGGCTCGCCGTTGCCGCTTCTATTCTTATTGTCGCGGGCATCTCTTGGTTTTCCTGGCCCGGCCCCGCGAAGAATAGCGCTTCCACTACGCCATTCACCGCTGCTGAGATGATCGACGCTCATGTGCGCTCCCTGCAGCCTGGCCACCTGATCGATATTGCTTCGACCGACCAGCACACCGTCAAACCTTGGTTTGACGGGAAGCTCGCCTTTGTTCCTCCCGTGAAGGACTATGGCGATGAAGGGTTTCAGCTGATCGGCGCGCGTCTCGACGTTCTTGGCGGCCAGAATGTCGCCGCGCTCGTCTATACACGCCGCAAGCACATCATCAATGTTTTTGTGATGCCCACCAAGGAACCAGACAGCGGGATCCACGCACCCGGCCTCCGGCAAGGGTATCAGTGGCGCCATTGGCGCCGTCAGGGAATGGAATACTGCGCCGTCTCGGACGCTTCTGATTCCGATATCTACGAACTCGCCCAGCTCATCTATCAATAAGGGGTTTGCTTTGCCGTGGGATCAGTTCTGCGCGCCTGGCGTCCAGGATTCGTATCCAGTCACAACATGAGGTCTCCAGCAGTCGATAATCGCAAATCACTGCTTCGCGCTGCTCTTCGTGTAGGCCTTCGGAATTTGCTTTGCGTAGATTAACTGCAGCGTCAGCTCTTTCGTCGCCCCGGACCTCAGGTTGACGTTTTTCACCCATTCAGAAAAGACGCCCTTGCCCGACGCCCGAAGATCGTAGTTGTCCGCTCGCAATTTTGAAATCGTGAAATGCCCGTGCGCGTCGGTCCGCACGATATGAGGTGCACTCCCGTTGGAAACTTGGTAGGACACGCTCGCATTTGCCACCGGTTTATCATCGGGACCCAAAACAATTCCAGTCAGCGTGGAGCTACCTTTGCTTTGCGGTGCGGCCGAGACGCCGGGAGCCGCTTCGAGCGCAAGCAAGAAGACTGTCATGAGCAGAAATGCGCGTTTCATTTGTTCAACCTCGTGTGTGTCTCTCGCGAGACCAGATTGGAGGATCGCGCCTCGACCTGAACGCCAGGCAGCTCCGTCCATTTCTACTTTGAGTGTAGACCGTCCCTGGCGGGACCAAACTTCGCAAGAGGAAAATGTGCTTCACCGCCAACCTGTCAATTCGGACAGGCGGGTGATCCGAAATTCTTATTTGATTTACTCGTTACGCAAAGCCACGGCAGGATCAACGCGCGCGGCGCGCTGCGCCGGAATCACGCACGCCAGCAGAGCAACCAGCACAAGCGCCGCGGCAGTACCGGCATAAATTCCCGGCGCCACCAGCGTCATGCCAAACAAGAGACTCCGCAGCAGAGCCCCAAGCCCTGCTGCAAGGGCGCCGCCCGCGAGCAATCCAATAGCGCTCAATCTCATTCCGCGCCCCAGGATCATGCGGGTCACATCCAGCGGCTTGGCCCCCAGCGCCATGCGCACGCCGATCTCCCGCGTGCGCTGCGCTACCGCATACGCCAGCACGCCATAAACCCCGATGCACGCCAGCACCAGCGCCAGCCCCGCGAATACACTCAGCAAAACCATCGGCCGAGTGCGGTCGGCCACGTCCGCTTCTATCAATTGGTCCATAGTTCGCACGTAGGAAACGGGCTGCTGTGGATCCACGGACCACACCGCCCCTTCGACCATCTTGATGGTGCTCCCAGGATCATTCGACGTCCGCACGACCAGAACCGTGTTCCGCTCCGGCTTCTTCTGCTGCGTAATCGGTACGTACACCGCCGGTTTCATCTCGTACAAAAGTCCGCGCTCCCGAATGTCGCGAACAACTCCCACCACCGTCCACCAGGGGTTTTTTGTTTCGTCCTCGTTGCCGCCGAAGCGGATGCGTTTGCCCACCGCGCTGCGGCCGGGCCAGTGACGCTTGGCAAGAAATTCATTCACAACCACTGCCAGCGCCCCGCCTTCATGATCCTCTTCCCCCAGCAAGCGGCCTTCTTTCACTTTCGCGCCCAGCATCTCCAGGTAACCGGGCGTCACTTCACGGTAGAGCGCGTCGTTGTACTCTCCTGTCGGCAAAGGCGGTTCGCCCTCTACTACATAGCCATTGGTGTCTCCTATGGTCATGAATGGCGCGTCGGACCCAAATCCCGCTCCCTTCACTCCCGGCAGTGCGCGTACGTCTTCCATCACGGCGTGGAAAAATCCAAGGACCTTTTCGCCCGTGTCGTATTTCTTTTCGGGCAAAGGCACTCCCATCGTCAACAGATGATCGGCCTGAAATCCCAGTTCTTGCTTTCGCAGATTCCAGATGGTCTGGATCATCATTCCGGCGCATACCAACAGAGCAAAGGCCAGCGCAAATTGGCCCACCACCAGCGTATCCCGCAGACGCAATCCGCCGCGCGATTCTCCCCCGCGGCCTCCGTCCTTAAGCGACTCTTGCAAGGGCACGCTCGAGGCCCGCAGCGCCGGTGCGAAACCAAACAACATTCCCGCCACAACCGAGATTCCGGCAGTGAATAGAAGCAGGGGCCCGTTCACTGAAAATCCATTCCCTGCCTGCTCAGGCACCAACTGCCCCAATAGGCTCCAGCACATTTGCCCGACCCACAATCCGAGCAGTCCGCCAGCAACGGACAGCACCAGGCTTTCGGTGAGTAACTGCGAAGCGATTTGCCAGCGGGATGCGCCCATCGCCAAGCGCACGGCCATTTCTCTCCGCCTGCTGGTGGAGCGGGCCAACAAGAGATTGGCGAGATTCGAACAAGCAATCAGGAGCACGAACAGCGAGGCGACTTGCAGCACGAGCAGGCCTCTGCCGGTGTCTCCCGCATATTCTTTTTGAATCGGGACAACGACGGCGCCCAGTTTCGCGTTGGATTCCGGATACTGTTTTTGCAGGTCCGCGGCCACGCGCTCCATGTCCTTTTGTGCCTGCTGGGCGGTGACGCCGGGCTTCAGCCGGGCGGCCACGGTCAAAAAGTGAGTCTGGCGGCGGGCCCATTGCTCCGGCGTGAACGCCATGGGCACCCAGTAGTCGCTATTTTTGCGGTCGCTGAAAAAGAAATCCTTCGGCATCACGCCGACCACTCTTGTCTGGACTCCGTTCAGCAGGATCAACCGCCCGAGGATCGACTCGTCACCGCCAAAGCGCCGGCGCCACAGGTTGTAACTCAGCACCACCACCGGATTTTGCGACTTGTCCTCTTCCACGGTAAATGGACGTCCCACGACCGGCTGCACGCCCAGAACATCGAAGAAGTTTGGCGTCACCTTTTTGCCAGAGAGTTGTTCCGGCTGCCCGTCCCCGGTCAAGCTGGCGGTCACAAACCGCGTCGCGGCCATATCCATGAAAACGCGGTTTTGCGCTTTCCAGTCCAGATAATTTGCGGGCGCCGGAGTGTTATTGGTGAAACCGAGGTAGGACATGTCCTCCCAGACGATCATCAAGCGGTCAGGCTGGGAGTAGGGAAGGGACCTCAGCAGAACCGCTTCTACCGCGCTGAAAATGGCGGTGTTAGCGCCGATTCCGAGCGCCAAGGCGGCGACGGCCAGCGCAAAAAAGCCAGGATTCTTCGCGATTTGCCGGAAGGTATAGCGGAGATTTGTGAAGAGGCTCATGATTTACAAACGAGTGACAAAGCCAAATGTTTCCACCTGAATCGCTGCTTTTCAAGAGCGAACTGAAACTCTATACTGGCGCGGTTCGAAAGGCCTTTGTGAGGTAATTCGAGTGGCCAAGAGAAAAACAGCTCCTTCGCCCAAGAAGTCTGCGCTCGTGAAGCCCGCCAAAGAACTTACCGGGGTGTTTGCGGCGTTAAAGGATATTTTGGAGCCCTACGAGAAGGATCTCCATGTCCTGCCTTACAAGCCGGAATACTATTGCCTGGTGACGCGTCTGGCGGTTCGCAAAGGTAAGCCAGCGTGGTTTGCAGCCATTCGCATGGGGAAGAACTACGTGAGCTACCACTTCATGCCGGTATACATGAATCCGGGGATGCAGAAGCGCATCCCGCCCGAACTAAAGAAACGCATGCAGGGGAAAGCCTGCTTCAATTTCAGCGAAGTCGACCCCGCGCTCTTCCGCCAGCTCTCTGCACTCACCTCTGCCGGCTTTGAGGGCTACCGTGCACTAAGGTACGTTTGAGGCATGCCGCGCCAGAGATTGCTTTCAACAAAAATAGTCCTCCTCTATCAGTCATGCGTGAAATCGCGGAATTGGCTTTTGGCCATGATTCTCCTGAATGCGCACAAGAATCGGCTTCCATGAAATAATGGAAATCCAATCAACTTTCAGGAGTTCCGATGCCACGCTACCTCACGCAGCACACACTCGCTTGCCTTACGCGGCAGGGGGCCGAGGCTTTAGCACGGCGCATGCAAGCCGGGGGCCTCGCTCATGCGGAACGCGTTCTGGTCAACATGCTGGAAGGAAAAATGTTTGTGGAGTTCCGCGCCAATTCCCGCGAAGACTTGGAAGCATGGCTGAAAACCGAAGGAATGCATTTCGATTTTCTGGTGCGCATCGAATGGGAAATACAAGGCGACAAACTTCAAATCGCCGAATAGAACGGGCGCGGCGATCCAATCCAAAGCGCAGGAATAGCATCGAGAAAATTTATTGTTTGGCGAGTTCGACCCGACGATTTTTCGCGCGGCCGTCTTCAGTTGCGTTGTCAGCGACCGGCTGGGCCTGCCCGAAGCCTTTGGCGGTGAGACTTGCAGCGGGAATTCCGTGAGTCGTTAGCCAAACCACCACGGCCTGGGCGCGTTTTTCCGAGAGCGCTTGATTGGCCGCGGCGTTCCCCTGATTGTCCGTGTGTCCTTCGACGCGTAATTTCAGCTCGGGATTCTGCTGCAATAACTTTACGATTTCGCCGAGGATCTGACCCTTGTAGGCGGTGATGCTGTTGATCGGGTGGAACAGCAGCGGCGGGAAGTTCATCGCGATCCGCTTGAACACCGGGCCCATTCGCTGCTTGCAGATCTCGGCGCGCTTGTAGTTGTCCGGGTTCGCGCCGATGTCGAACGTGCCGCCGCAGATGAACTGCACCGGGTTGGCGAAGTTGGGCAGCGACAGCAGTCCACCGACGGTGCCCTGGGCTGGGTTGTAGATGTTGTAGAAGTTCGCAAGACCGTTCGGGGTGATGTGCAGGATCTGTTCGATGTCGTCGCTGTGATCGGTCAGGATCTGGGTGAACTCGGCGAGCTTGCCGACCTGGCCGATCAGGGCCTCGTTGTTTTTGTTGAGGAAGCCCTTCACGTCACCGAGCGCCTGGTTGAGCGTGCCCAGTGTGACGTCGAGATCCTTTGAGCTGTCGGCCAACACCTGGGACACCGATGCGACGTGGTTGG
>Ga0137409_10002008_pt1 | contig 21920 bp, 14 predicted proteins | sample CZODoug1_16funga_FD_122059 | JGI IMG/M metagenome (GOLD analysis project Ga0137409, IMG submission 122059) | Vadose zone soil fungal communities from Angelo Coast Range Reserve, California, USA - CZODoug1_16fungal (Hybrid Assembly) | ecosystem: Environmental > Terrestrial > Soil > Vadose zone... | reverse complement strand
CCGTCGACGATCTTCGCCTCGAACACGTCGAGCATCTCGATCGCGGCCCAGGCGGCGGCGACGAAGCGCGCGGACCGCTTCCTGGGGCTGCACTTCATGAATCCGGTGCCGCTGATGAAGCTGGTCGAGATCGTCCGGCCCGATGCGGTCAGCGGGGAATCCTACGCCGCGGCGAAGAGCTTCGCGGAGTCGCTGGGGAAGATCACGGTCACCGCGAAGGACACCCCGGGATTCATCGTCAATCTCATCCTCGTGCCGTATCTCTGCGAGGCCGTCCGAGCCCTCGAACGCGGTCTGGCGACCCGGGAAGATATCGACACGGGCCTCGAGCTCGGCTGCGGCGTGCCGATGGGGCCGCTCAAGCTGCTGGACTTCGTCGGCCTGGACACGACGCTCTACATCATGGACGTCCTGCACACCGAGTGGCCCGTGCCCAAGTACGAGGCGCCCGCCCTGCTCCGCAGGCTGGTCGCCGAGGGGCGGATGGGGAAGAAGGCCGGCAGGGGCTTCTACGACTACCCCAAGGCGTAAACTCCCATCAAGGATTGACTCCGGCCGACCGAAAAGATAGCGTCAACGTCCCTTAAGGAGATCTCCCGATGGCCCAGGCGTTCCTCGCCCTTCTGACGGTCCTCCTCGCCCAGCAGCAGCCGCCCGCAGCGGGGCCCTCGGACCTCGCGCTGACGATGACGGCCGACAAGCCGGACTACGTCCTCGGCGAAGACCTGCAGGTCGAGGTGACGCTGACCAACACGGGCGACAAGAACCTGGAACTCGCGGAGCTGGTCTTCGAGGAGCGCTCGCTCTCCTTCGACATCTCCTTCGAAGCGGCGCCGGGCAAGACGAAGCTATACACGTATTCGGTCTACAAACCGGATCCTCACCTGGTGGACCGGATCGGCCCCGCGAAGGTGTCGCTCAAGCCGAAGAAGGCGATGACGGAGTTCTTCCGCATCCCGATCCTGAAGACCGGCGCGCTGCAGGTCACGGCGGTCTACAAGGGCTCCGACAAGGAAGTCCGTTCGACGACGCTGTCGCTCAAGGTCGCCGCCCAGGCGGACGGCTCGAACCGGCTCGCGGCGGCGGTCAGCACGTCGAAGGGCGACTTCCAGATCGACCTCCTGCCCGAGGACGCGCCGGACAACGTGTCGAGCTTCGTCTCGCTCGCGCGGCGTGGCTTCTACAACAACATGAACTTCCACCGCATCATCAAGGGCGGCTGGATCCAGACGGGCTGCCCCTACGACCTGGGCTTCGGCCACGCCGGGTATGCGATGAAATCGGAAGCCGAGACGCAGACGGCCGTCCACGAGGCCGGTTCGGTGGCGATGTCCCAGAACCTCAAGGGCGGCTTCACCGGTTCGCAGTTCTTCATCGACCTCAAGCGCCAGGAGGCGCACGACAAGAAGTTCACCGTCATCGGCCGCGTGCCCGAGAGCAAGATGGACGTTGTCAAACAGATCGGCTCCGTCGAGACGGACAAGAACACCGACCGGCCGCTGAAGGAAGACATCCGGCTCAAGGAAATCAAGATCATCGTGGTGAAGTGATGGCCGCCGATCTCGTCCTGCTCTCGGAGCAAGAGGGGATCGCGACGATCACGATCAGCCGCCCCGAGAAGCTCAACGCGCTCAACGAAGAGGTCATCAGCCGCCTCACGGCGGCCTTCGAGCGCGTGCGCGACACCGGCAGCATCGGCGCGGCCATTCTCACGGGAGCGGGCGAAAAGGCCTTCGTCGCGGGTGCCGACGTCGCCGTGCTCGCAAGCCTGGAGCCGCGCGCGGCCCGGGAGACCTCCCTCCGGGGGCAGCACCTCACGACGCTCATGGAGACCTGCGGCAAGCCCGTCCTGGCGGCCATCAATGGCTATGCGTTCGGCGGCGGGCTGGAGCTCGCGATGGCCTGCACGATCCGCCTGGCGGCCGAGGGCGCGAAGCTCGGGCAGCCCGAGGTCAAGCTGGGCCTTCTGGCCGGCTACGGCGGCACCCAGCGGCTGCCCCGGCTCGTCGGCAAGGGCCGGGCGCTCGAGATCCTGCTCACGGGCGATCCGATCGACGCCGCCGAGGCGCATCGCATCGGCCTGGTCAATCGGGTCGTCAAACGCGAGTCGCTCATGGACGAGACCCGCACTCTCGCGAAGAAGATCCTCGCGGCGGGCCCGGTCGGGGTCCGCCTCACCCTGGAGGCCGTCCATCGCGGCCTCGACGTCTCCCTGGCCGAAGGGCTGCGCCTCGAGGCCGACCTCTTCGGCCACGTCGCGGGGACGGCCGACATGAAGGAAGGCACGGCAGCGTTCATGGAGAAGCGGCCGGCCAAATTCACGGGCAAGTAGGCGTCGTGGATCTCCGGGCCCTCCCCAAGGTCGAACTTCACCGGCACCTCGAAGGCAGCATCCGCTTCGACACCTTCGTCGAACTCGCGCGCGAAACCGGCCTCAACCTGCCCGCGGCGGAGCTGCGCCGGCGGACGACGATGGCCGGCGAGAAACCCGGCTTCCTGCGCTTCCTGTCGAAGTTCGAGCTCTACCGCGGCCTGTATCCGTCACGCGAGTGGATCGAACGCGTCGCCTTCGAAGCCGCGGAAGACGCCGCGAAGGACGGCGTCATCTACCTCGAGCTGCGCTTCAGTCCGACGCATTTCGGCCGGCGCCTGGGCGCGAAGGGCGAGGACGCGGCCGAGTGGGTGGTCCGCGGGGCGAGGCGCGCGAAGATCGACGTCCGGTTCATCGCGACCTTCGGCCGCGACTTCGGCGTCCAGGGGAACGACCCGACGACGCGCGCCGTGATGGGGACGGACGTCTTCTCGGGCCTCGACCTGGCCGGCAACGAGTCCGTGAGCGCGCTGCCGTTCGCGTCGCTGTTCAAGCGGCTGAAGCTGCCCGTCACGATCCATGCGGGGGAGACGGGAAACGCGAAGCACGTGCGCGAGGCCATCGACGTGTTCGGCGCCCGCCGCATCGGCCACGGCATCGCCGCGCTTCAGGAGCCGCGGCTGCTGGAGGAGGCCTGGAACCGGAGCGTGCATTTCGAGCTGTGTCCGACCAGCGAGATTCAGACCGGCGCCGCCCGGTCGTGGTCGCGACATCCCGCGTGGAAGGCGAACGATCAGCCGATGCTTTACAGTCTCAACACGGACGACCCCTCTGTCTGCGGGGTATCCTTGAGCGATGAGTATTCCCGGGCCTCGCACGCGGGATGGAGCGCGGCGAGGCTGCGATATGCCTCCTCCTGCGCCGCCGCGGCGGCCTTTGTCGGCGTCGCGGAACGGCGCGCGCTCCTGCGCACGATCCGCGAGGGCTAGGCGCTGACGCCATGAATGCCCGGATCATCCTCGCGATCCCCGCGGCCGTGTCGATGGCCCTGTCGCTCAGCACGATCGGCACGCATCCGTTCTGGCAGGATTCCGGGGTCTTTCTCTCGGCCATCCGCGAGATGGGCCTGGTGTATGCCCCGGGGTTCATCGCGTACGAAGTCCTCTGCCGGCTGTGGTCGGGGCTGCTGTTCTTCATCGACTTCACGCTGGCCGTCCACCTGTTCTCGGCCCTCTGCGCCGCCCTCGCGTCCGGCGTCCTCGCGCTGGCGGTCCGCGACCTGCTGCGGAGCCGCGGCCCGCTGTTCCGGGTCACATCGGAAGATCCGGGCCCTCTCGCCGACTATTGCGGCATCCTCGCCGGCGTGCTGATGGCCGGCGGCTACACGCTGTGGTTCACCGCGATCTATGCCAAACCGTACGCATTCTATTACCTCGTCCTGTGCCTCCTGATCTGGCGGATGATCCGGGCCGACGACAGCGGCACGCCGCGGGACCTGACGATCGTCGCAGCGCTGATCGGGCTCGCGTGGCAGGCGCATTTGTCGGCGGGCCTGGCCGGACTCGCGATCCTCCTATTCGTCGGCGCGAAGGCGAAATCCGTGGGAGGGAAGGGGATCGCGGGCCGGCTCGGCCTCGCCGCCGCGGTCGGGCTCGGGCCGTCGCTGCTGGGAATCCCGATCCTGGCCGCAGGACACCCCTGGCTCCTGTTCGGCAATCCGGGGTCGGCGGGCGAGCTCGCGCGCTACGCGATGGGCGGCCGCTACGTGCACATGAAGGGGGCGTTCGGCCCAGACGCGAGCCGCATCGCCAGTTTCTTCCGCTTCGGATGCGAGGACCTGCTCGGGATCGGTGTCGGGCTGACCGTCCTCGGGATCCTGGCCCTCCTGCGGCGCAATCCGCGGCTGCTGGTCGGCATCCTGTGCTGGGTGCTTCCGTTCGGGACGGTCGCCATCCTCTTCAAGAACGAAGTCCAGCACGACTGCTGGTTCGTCGCCGCGCGCCTCCCGCTGTTTCTGGCCCTGGGCGTCGGCGCCTATGAACTGCTGGCCAAAGCCGGCGCGCGCGGCGCGGTCGCCGCCGCGACCCTGGCCGTCGCGGGGACGGCCTGGTCGGCGGTCGCGAATTACTCCGACGTGAACCAGCGGAACTATCATGTTCCCGAGCTGTACGGGAGGATGCTGCTCGAGACGCCGGACCGCGACGCGATCGTCCTGCTGACGGGCGACGATTCCAACGGGCTGGCGAGTTACCTGCAGCGCGTGCGCGGCGAGCGGCCCGATCTCCTGCTGGTGGCCAGCGTGTTCCTGAACTCCGAGGCCTCCTCGGGCAGCGCGTGGTTTGAAGAAAACCTCCGGCGGCGCAGTCCGGGGCTGAAGATTCCGGATTATCGCAGCTTCCGGAGCCTGCACCCCGGCGCAGAGTTCAAGCCGGCGGCCGTCGCGGCGTTCATCAATACGAACTCGGATGCCGGCCGGCCGATCTTCAGCGACCTGGCGGTGGATCCCGCGCTGCTCCGGCCGGACCTGATGCTCGCCCCGGCCGGCGTGTACTACAAAGTGGTGCCGCGAGCGGCGGAGATGCCGATCGACCTGCACTATTGGAAGTCCCCGATCGAGGCCGAAGCGGTGCGGCCCCTGTACCGTCGGAAGCGGGCGCAGGATCTCCGGGAGACCGCGGACGGCGTCCTCGTCCGGCCGCAATACTTCGAGCGCCGGCTCGCCGCCCAGCTGCTCCGCGCGCGGGTGCGGCTCGCGATCGCGTTCGCCGGCCAGGGCCGGCCTGCCGAAGCCGCCCGGCTCTGTCAGTCTGTCCTCGACTACGACGACGAGGAGTTCGAGAAAAGCCCCGAGATCATCCGGCTGCTGGCGACGTCCTCCTACGAGGCGGGGGATCTCGGGCGCGCCGACGCCGCCTTCCGCGTCCTCGCGGAGCTGGGCGGGAGCCCGGAGCAGCGGGCGATGGCGTTGTACCACCGGGGGATGATCGCGCGGCAGAACGGCGACGAGACGGCGGCCGCCCGGTTCCTGGCGGACGCGAAGGCGGTGCCCGGCCTGGATCCCGCCGCGCTCCGCGAACTGGAGCGGCGGGCCGGGTCCCGCTGAGCGCCGTTCCTGGAAACCGTGGCAGTCCCCGTCATCCTGGTGTACAACGGCAGACGCATGACGTTCGTGCAGAAGATCATCCGGCACGCGCATGTTCCGTACTATGCCCTGCTGCTCTTGTGGGAGACGCTGCGGGCCTGGGGCGCGGAGAAGTGGGCCCGCTTCTGGGGCTCCAGCGAGGAGAGCCTCCTCCTGACGATGGACGGCCTGACCTTCCAGATCCGCGGCTCCAGCATCAAGAGCAAGATGACGGACACCTTCGCGGTCATGGAATCGCTGCACCACAACCTCTACAACCGGCGGTTCTATGACGACGAGTTCCGCATCGGAGAGGGCGACACCGTCGTCGACATCGGCGCGTACATCGGCTCCTTCGCCGTGCCCGCGGCGCGCTTCGCGAGGAATGGCGTCCTGTATGCGTTCGAGCCGGCCCCGGCGAACTTCGCCCAGCTGGAGCGCAATATCGAGTTGAACAAGGCGGGCAACGTGCGGGCCTTCAACCTGGGGATCGTGGGGGCGGACCGGCGGATCACGCTCTTCCTCGACCACATGAACCCGGCCTCGAACAGCATCTACCTGAGAAGCGACCAGGAGGCGGCGGAGAACAGCGTCGACCGTGACGCGATCTCGCTGGCCACGCTCTTCGACCGCGAGAGGATCCCGAAGTGCCATTTCCTCAAGGTGGACTGCGAAGGCGCCGAGTATGAGATCCTGATGAGCCTCGACCCCTCGATGCTGTCGCGGATCGGCAAGATCGCCTGCGAGGTCCACGAGCCGGCCTACTACGGCGTGACGAACCCGGAGCACACTCCGGACAAATTGGCCGCGTTCCTGGAGAAGAACGGATTCACGGTCTATCGCAAGCCGGTGAATCCCTATCTCGGGATGCTCTATGCCGCGAACCGCCGCTCGCCATGAAGCGCCGGCTCGTCCCCGCCGTTCCGTTCCTGGTCTCGCTCCTCCTCTCCCTGTCGACGATCGGCCGGCACGTGTACTGGCAGGACTCGGGCTTCTACCTGAGCGCCGTGCGCGAGATGGGGCTGCTGTATCCCCACGGCTTCGTGACCTACCAGCTGCTCTGCAAGGCGTGGACGTCGCTGCTCTTCTTCGTCGACTTCACGCTCGCGGTGCACCTCTTCTCCGCCGTCTGCGCGGCGCTCTCGGCGGGCGTCCTCGCCTGCGCGGTCCGCTGCTTCCTGTCGAAGGACGGGCCCTCGCGGGAGCGCGACCTGGCCGCGACGCTGACGGGCTGCCTGGCGGCGTCGGGCTATACGTTCTGGTTCTCCGCCGACTACGCGAAGGTCTACGCGCTGCTCTACCTGCTGCTGTCGCTGGTCCTGTGGGCGATCGTCCGCGGCGGAGCGGCTCCGACGAAGCGGGACGTCCTGCGCGTCGCGGCGCTGGCGGGCCTGGCCTGGTCGGTGCACCCGTCGGTCGCCCTGGGAAGCGTCGCGCTGGGCGCCTACTTTCTGCGCGCCGCGAAGAGCGTGGGCTGGAAAACGGTCGCGGCCGCTCCGGCGCTCGGCCTGGCCTGCGCGCTCGGTCCCGGACTCCTCGTGCTGCCGCTGCTCTCGGCGCGGGACGTCGAGGTGGCGATGGGACACCCCGGGTCCGCCGGCGAGTTGCTGCAATACCTGCTGGGGTCACGCTTTGTCGGCATCCCCGGCGTCTTCGGCCTTGAAAGCAGCAGGGTCGCCGGACTGGGCGTCTTCCTCTGGGAGGAATACCTGGGCATCGGGCTTCTGCTGATGATCGCCGGGATCGTGCGCCTGGGCCGGACGAATCGGCCGGCGCTGGTCGGCGGCCTGCTCTGGACGATCCCCTATATGGGCGTTGCGCTGCTCTTCAAAATCGAGGGCCAGGCCGACCACTGGAGCGTGGCCGCGCTGCTCCCGGCGCTGCTCGCCGTGGGGAAGGGACTCGAGATCGTGGGCACGCTGCATCCCCGCGGACTCTGGATCCAGGGCGCGGCCGCGGCGCTGGCGCTGACCTGGTCCTTCGCGGCGAACTACCGCGACTTGAACCAGCGCGACTACGAACTCGCGGAGGACTTCGGCCGGCTCTACCTGAGCAACCTGGAGCCGAACGCAGTGCTCTTCGCGCATAGCGACGACGTGGTCGCCACCACGTGGGGACTGCAGACCACCCGGGACACTCGCCGGGACGTGCTGGTCGTGAACACGTCGCAGCTCGGCGCGCAGGAGCTCTGGTACGACCAGCTCCTGAAGCGCCGTCATCCGGAGCTGCGGCTGCCCGTGAAGCTGCCGGAGATCGCGCATCGGACGTCGCGCGAGTCGGACGTCTTCGTCTCCGCCTGGCTCAGCTCCAACGCCGACGGTCCGCGTCCCCTCTACGTCACCATGCCGCTGACCGCCGACCTGCTCCCGCCGGGCCGCATCCTGGTGCCGCAGGGCGTCCTGTGGAAGGTGGCGCACGCCGGGGAGGACCGAGTCCGGCCGGAGCACTGGAACTTCCGCCTGGAACCCGAGCAGCTTCCGGCGCTGTACCGGCGGAAGCGCGGGCTGGCGGTGACGCAGACGTCGGACGGCTTCATCACCGAGGCCGAACCGTACGAGCGGCGGCTGCAGAAGGCGCTGCTGAAGGCGAGGCGGCTCCTCGCGGACTGGCAGTTCAAGCACGGGCAGGTGGCGGCGGCCGCGCGTCTCTACGAGTCGATCCTGGCGCTCGATCCGGTCGCGCAGCGGGACGATCTGCTGCTGCAGTCGGTGGCGTTGAGCTATCTGGCGCTCGGGCGGAGCGAGCAGGCGGAGGCGGCGTTCCTGGCGACGCTGGCCGTCGGGGGCCGGCCCTGGGTGAGGGCGTCCTCCTGGCTGGCGCTGGGCGACCTAGCCCGGGGCCGCGGCGACGGAAAGCGGGCCCTCGAGTGTTACCACGAAGCCTCGCGCATTCCGGGCCTCACGCCCGAGCAGCAGTCGGCCGTGCAGGAGCGCCTGCGATAAAGACTTCCCGAATCCTGCGGGTTAGCTTAGAATTCCTCCCCGCATGAGCGTCCGCGTCCGCTTCGCACCGAGCCCGACGGGCGACCTCCACATCGGAGGCGTCCGCACCGCACTTTACAACTACCTGCACGCCCGCCATACCGGCGGCGTGTTCGTGCTGCGGATCGAGGACACCGACCAGGCGCGCAACAGCGAGGAGTCGCTCAAGACCATCAAGGAGGGCCTGGCCTGGTGCGGGCTCGGCTGGGACGACGGTCCGTACTACCAGAGCAAGCGGCTGGACCGCTACAAGGAACTGGCGAAGCAGCTCGAGGAGAAGGGCCGCGCCTACTGGAAAACGGACCCGGAGAAGGGCACGGCGCTGCATTTCAAGCTCGAACAGGGGCAGCAGAAGTTCACGGACCTGGTCCACGGCACCGTGTCCTTCATGTATACCGGGGAGCCCGATTTCGTGCTCCTGCGGTCGTCCGGGTTCCCGACCTTCATGTTCGCGAATGCGGTCGACGACCATGACATGAACATCACGCAGGTGCTGCGGGGGGACGACCACCTCTCGAACACCCCCAAACAGCTGCAGCTGTTCCAGGCGTTCGGCTGGACGCCGCCCGACTACGGCCATATGCCGCTCATCTTCGATCCCAACGGCGCGAAGCTGTCGAAGCGGGAGATCGAGATGTACCGCTCGATCGGGCTCCCGGTGACCGTGTCCGAGTGCCAGCGCCTCGGCTATCTGCCGGAAGCGATCGTGAATTTCCTCGCGCTGCTGGGCTGGTCGCCGGGCAACAACCTCGAGCTGATGACGCTCGAGGAGATGGTGAAGCTGTTCACCGTCGAGCGCATCGGCTCGACGCCGGCGCGCTTCCTGGTGGACAAGCTCCAGTGGATGAACGGCCAGTATATCCGCAAGTGCCCGCTCGACCGGCTGGTCGAGCTCTGCCGGCCGTATCTGGCCGGGAAGTACGACCTGGGCAAGGTCGAGGCGGAGACGCTGAAGGAGGCCGTCCGGCAGCAGCAGGAGCGGCTCAAGCGCCTGGACGAAATCGTCCCGCTCACCAAGTTCGTCTTCCTTCCCGCCGTCGAGTATGACGAGAAGGCCGTCGCGAAGTGGCTGAAGGCCGATGGCGGCAAGGCGATCCTCGAGGAGCTGCGGGCGGGCCTCGCGCCCAGGGAGCGCTTCGAAAAGGAGCCGGTGGAGAACCTGCTGAAGGCCGTCGCCGAGAAACGCGGCGTCAAGCTGGGCAAGGTGGCCCAGCCGCTGCGGGTGGCCCTCACGGGAAGCGACCAGAGCCCGCCCATGCACGAGACGCTCGCCATCCTGGGCAAGGAACGCGTCATCTCCCGGATCGATTCAACCCTCAAAATGCTATGACGAACGTGCTGGTGGTGGGGAGCGTGGCGCTCGATACGCTCGAGACGCCGCACGGGCGCGCCGACGATGAACTGGGCGGATCGGCGACTCATTTCGCGTTGTCCGCCAGCCGCTTCGCGCCGGTGCGGATGGTCGGGGTCGTCGGCAGCGACTTCCCGACGGAGCATCTCGAGATGCTCAAGGCGCAGAAGATCGACCTCGCCGGCCTCGAGCGCGCCGACGGCAAGACCTTCCGCTGGCACGGCCGCTTCGAAGGGGACATGGCGCGCGCGACGACGGTCTCCGTCGACCTCGGCGTATTCCTGACCTTCCAGCCCAAGATCCCGACGGCCTGGGCCTCGACGCCTTATGTGCTCCTGGGCAACATCGCGCCGGGGGTGCAGGCGGCGGTGCTGGACCAGCTGAAGCAGCCGAAATTCGTCCTGCTGGACACGATGAACCTGTGGATCGGCACGCAGCGGCCGGCCATCGTCGGCCTGCTGCCGAGGGTGAGCGCGGTCTGCATCAACTTCGAGGAGGCCCTGCAGCTGGCCGACACCACCAGCGGCGCGAAGGCGGTGCGGAAAATACTGGACCTCGGCGCCAAGGTTCTCATCATGAAGCGCGGGGAGCACGGCGCCACCCTGGCCACCCGGGACGGCCAGTTCTCGGTGCCGTCCTTCCCGACGGACCGCGTGGTCGACCCGACCGGGGCCGGCGACTCGTTCGCGGGCGGCCTGCTCGGATACCTGGCCCAGGCGGGCCCGGCGCCCGACGCGATGCGGCGCGCGATGGTCTACGGATCGGTCATGGGGTCGTTCGCGGTGGAAGAGTTCGGAACGAAGCGGATCCAGGGCGTCTCGCGCGAGGAAGTGGATTCCCGCGCGAAGTCCATCCTGGAGATGCTCCGGGTATAGTCGAGGAGTGACGATGTCGCCCCGCAAGGAATGGATGCTCGGCATCCCCGGCCACAACGAGCTGGTCACGCTCGACGCGGTCCTGCTCCTCGTCCGCGGCGGCCAGCTGCGGCCGACCGACCTGGTCAAGAAGCTGGGCGAGCCCTGGCGGGCGGCCAACGAGGTCACCGACCTGGCGCCGCACTTCTCGGACGTTCCCGGCCAGGCCAACATCAAGGCGGCCGTCGTCGTCGAGCCCCCTCCGCCGAAGGTCCAGGAGCGTTCGGGCGAAGCGATCCGCACGACGACCGACCGTGTTCCGCGGCTCGGCGGGAGCAAGACGGCCGATTCGTCCAAGTCCGTCCCGAAGATCAGCTCCGCGCCGGCGGAGGACCGTGCGCCGATTCGCTCGATCACCTCCCGCGTCCCGACGACGCCGCCCCGCGACGTCCCGAAAGACAACACGCCGAAGGAATCCCCGAAAATCGCAGTCCCGGCGCCCGCGGTCCGGGAGGAGTTGAAAGCCGAGACCCGGCGCGTCCAGGTGCAGAGCGCCGAGCGGACGAAGACGGACAAGATCTCGAACCGGAAGCCGCTGGCCCGGCGGGAGCTGCCGAAGCCGCCCCCGAAGCCCGAGCCCAAGTTCGAGCCCATGACGGGGAAGTACTATTCCCCCGTCGACCTGTTGCGGTCGGCGTCGTTCGCGTTTGAGCCGAAGAAGCTGTTCTTCTCGCTGCCGGTCGTCGCGGTGGTCATGGTCTGGTCGATCGGGATGTATGCCGGCTCGCTGAAGGGCGGCGCGCTGGAGCTGGCGCTCTCGGCCGCCTTCACCGCGATCCTCGTCTTCGGCCTCGCCTTCATCCTCGTCGGCCTCGCGTTCGTCACGCGGCGCCAGCTCGAGGGACGCGACTATTACTTCGGCGAAGTCCTGCAGTACACCGTCCGCAGCGCCACGATCGGCCTCGTCTACCCGGCGATCTCGCTGGTGCCGTCGCTGGTCAGCGTCGGCTTCCTCTTCCTCTTCAAGCTCGCGCGCAACAAGAGCCCGGGCATGGCCGCGACGATCAAGGTCGCGTACCTGCTTCCGATGCTGTTCGCGTTCGTCGCCGTCCTGGGCGCGCTCGTCTACCAGGTCGCGTCGATGTACGTGCCCGCGGCGGCGGCCGTCGAGGGCGAAGGGCTCCAGCCCACGCTCGCCCACGCATGGAGCTACGTGCGGCGCCAGTGGGGCCGGGTCGTCCTGCACTGGCTGATCTGCAGCGTCGCCTTCGGCGTCATCAGCGCGGTCTTCGTCGGGCTTTCCCACTTCGCGTTCCAGCTGCCGGGCATCCTCTTTGGGCTGCCCGACGATCCCCTGGTCGCCGCCGCGTGGGACCAGTTCGCGGGCCTGCAGGCCATCTACCGCGGCCTCGCGTATGGCCTCGGCATGCTGCTGCCCCTCTCGCTGTTCTCGACGCTCGGGACGCTCTCGTATCTGTCCCTGCGGCATCCCGCGGGCGCGCAGCTGAGCCCGTCGCCGATGGACGACACGAGCGGCATCATGGCCGCCACGCGCGGCGGGAAGTCGCCGAACGAGACCACGAACCCCTCGGACACCCGGCCCGCCCCGGCCGACGCGTCCCCGCCGCTGAGCGATATCTCGGACGACTCCGACGAGCAGCCGCTCGTCAAGGATTGATCGAGGCCCGTTGATGCTGATCGCGACTCTGACGTTCTGTCTCTCGCTCCAGGCGGATGCGCCCGTCGCGCAATGGTCCTTCGACGGCGACGTCCGCGACAGCGGCGCGTCCTCCTTTCCCACGAAAACTTTCGGGAAGCTGGAGTACTTCGACTCCCCGGTCGGCAAGAGCGGGAAACTCGCCGTCTTCAACGGAGTCGACACCTATCTGGAGGTCACGCCTCCGGCAGAGCTCGGGGCGGGGTCCGGCGATTTCGGGCTGAGTGCCTGGGTCGTTCCGCTCGATCGCCGCCCGGCGCCGCTGTTCTCGCGCAAGGGCTGGTCGCTGGCGCTGACGGAGGGAGGCGGGCTGCTCTTCAAGTCGGACTGCGGGTCCATCACGGCGCCGGGCGGGTCCTGCGCGGTGGGACAGTGGTGTCACGTCTACGTCAACGTGCGTCGCGCGGACGTCAAGGGGAACAGCCTGATCAGCGTGAACGGCGACGTGGTCGGCATCGGCGATCTGCGCGAGGGCAATCTCGATCCGCCGGGAGCTCCGCTCCTGATCGGAAAGGGCGACGACGGCAAGTTGTTCGGCGGTCTCCTCGACGACGTCCGGCTCTATGGAAAGGCGATGGACAGCGCGGACGTGTCGGCGCTGACCGACGCGGGCATGCCCTGGCTCCGCGTCGGACGGGCCGGAAAGAAGGACGGGTTCGGCGGGAAGTTCGAGCTGGCGACGGACGATGTCGTCGCGTTCGTCGGCGGCGAGGACGCGCGGGTGGGCCAGGAACTCGGATATCTCGAGGCGCTGCTGACGCTGTCGCCGGGCGGCAAGAAGGCCCATTACCGCAATATGGCGTGGGAGGGCGACACCGTCTACGAGCAGCTGCGGCCGCTCAATTTCGGGACCTGGACCGATCAGTTCCGGCGGCACGGAGTCAGCGTTGTCTTCTGTCGCTTCGGGCAGGTCGAGGCGCTGCAGGGGAAGGACGACGTCCCGCGCTTCGAGGCCGCCTACGAAGCGTTGCTGGCCCAGTTCGCGAAGACGACGAAGCGCATCGTGCTGGTGTCTCCCCCGCCGTTCGGGAAGGGCGCCGCGACGGGGCCCGACCTGGCCGCGCGCAACGCGGACCTGGCGCTTTATGTCGAGGTCACCCGGAAGCTCGCGGCCTCCCACGGATTTCTGTTCATCGACCTGACCACGCCGCCGATGTCGGCGTCCGACCTGTCGCGGGACGGCCTGCACCTGAGCGTGAAGGGCCAGTGGGAGGCGGCGCGCGAGACGGCGCGGCAGCTCGAAATCCCCGGGGTGAGCGACCTCGACGCGCCCGATGCGCGAGGCGTCTTTCGCAAGGAGGTCCTCGAGACGCTGCGCTGGTCGATCCGCGCCAAGAACGCCTTATGGACCAACGGCTGGCGGCCGTCGAACTGGGCCTTCCTCAACGGCGACCGCATGGATCAGCCCAGCAGCCGCGATCACGTCGACCGCCGCGTCCGCTGGTTCCCGGTCGAGGTGCAGCAGTATCCCGCCCTCGTGCGGCGGGAAGAGGACAAGATCCAGTGGCTGGTGGAGCAGAAATGAGCCCGCTGCTGGCCGCCGTCCTGCTGCTCTGCCAGGACGATCCGGAGACGGAGCGGCAGTCGTTCCAGGTCGCCGACGGCTACGAAGTTTCGCTCTTCGCGTCCGAGAAGGACGGCATCGTCAAGCCGTTGCAAATCCGCTTCGATCCGAAGGGGCGCCTCTGGGTCAGCTGCGGTCAGTCGTATCCGCAGCTGAAGCCCGGAGAGACCGCCGACGACACCGTCATGATCCTGGAGGATACGGACGGCGACGGCAAGGCGGACAAGTCGACGACGTTCGCGCGCGGGCTCAACATGCCGATGGGTCTCGAGCTGGGGAGCGGTGGGGCCTATGTCGGGGAGAACGGCCAGATCATTCACCTCAAGGAGGAGGACGGCAAGGCCGGCGCCCGCACGGTGCTCTTCAAGGGCTTCTACGCCGGCGACTCGCACCAGAACATCAACTCGTTCACCTGGGGTCCGGGCGGCGAGATGCTGTTCTGCCAGGGCCTGCACGTGTTCGCCCACGTCGAAACGCCTTATGGCGTCGAAAAGCTCGACAAGGCCGGGGTCTGGCGGATGCGCGAGAAGCGCGGCCGGCTGGATCCGTTCCTCGGCGACGACATGGGCCCGCAGAATCCCTATGGCATCGTCTTCGACGACTACGGCCAGCCGATCATGGTCGCGGGCAACGGGCAGGGGGTCTATTACATGGTCCCCGCCATGATCCGCACGCGGCACTTCCAGCAATACCAGCAGATCTGGACGAAGACGAACAAGCTGGCGGGCGCGGACCTGATCGGGACCGCGGCGATGCCCGACGCCGTCCAGGGCGTGATGGTCTGCGGCGGCTTTCTCAACAATGCCGTCTATTGGTTCCAGATCCTCGACGACGGTTCGGGCTTCCGGGTGAAGGATCTGCCGGCGCTGATCGTGTCCAAGAGCCCGGCGTTCCGCGCGGTCGACGTGCGCATGGGCCCCGACGGGGCAATCTATATCGCCGACTGGTACAACCCGATCATCGGCCATTACCAGGCGTCGTTCCGGCACCCGGACCGCGACAAGGCGCACGGTCGCATCTGGCGGGTGACGGCGAAAGGGAAGGCGTCGGTGAAGGCGCCGGACCTGACGAAGCGGACGGTGCCGGAGCTGCTGGAGCAGTTGAAGTCGACGGAGCGCTGGCCGCGGGGGCAGGCGCGGCGGGTGCTCGCCGATCGGCCGGCGGAGGAAGTCCTTCAGGCGACGTCGGCCTGGGCGGGGAAGCAGGACGATGGGCGCCTGCTGATCGAGGCGCTGGGCATCGAGGAGACGTTCGAGGCGGTGGACCCGGCGCTGCTGAAGCGGCTGTTGAGGTCGCCCGACTATAAGGTCCGCGCGTACGCGACTCGGGTCGTCGGGTCGGTGAATCCTCCGGACGCGCTGGCGCTGCTTGCGGCGAGCGCGGCGGATGAGCATCCGCGGGTGCGGCTGGAGGCGGTCGTGGCGGCGTCGTATATCCCCGACGCGAGGGCGGTCGAGGTCGCATCGATCGCGGCGGACCGGCCGATGGACCGCTTCCTGAACCACGCGCTGATCCAGGCGGTGCACTCGCTGAAGCCGCAGTGGAAGCCGGCGTTCGACGCGGGCGCGCTGACGTTCGGCAACAAGGCGGAGCGCATGCAGGCGGTGCTGAAGGCGGACGGATCGCCCGACGTCCTGGCCCAGCTGGTGGGGCTGCTGAAGTCCGGCAAGCTGACGGGGGACGCGGGCGACAACGCGCTGGTGCTGCTGGCGTCGATCGGCGGGCCGGGGGAGCTCACGCTGGTGCTCGACGAGGGCTTCAAGCCCGGGCAGACGGCGCTTTCGGTCAGGATTCTCGACGAGCTGGCGGCGAATGCGCGGCAGCGGAAGTCGGTGCCCCAGGGCGGTGCAGCGTTGCTCGTGCGTCTCCTGATCGACAAGAAGGGCGATCCCGCCCTTCTGCCGGGGCTGATCACCCTGGTGGGATTGTGGCGCGTCGAGGAAGCGCACGCGTCCTTGTCCATCATTGCGGCCAACGCGGAACGCACGCAGGAAGCCCTGTTGCCGAGGGTTTTCGAGGCGCTGGCGGACTTCGGAGACGCGGACGCGCTCAAGGTCACGACGGGATCGTCCCGGACCCGGGCGCTGGCGGCGATCGCGCTGTCGCGGCTGAATCTCCCGGCGGCGGCGAAAGCGGCGGCGTCGGTGCTCGAGGCCGCGTCGCAGGAGGCCGATCCGATCGTCACGGCGTTCCTGGCGCGCCAGGGCGGCTCGGAGGCGCTGGCGGACGCGTTGGGGTCGGTGAAGCTGCCGCCCGACACCGCCAAGCTCGGCCTGCGGGCGCTGAGCACGGCGGGGCGCCAGGACGACGCGCTGCGGGCGATGCTGTTCCGTTCGGCGGGGATCTCGGGCGCGGCGATCGAGTACAGCGGCGACTACGTCAGGGCGCTCGGCGCGGAGGCGCTGGGCCAGGGGGATCCGGCGAACGGGGAGAAGGTGTTCCGCGGGACGCTGACCAATTGCTTCTCGTGCCATGCGATCGGGGCCGCGGGCGGCCGGGTCGGCCCGGACCTGAGCGCGGTCGGCACGGCGCTGCCCATCGACATGGTCATCGAATCCGTCCTGTGGCCCAACCGCCAGGTGAAGGAAGGCTTCAACACGACGGCGGTGATCACGAAGAACGACGTGATCTATCAGGGCTTTCACGCGAGCGAGGACAAGCAGACCCTGATCCTGCGGGACCCGGCCAGGGACGAGTTGATCCGGGTGCCGATTGCCGACATCCGCGCGCGCAAGGAGATCGGCTCGGTGATGCCCGAGGGCCTGGCGAACGGTCTGACGCGCGCGGAGCTGCGGGACCTGATCGCGTTCCTGGCGGCCCTCGGCAAGCCCGGCGATTACAGGGTTCCCGACAAGGCGATCGTGCGTCGCTGGATGGTGCCTGCGGCCCTGGAGCAGGTGAAGTCGATCGAGGCGGCCTCGAGCCTGAGCTGGACGCCCCGCTTCGCGACGGTGGCAGGGGAGCTGCCGATGGCGGACGTCGGCCCGGCAGGCTGGGCGCGCTTCGAGGTCGACGTCCTCAAGCCCGGCCGGTTTACGCTGACGTTCAACAGTGCGACCGGGCTGGGCGTCTATCTCGACGGGACGCGGGCTTCGGTGCCGCAGCACGAGCTGGCGGCAGGCCGCCACGCCTTTATGGTCAGCGTCGATCGCAGCGAGCGGGGCGGCGCGGGCCTGCGCTGCCAGGTCGATCCCGCAGCCGGCACGACGGGAGAGATCAGGATCGTCGACCGTTAGTCCAACTCCGGGATTGTGATGACTGCTGAACCGGCGGATGCGGCGGGTGGGCGCGGACGGCTTCGGACCTGGCGGGTGGCCGTGCCCGCGGTCTCAGTCTCCCTGATCCTTAGCGCGATGACGGTGGGGAACCAGGCCCACTGGCAGGATTCCGCGATCTACCTGACGGCGATCAAGGAGTTCAGCGTCCTTTATCCGCCCGGCTTTGCGCTTTATCTGACCCTGTGCAAGGCATGGACCCTTCTGCTGGGGTTCATCGACTTCACCCTCGCTGTCCACCTGTTCTCTTCCTGCTGCGCCGCCCTGGCGGCAGGATTCCTGAGCCTGGCCGCGCAAAGAGTCACCCGGGACGACGCTTCATCGGCGATCATCGGCTGCCTTGCGGCCGCGGGCTATACCTGGTGGTTCTCCGGCCTGTTTGCAAAGGGGTATGCCCTCTTTTTCCTGATCCTGGCGGCGCTCCTCTGGAGGATGGTTTCCCGAGATCCCATCGGGGTAGCGCTTCTGTCCGGAGCCGCCTGGGCGGCGCATCCATCGGCGTCGCTGGTGGCGCCGGCCGTGCTGCTCTACATCGTGTCGCATCGATCGGAGATCCGCGCCCTGGGATTGCGCCGGCTCTGCTGGCTGATTCCGGCCGCGATCCTGCTCGCCTTCGGCCCGAACCTGCTCCTCCTGCCCCTCCTTTCCGCCCGGGACTCGATCTATTCGCTGGGACATGCCGCCACCGCCGACGAACTGCTCCGGTATCTGACCGGGGCCCGGTTTACGTCGCTTCCGGGAGTCTGGGGCTTCGTGGGCTGGCGGGGAGCCCACGTGCTGCAGTATGCGTGGGAGGAATTCCTGGGCGTCGGGGCCGTTCTGGTGTCGATCGGAATGGTTGTTCTGATCCGCGAGAGACGGGAGGAGAGATGGGGTCTTCTCGCATGGATGCTTCCCGTGATTGCCGGAGCCACGCTCTTCAAGATTGAAGGGCAGTTCGACTTCTGGCTCGTGTCCGCCTGGATGCCGCTCTGGCTGTGCGCGGCCCTGGGATTGTCGACTCTTCGACGCCGCCGGCCGCGGGCGCCCCAGGCCGCGCTCGCCGTGGGCCTCGTGTGGGCGGTCGCGGCGAACGGGCAGGATCTGTACCTGCGCGGAGAACGGCTGCCCGAGGTCCTGGGCCGCTCGATGCTCGGGAACCTCGATCCCGGGTCGACGCTCGTCGTGTCGTCCGACGACGCCATCGGACTCTGCCATTATCTGCAGTCGGTCAGGAAGTTCCGCACGGACGTTCGTGTGGTCCTGGCGTCGATGCTCAGTCCGACGCCCGATCTGGAGTGGTACACGGAGCGCCTCCGCCGGCACTGGCCGGACTTCAGTCCGCCGGACTTCGACCTCGTCCTGGTGCACGCCGCGAAATACACCCCCCTGGCCCTGACGCAGGCGGCCGTCGTTCAGGGGCGGAAGCCGGGCTCGCGGCCGGTATTCTTCGATACGGAACCGGCCGCCGCGCTGCTTCCGCCGGGGTCGGTTCTGCCTGCGGGTTTCCTGTGGAAATGGTCCGAGCGTCCGGAAGACAAGCCGGAGGCGCGATACTGGGATTTCCCCGTCAAGCTGGAGGCGGCGGCGGCGCATCGGGGCCGCAAGCGCGGGATCGCGGTGACATACGGGCGGGACACCCTAGGGGTGAATCCGCAATCCTACGAGGAACGCATCATCTATTACCTGGTGCAGGCGCGGCGCAAGCTCGGCGACCTGGCCCAGCGCGAAGGGAGCCGGGACGGCTTTGAGCAAAGCGCCCGCGCCTACGAGTCGATCCACGCCGCGACCCCGGACTTCGCCGAAGATCCCCGGGTGACGTATCCCCTGGGCCTCGACTACTTCATGCTGGACCGGTTTGGCGACGCCGAGCGGCTTTTCCGGAAGGTCCTCGAGTCCGACGCCGGCCCCCAGATGAACGCCGGCTCCCTGTTCTATCTGGGGGAGATTCATCGCGCGTCCCGGCGCCCCGGCCAGGCCCTGGAGTTCTATCGCCGGGCCCTGCAGGTTGTTCCCGCCGACTCCCCGCTGAAGGGGGAACTGGAGCGCAGGCTGCAGTAGGGGTTTAAAACACAAAAGCCCTCCGTGGAGGGCTTTTATATAGCCTGGCAACAACCTACTTTCCCGTCGATGTTATTCCCAACAGTATCATCGGCCCCAGGGGCTTAACGACCGTGGTCGGAATGGGAACGGGTGTTGCCCCCTGGGAATCGAGTCACCAGGCAGGGACATATATACTTTTCTACTTCCGCCCTGTCAACCGAAATGTTATAAGACCGCTGCAAAAAAAACATATGCCCCCTCTCAAGATCGCCGTCCCCAACAAAGGCCGCCTCATGGAGGAGACCCTCGAGCTCCTCCGCGACGTCGGCCTCCGCGTCCCCCGCAACACCGATCGCACCCTCATCGCCACCACCAACGGGGGCAAGTACCAGGTCCTCTTCACCCGCGCCGCCGACATCCCGGAGTTCGTCGAGCTGGGCGCCGCCGATGTCGGCGTCACCGGCCTCGACCTCGTCGAGGAGACCGGCTGCAAGGTCGAGAAGCTCCTGGACCTCAAGTACGGCCACTGCAAGCTCGTCGTCGCGGCCCCCGAGCACTCCGGGATCACGTCGATCAAGACCATCCCGGCCGGCGCCCGCGTCGCCACCGCGTTCCCCAACCTGACGAAGAGATACTTCGAGCAGAAGAAGATCAAGGTCAGCGTCGTGCCGGTCAGCGGCGCCACGGAGATCACGCCTTCCATCGGCGTCGCGGACTTGATCACCGACCTGACGCAGACCGGGTCGACCCTGAAGCAGAATCATCTCGTCGAGCTGGACGTCGTCCTCGCCTCCTGGGCCGTCTTCATCGCGGGACCGTCGACCAGGGGCGAAGTGCGCCAGCACGCCGAGGACCTCGTCCACGCCTTCGACAGCGTCGAGAACGCGCTGCGGAAGCGCTACCTGATGGTCAATATCCCCGAAGCCAAGCTCGCCACGGTGGTCAAGCTGATCCCCGGCCTCAAGAGCCCGACCGTCATGAGCCTGGCGGAGAAGGGCATGGTCGCCGTCCACGCCGTCGTGGAGGAGGACCACATCAACGCGCTGCTCCCGCAGCTCAAGAAGGCGGGCGCCAGCGGCATCCTCATCCTGCCCATCGAGAGGATGGTCCCGTGACCCCGGTCACGCGGCTCAACGCTGAGATCCGCGCCCGGTATCTGTCGCGTCGCGGAGCCCTCTCCGGCGCCGTCCGCGACGCGGTCGATGCCATCTACGCGGACTTCCTCAAGGATCCCGACGGCACGATCCGCGCGCTGACGAAGAAGTTCGACAAGGTCGACCTGGCGACCTTCGAGGTCACCGCCGAGGAGGTCGCGAAGGCCGAGGAGCGGCTGCCGCAGACCGTCCAGGCGGCGATCCGCTCGATGTACGACAGCGTCGTCCGCTACCACAAGGTCGATCTTGCCAAGAGCTTCGAGATCCAGCCGATCAAGGGCGTGAGCCTCGGCAAGCAGATCGTGCCGTTCGACCGCGCCGGCCTGTATGTCCCCGGCGGCCTCGCGGTCTATCCCTCGAGCGTCATCATGGCGGCCGCGCCGGCCGTCGTCGCCGGGGTGAAGAACCTCGTCCTCTGCACGCCGCCCACCGCCGACGGGAAGATTCCCGACGCGGTCCTCTTCGCCGCCCTCGTCTGCGGCATCGGCCATGTCTATAAGGTCGGCGGCGCCCAGGCGATCTTCGCCATGGCGTACGGGACGCCGACCGTCCCGAAGTGCGAGATCCTCGCGGGCCCCGGCAACGTCTACGTCACGGCCGCCAAGAAGAAGGTCCAGGACGACGTCGCGATCGACTTCCTCGCCGGGCCGACGGAGCTGCTCGTGCTGTCCGACGGCACGACGAACCCGAGGTTCATCGCCGCGGAGCTGATCGGCCAGGCCGAGCACGCGCCCGACACCTGCTGCGTCCTCATCACGACGAGCGAGCAGCAGGCCAAAGAGGTCGACGCGGAGATGGAGCTGCAGGCGAAGGACTGCGAGCGCGCGGAGATCATCCGGAAGTCGATGTCGACGGGAGGCGGGCTCGTGGTCGCGGGATCCTTCGACGACGCCGTGGCGTTCACGAACGACTTCGCGGCCGAGCACCTGACGATCTCGACGCAGAAGCCGATCGAGATCCTCAAGCGCATCAAGGCGGCGGGCTCCGTCTTCCTGGGGGAATACAGTCCCGTCGCGGTCGGCGACTACGGGATCGGGCCCAACGCCATATTGCCCACGTACGGTGAGGCGCTGCGGCGCGGCGGGCTCTCCGCGAACACGTTCACGCGGACGGTGTTCTACCAGATGCTCTCCAAAGAGGGCCTGCAGCTCGTGGCGCCCACGGCCACCACGCTCGCCCGCATCGAAAATCTCCAGGCGCACCTGCGCTCCATCGAGGTGCGCCTTGGCAAGTGAGCTGCCCCTGACGCTGCTCGACTATGGCGTCGGCAACATCCACAGCATCAAGAAGTGCTTCGAGCGCGCCGGCGCGGCGGTGTCGGTCGAAACCGACCCCGACCGGATCCTCAAGGCCAAGGTTCTCGCCCTGCCGGGGGTCGGCGCGTTCGGCAAGGTCGCGGAGCAGATCGCGCCGTATCGACGGGAGCTCCGGGCTCGGCTGGAGGGCGGGCTGCCGGCCTTCGCCGTGTGCATCGGGATGCAGATCCTCTACGAGTCGAGCGACGAGGGCGTGGGCGAGGGCCTGGCGCTCTTCCCGGGCCGCGTCCGCCGGCTGCGTCATCAGCGGCTGC
>Ga0137409_10002007_pt1 | contig 21921 bp, 20 predicted proteins | sample CZODoug1_16funga_FD_122059 | JGI IMG/M metagenome (GOLD analysis project Ga0137409, IMG submission 122059) | Vadose zone soil fungal communities from Angelo Coast Range Reserve, California, USA - CZODoug1_16fungal (Hybrid Assembly) | ecosystem: Environmental > Terrestrial > Soil > Vadose zone... | reverse complement strand
ATCGCCACGGGCCGCCCATTCAGCCGGGCAGGATCATATTTCCATTGCCTAACGGCGTCCATAGCGGCTTGCCGCAGAATTGGCGGGCCGGACATAAATTTCAGATCAGTAACATTGCCGTTCGCATCGATGAGCGCGTCCAATGCGACATCCCCGCTGACACGACTCGTTCGGGCCATGGGTGGATAAACGGGAGGCACCGACTTCAGCAGACGCGCCACTTGAACCTGGCCGCCCACGGGGACTGACCCTGGACTCGGTATCGCAGGACTGTTGAGAATGTCTATAATCGGCGCCTCCAATGGAGGCTGCGATTCATCGCGAACGACCGGAGCCACGGGGGATGGAAGATTTGTAGCCGAACTATTTGTTTGAGGCCGGCTCGCTTCGGGGGCGATCAGTGTGAAGTTGTGAGGCGCCGAAGGCTTCGGCGAGGCGGCAGGCTGCTTGGGGCGGCCGGAGCCCTTTATGGAGGCAGTCGAAAAAGGCAGTGAAGACTTGTAAGCGGCTTGAGTGGGAGCATTTTTGGAGTTGTTGTTGTCAAACCATAAGAGCCACCGCCGGTTGTTCGCGTCCAACACCTCCACGAGGAACGGTCGTTGGCTGCCAGGGGCCGAGCTATCTTGGGGGCCGAAAGTTTCGTCGTCAACAACAGCCGGACTGGGAATACGCTCGACCGCAGGAACATTGTGGGTATGCCGCGGCAGCATCACTAAGATGCCGCCAATGACGACCAGGGCCGCCAGGCCAACCGTTACGCCCATTGTCCGGGCTCGGCTCATCCGCGGATTAGAGCCGGAGATCTCCGGAAGCTGCTTCTCTTCTTCCGCCATTGGCCCGGTGTAGTCTTCGAGACCCGATGCTTGCGCGATCTTCTCCGCGACTGGGGATGCTGGATATGCGAGTGGCTCCACGCTGGAGTTGGCGCCCTCTGCATCAAGGTGCAACTCGTCTTCGTAGATTGTGGGCAGTGTTTCGGAAGGGGCTGATACAGACTCCAGCGCCTCTGGGAGTGAGATTGGCGCTTCCTCTTCGGTTTTGGCGTTCGCTGGGGCGGTAACCGTAAAGGACTCAAAAGAAATCCATTTGCGAATCTGTTCGCGGCTGCCTTCGGCCAGATTGACGAACCGCACGCCTGCAATCCTTTCAAAATCGCGTGTCCATCGGACGTCGCCTGCCGCCTGGAACGAATCGCTAATGATTTCCCCGCCAAACGAAGCCGGCAATCGGCCCATGGCTTCAAATGTAAAGTCGACCCGCTCGCGGTCCAAAGGGGGCTGAGCGAATTCAAAACGCATGCCGCTTTCGCTCAAATCAACCAGCTTGCCCCAATTGTCCCGGTCGAAATACACCAGGACCACCCATTTGAGCGGCGCCCTTGAACCGGAGCGCCGTTCGCTGTTCTGGTTTTCGTGCTCATAAATTGTCGGTGAGATGGACATAACTTTGTTTCCTGCAATAGAAGTCTCAAACGTGCTTGTACGTCCCAGTGCCAGTTCCTCTTTGGGTGAACCCTCGCCCGGCATCCCGCCGTTCTCGATTCTTGCTTGAGACATCAGTAACTCGCCCGCGCCGCTTCCTGGAGTTGCTGCCACGCCCCCGGCAACCTGACTTCGGCGCGGCTGGCCTGGTCGAACAGAACGAATTCTCCAACGTTTGCCAGTCTTTGCTTCACGAATGACCGGAGCTTGTCCACGTACGCGGGGTCTTCGTCGGGCGGCCAAGTAAAGGCTTGCGTCATTTCAATTGCCAGGCGCGCATGCTGCCTCGCCGGCAGAAAAACGGGATAGCTCAGCCGTAACGGTTCTTGCTGGCTCAGGCTGCCGCCGGACTTCAACCTACTTTGGATGACAACATCGGGGCCGGCGTTCAACCGATAGTCCGACTCCGTGTCGTTCTCCAAGTCGTAGGAAAGCGTCAATATTGAATGTGTTTTATCCAACTCTTTGAGCTGGCTTGCCACATATGTCGCCTTGATCGCTTCCTGGTTCCATGACTTGGATGACTCGCCGCGGCCTTTGAAAGCAGTCGCATCCGTCATAAAAATGATCAGCAGGACAAGCCCCACGCCCGCCAAGCTGAAGATAATAAAGAAGTTTCTTTTGGACACCGATGACCCCGTGCTGTCTTTTTAGAATCGAGACTTGCGAGAACTCCTGTCGGCTCTGCAAGCAACCTGATTCGGAAAGAATCGGTAACACTTCCAGTCCAGCGTGGCAATAAAGGGAAACCTGCAACTCGCGTGCAGGTGTTTCCCCTAGCCGCATCGCTTGGCAAGCAGCTTGATGCTCATCCCAGACCAGCTAGTCTGCTAAACTTGGCCTTCTGAGAGGCCGCCCATGAGCACGCCGAGTGTTTCTCCCGATCCCGCAAAGATCCAAAAGTTTCGTGAGGTTCTTCATCAGGAATGGACGGGCGATAGGACGGTCGCCGCGTGGCGGAAATGGCACGCCCGGATTGCCACATTTACGCGTGGCGCCACTGAAGCTATTCTGGAGGGCGCGCATCTTCGACCTGGGATGCGCGTTCTTGATCTCGCCAGTGGCGTCGGTGATCCCGCGCTTTCGATCGCTGAGGAAGTGGGTCCGTCCGGCCGCGTGACCGCCACCGATCTCGGACCGGGGATGATGTCGCTCGCCGAGGAGCTCGCGCGCAAAAAAGGGCTTACCAACATTGAATTCCGAGAGGCCAGCGCCGAGGCGCTTCCGTTCCCCAGTGAATCCTACGACGTTCTTACGTGCCGCTTCGGCATCATGTTTTTTCCGGACCTCCCCAAAGCGCTTCGCGAATGTCTCCGCGTGCTAAAGCCCGGCGGGCGCGCCGCGTTCGTGGCCTGGGGCAAGAAAGAGCAGCCCTTCTTCACGACCACAGCGGGAGTCGTTCTAAAGCACGTTCCGGTGCCTCCGCCGCCACCCGATCCCGACGGCCCGAGTCTCTTCATGTTCGGAGAGCGCGACCGGCTCCGCCGCGCACTGCAGGCCGCCGGTTTCAACAATGTTCATGAAGAAGACCGCATCATCGCCGGGCGCTGGCCGTCGTCGGTCGAAGAGTACTGGGAGCAGTTCAGCGAAGTCGCCGCGCCCTTCCGCCCGCTCATCGAGCAACTCACGCCGGAGAAAATGGCTCAAGCCAAGTCAGAAATCTTTGCCGCGCTGAAAAGATTCTGGGACGGCAAAGAATTGAACATGCCTCTCGAAATCGTCATCGGCACGGGCACGCGCCCCTAAGCGGGATTTCTGCTTTCGTGGCGGGTGCCTTCCTCTCTATTGCGCCTTGATTGACTCGCCCGTCCGCTCATCGTAGGCTGCAACGCGGGACACTCTTCACTTCGTGCCCGCTCTCTTATGCGCCCCTGGTCTACACTCCCACGCCCATTGCTTGCAACGCTGGCCACGCTCCTCGCGGCCGCGTCGGTTCTCTACGGGGCGATCTGGATGTACGACGTGCGTCACGCGCGCCCGTCCGTTGAGCTGGGCTTCAACAAAACGGCCACTGCAGGTTCGTATGATCGGAGCACGCGCTCGATTCCGGTTATCGATATCGTGAGCGGCAGCCCTGCCGAACATGCAGGTCTCCGAGTCGGCGACCGTATTGTGGCGATCAACGGCCAGCCTCTCGTCACGTCAGCTCCGTTTGACGATGCGTACAGCCACGGGCACCCTGGCGACGCCATCGACTTGACCGTCGAGCGCGCCGGAGAGACTCAGCCGCGGACCCTGCATGGTATCTTTCGCGCGTCCCGGGCTCTACCATTTCTTCCCGGGTACGAAGAGAGAGCCAGGATTTCGGCGCTCGAAATCATCGGCTCGTTTCCCGTGTTATTTCTCGTGGTTGGCTTTGTGGTTTTGTTTTTGCGGCTCGACGATGCGAATGCGTGGTTGTTGGCCCTTTTGTTCTGCAGTTTCATCGCGGCTCCAGATTTCCCGAACCCCGCGGCGATCCATTCTGGACTGCGGGAGTTTGCTCTTGCCTATCGCTCCGTCTTCAACGGTTTACTGTGCTCCTTTTTCTATATCTTCTTCGCGGTTTTCCCGGTGCGCTCCCCACTGGACCGCCGCTTCCCCTGGCTGAAGTGGGTGGCTCTCGCGATAGGAATGATTCAGGGTCTGCCTTGGGAGCAGTTGCAGGGTCTGGGCCTTCCGTCAGTGGTCACCAAGCTCGTGGGCGGGCATGCCTTTCGTACCTTCGCGCTGGCGTCCAGATATGGCTTTCTTGCGCTGGGTTTAATCTCGCTCGCACAAAATTCCTTCGCTACTGCCGTGCCCATGGAAGCGCGCCGCAAGTCGCGCGTAATTTTCTGGGGCACACTGGCCGGAGTGATGCCCATCGTTCTGGAGCGTGCCGCCGTCGACTTCACCGATTTTCGACCCTCGTTCTGGCTGGACACTACGCTCGTCCTGATCATCTTCGTTTATCCGTTGTCCTTCGCGTACGCCGTGGTGAAGCACCGCGTGATGGAAATTCCGATGCTGCTGCGGCGCAGCGCGCGCTACGTTCTTGTCCAACGCGGTTTCATCGTTCTGCTCTTCCTGGTCGCGGCTACCGCCATCCTGCTCTTCACCCACTTTTTCTCCCGGTTCGTCCGCGCGGATACCAATATCGGCATGGCTCTCAGTGTGGTCTTCGGCATTGTGCTCGTGTGGGTCTCCGCGCCTTTAGTCAAGCGGGGCACAAATCGCATCGACCGCGCCTTTTTCCGCAGCGCCTACGACGCGCGTATCATCTTGCAGGACCTCGCGGAAAAAACGCGTACTGTCACCGGCCGGTCCGAACTGGCCGCTCTTCTCGAAGACCATCTGAACAAAGCCCTGCGTCCAAAAACGTTAGCCTGCTATGTCGAAGACGGCGACTCACGGCTGGTCACGCATTCCCGCGGCGTTCCGCCGGGTTCCGAAACGCTTCCCTCCAACTTGCCTGTACTTAACCAGCTTGCCGCCCATGGAAAATCCCGGGAGGTTTCCAACCTGAGCGAGGACTCGCCCGAAGCACTCTCGGTCCTTGCACCCCTCAACCCTGAATGCCTCGTCCCCATTCTGCGGCATGACAATCGCCTTTCCGGCCTGATCGTTCTCGGCCCACGGCTCTCCGAAGAACCGTATTCAAGCGAAGACAAACACTTGCTCGATTCCATCGCCAGCCAGGCGGGCATCGCGCTCGAAAATATTCATCTCGCCGAAAAAATGGCGGAGCGCATGGAAGCGGACCGCCGCGTCGCCCGCGACATGGAAATCGCCCGCGAAGTGCAGGCGCGTCTTTTTCCCCAAGCGATGCCGCCTCTGCAAACTCTCGACTATGCCGGCGCTTGCATTCAGGCGCGCGTGGTCGGCGGCGATTATTATGATTTTCTCGATCTCGGCCCCGGCCGTCTTGGCGTCGTCCTCGCGGACATTTCCGGCAAGGGCATTGCCGCCGCTTTGCTCATGGCCAATCTTCAGGCCAATCTGCGCAGCCAGTACGCCGTGGCTCTCGAAGATCCGCATCGGCTTCTTCAGTCGGTGAATCGCCTCTTTTACGAAAACACGCCCGACGATCGCTACGCCACGCTCTTCTTTGCCGACTACGACGACGCCACGCGTTGCCTGCATTACGCCAACTGTGGGCACAATCCTCCGCTCTTGTTACGCGCCAATGGCGAACTGGAACGGCTTCGCGCTACCGCCACCGTGCTGGGCCTCTTCAAGGAATGGAAATGTGGCATCGAAGAAATTTCTCTTCGCCCCGGCGACACACTCCTGGCCTACACCGACGGCGTCAGCGAAGCGCCCAACTCCGCGGGAGAAGAGTTCGGAGAAGCCCGCCTTGAGGAAATCTTCCGCTCGCATCATCACGAGCCCGTCAAGGCTCTTCTTGCCCGCATCCTTGACCCCGTCCAGAAATTCAGCGGCGCAAGCCAAGCCGATGACCTTACGCTATTCATCGCCAAAGCCCGCTGACAAGTCTTTTAGAGTTTTACTTTGGCAACCACTCTCTGAAGTTGCACCAGCGTGATAATCGGTGGAATCCCAGCAGAGTCGCCTCGACTCACAGTAAAATCATCCCATGAGTATCGGACTCGTCGCCCAGCCTTGGTGGGTAAACTTCATCGTCCTGGTTCCGCCGCTGGCCTGGTTCTCCTGGCGACGCGGCGGCGTCCTCGTCACCGCGAGGCAACTGCTCTTCAGTGGCCTCTTCGCAGCGGCGTTCGGCTTCCTGGAAGCCGTAGTTGTGGTCTATCTGCGCGCAGCCGTCGGCTTGCTGCCTGGATATCAGGGAACGCTCTCCGACGTTATTCGCATGTCAGGACAGTTTTATGTGCAGACTCAAGTGACCAGCCAATTTCCGAAGAGCCTTCTCACCCTCGAAGTCCTTCGCGAAGCCGCTACCATCCTCATGCTCCTCAGCGTTGCCTTGCTCACGTCTGCGAACATCCGAGCCCGCGCCGCCGTTTTCCTTTGGACCTTCGCCATCTGGGACATAGTGTACTACGCCGCCCTTCGGGCTACGGTGCGGTGGCCCCTTTCGCTCAAGGAGCCCGATGTGCTCTTCCTCATTCCCGCGCCCTGGCTTTCTCCGGTGTGGTTTCCCATCCTGGTGAGCGCTCTCGCCATGGCCGCCGTTCTCGTTTCCCGTGTCACGCCACCAAAGAGCTGATCATCAAAGAAAAGCTATGTCCCGCAAAACGCATTCCTGGGGCGCACCTCCATGGACCGTTGATTTCCGTCCCGCTCCGCGCGCTCTTCCGGATCAAGTGGATTTCGCTATTGTTGGCGGCGGCTTTTCGGGGCTTTGTGCAGCCGCGTGGCTTTGCCGGCTTGCTCCGGGGCGGTCTGTCCTGGTGCTTGAGTCCGCTTCACTCGGTGACGGCGCCAGCGGCCGCACCGGCGGCATGGCGCTCGCGGAAACTGCCGCGGGCGAGCTCCCGGGACTTGGCGACGTGCTGGCCGGCTACAAAAAAATTCTTCGCGCTTTCCGCATTGACTCGCGCTTAACACTTCCTGGCGTGTGGGAACTTGGCCGTTCCGCTCAGGCGAAAAAGTCGCCGATCTGCTGGAGCGATTCCAGTGAGCTGAAAGTCGTGCGCTTCGTACCCGGCGGCACTGTGGACCCTGGTAGAGTGCTTGCTGGCCTGGCGCGCGCTGCAGAAAACGCCGGGGCTCAAATCGCCGAACACGCTGAAGTTCGCGCGCTGGACTTCTCGAATCCGCCGCGTCTGCGTGTCCGCCACAAACTCCGCGGACGCTTCCATCACAAGGAAATTCGCGCGGAGCAAGTCCTGCTCGCCACCAACGCCTACTCGCTGGAATTGTCCGGCCTGCGCGACGCCGCTGTTCCGAAACTCACCTTTGCGTTGGCCACGGCTCCGCTCTCCGCCGCGCAGCTCAAAGCCATCGGGCTCTCTTCACGCCGCCCGTTTTACACCGTCGACCTACCCTATTTGTGGGGACGCTTGCTCGAATCGAATGGCATCATCTTCGGAGCGGGTCTTGTTCCTGCTTACGTGGGCCCGCCTTCTCGCTTTCCTCTCGGCGACCGCTCCATCAAAAACGCCGCGCGCGATTTGCACCGCTACGACGTTCGCAGAGGCGAAGCCGCCGATCGTCTCCGCTGGCTCGAAAGCCGCGTCCGTCATTTGCACCCTGCTCTTGCATCGGTACGCATCACGCACCGCTGGGGTGGTCCGATTCTCTTGACGGAGGAAATGCGTCCCATCTTCCGCCGCCATCCTCGCAGCAAACACGTGCTAGTCCTCGCAGGCTACAACGGTCACGGCGTCGCTCTCTCTGTCTACCTGGGGAAATGGGCCGCCGAAGCCCTCCTCGCCCGCCGTGCCCTCCCTCGCTGGCACTCATAAGCCACCAAAAAAAGCCGCTTTGGCCACTAAGCATTGGGCAGATCAGAAGGGTGGGCGCCTACGGTAGGGGTAATCCCTGGGTGCATGGTCGGACTTGGCGTTGGGCACAGGCATCTCGCCCTGAGAGCTGAATCGAAGTAAATGGGTGGGCGGCAACATTGGCAAGGCAGTCGTATACATCGCCTCGTCAAAGACTGAGCCGGACTTAGCTGCCGCTGCGGCAAAGACTGCGAACGGCTGCCCATTGACGTAAGAACCAGAGATGTAATCGCCGACCATCACGCCACCCGAGGTGTTCGGAAGCCAGTCCGTTTTCATTGGTCCGGCTAACTGAACGGGGGCGCTCCAGGTCTGGCCTCCATCCTGCGATGAGACGAAACCTGCATACAGGTCGCAAGCCGTCCCGCAGGCGGAAACGGGATAGTAATAGTAGGTCAAGGTGAGATGGGCAGTGTTTCCCGACGTGGTGTGATCCACGGCAAGCCCCGGAATGAAATGATCCACAGTGCTGGTAATCGGATCGATAGGGATGCGTGCTGGCGCCGTCCAGGTTATTCCATCTGCGGACGTGCTCAGAACCAGATCATTCGAAGAACAGCTCGCGCGAAAGCGGCAGTCCGACCAGACCAAATACACTGTGCCTGCACCGTCGATTTCCGCCGTTGGTATCGGACCGCTGCGCAGGTTACCAGCCTCGACGTGATCGGTGATCGTGGAAATCTCCGTGCTTGCGGTCCAACTGATGCCCCCATCGGTTGAGGTGAACGACAACATGTCGGTCATCAGAAACTTTATGATGGGAGTGATTACCGTACCATTTGGCTGAACTAGTGGCTGCCCGGCAAGGCCGTTAACCTTGTCCGCCGTATACACGGGAGCCTGCCAGGTCAGCCCTCCGTCCGTTGAAGTGCTCGACCGGTTGAGACCGTTGTCCCTCCACTGAACGTAACAATGTCCGTAGAAAGGACTCGTAGGTGTGTCGTCGCAAACAATCCAATCCTTGTCGTAAAACCCCACCGGATTGACCGCTATCGGACCGCCCCAATTGACGCCATCCGGCGACCGGCTGACCAAAACCTGTTCGGTCAAGGGATTTCCGCTCGCGTCATCTTGGACGACGCCAATCGAAGCGATGATCCACTGGCCATGTAACGCGTCGTAAGCGACAGAAGGATCACTGACAGCGACGGAGGCACCACTCTGGAAGATGGTGATTCCGGGAATCACACCATGCGTCCAAGTAACTCCCCCGTTGCTGGATGTAGCGAATCCAAGGGCCTCCGCGCCTCCGGCGAAGATTCGACCGACCTGAAATGCGGTCACGATCGTGGAACTAAAAGCGTAGGTATCAGGCTCCACCTCCGTGGCATGCTGGCCGGTGCTGTTGATAAATGTGTCGCTACTCAATTTTACGAGGGCCGGAGTGATCGTGATGCTGAGATCGGCCGTGTCAGCAAGGCTGTTCGCATCCTTCACTTGAACGGTGAAATTAAACGTGCCATAAGCGGTGGGTGTGCTTGCGATGGCGCCAGTGCTCGCGTTCAGCGACAGCCCCGCGGGAAGCGCGCCAGAAGTGATGCTCCAAGTGTAGGGAGTAACACCGCTGGTCGCAGTCAGAGAACCTGCATAAGCGGCGCCGACGGTGCCGACCGGAAGAGAGGACGTTGTGATCGATGGCCGCTGGGGCGGAGGACGCTTTTCGCCTCCTCCGCAGCCCATTTGACTACTGAAGAGAAGCCCCAGCAGAAGCCAAGCGAGTTGGCGGGGAACGCGGCTTACCCCACTGTGGCCTCCAGAACTCAGAATTAAATGGTCTTGAGCCTCGGGAAAGATTTGGCCGGATTGTAACTGGCAGACGCGAAAAGTCAAGAGGAATTGACGCCCGCCCTGCCGGGCAAGCCGTGCACTCTTCGGCCCCACCCTCTATTTGCATTCAACCTTTTCCCTTTGCATATGCGTCCGCGCCCATCAAATGAATTGATACATACGGTTCGTCTCCTACAACCCAACTGTCATGCCCGGGCGCGATGTAAAACACGTCCCCGGCTTTCATCTCGATCACCCGGCCATCATCCATCGCGGCCGTGGCGCGGCCAGAGAGCACCATTCCGACGTGTTCCACCGCGCAGCTCTTCGCTCCCGCTGCACGTCCCACATGCACCGACCATTTCCATCCTGGCTCATACGTCGCGCGCCCTATGGTCATTCCGCGCAGCCGCACCAGTTCAAATCTGCCCTTTTCAAACGTCCGAATCTCATCCGGTTGCTCAAATCGCTTCAGGATCACTTCGAGCATGGGTTTCTCCTTTCTTCGCTTCTTATTAGAAGGGAATCGGCCCGGCTTCGTGACATCCAAATTGGGAGGCCGTCTTTCTTTACAAAATCGCCGCGCTTCACGAATCCCTGCGCCGGCCCAGCGCCCATTTTCCGGGCCCGCAGTAGGCAAGCATCAGCAATCCGCCCATGATGGCCAGATTCTTGCGAAAGTGAGTCTCTTGCATTGCCGCCATCATTTCGCTGGACGCCCAATAGTTGTGGAACAGCACCGTCACCGCCGTCGTGTACCAGAACATTACAAACGCCGCGACGCGCGCCTGGTATCCGGTCACAAGACACGCTGAACCCGCCACTTCAATCACCATCGCCGCCGCCAGCAGCGCCGGAATCAACGGCAAGTGCCTGGTGTTCATGTACGCCACGTTACCGGACCATCCAAAGATCTTGCCAATCCCACTGGTCGCGAAAATGTAGGTCATCATCAGCCGTCCAACCAGCGGAATAACCGGGTGATCGAGAATCATCGTGTCTCCTTTTTCTCTCCGACTGGGGTCAACTATGTCGCATGGCGACATAGACCCGCGATGGCATAGACGAACGTCACCAACGCACGTTAGCAGGGCCCTTGCGATGTGCGGCGGGAGAACGCCTGGAGTGATAGAATTTCTCGCTGTTTGCCGAGGGGGAGGAGCGAAATGGGCAATAGGACACGGGGTTGGATAGTTCATTCACTGGTAGTTGCGGCGCTGGCTTGCGGAACAACTGGAGCGGCCCAGCAGCAGCCGGACTTTTCCAAGGTGCAAATCAAGGTGACCAAGGTTTCCGGCAACATCTACATGCTGGAAGGCCAGGGTGGAAACATCGCCGCTTCCGTGGGCGAAGACGGCATCGTTATCGTGGACGATCAGTTCGCTCCACTGGCGGATAAAATCCAGGCGGCACTGAAAGATTTAAAGATTACGGACAAGCCCGTGCGTTTCGTCATCAACACGCATTACCACGGTGACCATACCGGCGGAAACGCGCCCTTCAGCAACGCGGGCTCCACGCTCATCGCGCAGGACAATGTCCGCAAGCGGCTCGAATCCGGCGGCACGGCCGGCAACGGCGGCTCGATCAAAATGGACGTGAAGCCCGCGGAGAAAGCGGCCCTGCCGATCATTACGTTCGAGCATGACGTCACTGTTCACTTGAACGGAGAAGACATCCGCGCGCTGCACTTTCCCTCCGGCCACACCGATGGCGACTCTATCATCTTCTTTCCGAAAAACAATGTCGTGCACATGGGGGACGATTTCGTGCGCTACGGTTTCCCTTTCATTGACGTGGCCAGCGGCGGTAGCGTGCAGGGCATGATCGATGCGATGGAGAAAGCTACCGCGCAGTTGCCGGCGGACGTGAAAGTTATCCCCGGCCACGGCGCGCTCTCGAATCTTGACGATGTCCGCGCGTTCACCAAGATGCTGAAGGAAACTTCAGCCGTGGTGCAGAAAGCCATCAACGACCACAAAACGCTGGACCAGATGAAGCAGGAAAAAATCCTCGCGCCGTGGGAAAAATTTTCAGGTCAGTTCGTCAATACGGATGCTTTTATCGAAACGCTATACAACTCGTTGACCGGCCATAAAGGCGAGTTCATGAAGCACAACTAGACCCAATTGCACAGGTAATTTGAGCGAAATAGACATCCCCTCAAGCGCCAATTACTTGGTGGAGTCGAGACAAGAAAGAGCAGAAATTTTCGCCTCGGGGGTTTCGTACGCCGCGGCTCCCGCCGAGTCTTTCATGGAGAGCAACACCCAGTTTTGAGGTTCGTCGGCCGTCCTCGTGAAGGTGAAGACAGCACTTTGTTGGCCGCTGGTTTTATAGCGCATGGTGCGCCTGACGACGGGATACACGTCCGTGGTCGTGTCCTCGTCCGGCGTGCCGCACCGCGCGATCAACCGATCCGGTGTGACGGTATCGGTGGCCTTTGTGATGCGGTGTTCGCGCGCTTCTTTGAACCACTGCGCTGTCTTTACAATGACGAACTGTGCCAAAAGGAGGCCGACAACGACGAGGACAACGCTTCCGGCCATGATCCAAGATTGCTTGATGCCTGTGAGTTTCATAGCGCCTGCCCACATCATCGCTCCGCTCGTCCCTTGTGGAGGAGAAATTTTGCAGGCTGCTGCGAGACGGTAACTTCGCTGTGGGAAGCGATGCAGGCAGCGAGCGATCCGTGCGGTTATGGCCGGGCGTTTGGTGAGAAGAAGCCTATCGGCAAGTCGCGCGCGGTCCGCAGACCTGCCGGAGCGTCGAGAATAACAGGGATCGAATTCACAACCACGGAAGCTGTGGCGATGTCGCCGTGCGAGCCGCCGGGAATTATCAAGCTGATATTGGGAACTCCCGTGAGCAAAATCGTATCGGCAGGGTCTTTTGCGCCGACATACATTTGCAACTCGAGATAGACGAGCTCTTTGCCGTCTTTCGAAAGGCCGCGCCCAATTTGGTGCACGCCGGCCGCCTGGCCCGCTTCGACCGCCAGGTATTCGGTCTGCACGCGCTCGGTTGCAACTTTCGGCTCGATCGTTTCAATGATTTGTTCCACCGGCAAATTCAAGCTGTCCGCCACCATGGCCACCGATTCCGGCAAGCCGACGTGCTTGATGACGCCGGCTTTCACTTGCGCGCGAAATTCTTCAACGGTCATCCCCGCGCCGATTTTTTTCTGCAGCGGCAGCCGGCGTTTGGAAGCGTCCACCACGCGCAGCGCCTTGGCGTGTTCGATGCGTTGCGAAACCGCCGCCAGCGTGACGACCAGCTTGTCCATCACAAAGCCAGGATTCACGCCCGTGCCTACCAGCGCCACGCCCCACTCCTTTGCCGCCGTATCCAGTTTCGCGGCCAGTTCCGGATGCGTCCGAAAGGGATAGGACAATTCCTCGCAAGTCGAAACGATGCACGACTCCGCCTCCAGGCACATCAGCAACTGGTCCATCACTTTCGCGAGCGACGATGACGTCGAATGGATAACCACGTCTGCGGCCTGCTCCAGCACTTCCTTTGCTTCCGCGGAAACTCTCACGCCCCACGGCGCGTCCTTCGCGCCCACGACTTCGCCGAGGTCGCGTCCGACTTTTGCGGGATCGGTATCAATGGCGCCGATAATTTCAATGGCCTGCTTTTCCCGCATCAGCCGCGCAATGGATGCGCCGATCGGGCCCACACCATATTGGATGGCGCGAATTTTCTTTTTCACATCGTTCTCCGCTCACGGTTTTATGCGCGCACAAGCCGCATTTTGGCTTCAAAGGAAACCCCTACGATAATGGAATTCCGGCGCGCATTCAACGAAGAACCATTCTCGGCAATTGAACGGCCCGCGATTCGCGCGAGTCACGCTGGAATTGTTGCTGGCGCGGCGCTTGCGCCGCATAATGGCTTGGGAAGATGACAACCGATTCCGGAGGGATGCAAGATGCCTGCAAAGAAACTTTCCGATCCTGAGATTACCGCACTCCTTCCCAAAGCCACAGGATGGAGCGTGGTGAACGGCAAGCTGCACCGCGAGTTTGCCTGCAAGGATTTCGTCACGGCGTTCGGCAACATGACGCGCGTCGCGCTCGTGGCGGAAGCCATGAATCACCATCCGGAATGGTTCAACGTGTGGAACAAAGTCGTGATCGACCTGAATACGCATAGCGTGAAGGGCATCAGCGACTACGATTTCAAGCTGGCGGAAAAAATCAACGAGATCTTTGGCTCGTGATGAACTCCCCCTGGAAACCGATCCTCCGATAATGGCCGCAGACCCCCAGCCGAGAAAGTCCAGCCGGAGCTGGGTTTTTCTTGCCCTGCGCTGGGCGGGGGCGCTGTTGATTCTTGGAATTCTTTTTTATTTGCTCCCCGTGGCTCCGCTGCGCAGCGCATTGGCTCGCGTTCCACTCACGCGATTCATCGCCGTGCTGCTGATTTATTTTGTGGCTGTGACGGGAGGCATCACCAAGTGGCACACGGTGGTGAACGCTGCGGGCGCACAGCTTAATTTCGCGACAAGCGCGCAGTGTTACACCAGCGGGTTGTTCGGCGCGCTGTTCCTTCCTTCGATTATCGGGGGTGACGTGGCGCGCCTCGCCGTGGGAATTTCGCGCAGCCCGCGCCCAGCCGCGGTGGTCACCGGAAATGTGGCGGACCGCTTTCTCGATGTTGCCGCGCAGCTCACGCTGGTTTCGCTGGGTCTGATTCTGCTGCCAAGGTCCTTGCCGGTTCCGCTGCAGGTACCGGCGAAGAGGGTACTCTTTGCGGGCGTTCTTGCCGTGGCAATCTTATTCGGTCTTGTTGTAGCGTTGCACCGGCCGCTTTTGCGCGGGCGCTCCATTCGAATCCGGCGCAGGCTCGCGCAACTGCGTCACGCGATTCGCGCGGTCACACGCCGTCCTTGGCGGCTGGTTTTTGGCTGGTTGTTGGGAACTTCCGTGCAAGGCACTTATGTTGTGCTCACTGCTCTGCTGGGCATCGCTTGTGGACTCAGCCTGCCGCTGCGGGTGTGGCTCTTTGCGTGGCCGCTTGCAAAAATCGCCGCTGTGATGCCGATCACACAAGGCGGGATCGGGGTCCGCGAAGCGGCACTAGTGGTGCTGCTCGCGCCGTTTGGCGCGCCGGCGCCGCAAGTGCTGGCCACGGGCATCGTTTGGGAGGGCGTAATCATCACCGCAGGTCTTCTCGCAGGACTAACGGCGTTTCTCCTGCGGTTCTCACAAACTCTCCCGCAGGCCTCTTAGCGTTTCCAACACTCCCAGGGAAGTCTGCTTGACACTTGCCACCCCTAAGGCAGAATGAACGAACCCCTTCCAATGCAGTAGTTTACCTAGAAGACTGCCCTCTCCAGTCTCGTGAGTCGGCCGGCTTGCGATGAAGTGTCGCCTCACGCGGATTGTTACCGGATTCGAATCAATCGCCGCTCTTGTAGAACGCGATCGTCTTTCTCTGCGATCCGCCACGGAAGCGAGGGAGCGAGAATGAACGAAAAGAAGCTGCACGTCTTGCTTGCAGAGGCTCACCCGGATGAAACCGTCTCTGCTTTGCGCGCGCTCTACACGGAGGGACAAGACGGTCTGGAATTGACCAACGTTTCTTCGGTCTCGACGCTGATCGCCACACTCGAAATCGTAAATCCGGAGGTCATATTCCTCGGTCTGTCGCTTGTGCAGCCCGATCCACTGGACGGCGTGCGCCGCGTGCACCGCTCGGCGCCCGCGGTGCCCCTGATCGTTCTTGCCGACAGCAGCGACAAGAATTCTGCCGTACGCAGCCTGAGCCAAGGAGCATTGGATTATCTGCTTAAAGGCTCTATCGACTCCCGGATGCTTGAACGCACTCTTCGCGCGGCGCTGGAGCACAACATGCTTGAGGGTCTGGCCGATCTCCTGCGCGATCCCCTCACGAGGCTTTACACTCGCGACGGTTTTCTCACCCTCGGGGAGTCCGCAATGGAAACGGCGAAGAAAAGGGAAAGCACGCTCGTGCTTCTGTGCATGAGGATCGAAAATCTGGACAAGCTGCGCGCAGATTTTGGTCCCAGCGCCGTCGAGAATTCCTTGTGTGAAGTGGCGGCAATGCTGCTCGGCAGTTTCCGGGGGACGGACATTGTGGCCCGTCTTGGCGAGTCGCAATTCGCGGCGCTGGCCGTGGACGCAGCGGAACCCAGCGCTCAGGTGCTTTGCCAGCGGTTGGAGAAGAGGATTGCCATGCTCAATCGCGACATGGGCCCGTGGGGCCCCCTGGAACTTCGCACGAGTGTGCGGTTCTGGTCTGCCAAAGAAAGCATGGCGTTCTCTGAACTCCTGGACATTGTCGAGGCCGGGCTGCGGTTTCCGGCGGTTCCACCTGCCGGACAGATAGCTTCCCGCAAGACACTCAACGTGGCCAAGGAAACATGATTCAAGGAATGCGATTCCAGCGGAGGTCGGGCAGGAGGTAGCGATGAAACCAGACACGCTCGAAGACCTCGCCGCTTTGAAGGCCATGGAGCTGGCGCTGAACTTATCCGAGGCGCGGAACCGCGACCTCGTGGAACATTCGATCTACGGGATATCGCGCGTGGCGGCGGATGGCACCTTCCTGGACGCAAACCCAGCGTTTCTCTCCATTCTCGGCTGCACTGCCGCCCAGGATGTAAACGCGCTCAATCTGATAAATGACGTCTTTCGCTTCCCCGAACAGCATGCAGAGCTCATGGCTGCCGTGAACAGGGAGAGGTTCACGGTGCCGAGAGCGAGTGGCGGCGGTGCGATGGAGGCTTGGTGGCCGTGCGCCTCCATGTCCGCCTTCTCTCCATCCCTGATCATGCCGGGGCCATCGAAATTATCGCTGAAGACGTGACCGAGCTGCGCGCCATGGAGCGTCAGTTGCGGCAGGCGCAAAAGTTTGAAGCCATCGGGCAGCTTGCGGGAGGCATCGCTCACGATTTCAACAACGTGGTAGGGGCGATTCTGGGATGGGCAGAACTCGGTTTCGAGCAGAATCGTGCCACTCCCCAGATTGCAGACCGGTTTGCGCGGATCCGCGAACAAGCCGAACGAGCCGCCGCGCTTACGCGCCAACTACTGGCCTTCGCGCGCCGCCAGGTGCTGCAGCCGCAGGCCGTGGACATCAATGCCATCACCAGCGGGCTAGTCAGCTTCTTGGACAAAGTGATCGCGAGAAACATCGAGCTCAAAGTCATGACCGCTGCGGTCGATCCCGTCAAAGCAGATCCGACGCAACTCGAGCAGGTGCTCATGAATCTGTGCCTGAACGCGCGGGACGCCATGCCCAGCGGAGGGCGATTACTGATCGAGACCGAGATGGTGGAACTGGATGACTCTTACTGCCGGTTCTATCCCTACGTCACGCCCGGCCGCTATGCGGTGCTATCGGTTTCCGATACCGGCATGGGCATGGATTCCGAAACGCGCGAGCGCATTTTCGAGCCGTTCTTCACGACCAAGGAACGTAGCAAAGGCACGGGCATGGGATTGGCCACGGCTTACGGCATCGTCAAGCAACACAGTGGGTTCATTCACGTTTACAGCGAGCCAGGCCAGGGCAGCCTCTTCCGTGTTTACCTCCCGGCACACGAGGGTATGCCCGTGGAAGGGTCATCCGCAAAAGCCTCCGCGCCGCTCTTGGGGAGATGCGCGGTACGGAAACCGTCCTCGTCGCCGAGGACCATGAATCCATCCGCGAGATGGCGCGGCAGACGCTCATGAACCTTGGCTACCGCGTGCTTTCCGCTTGCGATGGCGAGGAGGCCCTGAGGCTCTGTGAAAAAGAAGCACCCTCTCTCGCGATTCTGGACGTCGTCATGCCCAAGCTAGGAGGCACGGCGGCGGCGGCAAAGCTCACTGCTTGCTTCGCTGACTTACCCATTCTCTTTACCAGCGGGTATTCGCAGGATTCGGAAAATGGAGCCCCCGCCTCTGCCAACGCCCACTACCTGCAAAAGCCATACAGCCCCACGACGCTCGGCCGGATGGTGCGGGAAATCCTCGACCAAACGAACAAGCCAAAGGAAAGAAGCTGAAGCCGGCGCTCCGGGCGGCATCGGCCACGCGACGCGGCCATTCAAGGACCTGCAAGAAGTGAAGATCCAATGGATCTGTTTGATTTTTTACCGTTGACACCTGCGTTTTGCAGTGCTACAAACCGCAGAAAGACAAGCTCTTTGGTGGTGAGTCTCCTAACGAATTGCAAAAACAATCGCGAGTGAGGCTGCAGACCTGCCTGGCAGGGCAGGCCTGCTGAGCCGCAAAGAGTGTTGTCATGCAACACCCCACCCACCCCGGGAGGTGAAAACGAAGCTGTTTTCACCTCCTTTTTATTTCCGGCCCCTGTCTTAGCCCTGCCGCTGTTTCAAAATGAAACGTGGGCCTTTGCCCGAGCCCCATCCCGGCGTCCCTCCTCGCCTCCGCTCATTGGATTGGAGGTCCCTTGCGTCACGCCTGCGCCCGCTCAAGTTAATCTGTTAAGTTAAAATGACGCTGTCATTCCCAGCGTGCTACCGCCGGAAGGTGAACGCCATTGAGCCCACGATGAAGTCCATACCAGCGCCACTGCTCTCCCTTTCCCATGTGACGGTAATGCGTGGTGACCGTGAGGCCCTGCGCGACATTAACCTGGAAATCGCGTGCGGGGAGCACGTGTGCATCCTGGGACCGAATGGCTGCGGCAAATCGACACTGATCAAGACCATAACGCGGGAGTGCTATCCACTCGCGCGGGAAGGGTCTCGGATTTCCATCCTCGGGCGCGAGCGATGGGATATTTTCGAATTGCGTACGCGGCTCGGAATCGTCTCGCCGGACCTGCTGGCATCCTGCACCACGGATTCCACGGGCCGCGACGTAGTCCTCTCCGGCTTTTTCAGCAGCACGCGCATTTTTCCTCACCATCATCCCGATCCGCAACATCTCGCGCGGGCCGAGGAAACTTTGGAACGGCTTGGCATTGCGCATCTCGCCGATCGCGCCGTTGCGGAGATGTCTTCCGGGGAAGCCAAGCGGACGCTGATTGCGCGGGCTCTGGTGCATCAGCCGCAGACGCTGCTTTTTGATGAGCCCAGCAACGCGCTGGACATCGGCGCACAACTCCAGCTTCGGGACACGATGCGCCAGCTCGCGCAATCCGGGATGGGAATTTTGCTCGTGACGCACCACGTATCCGAGATCATTCCAGAGATTGAGCGCGTGATTCTTTTGCGTGAAGGCCGCATTCTCAGCGATGGGTCGAAATCCTCCGTCCTGAACGAGGAACATCTTTCCGATTTGTTCGGTGTTGCGGCGCGACTGGGCCGGAGCGACGGCTATTTCCATCTCTATTGAACGAAAACGAGACGGCGGCGCGAAGCTATCGGATCGACGCGTTCTTCGCAACGCGAAGCGGTTCAGCTTGATTGTGCCAGTCCGTAAAGAACCTCGACGAACGAGCGGACGGCGCCGTCCATCCCTTGGACCTTGGGATTCTTCGACTCGATCACGTAGTACTCATCGGGCGCGTGCGCGCCGCTTCCATGGCCGAGGCCAAACGGGCCCGCCGCCAGGTGCAGCGGCTCGCCGGTAAATACATAACCGGGCCATGAACCCGCGCTACGCGGAAGAACGACCGGGTCAATCCCGCCTTTGCGATACACTTCGGTCTCGACGCGGATCAGCGCCGCGTCGGCGGCCGTGCTATTGGGATCGTATCCCCCCGTCATGCGGACTTCGATGTCGCCGAAGCCTTTTTTCGCCAGATGGGTCTTCAGCGCGGCGAGAGCATCGGCGGCGGTCATGTCCGGAACGAGGCGGAGGTCTAGCTTCGCGGCGGCTTTTCCGGGAAGAATGGTTTTTCCGCCCGGGCCGGTATAGCCGCCGACGAGGCCTTCGATGTTCACCGTGGGTCGCGACATCAGCAGCTCCAGCGCTTCGCGCCAGCTCACGTCGTGAACCCAGTGCTCCACACCCAGAAGCTTTTTCGCTTCCGCCTCGCTCAAGCGGCGCGCCGCTTCCGCGATCATTTTCTTCTCGGCTTCGGAAACCGGACGGGCCTTATCGGCAAAGCCTTCAATGGCGGGGTCGTTGCCGTCGGGCGAAACCAGGGTTGTAAGTGCTTCGACGAGATGCCACGCCGGGCTGTCAAGGCGCGCCTTGTTGCTGGAGTGCACGTCCTTGCGCGGCCCGCGGCCCCAGCGTTCGCCGCTGGAAATCAGTTCGCACTCGATGACTCCCTTCGCGCCCAGCGTCATGGTGACTTCGCCGTCGAGACCTTGCGAGGCGCTTGGCATGAAAATTCCGAGACAGTTCTTCAGGGCGGCCATCACCTCCGGCCGCCGCACAATTTGCGGAAAGTGCGGCGACCCGATTTCCTCTTCTCCCTCGGCCACGAATACCAGGTTAACGGGCAGCTTCTTTCCGGCGCCACGAATCGCGTGTAGTGCCGCAAGGAACGATGCTTCCGGACCTTTCTGATTCACGGCGCCGCGGCCCATGACGACTTTTCCCAGTCCGGGCTTGTCCACGAGGGCTGCCTCGAATGGTGGCGAAGACCACTCGGCGGGATCGGCTTGCTTCACGTCATACATGTAGTAAAGGCCCAGCGTTCGCGGAGCCCGGGCATCCAGAGTGGCGAAGACGCCTGGCTGGCCATCCGTGGGAACTTTCGTCGCTTGCTGGAATCCCGCTTCGCGCAGCATGCGTATCATCATCTCGCAGCCCTCGTTCATGCCACGGTTTTCGGCGGCGATGGAGGGTTGGCGGATCCAATCCTGCAGGCGTTTCACGGATTCGTCGTGGCGCTTCTCAATTTCGGCGCGAATGGCGTCGAGATCGCCGGCGGCGGCCGCACTGTAGGTCCAAGTTGGCCAGGCAAGCGTCGCCGCCGCCCCGGCTACCGCGGTGGCGCCAGCGCCTTGGAGGAAGGCGCGACGGTCCGAAGGGGAGGAAAGAGGAATGGCATTCGAATGATCTTGCTCGCGCTCGTCTTCGAAACGGTCAGGTTTGGAGCTTGAAGGATTCTGCATGGCAACCTCCGCAAAGGATTTTCGTGCCGAGACAGAAGCTAGGGATCGTCGTCTCGTTTTCAACGCGGGAGATTATACCTTGTCTAATTAATCGGCAATGGCGGGGCAGCCTGCTCTTGGTGGCCATGTGGATGGCGATCATGAATTTCGTATTGATAGTGATTGACGAAGCGCGCGATAGTGCCGTTGGGTCCAACGGCCCAGCCGGTCCGAATGTCCAGGAGAGCCACGGCATTGAGATTCAGCGAATCCGTGTGCTTCCAATGGGCCCCGGAATCACCGCTGATGTCTTCGCCGTTGGGACCGACGGCCACCCACCGCCCATCATCGACGGGAGCCACGCCGGAACGGTAGCCGCCGGGCTGCTGCGCAGCGAGGCGCCAGGTTTTGCCTCCATCGGCTGAATAACCGGCCACGCGGTACGGGCGGCCGGATTCCTTGTAGTCGCCGCCCACCACCATGATCAGATTGCTGCCGCGTAGTGCCACGGAAAAGATCCCGGCGGAAGGTTTGCTGCTTTCAATGGGGGTTTCCGAGACACTCCAGGTGCGGCCCAAATCAGTGGAGTGAAAGACTCGCGCCGCGGGACCACCCGTGCCGAAGAAAATCTCCTCCCCGGAAACTACGAGACAAGTATTGCTCGCCGCAAACGCGCCTTCCCCGGTCAGTGCTATCGGCATGTTGCCGCTGGGGAGCGGATTCCAGTGTTCGCCGTCCGTTGTCGCCAACAATAGAAATTTGCCATCAATGGGATCACCGAGAGCGAAGCAGCTCGTTTCCGAGAGGCAGGCGATCGAGTCGAGAAAGAATTCCTTGCGCTTATCCGTGTACTGCAGGTTCCAAATTTCTCCGCCGTCGGTTGTCTTGTAGATACGCGATTTGTCGCCTTCGCCACTGGACATCACATAAGCCGTGCTGGTGTCGAAGGCGACGATGCCGCGAAAATCAAGCGTACCACCACCGGTAACGTGAAGCCGCTTCCATGTTTTGCCTTCGCCAGCGGATTTCAGAATTACTCCGTTTGAGCCCGAAGCCCAAACGACCGGCACAGGAGCGCCCTTTGCATCCCGCGTCTTTGCAACGCTGACTCCGCGCAGGTTGCTCTCAATTCCACTGGTCTGCACTTTCCACCACTGAGCTTGGACGGCAGCGCCAGAAAACAGCGAAAGCAGAAATGGCAAAAGGGAACGCATAGCGCGCATTCTAGCAGGGCCCTCCGAACACGCATCCTTGATTCTTCCGCGTGCTCCAGATCCGGCGGAGCCCCTCGCGCGTGGTCTTCCTGGTCGAG
>Ga0137409_10002006_pt1 | contig 21923 bp, 21 predicted proteins | sample CZODoug1_16funga_FD_122059 | JGI IMG/M metagenome (GOLD analysis project Ga0137409, IMG submission 122059) | Vadose zone soil fungal communities from Angelo Coast Range Reserve, California, USA - CZODoug1_16fungal (Hybrid Assembly) | ecosystem: Environmental > Terrestrial > Soil > Vadose zone... | reverse complement strand
TGGGGCGTGGTCCAACTGGTAGGACACCTCACTGTTAATGAGGACGGTGAAGGTTCGAATCCTTCCGCCCCAGCCAAATTTTTGGGCCGAGAGTCTGCCAGAGGTCGCTAGTCTCTGGCGATTGGCAAGCCCGCTTCCAGCCAGCCCTTCCACCCGCCGTCCATCGATTCGACGTTGTTGTAGCCCATCTTCTGCAGATTCTCCGCCACGAGTGCGGAGCGAAATCCACCGCCGCAATACAGGACGAGCTTTGTATTCGTGTCCGGGACTCGTTGCTCGATGTCGCGCTCGATGATGCCTCGGCCCAAGTGAACGGCGCCGGGAAGATGTCCCTTCACCCATTCATTGTCCTCGCGAACATCCACGAGCAGAAACTTTTCACCCGCGTCGCTGCGGCGCTTCACGTCCGCCACATTAGTCTCTTTAATCTTCTTTTTCGCTTCGTTCACCAATTTCAGAAATTGTGCCGCGTGGGCCATCGGAAAACTCCTTCCAGGAATGCATTGGAGGTGAGAATAACACAGGCAGGACGGCGTTCGTCGGACTCACCCTGCGATCGTTCAGGCTTCTTTGTCAAAGACGGCTCAGAGGGAAGCCGGGGCTTTCTAGTTCTGCGGACTTTCGCTCTTCGCCTTTTCTCCCGCGCCCTTCTTGGCAAAAGAGCGCACCAGGTTCACGAAGTTCCAGCGGACTTTTTCCGCCGTTCGGTCGCCTTCGCCCGGCATCTTCCCTTTTCCTTTGCTAACAATCCAAAAGATCTCGCCGTCGGTCATCTTCTCGATGGAAGAAGCGTCGCGCCAGTCGCGGAGTTCAAGCTTCATGTCCGCAGCGAGATCGCCCTTCCCATCACCGACTTTGCCGTGACACATAGCGCAATTGTAGCCAAAAAGCTTGCGCGCTTCCGCCAATCCTTCCGGCGTTGGCGGGACAGGATTCTTTTTGGCGACGTCTTCCGGGGATATTTTTGGCTCTGTGGATGCCGGCTTTTCCTGCGTGGAATTCGGCTTAGCGTGTGAAATCCCGAAGCTCGCGAGCAGAATCGCGCCCAGAATGAGGAGCGTTCTACGCATAGTTTCCTCCTGACAGGATGGGCCGGCTGAGCGAGTTCAGCTTGCTATTGAGCGGATTCTACGCCCCGGAAATGCAGAAGGAAAGGATCAAAAAAATAAATGCCAGGGTTCCGCTGTGCAGGGGAGAAGGACTATTCCAGGTCGCGCCAGTTGGGGCCGGCGCCGATTTCGACGACGATGGGCACCGCCAGTTTGTGGACGCCTTCCATTTCTTCCTGAACGAGTTTTTCCAGTTTGGCGCGTTCTTTTGTGGGCGCCTCGAAGAGAAGCTCGTCGTGGACCTGCAGAATCATTTTAGCTTCAAACTTTTCTTCCGCCAGCCGCCGGTCGATGCTGATCATCGCCATCTTGATCAGATCGGCGGCCGTGCCCTGCAACGGCGAATTGAGCGCGGTGCGTTCGGCAAAGTTGCGCAGCTGCATTTGGGGTGAATTGATTTCGGGAATCGGGCGCATTCTTCCGAACAGAGTCTTCGCGACGCCGGTCTTGCGCGTCTCGGCAAGAATATCGTCCAGGTACACCTTCACGCCGCGATAGCGCGTGAAATAGGCGTTGATAAATTTCGCGGCTTCTTTCTGCTCGATGCCCAATTGCTGCGCGAGCCCGAACGGCGAAAGGCCGTAGATGATGCCGAAGTTGATGGCCTTGGCGGCGCGGCGGTGCTCCGCGGTTTGTGCGAGCGGCCCCACGCCGAAAACTTCCTGCGCCGTCCGCGCGTGGATGTCTTCACCGTTGCGGAAAGCTTCGACGAGCACGGGGTCTTTCGAAAAATGCGCCATGATGCGCAGCTCGATCTGCGAGTAGTCCGCAGACAGCAGTATCTTTCCTTTCTCGGCGACGAAAGCAGCGCGAATCTCGCGCCCTAACTCGGTTCGGATCGGAATATTCTGCAAATTGGGATCGCTCGAGCTGAGCCGGCCCGTGGCCGTGCCGGTTTGCGAAAAGCTGGTGTGCAAACGTCCGGTTTCGGGATGGATCAGTTTCGGAAGCGCGTCCACATACGTCGACTTGAGCTTGGCAATTTCGCGGTATTCGATGATCTTCGCGGGCAGCGGATGCTGCGCGGACAATTCCTCGAGAATGTCGGCGGCGGTAGACCTCGCTTTTGCTTTCCCGCGCCGGGCGTTGGGCTGAAGATTCAGTTTGTCAAAAAGGATCTCGGCGAGTTGCGTCGGCGAGTTGACGTTGAATTCCGAGCCCGCGAGCTTCCAGATCTCTTTTTCTAGCCGGCGGACTTCCTTCTCCATCGTGTGCGACATTTTGCCTAGCTCTTTGGGATCGACGCGGATGCCAATCCGCTCGATATCCGCAAGCACCGGCGCGAGCGGCAGATCTATTTTTTTGTAGACTTCTTCGAGCTGTTGCTCCTGGACTTGCGCGTGGAGCGCGGGCGCAAGCCGCTGCAGATAATCGGCGCGCTCGCCGGCCCCGCCGCCCATCATCACGTTGAACTGCCGCATCACCACGTCGGCGAAGTTGTGATTCGCCGTCGTGGGCCGCAGAAGGTACGAATAGAGCTGCGTCGCCTGGCGGATATTCGCCGTCCGGCCCGTAAGCAGTTGGAAAAGTTTTGGGTCGTGCACGATTTTGGGCCGTTTTGCATCGCCGAGCAGCGGCGCGAGGGTTTTCAGCACCTCGCCTTTTTCGTCGAACCAGACGGAACGTCCTTGGCCGGACTCCGAGGAAACCTCGATCGAAGCGATGCGCGTCCCGAATCCTTCTGATTCGCGCTCCCCCGCCTCGAGATTCAGCCAGATCGCCACCGGCTGTTTCGCGGGGAGTTTCGCCAGATACTCGCGGAACTCGGCGACGCTCGCAATCTGCGCGTAATCTGCTTTCGCGGCCGATTCGGAATTCGCCGGAGCGGACGAGGCGACCGCTTCCGCCCCCAATTCTCTAAGCAAAGAATTGAAACCGAGTTCGCGATAGAGCGCCGCGAGAGCATTCACGTCGGGCAAGCCGAGTTCCAGCGCGGGCAGGTCGAGCTCCAGAGGCACATCCGTGGCGATCGTCGCGAGCTGCTTGGACATCATTACTTGCTCGCGCTGCTGCTGGAGTGCCTCTCGGTATCTTTTGTTGGAAACCTCGGCGGCGTGATCCAGCGCGTTTTCCACGCTTCCGTATTTCTGGATCAGCTCGGTCGCGCCTTTTTCGCCGATGCCCTTCGCGCCGGGAATGTTGTCCACCGTGTCGCCCAGCAGCGCCATTAAATCAATTACTTTTTCGGGAGGAACACCAAGGATTTCCTCCACCTTTTTCCCGTCTACGATTATGTCCGCCTTTGCGCCGCCGGAGCCCGTACGCAGCGTTCGAATGTTTTTCCCGACGAGCTGCATCATGTCCTTGTCATTGCTAATGATCAGCACGTCGAGCTGTTTCTTCGCGGCCTGCATCGCCAGCGCGCCGATAACGTCGTCAGCCTCGAAACCCTCAAACTCCAGAATCGGCAGGTGCATCGCTTCGCACAGCTTTCGAACGTAGGGAATCTGCAGCGAAAGTTCATCCGGCATGGGCGGGCGCTGCGCTTTGTACTTCTCAAAAAGCTTGTCGCGAAACGTCGGGCCCTTGGTGTCGAACACGATGCCCAGGTAGTCCGGCTGGTAGTCCTTGACGAGGCGGCGCAGGATGTTTGAAAAAAGAAACGGCACTTTCGTGGGAATGCCGGAGGGTGCGTTCATCCGGTTCATCGGCGCATAGAACGCGCGGTAAATATGCGCCAGGGCATCGACGAGAAAGAGTTTTTTCGGAGCAGAAGGCATCCGGGCGAGTATAGCAAAGCGCAGGCCAACGGTTTCTTGCCAGAAATGAAAAAGGCGCGTCGAAACGCGCCCTTTTCAACAAACGATTGACCCCGTCTTACTGTTTCGGAGTCGCGGAAGCCGCTGCCTGCGAAACCAGAAGCATCCGCGTGCCGCTGTCAAGGTGCACGTTCTTCCCAGCGGAAGTGATCACCGAACCCTGCGTGGCGTTCGAAGCCGCCGCGCTCAGGTTCAGACCGTTCAGGCCAAACACGCCTTGGCTGTTTGAAGTGAGCTGACCCGCGCCATTCAAACCGCCGACTGCTCCCTTTGAAGCACCGGCGATACTTCCGCCTGCGCTTGCCGCAGAGTTCACCGCTCCGCCGGCAGTTCCTCCAACGTTAGCCGCAGTGTTTGTCACGGCGCCAACAGCGCCACCCGCAGTGGACGTCACACCGCCAAGCGCGCTGTGTCCGCCAGCCATCCCTGATCCGGCCGCCGACGCGCCCATGCCGCCCATCGTGTCCATGTCTGATCCAGCGGCCGACGCGCTACTTTGCGCCGAAGCAAGGGCCTGGATCCCCACGTTCAACGGAATCTCCTGGCCATCCTTCAGGATCGCTTTATCGAACACGATGCCCAACGACGATTCCGACTCGCCATTAGCGCGTGCGGAAGCCTGCGTCACATGCCCGACAAGTCTCGAACCCTTGGGTATCACCGTTTTCCCTTCGGACTTAACCGCTTCGGTGCTGTGCGCGCTTACTGGATCACCCGGCTTGCACTTTTTCGAATCGATTGGCGAGCTCAGCGCGGCATTGAACGCCGTGCCAGTAGCCAGTGAACCGTTCGCCTGCCCGTTCTGCGGCGACGCCGTGGTTGACGCCGATGCATTGCCGGATGCTTGCGCTTGTGTCTGGCCAGCCTGCACTGCTGCTTGGCTGGTGCTCTGCGCTCCCGCCTGCGCGCCCGTTTGCGATTGAGCTGCAGCGCTTAGGCAGAAAAGAGCCCCCACCGCGATTGCAAACCCTGTGCGATTCATGATCGTAAATCCTCCTCAAGATTGCGTTTGGAATGTTAGCTGGGATTTGTGCCTGCATACATAAGGGCATCCAATGAACGATTTAATAGTCGCAAGCGCTATGCCAGGCATAAAGACATTGTTTTCTATCGGTTAAGTGGATGGCAGGGGGACCATACCCCGGAAAAATGATGAGTACTAGGCAGGATTTACAGGGTAAACGCGCCCAGTCGCGGGCCCCAGGAACCGGCCTAGACGATGCCGAGCGGCTTCGCCACTTCGGTCAGGATGTCCGCTGCGCGCAGCAGTTGCTCCCGCTTATGGGCCGCGCTGACGATGGCGCGAAGCCGCGCTTTGCCTTCCGCTACGATGGGGTAACCGACGGCAGGTGCGAAGACGCCCGCTTCGAAGAGCTTCTTTGAGAATTCGAACGCCTTTGCGGCATCTCCCACGTGAATCGGAATAATCGGCGTCTCGCTCACCTTGAACTGAAAACCGCGCCTCTTCAATTCGCGTTTGAAAAACTTCGTATTGGCCCAGAGTTTCTTCACCAGCTTTTCGCCTTCCGGCGCATCGAGCAGCGCGAACGCCGCCTGGCAAGCCGCCGCCGTAGCCGGCGGGTGCGAAGTCGAAAAAAGAAATGGCCGCGCGCGCAAATACAGAAAATCGATCAGATCGCGTGAGCCGCAAACGTACCCGCCCATCGCGCCAATCGCCTTGCTGAGCGTCCCCACCTGAATGTGCACGCGGCCGTGGCACTGGTGATGGTCCACGGTCCCGCGCCCATTGCGGCCCAGCACGCCTGAAGCGTGCGCGTCGTCCACCATCATGATGCAGTTGTATTTCTCCGCGAGGCCGCAAAGTTCCGGCAGCGGCGCGATATCGCCGTCCATCGAAAAAACGCCGTCGGTGATGATCAGCTTTTTCCCCTGAAAATTTGCGTTCTCCTGCAGGATGCGTTCGCAGTCCTTCACATCCTTGTGCTTGAAAACCTTGATCGTCGCTTTCGAAAGCCGCGCGCCATCGATGATCGACGCGTGATTCAGCTCGTCCGAGATGATCAGGTCTTCCTTGCCAAGTACCGCCGAGACCGTTCCCGCGTTTGCCGTAAAGCCCGACTGAAACACTACGCAGGCTTCCACGTTCTTGAATGCCGCGATCTGCTCTTCCAGCTCCATGTGCAGTTTCATCGTGCCGGCAATCGTTCGAACTGCCCCGGCGCCCGCGCCGTACCTCTTCACCGCGTCCAGCGCGGCCTTGCGCAGCGACTTGTGCGTGGTCAGTCCCAGATAGTTATTCGAAGCGAGGTTGATCACTTCCCGCCCGTCGAAAATGCATACGGGTTTCTGCTCGCCTTCGAGCACGCGCAGCTTCGGCGCCACGCCTTTTTCGCGCATCTCTTTCAGCTGGTCGGAGACGTACTGCAAGGGATTCTGTTTCGATGCGACCGTTGCGGTATCAGACATGATTGCGCTCCTAACGTGGACTCCGCTGGGGAAAGCACTATTTTGCGCCAGCTCGTGGCCGTGAGCAAATGTCTTGAGGGCAAAGCTGAAAGACCAATTCGTTCAGCGCGGCACGCCGTTCGGATACAGCAAGATCTTTCCAGCAAGGCCCCCCTGAAGCAGCGTGAAGGCGTTTTCGAATTTGTCGAGCGAAGCGCGCTCGCCAAATAACGGCTCGAGATTCAATCGCCCCGCCTTCAGCAGCGCCGTCATCTGCACCCACGTCTCATACATTCGCCGCCCATAGATCCCCTGCACCGTTGCGCCCTTGAAAATCACGTCGTTCACCAAATCCAGCGGCACGTTTTCCGTCGGAATCCCCAGCAGCGAAGCGCGCCCGCCCGCTCGCAGCGCCTTGAAACCTTGCTGAATCGCCGTCGGATTGCCGGACATCTCCAGCAGCGCATCGACTCCTGTGCCGTTCGTTTCCGCGAGAATTTTCGCGACCGCATCTTCCGCTGCGGGATTGAGCACCACGTCCGCGCCCATTTTCCTAGCCATCGCGCGCCGCTTCTCATTTGTTTCCGTCGCAAAAACCGTCGAGCTCCCGCAAGCCTTCGCCACTGCGATGGACATCAACCCAATCGGCCCGCAGCCCGTCACCAACACGGTCTGCCCGGCAACCGGCCCGGCCAGCACCGTGTGCACCGCGTTGCCCAGCGGATCGAGAATTGCCCCGTAATGCTCGGGAATCGCCGCATCCAGCTTCCAGATATTCGGCGCCGGAATCTTCACGAACTCCGCGAACGCACCGTCCTGATCGATCCCGATAATGCGCAGGTTCTGGCAAATGTGCGCTTCGCCCAGCCGGCACTGGCGGCAATGCCCGCAATTGACGTGCATTTCCGCGCTCACAAAATCGCCCGGCTTGACGGCGCGCACCTCGTCGCCCACGCGCTCGACCGTGCCGCAAAATTCGTGCCCCAGCGTCACCGGTGGCTTGATGCGCCCCTGCGACCAGCGGTCCCACCCGTAAATGTGCAGGTCCGTCCCGCAAATCGACGCCATCTTCACCCGCACCAGCACGTCCGTCGGCCCAATGGAAGGCACCGCGACCGTATCCATCTGCAAGCCCTTCGCCGCCTGCACCTTCCGCAACGCCTTCATCGTCCCCGCCATTCCTGCATCTTGCCTTTGTAGGGCCCGCCTTCTGAGGCGGGCCGCTCTGTGTAGTGGCCGGTCTTTTAGACCGGTCCGTTCTCTTGCGATTCGGCTTATAGGTGTACGCTCAACTCACCGACGCAATTCCCGATGCTAGCACACCGTTTCATCGCCCGTCCCTCATCCCCGTTCTCTTCGCCGGCTTCTTGTAGCCGCGGCGCCGGGAATGGCCGACCGGTGGTACACTGCGCGTATGGCCCCCAAAAAGAAGACCAAAAAGAAGCAGACGAAGAAAATTGCGGGTAAGAAGGCGAAGCTAACGAAGAAGGTCGCTCCGAAAAAAGCGCGAGCGAAAACGAAAGCCGCCGCCAAGAAAACTGCCGCTAGGAAAACCGCGCGCGCCGCTAAGAAACCGGTTCGGGGAAAAAGCCAAACCGTGGATACCGTGGCATATGCACCGGAGGGACTGGCAGCACGCTCTGGCGGCCAATCCGGAGATTTGCAGGGATTGTCCAGCCTCGAAGGTGCGGATTCGGAAAGTGTGGACGAGTTGCTCGAAGAAGGAAACGCCTTCGAGGCCGAAGCGGTGAAGGGCGTGCAAGACGCCGGCGACGCCGACGGGAGCGAAGTTCACACGCATGAAGTCCCCCAGGATGATGTTCCCGGCGAGTATCGCGATAAGGACGAGTGAATGATCCGCGCGACCTCCGCCGCTATTCCGACTACTGCCTCCGCACCCGCTCCTGCCTTCTCCCGCTCCTCTGGTAACTCCGCTCGGCGGGGCCATTCGTAGCCCCAGGGATGAGCGTGTGTAGAGGCGGCCCTTCAGGGCCGCGCCTTGTTCCCTCCTGTAGGGGCGAGTTTACCTCGCCATCTTTCTCCTCTTGTAGGGGCGCGATATTCAAAGGAGGGCTAAGCCCTTTAGATACAACACTTACAAAAAATAGGGGGTGGCGTATTCTTCCCATTCTGCAACATCCGACTCTCCATCCGTCCTCGCCACCACCGTCACCGTGACGAAAATTCCGTCACCGCAACTCCTCTGGATTCAGCGCTTACAAACCGTGACGCCCGTAACTCCTGTAGATTCCGCTTTTACGAAAACTGCCGGGTGTCGCATCCTTCAAGCCAAAAACCTCTCTCGCTCAGCGCCCTGTCACCTGTCGCGCCACCCCCCTGTCCCCCTAACCCGCTGTCCCCCTTACTTCCTTGCTTCCATATCTGCCTCCAGTACAATCGCTGCGCTTCCATCCGGGGGAGAAATGAGTTTCAGCCAGCGGCTCGACGAAATCCGAACCGGCTTCGAGCGCCCCTTCTGGGTCGCCAACATTACGGAACTGTTTGAACGCCTTTCCTACTATGCCGCTTTCGCCTCGCTCGCTCGCTACCTTCACGAGACGCTCGCCTTTCCTACGGAGCGTGCTGCGGATCTCGCCGGCCTCTTCGGCGGCCTGGTCTGGTTTCTCGCCATCTTCGGCGGCGCCGTCGCCGACCGCCTGGGTTTTCGCCGTGCCCTTTCTCTCGCTTATCTGGTTCTGGCGGGCTCCTATTTCCTCCTCGGCTCTCTCGGGGCCCCGTGGCTCGCCCCGGTCCGCGATGCGGTCCCCCTGGTCGTGCTTGTTACTGTGGTCTTGATGCTTCCCGCAGTCGGCATCGCCCTCGTCAAACCTTGCGTCGTCGGTACCACCGCTCGCGCCTCCAAGGAAAATGTTCGCTCCATCGGTTACTCCATCTATTACACGCTCGTGAATATCGGTGGGGCGCTCGGGCCCTTCGTCGCTTCCTGGGTCCACAAGAATCTCAGCGTTGAAAATGTATTCCGTGTTTCCGCCGCCAGCGTTTTCCTCATGTTTTTTGCCGTACTCTTCTTCTTCAAGGAGCCAACCCGGTCCAACGAAAAACAGACCGCGCATCTTGGTGAGACCCTCCGCAATTTCGCAAAAGTCGTCGCCAATCCCAGATTCATGCTCTTTCTTCTGATTTTTTCGGGATTTTGGATCGTCTACTGGCAGGAATTCATCACTCTTCCCATCTACGTTCACGATTACATCGACCCCGCCGCGGACACCGAAAAAATGCTCGTCACGGGCCCTCTCGTCGTCATCGCGCTCACTGTCGCAGTCAGCGTCCTGACGCAGAAAATCGCTGCATTCCGCGCCGTCATCCTGGGCACGTTCATCGCAATGATCGCTTTTGCCATTCTGGCCATCCATCCCACCGTTTTCGCTGCCTACGCCACTCTCGTCGTTGTGGCCCTTGGCGAACTGACGCAGCAACCGCGGTACTACGACTACATTTCGCGCCTCGCCCCTGCCGGGCAGCAAGGCACTTACATGGGGTTCGCTTTCTTGCCGCTTGGTATCGGTGCTTTTCTCGCCGGGCGCATCGGCGGCAAGCTTCTCCACCACTTCGGCGAAGTGCAGCACCAGCCGCAGCTCTTCTGGTGGGCGCTCACCGCCATTGGCCTCGCCACCACTCTCCTGTTATGGATTTACGATCGCGTCGTCAAACCATCCGCCCAAGAGGTACCTGGGTTAACGGAATAAATCTTGAAAATCGGAGGAGGATTTTATTTAACAGAGCACTCAGAACTGAAAACTGAAACTGTTCTCAGTTGATCATGCGGTCACAAAGAATCGCCACATATTTAGAAAGGAGTTTTTTTCTTAACTAAAAACTCAAAACTAAGAACTGAAGACTCTTTCAATTCACCATGCGGCGGAGCGAATCAAGGGCCTGGCGCGCCAGGGAATAGCGCGGCTCGATCTCCAAAGCTTCCTGGAAGCAGCGCGTGGCGTGGCTGTACATCTCTTTTCCGAGATACGCGCGCCCCAGGTTGTAATGCGGAAAGTGGCGCGGCTCGTAGCGGAGCGCTTCCGTGGCGCGCTCGAGCCACGGAATGGCTTCATCGAAGCGGCCCAACTCGATCAGATACGCGCCGATATCGTTATAGGGATTGCCGAATTCCGGATCGAGCTCGATGGCGCGCTTGCATTCCGCAATGGCTTCTTCGATGCGCCCCTGAAAATGATAGGTCCAGCCCAAAAAGGTATGGGCCTCGGCCGTGGGATGTAGCTCCAATGACGATTGATACAGCTCCACGGCGCGGTCGTAATCGCCTTCCATCTGCGCCTGATAAGCGTCTTGTAGGACTTCCCACGCCCGCGTGAGGGTTTCCATGCTCATAGACACATAGTTAGCACACGGTCTTGCGAGGGTCAAAAGTACGAAAGTCCCGGGCGTGCAGGAGAGGAACCTGTCCCTTGTGACGGGTAAGGAGTGGAAATTGGGACCGCAAATAGAGAGAATAGTTGGGTACTAGCGTGGCTTCATCAAGCAGCGATAACGACCAATTAGACGAGGGGGCATCGTGAAGCGGGATTATGCGGTTCTTGGGATCGTAACACTGGCGGTGGCCGGAGCACTCCTGGCGCAGGAGCAGCCAAAAAAAGCATCGTTAAAAAACACGGCGAGTCCCGGGGCCGCTGGCTCCGCGGCGCGGGGTAAGGAAGTGTTCGATAAGAAATGTGCCATATGCCATTTCGCGGACAGCGACGCGAAGAAGATCGGACCGGGACTCAAGGGAATTTCCAAGCGCAAAACTTTCACCGTGAACGGCAACAAAGTCACTACGGAATCCCTGACAACGTGGATCGAGAACGGCGACACCCTGATGCCCCCCATGAAGGAAGCGCTCGAGCCCGCGCAAATCAAAGACGTCGTCGCCTACGTTAAAACACTCTGACCTTTATTTCGCCGGCTCTTCGGCCGGTGTTTTTAGTCCTCCGTTTTCATTATTCGGTTCTCAGTTCTTAGTTGTTAGTTTTCTGAGAACATTTCTTGGCGTTGAGTTTTCGGTAAGACGATTCTTAGTTGGGAATCTTGGTTTTTGGCTTACGGAACACCGCTCACCGAAACCGGGGCACTGGAAAGAGAAAAGCCCCCGAAAGCCTGATCGCTCAAGCTGCCGGGGGCCTAAACTCGAACGAAACCGCGACTACTTCAGGACGGCGTCTTTAAACGCCTTCGACGGACGCAGGCGAACAACGGTCTTCGCCTTGATCTTGATCGCCTCGCCGGTCTGTGGGTTGCGGCCCATGCGCGCCTTGCGGTGCGCCTTCACAACGCGGCCGATCCCCGGTATCACGAATTTGCCCGCTGCGCCCTTGGCTTCCTTCACGGCGAGCTTGAACAGCTCTTCAAAGAAGAGAGCAGCGGTTTTCTTCGCTGTGCCGACTTTCTCGGCGATGTGTCCCACAACCTTGGTTTTGCTCAGTGGCTTGGCTGCCATCTAGTCTGCTTATCCTCCTGATTTTACTTTCCACTCCGATACGATCGAAGCAGGCCGCGAGCTGACTACCCCTGATTTTCACCGAAAAAACTCGGGCCGCGAGGAACTATAGCCAAGGGAATCGCGGAACGCAAGGAAAAATCGCGAAAAAGGCTGAAAAAATGCAAGTTTCTCGGGGGCGTGTGGAAATCACCGCTAAAAATGCGGTTTCGGGGCTTCCCGCTGGCCATTCGAAGGGGCTTTCGAATGGCCATATCGGGCCGACCGACGCGGCAATGACAAATTTGCAAAGGCCCCGGACGCGGCATGCCGCGAATCTGCAAAGGTAACGGCAGCAACTAGCAGCGATTTAGAGAAAGTTCAAAGAATAAAAGGCTGTCTGAGCCGAAAAAAGGGCGTGGCATGGTTCGGCTACGCTCACCACGAGCGCTGCGCCCCTAAAACGAGAAATCCGCTTAGACAGTAGCGAGATCCGCGTAGAAATGGGCGATGGCCCTGATGCCGCCGAAATAATTCTCCAGCGCGATGTGCTCATCGGGGGCGTGAGCGTTTTCGTCGGGCAGACCGAAGCCGATCAAAACGCACGGCACTTTGAAGGTGTCGTGCATTTGGGTTACGAAAGGGATGGAACCGCCCTCGCGGATGAAAACGGCTTTCTTGCCGAAGCCCTTTTCCAGGGCGTTTTGTGCTTTTTTGAAAATCGGATCGTTGTAGGAAGCTACCCAAGGTTTTCCGCTGCTCAAGACTTCAAACTTGCAGTGGACCGTTTTCGGCAAGAGCTTTCGAATGTGCTTTTCCACGAGTTTGGCGATCTTGTGAGGATTCTGGTTGGGGACGAGACGCGTGGAGAATTTAGCAAAGGCTTTTGACGGGATGACGGTCTTGGCGCCCTCTCCCTGATAGCCGCCCCAGATGCCGTTCAATTCGAATGTCGGCCGAGTCCAGAGCCGTTCGACGGTGGTAAAACCCTTCTCTCCGAAATAGCCTGGTGCGCCGACCGCTTTCTCAAAATCCTTTTTCTTCCAGGGCAGCGCGTTGAGGGCTTTGCGTTCAGCTTTCGAAACCATTGCTACCCGGTCATAAAACGCCGGCACGGCGACCCGATAATTCTTATCGTGAAGTTTCGCGAACAGCTCCGTCAAGATAGTGAGCGGATTGGGGACGGCTCCACCATATACGCCGGAGTGCAGATCGCGCTCCGGGCCGGTCAATTCGATCTGGTAATAGTTCAGGCCGCGCAAACCGTAAGTGATGGAGGGAACGCCCTTGCCTAGCATAGAAGTATCGGAGACGACAAGCGCGTCGGCCTTTAGCTTTTCCTTGTTCTTCTGAACGTAATTCCAGAGGCTGACGCTCCCGACTTCTTCTTCCCCTTCGATCAAGACCTTTACGTTGATGGGAAGTTTGCCGTCTACTCTTTGCAGGGATTCGAGCGCTTTCAGGTGGATATGGACCTGGCCTTTGTCGTCAGCGGTACCGCGTCCAAAGAGATTGCCGTTGCGCACGGTGGGTTCGAACGGCGGCGAGGTCCAGAGATTGAGTGGTTCGGGAGGCTGCACGTCGTAATGCCCGTAGAAGAGGATGGTTGGCTTGCCGGGAGCTTCCAAAGATTCCGCGTAGACGAGCGGGTGGAGACTCGTCGGGACGATCTCAATTTTTTTGAATCCGGCGGCGCGGAGATTGCCCGCAACCCAGTTCGCACCGCGCTCGATATCCGGTTTGTGCTCGCTCTTAGCGCTGACGCTCGGAATGCGCAGAAATTCGGACAGCTCCGCCAGATGCTGGTCGCGGCGACCATCAATAAACTCAGCAAGATTCATAAGAGGCCCTCAGGGGACATGAGTCCTTTCCAGCATGAATGCGCAAAACGCGATGCGAATGTTTGCGGCCGCGGAATGAATACGAAGTTTCGCATGAGACGCCGTGGCCGCTCGTCTATCTTAGGGCCGCCACAGCTTTACGCACAAGCAAACGGGTTCCGGGCACTGGGTCATCTGCTTAGTTCCCGGCCTTACGGCCACGCAGCCCAAGCAATAGTAACTCGCGAGATCGGAACTTCTGTGGCAGCTGGATGCTGGAATCCAAAAAGTGCGCGCAGCCAGTGACGTGAGGTACTTGGGTCATTTGAAACTCTCAACGTAAGCGATCAGCGCCTTCAAATCATCTGGCGGCAGGTCCACCGGGGCATGCCACCCGTGTTCATCTTTGCGGTGGGATGCTTAAGAAGTTCAGCCAACTGAGCGGGTGGAATCTTAGCCGCGATGCCAACAATAGCAGGGGCGGCGGCCGTGCCCATTCCGCTGTCACCGTGGCATGCGTTACAGGATTGCGCCTCGAATATGGTCTTTCCTTTCGCGGCCAGTGGATCGGCAGGCGCCACATTTGCCGCAGCAAGCGAAGCGGAAGAAAGCTCAGGCTCAAATGGCTTGCGCGTGTATTCCTCTTCTTCGGTTTTTTGCTTTGCCAGTTGTTGCGTAACTCCCGTATCGTGCTTGTCGACATACTGGCTTCGAAGCCCCAGCCTCAGCAGGGCGAATAGCACGAAGGCATAGGCTCCCATAGCGACGGGCCGCTTCCGGGCAGTCGGACATGTGCCATCGTGGTCCACAAAGCTTAGTAAACGGGTGCAGGGAAGTGCTACAAGAGCGGCCGAACGGGTATCGCTTGACGAGGTACCGCGCTTAAAGGAGAGGTATCCATTATCGGCCTTCCGCCAGGTTGCGGTTGGGGAACACCTGTCCGGAGGGACAGATTGACGGTAAGACGGGGGGCGTTCGAAGATGGGGGCTATGAGCCAAGTCACAGCAGCCTCTCCCCGGCGAAGCTCGCGCGTGTTTCATAAGATGCGCGTGCAGGCGCAGGGCCGCGGGCACAACGGAAAGAAGTTCCGTGAAACTTGCGAAACCGTGGTCGTCAACGGCCATGGCGGCCTCTTGATGCTGAAGCATGAGGTGGACAACGGAGAGATGCTGGTGATTACCAATCCGGAGACGCAGGAAGAGCAGGAATGCCGCATCGTTTATCTGGGTGATCCTAGTGACAAAGGGCAGCGCGTGGGCATCGAATTTCTCACGCCCGCGCCGCGCTTCTGGGGAGTGGAATTCAGCGACACCCCGCCGACAGTACATTCCTCAGCCGTTCACTGAGACACCTGGGGCGGTGATGCGCACGGGGGCCTGGCTTCTCCGTTTGAAAAACCAATCGCCCAATCTCCACAGAAGAAGAATTCCGACCAGCGCGCCGTAGAAAAGCGGCTTGCGCACATCGGATTTTACCAGCCAATAGTAATGAATGACGCCGAGGACGGCAGAGGCGTAAATGGCGCGATGAAGCTGCTGCCAGCGCTTGCCGCCCAGGCGGCGAATCCAGCCCGAAGTGGAAGTAATCGCCAGAGGGATGAGCAACACGAAAGCCGCGAAGCCGACGGTAATGTAGCGGCGCTTGGCCACGTCTTTCCACATGGCCGAAAGATCGAAGGATTGGTCGGGACCGATGTAGGTGAGGAAGTGCAGGCACGCGAAAAAAAAAGCGAAAAGACCGAGCATGCGGCGAAAGCGGATGAGCTCAGGCAGATGGAGAAGTTTGCGGAGTGGGGTGATGGCCAGGGTGAAGACGAGAAAGCGCAAGATCCAGTCGCCGGTGGCGTGCTGAACGAACTCGACGGGATTGGCGCCCAGGCCGCCACTAAAGGCGCGCCAGGCCAGCGCGCCAAGCGGCACAAGGCAGAGTAGGAAGAGAACAACTTTGGTCCATTTGCTGGAGAGCAGTTTGCGCACGCGCTGATCCGGGATCAATAATTTTTCTTCAGGTCCATGCCGCTATACAAGCTGGCGACTTGATCGCCATAACCATTAAACATGAGCGTGGGGCGCTTGAAGATTTCGCCAAGACGGCGTTCCTTGGACTGGGTCCAGCGCGGGTGGTCGACCGTTGGATTCACGTTGGAATAGAAGCCGTACTCGCTTGGCGCGGAGAGGTTCCAGGTCGTGGGCGGCATCTTCTGCTGGAATTTAATTTTGACCAGCGACTTGACGCTCTTGAAACCGTACTTCCACGGGAGAACCATGCGAACGGGTGCGCCGTCCTGATTCGGAAGCGTTTCGCCATACATTCCGACACAGAGAATAGCGAGCGGGTTCATGGCCTCGTCCATGCGCAGGCCTTCGACATAAGGAAAGTCGATTCCGGCGTATTTTGCTTGCGGCATCTGCCCGTGATCGAAATAGCTTTGGAAGGCGACGAATTGAGCTTTTGGCGTGGGCTCAACGAGATTGACGAGATTGCTGAAGGAGAAACCAATCCAGGGCACAACGATGGACCAGGCTTCGACGCAGCGGTGGCGGTAGATGCGTTCCTCGAGCGGGGCGATTTTCAGGATTTCGTCCATGGAGAACTTGCGGGGCTTTTTTACTTCGCCTTCGACGGAGACCGACCACGAGGAGGTGTTGAAGTTCTTGGAGTTTCTTGCAGGATCGCCCTTGTCGGTGCCGAATTCGTAGAAATTGTTGTAGTGGGTGACATCTTCGAAGGTGTTCTGCTTTTCCGTGGTACTGAACGGGCTCTTGGCAAAGCCGGTGAGCTTCGTCGCGGCAAGTGCAGTTGGTGATGGCCATGCCAGGTCGAACAATCTCTTGCCTGCGGCAGCGGTGGCGCCAACAATCCCCATAGCGCGGAGGAATTTGCGGCGGTCCAGATAGACCGACTTGGGCGTGACATCGGCATACGTCAAATCTGGAGCTTTGCGAATCAACATCTCTTTCCTCCCACTCTTCGGGGCCGTTTCGGCTTCACCATCATATTACGTACATCTATCTAAATTGGATGCTGGAATTTGGCCAGCCGGCGTTCGTATTCCTTTCGGGAGCCGGACAGGTCGATCCCTGCGCTGGTTAGTGAGAGTGGCCTGCTGCGGAAAGGTTACAGAAAAGAGTGTTGCCATTGAGAGGGGTATTTGCTTCCGAGGTTAGCCGTGAAGTCGCCTCAACACTTTTTGAGCGGCTTCGACACCGTGGTATTGGGCCTCTTCGAAAATGGAAATGCCGCTCAGGTCGGAGTTGGCAAAGAGGATTCGGCCATTCAGATGCGTCAGGCGGCGCCGCTCTTCGGAGAAAATCGCACCGACGGCGGGGCGGATCATGGCGTGGCCCATGCGCATGATGTCGATGCGGGAGACGCACGGGCGAATGTCGGAGTGGACGCGTTCGAGGTCGTGGAGAATGGCTTCTTTCCAGTAGGCCCAATCCTTTTCGAGGAGGAGCTGGCGGTTTTGCGCGGGTGCGCCTTCGGCGAGAGCCCAGTAAAAGGTCCAGACGGTGCGGTCAAGGTGCGTGCGCACGCTCTGGTGCATGGCGTCGACGTAGCCGAGCGTGGGGGAATCGAGGAAGACGGTGTCCCAAGAAGGCTCGGCGCCACGAGATTCGGGGTAGCGATCGAGCGTGAGATTGGCGGTGAGCCAGGGGGAGTAGACAAAATCGCGGAGGCGCGGAAAATCTTCCAGAAGATAAGGAGCGAGAAAAGTAGGGGCGGCGAAGACGACGAACTCGGCTTGAAACTCTGTTTCGCCGGCGAAGACACTTGCGCCGCGGCGGTTCTGCGTGATGCGGTGCACCATCTGGCTGGTGCGAATGTTTTCGCCGACGCGTTCGAGGAGGCGGCGGGTGATCCAGCCGTTGCCTTCGGGCCAGGTGAGCGGGCCTTTTTCCTCGGACTCGCGGGAAGAAAAATAATGAATGCCGGCCCAGGCGGACGTATCGCTCGCGAGCGCGCCGTAATCGTCGCGGCAGGCGTAGTTCATGTACCAGTTCAGCAGGCGGGAATCGAAACCGTTTTGGCGAAGCCACTGCGAAAAAGACATGCGGTCGAGATCCTGAAATTTCGAGGAGAGACCCAATTCGAGAGGAACGGTGAATGAACCGCTCTTGCGAAATTCACTGAATAGGTTTTCGAGACGCTGAAATTGGTCGCGGTCTTTTGGAGTGAGGCCTACTGCGGGCTCGATGCCCTCCTGCCAGCGGCCGTAAAGGAAGAGACGTTCCTGCGGCGAGAAAGCGAGATACCGTTCTTCCCACTGGCCGTTTTTCAATACGCCGAGATCTTCGAAGAGTTCGCGGAGGTATTCGGCTTTTAGGCCGGGGACAGGAACGTAGTGGGCAGCCCACGGATAGGCAGTGACTTCGTTTTCTCCCCAGCGAGCATTGCCGCCTGGTTGCTGATTCATTTCGAGAAGGACGAAATCGGTGAAGCCGCGCTTGCGAAGGCGCCAAGCAGCGCTGAGGCCGGCGATTCCGCCACCCACAATTACGAGTGAATATTTTTCGGTGCGCTTCGCGGCGGGGAAAGAGGCGCGATCGCGCAAGAGATGGCCCATGTGGAGGGAATCGTTGACGAACCCGCCTTCGATCTTTCGTTCACTTTTGAGGGAAAGACCGACGAGCGCCGCGCTGCCAAGACCGAGGAACTTGCGGCGGCCAAGCTTCAATGACTGATGTCCTTCCAGTCGTTCTCGTAGGTGCGGACAAGCACCTGGCTGTTGAGCTGATTGGCGGGCATGGGGAGCGGCGCCATGTCCGGCGGAAACTGAAAAAGCGCGGGAAGGCCGGCAACACTGACGAAACGCAATCCGGCAGGCAGCGATGTAGGCGGAGTGTATCCGTGGGTGCCGGCCAGGACGAAGCCCCATTCGCCGAACGAAGGGACGTAGACGTGGTAGGGATGGGTTTGCAGCCCGGCTTGCTTCAGTGTCTGCGCGATGCACCAGAAGGAATCGCGGGCGAACATCGGCGAAGTGCTTTGCACCACCATAAATCCTTGCGCGCTGAGGTGGCGCGAGACGGCGCGGTAGAACGCCGTGGTGTAAAGCTTGCCAAGCGAATAGTTCGTGGGGTCCGGAAAATCGATGACGATGAAATCGAAACTATCCGCGTTCGAATCGACCCACGGAAACGCATCGGCGTTGATGACCTGCACGCGCGGGGAAAGCAGCGACTTGTCATTGAGCTTGGTGAGCATGGGGTTCGAGGAAAAAATTCTGGTCATTTCGGGATCAAGATCGACAAGCGTGATGCTCTCGACCTGCGGATACTTCAGGACTTCGCGAACGGCAAGGCCATCGCCGCCGCCAAGAATCAGGACTCGGCGCGGGGCCGGGACAGCGGAAAGACCGGGATGGACGAGCGCTTCATGGTAGCGGTATTCGTCGCGGGAACTGAATTGCAGGTGGCTGTTGAGAAAGAGACGCAAGTCGTCCTTGAAGCGCGTGAGGACGAGATGCTGATAATGCGTGTCGCGGGCAAAAATGATCTCGTCGGCGTAGATGTTGTCTTCGGCCGTGGCGGTGATCTGTTTCGCTTCGGCAAGTCCCGCGCCCAATGCGCACAAGACGGCGAGACTGGCAACGCGCAAGTCGCGCGTGGCGGAAAGCTGGTTCGCGAAAAGAAAAGTGCTCCAGAGCGCGACGCCAGCGTTGATCAAGCCGAACAACATCGCGGAGCGCACCAGACCGAGGCGCGGCACCAGCAGAATCGGAAACAGCAGCGAGGCTCCCAGCGCGCCGAGATAATCGAAGGTGAGCACGTGCGCGATGACGTCGCGGAACTGATAGCGATCGCGGACGATGCGCATGAGCAACGGGATCTCAAGCCCAACCAGAACGCCCATCACCATGACCAGCGCGTACAGAATCAATTCGAAACCCTGTGTGAAGGCAAACGCAAGCATCAGCAGCGCGGAGGAAAAGCCGCCGATCACGCCGAGGAGAAGCTCGATCCACACAAAGCGATTCGCGAGACCGCGATTGATGTAGCGGGAAAGAGCACTGCCGATGCCCATCGCGAAAAGATACGTGCCGATGATGGTGGAAAATTGAAAGACGCTGTCTCCGACGAGATAGCTGGCGAGCGTGCCGGCGACAAGTTCGTAGATGAGGCCGCAAGCCGCGACCAGCAGCACGGAAATGAACACCAGGATGCCCATAAGCTAGTGGATCGCGGCAGCAATGATGATGCAGATGCCCAGAGACATGGCGCCGACAAGAATGGCGAGCGCCATGTTGTGCTCTTGCACGATCTCTTTCCAAAGATGATAAGGCGTGAGCTTGTCCATCACCATGAACGCGATGATGAAGATGAATATTCCGATAAACGCGAAGACCAGTGCAGCGACGATGTTGCCGAGGGGAACGAGGTTCATCTCATTTGCCTCCTGTGTAATGGTGATAGCCGCCGTAAACCGAGCGGTACGAGCCGGGATTATCGCGGACGGACTTCGGAACGTTTTTGAGCTGATTGACGGTGTCGAGGCTCCAGCCGCGGTATTGGCCGAAAGCGGCGGTGCCGAGAGTCAGGAACCCATAGAGAAGATAGAATTTTCGGAACATTATTCGTCGTCTCCCGAACTGCTGGACATATTGGATAATTCCATGGGCGGGTGATCGCTTTCGGACCAGCGGGACCGCTCAAAAGTGTAGGCGCGAAAGGAAATGATGACTACCGGCACGAGCAAAGCGAGAAAGGCGATGCCGTAGATTCCGAAGACGGGGACGTCATGGGTGACATCGACGGTGTACGGAATGCTGGGTAGCGAAGGATCGGCCTCCGGCTCGATGCGCAGATAGTAATGGCCGGGAGGGACGCTCGGGATCACGACGGCGTCATTCTGTTTGCCCTCGGTCCAGGAACCATCGCTGTCGTAGCCGGAGTAGTAGCTCACTTCGCGGCCGAAGTCCCAGGCCTGTCCACTGTCCTGATTGATGAGCGCATAGTTCAAATAAATCCAATGGTTGCTGACAGGGGCCAAGGTCTTCACTTCCACGGTTGAAGTGTGGCCGGTAAGTTCGAAAACGTCGGTGACGAAAGAGGTCTCGCCTTTCGATTCGGCGCGATTGTATTGATAGGTCTCATGGAGGACCGGCGTTTTTTTCGCGCGCATATCGAAACCGGCCATGAGCGCCAGGAGGAAAACAGCAAAGGCGGTGAACGCGACCCAGACGCCGGTGACGTTAGTGGTGACCGGCGAAGGCTGATTTTCGTAGACGCCCGTCGGTTCGGGGGGAGCGCCGGGAAGCCTAAAGGTGTCCCAGACTTCCCGGCCGTACAGGTACTCGCCGATGGACCAGGTGACTTCCTTGTCGAGCTTCTCGCTGGACAGGACGCGGGGTGGATGCACGTAGTCGGTGACGACGGCGTGCTCGCCGACGCGAACCTGCCAGGGAAATTCGCCGAGGACAAAATCCGTGTCGGCGTCGCACGTCTGGAAATGCTTGTAGGTTTCGCCCAGGTAATTAGCAGCGCCTCCCTCGTTCGTCGGAAGCTGCTTGCAAATACTGATGTCGTTCCAATGTCCGTTATATTCGCTGAGGTAGCGAATGCCCTTGTAAGGATTGAACAGGACGTATTCGTGCCAGCAGTAGGTGATTCCGTCGACCTTGGTGCTGCGCCGTTGAAACCCGATGACTTCGTAGTCCGTGCCGCGCAGCTTGCCGCGCGTACCCAGGGGAATGAGGGGCCTTATGCCACTCGTTTTAATTTCGAATTGCTGGAGGATGGCGAGGTTGGGATCTTTGGCGTCGAGGATGCAATGGCAGCTTCCGCAAACGACTGTTTCGGCCTGCCCGAACGAACGCAGCGTGATGGCCGCGCCGCACTTCGGACAATTCAGCGCCTTCGCTTGCGGCTTCGGAGGTCCGGAAAGTGGCGGAATGCCCGCGCCCATCACCAGCCCTCGAAGCTGCGCAGATTTTTCAATTTAAGAGCGTCGAATTCCACGAATTCACCGAGATACAGAGCCGGTTCAGGGTCGCTGTAATCGAGGGTGGCGAATTTTCCGGATTCCGTGCGCAGATCGACGAAGGTGACGTCCGTCTTGTCCCAATATTGAAATGGCAATTCGCCTTCGACGCCGCGATAATGTGCGGGCGTGATTACGCTCACGGTATAGCGCTGGTCACTCCAGTTGAATTGCTGGCCAACGTGGACCTGGGCGACGGCGGGAAGGTTCTGCGCCTTCGAAGACCAAGACAGCGCGTATTCACTTTGCGCATCGGAGAGCCATGCGCTCGTGCCGTCGTTCATCATGACGTGCCACTCGTTCCAGCCGCCTTGATCGTACTCATAAAGGATGCGGCCAACCACAACGAACGATTTGTTGCCGTACTTGCCTTCGGTATTGATCTGAATCGGTGAGCTGTCCGGCGGGAGATCG
>Ga0137409_10002004_pt1 | contig 21932 bp, 19 predicted proteins | sample CZODoug1_16funga_FD_122059 | JGI IMG/M metagenome (GOLD analysis project Ga0137409, IMG submission 122059) | Vadose zone soil fungal communities from Angelo Coast Range Reserve, California, USA - CZODoug1_16fungal (Hybrid Assembly) | ecosystem: Environmental > Terrestrial > Soil > Vadose zone... | reverse complement strand
GCAACGTGGAATTCCCAACCCGAAGGAAGGAACGGAACCACACTTGTTTGTCACTGTTACCGCGCTCCCAAGGGCTCTCCGAATTCTTGACGCACTCCTGTTCGACATGGAGGGACAAGGACACTTTCTCAAGTGGCCTGACAAAGAAAAGGAGCGCCTCACAATCACGGCTGACGGTGAGGGAACAGGGGGCTCGGTCTTGCCACCGCATTCCAATTTTGATCGTAACTGTTTAGCCAACCTAACCCTCGGACGTACCTATTTATTTTCGTTCTCACGATACCCTTAATAGAAGACGCTTCTCTCATTTCTCGGGATTTCCTCAGGCCTGGGCCATATCTGGGAACGTCACGGAGCGATTCCATTGTGTCCGTCACCGATCTTAACAGGAACTATCCTCGTTGCAGATGACAATCTGGCTAACCTGGAACTCCTTTCCGGCCTGCTGGAAGTGGAGGGCCACCAAGTACGTTGTGTGCTGGATGGCAGACAGGCTCTCGATGTCCTACGCACCGACTCTATCGATCTCGCCCTGCTCGACGTAATGATGCCCGAAGCCGACGGCTTTGCCGTTTGCCAGGCAATTAAGACAAATCCTGAGACTCGTTTCATACCCGTGGTGTTGGTAACTGCGTTGACGGGCAGCGCCGAGCGCATCCGTGGCATTGAGTGCGGTGCGGATGATTTCCTCAGCAAACCGATCAAACGGGAAGAGCTACTAGCTCGGGTACGCTCCCTGTTGCGTTTAAAACAATTCACTGACGTTCTGGAAAGCGCCGAGACGGTGCTATTCAGTCTGGCACTGAGCATTGAAGCGAAGGACCCCTATACGGAAGGGCACTGCGACCGCCTCGCGAAATACTCAGTGGCGTTGGCTGAGCGGTTAGACCTACCTGCAGAAATCCAACAAGCACTGCGCCGAGCTGGCACCGTGCATGACATCGGCAAGGTCGCCGTTCCAGACCACATCTTGCTCAAGCCGGGGCCGCTCGACTCAGACGAGTGGAAGATCATGAAGCAGCATCCGCTGATCGGCGAGCGCATTTGTCGCCCATTAAAATCGTTCCGCCACGTTCTACCGATCATCCGCCACCATCACGAGAAACTCGACGGATCGGGATACCCCGACGGTCTCAAGGGTAAGGATATACCGCTGACTGCTCAGATCATGCAGACAGTGGATATCTACGATGCCCTAACCACGTCCAGGCCGTATCGCAAAGCCCTTTCACCCAAAGAGGCGTTTGCCATCATGGATACAGAAGTGAAAAAAGGCTGGTGGAATGGTGCGCTCGTTAAACATCTGGAAAGCCTCGCGGCAGAACCAAGCTCGGTGTTAGATGACAAGTCGGAAAGGAAGCTCCCCGTTTAATGATTACGACTTTACATCGCAAGTTTCCACCACGGAAGTTTCGTACGCGGTTGGTCGCCGCGAACTTTCTGGCATTTGTGGTCTCATTCGCCGGACCAATGCAGAAGAGCTTCGCCTCCGTAACGCCGACCGATAACGATGATTTGAAACAGCTCAGCCTGGAACAACTTGCGAATGTTGAGGTCACAACCGCGTCCAAAGAGCCGGTAACAATTGCTCGAACCCCGGCTGCGGTCTACGTGCTTACCTCAGAGGATATTCGTAGGTCGGGTGCAACAAGCATCCCAGATGCTCTACGCCTGGTACCGGGTGTTGAAGTTGCGCGAATCGATTCCAATAAGTGGTCGCTTGGCGTGCGGGGTTTCACTGGCCGCCTGTCGCGATCCGTGCTCGTGCTCATCGACGGACGATCTGTTTACACGCCGCTGTTTGCTGGGGTTTATTGGGAGGTTCAGGACACGTTGCTCGAAGATGTCGACCGAATTGAAGTCATCCGGGGGCCTGGAGGCACCATTTGGGGAGCCAATGCCGTGAATGGGGTCATCAACATCGTCACCAAAAATTCAAAGGACACCCATGGAATGCTCGTTTCCGTTGGCGGCGGAAGTGTCGATCAAGGCTTTGTCAACTTTCGCCTTGGATCGGGAAACAAGAACAAGGATGTCAACTATCGAATTTACGGTAAAGGTTTCACTCGCAGTTCCGAGTTTCATCCCGATGGCCGGGAATTCGACGATTGGCGAATCGGTCAGGGCGGTTTCCGGACGGATTGGGACTTGCGCCAACACGATACATTGACGATTCAAGGCGACCTCTATGAAGGCGTTGCGGGACAAAGGGTGGGAGTCACGAGCTATTCCCCTCCCTCTATTACCAACGTGGAGCAGAATGCCAAACTTGCGGGAGGCAATTTGCTGGGTCGTTGGCGCCGCGACCTGGCGACCGGATCCGACATTCAGGTGCAGGCTTATTACGACCGAACTAACCGCGAGGATGTCACCCTGGCTGAGTCTCGCAATACGTTTGACGTCGATCTCCTCCATCATTTCGCTTTGCCGGGACGGCAGGATTTCATCTGGGGCCTGGGAACGAGGTTCAGTGCGGGCAATGCAACCCAGGTCGTTCCCACCGTGGTCATCACTCCAAACGAGTTTACGGACAAACTTTATAGTGCATTCATTCAGGATGAAATTCCAATCGTCCAGAATCGGCTCTCGTTGATGATCGGATCCAAGTTCCTCCATAACAATTACTCGGGTTTCGACATTCAGCCAAGTGCGAGACTGCTTTGGACACCGCGACAACAGCATTCACTGTGGGCGGCTGTCACTCGCGCTGTTCGCACCCCATCTCGCGTTGAGGAAGATCTCCAGCTCACTGGATTATTCACGGCCAGTCCGCCGGTATTTTTCCGCCTTGCCACCGACAGAAGTTTCCTCTCGGAACGGCTGGTCAGCTACGAATCCGGCTATCGGGGTCTCGTAAGGCCATATTTATATTTGGATATTTCGACATTTTATAACCACTATGACCGCCTTCTAAGCATTGAGCCCGGCACGCCTTTCTCCGAGACCACGCCTTCACCGACACACCTAGTCATCCCGTTCCTTTTTCGCAACGGATTGTTGGGCGCTACATCGGGAGGAGAGATCGCGGCCGACTGGACGCCGATTCGCTCGTGGCGGTTAAAAAGCTCATATTCGTATCTAAATGTTGACTTGGAAAGGTCAGCGGGGAGTCTCGACCCTTCCGTTAGTTCCACGCAGAACTCCAGCCCCCGCCACCAGGTCGTGATTCAGTCTTTTGTACAGTTGCCCAAAAACTTGGATATGGATTTGACTTACCGCTACGTGAGCGCGTTGCCCGCCCAATCGGTCAGAAGTTATTCGACCGCAGACCTGCGGTTCGGATGGCACATCGGTGAAGGTGTTGAAATATCGATCGCCGGGCAGAATCTTTTCCAACCCCATCACACAGAATACGGGGGTGATCCAGGGGGACTTGTTGGAATTAAGAGAAGCGCCTACGCGAAAATAACCTGGAGAAGGTGACGGAAACCTAGAACTATGAAATGGTTTAGTGGCACAGATTGGTTAGTACGCCTTCCTCGATGCCGGGTTCATGGGCGAGTTGCACGCCTGTGGTATTGCCTGGCTGCCTTTGTCGCAGTGTGGGTTTTTTCGTGCACTGCTATGGTGCTTGCTCAACAGCCAAAACCTAAAGAGTATGAAGTCAAGGCCGCCTACCTCTACAATTTTGGCCGATTCGTCCGATGGCCGGCAGATGTCCCGACAACGCAAGATAACTCTTTCCCTATTTGTGTGCTCGGCCAAGATCCTTTTGGCCCGACTCTCGATTCGACTCTTGTAGGTGAAACCTTAGCCGGCAAACCCGTGGTGGTTAAACGGATCTCGCGGGCGCAAGACGTGGGGGATTGCCGCATCATGTTCATCAGTTCTACTGAGGAAAATCATTTGAAACAGATCCTAGGGGCGTTGGAGAAAACGCTCGTCCTGACGGTCAGCGATATGCCCGACTTCTCACGGCGAGGCGGCATGATCCAGTTTGTCTTGGAGGGAGGCAAGGTTCGTTTCGAGATCAACTTGGCAAGCGCAGAAGCCGCGAGATTGATCGTGAGCGCCGAACTGCTCAAAGTGGCTGCCACCGTCAGAAAAACCGGACAACCTGGAGATTGATATCGATGGTCCAAGCCAAAAACCATTCCATCTCTCGAAGACTCACATGGATGAACATGTTGGTCAGTGCCGCGGCTCTCATAATGGCGTGCACGGCGTTTGTTGCATACGATAAGGTCACGTTCCGAGAGACCATGGTGCGAAATCTTTCCACCCAGGCTCAGATCATAGGCTCCAACACCGTCTCGGCGCTGGTATTCAATGACCCACAATCCGCCGAGAACACCTTGACAGCTTTGAAGGCTTCCCCAAATATCTTGTCCGCTGTGATCTATACACCTGACGCTCGACCTTTCGCATCATACTCGCGTGATAGCGGTGGCCAGATACCGGCGCTGCCTTCAATTTCCTCAGGTCAGACGGAAATCCACTTGCTGAGCAATAAGGAAATGGTTCTGGCTCGCTCGATTGTATTTCAAGGAAAACCCATTGGGACTGTCTACATCCGATCTGATGTAGAGGAATTAAATCAGCGCCTGAAGCGATACGTGGGCATTGCGGCCATCGTCTTGGCGGTGTCTCTCATAGCGGCGCTCTTGGTCTCACCCATATTCCGTCGAGCTGTCGCCGAACCCATTGTACATTTGGCGGACATTGCCAGGATCGTTTCCCGCGATAAAAACTATTCAATACGTGCAACTCCGACTCGCAGCAGCGGCGAATTGACCATCTTGATCGACGCCTTCAATGAGATGTTGACGCAAATACAGCAGAGTGAGGGAGCTTTGCGAAAAGCTCACGATGGACTTGAGCAACGTGTCCAGGAACGGACTGCAGAGCTGGAAACCGCCAAGAGCGAGCTTGAGGCCTTTTCCCATTCCATTCTCCGTGCAAAAGAGGAAGTGGAGCGGGCCAGTAAGTTCAAGGATCAGTTCCTTTCGACGATGAGCCACGAGTTGCGCACGCCGCTCAATGCGGTCCTGGGTTTTTCGGATCTGTTGGCGGACGAACGTTATGGCTCCTTAAATGACCGTCAGAAACGATACGTCAATAATATCCATACCGGTGGGCAGCACTTGCTGAAGCTCATTAGCGATATCCTGGACCTTTCCAAAATCGAGGCCGGGCGCATGGACCTGGCGATTCAGGAAGTGCTGATCGAATCAGCTTTTGCGGATGTGGTGTCGACACTGAAGCCTCTCGCGGAGAAAAAGTCCCAGATCCTGGTGCAAAACTCTGCACCACACTTGATTGTGCGGGCCGATATCACGCGCCTCAAACAGATGCTGATGAACCTGGCAGGAAACGCGATAAAGTTCACTCCTGAAGGTGGCCGCATTGAGTTAGCAGCACACGAGTCGAATGGGCAGATTCGAGTCGAGGTCCGAGACAACGGCCCTGGAATTCCACCCGAAGAACAAAGCCATATTTTCCAGGCATTTTATCGCCTGCGGCACCCCGGTGCAGCGATTGAAGGCACCGGACTCGGCTTGGCGATCACGCAGCGACTGGCGGAATTGCATGGCAGTACTCTGGGGTTGGAGAGCCAAAGCGGCCAGGGGAGTTGCTTTTACTTTTCATTATCAATTGGTGCGCCATTTCGACAGTCACAACCAACGGAAGCTAAAGTTAGGACGAGAGTCGGTGAGGCGCCAAAGATTTTGGTGATTGAGGACGATCGCGATGCAGCCTTGCTCATTCAGGCAAACCTCGCCTCCGCAGGATACGAATCCGTCGTGTGCGACCGCCCGCAAGATGCCGTCAAGATGGTCGCGGAAGTGAAACCCGACGTCATCACTCTAGACCTGCTAATGAAGCCTTCCAGTGGCTGGGAAGTGCTATTACTCCTAAAACGCGATCCGCAAACAACATCTATTCCCATAATCGTGATTTCGATTGTGGACCAGCCCGCAATCGGAACTACATTCGGTGCCGACGAATATCTGGTCAAACCTGTCGAAAAGACATCCTTGTTGGCTGCAGTCCGGCGGTGTCTGGGGGTAAAGCAAGGCGGAACGTCACAGCGACCCATTTTGGTGGTCGAGGACGACACTTCAACCCGCGAGATCATCGCCGAATTGCTCACGACGCAGGGGTATGCGGTGACCACTGCCGAAAACGGCGAGCAGGCCCGCGCTCAAATGGCCACAGCTTTACCGGAGCTAGTCATCCTGGATTTGATGCTTCCAAAAGTGAGTGGGTTCGAGTTGCTCGCCGAGTGGCGCTCGAAGCCCCGCACCGCTGATCTCCCTGTTTTTGTTCTAACGAGTAAGGATTTAACGGGAGAGGAAGAACAATATCTCAGGAAACATGCAGAATCACTGTTTCACAAAAAACAGTCGTGGCAACAGGAGCTGAGCGAGCAATTGCAGCGGGTGCTTAAGATTGCACCCGCGGTGAAGTTATGACGCGCCACATTCTGGTGGTTGAAGACAATGATCTCAGCCGTGAACTGCTTTGCGACTGGCTTGAGTCTGAAGGCTACCAGGTGACCTCAGCCTCTGCTTTGGATCAGGCATTTGATGCAATCAAGAAACTGCCGCCCGATGCGGTCCTGCTTGATGTTCAGCTCGGAGACCAGGACGGGCTGTCCATGGCCAGTTGGATGCGTCGTCAACCTGCTCTGTCCCACATTCCAATAATAGCTGTAACAGCCCATGCCATGGTCACAGAGCAGGAACGCATCTCGCAGGCCGGTTGTAACGCTTGCGTTCCCAAGCCGATCGATTTCAAGGAGCTGACTAAGCAACTGCAACAATGGCTCGCCGTGCCGGCCACGGGTCGATCCACAGGATAATGAATGAAATCACCCAACGCCAGCGGTGGGCATAAGGAAGCTCGTGTGCCAAACGGAATTTTAGTCGTGGACGATGACCCGCTGATCTGCGAGCTGATCCGAGACGTCTTAGAATCTGCCGAAATCAAATCCCAAACGACTTGCGACTCACAGCAAGCTTCAATCCTCATTCGGGAAAACAAATTCGAAGCCGTATTTTTGGATGTCAGGATGCCCGCACCGGACGGCATTGCCTTGGCGCGTCAGGTTCGCGCATCGGCCCTCAATCGGACAACTCCAATCGCAATGATCACCGGAGAAAGTGACCGCCAGCTGATCACTAAGGTATTCGAGGCTGGTGCTACCTTCGTGCTCTTTAAGCCTATAGACCGGCATCGTCTGATGCGTCTACTTCGAGTAAGCGAGGACGTAATTCAACGAGAGTCAAGGCAGTTTCAACGGGTGAAGGTTACCTGCAAGGTTTCCATGCAGAGGGATCAAGAGCGATCTGTGGGCCGCACGCTCGACATGAGCCTGAACGGCGCGATGGTTTGTGCAGATAAGACCTTCGCAGTAGGATCGTTGATCCAAGTGGATCTGGAACTTACCCATGGAAAAGCGGCGCTGTCTGGAACTGCTAGAGTCGTGCGCGTAGTCGGCGTTGATTGCATGGGCCTTCACTTCGAAAATGTACCGCTCGCCCACGCTAGAAAAATACAAGAATTTTTATTGCCCTTGATCCTTGCTGTCGAAGCCGAAGTGAACACCCCCGTGCGCTCTGTTGTGTAGACTGTGGCCGCGTGGCGCAGGTTGTAGCGGAAAGATTCAACGCCTAACGCCTCCGTACAACGCAAAGTAGTAACTTCTCCAAAGGACGTCCACATCGGCAAAACCAATTTCTGCCATCCATTCTAACTGATCCATCAACTTTGCCGGACAGTCTTCGGACTGATACTTTGGAATCCACTTGCCTTCAATTTCGTTCTGGGAAACATAGCGGATCATAAAATTGCGCCACTGTCCCATGTACATTTCTTGCAGAAAGTTGCTGGAGCCCAGAATCACGCCGGCGTTGTAGACACCTGCTACACCCCCTTTATTACTTACAACAGCTGTATTGTTATTAGCGCGGGTCTCTCGGTGAGCAGCATTTGGATCTGTATTCAGTTTTCACGGAGCGTATGGCTCCTTAGGCAAAATGTAAAATTGCAGGCTTAGATGATCCGGTGGCCCTGATTCTATCACCGCGAAACTTTATAGAGTTCAAGGACCCTCACGTCTTTGGGGCTACGCCGTCCTACGCGCTTCGTCAGTCATGTCCAGGTGACACTCAATCCTGCAACTCTTCGGTTAGGGATCGATCTTGGCATTTCCGTGCTCGGCAAGGGGGAGGGACATCGAGATCGATGGCGGATAGACGTCGGCGGCGGTGCGCCACGCCTCGTTGTACCTAAGAGACAGTTTTCCCCTGTCGTCGCGCGCGATGCGGCCCGTTTCGCGGCCGTCAAGAATGGCGATGAGTTCTCCGTTCACTTTCTTTTCCTGCGCGCGGAGTTGACGATGGAATCCATATCGACATCCGTGTCCACACTCTGAGAGGTGTCAGTGTCCTTCGGTTTTCCCGGACCCGGTTTATCGGCATCCAGCAGGAGTCCAAGAGCATCTACGGTGCGTAGCAGCAGCCCGCTGGCAGCCCGCGGCTTGCCCTTCTCCACTTCCACGATCCACTGTCGGCTGAACCCGACCTTCTGCGCCAGAGACTTCTGGTCGAGGCCGAGCCTGGTGCGCTGGTCGCGGATAAGGGCCCCGAGATCCGCCGGGGTCCGAATGCTCATATCTTCCTCCTCTCGTCAGATGTCAGCGTTCGACGACAATTATAAAGTCAGCGATCAGCGACATCGGTGGCAATCCTTGGCAGAGTCGGAGTTGGTCCCCGAATTTCGTCTACTGGAACAACTAACAGTTGGCTTCTTGCCGGGGATGGGCCAGATTAGCCTGCAACACCCACGCGAAGCGGCGCTGATGCCACAGCTGCCGTGACGCGCGATTTTGACAGGTTCTACAACGCAAAGGAATCGACGCGCGTGGCCGAAATCAAAACGCCGTGAGTGCTCAATTCAGGAGGCAAAAATGGCGACACAAGCAAGGGAGCAACGCGAACCAGCCCAATCGCAGGCAGGGATAGCCGCAACTGAAAACGACTGGACGAAGCCACGAGCGATGGCTATTCCAAAAGAAGGATATTTCAAGCTTGAACGGGGGAGATATGGTCCAGTTTATCCGAAAAGTCCTGCGTGTTATGGCTTCACGATCATAGCGAAGGCCAAGCCCGGAACGGAGGAGGTAATCCGCGAGTACGGAAAGACAATCGAGAAATCCTTAGAAGGATCACCCGACCTGCTGGCGCCACTCAAGCTCCACTATTTGAGATGGGTGCTCTTCGACATCGGCAAGGACAAGTACTTCATGTATCAGGGAATCTTCGATACCGATTTTGACAAGTATACGGAGGACGCTATCGCACTGTTCGCCACAGCTGGACTAAACACCGTGTTCGAGAACTTAGAAGGATTTCCGGACGACTGGAAGACGAATCCACCGGCGTTCGTCAAATTTGTTCGCGAGCATCAGTGTCCGAGCTTCCTGGAATACGGCGAGTATCCGTTTGTCAGCGCTGGCGAGATCAAAAAGGCCTTGAAGCTTAAGGCGGCCTTTTCCAACATGCTCGACCAGATGCAGTAGGCGAATTTACCTGCAGAGAGGCTGAAGTGTTAGAGCTCGATGACATCCAACATTTCCTGATTGCACGCCCGCCGGCACTTGCTGCGCGTTACGAATTCCTTAGTTTTCGACATGCTGAAGGCGGCAGAACCTGGCTGGCAGGCATGCTCGCGAAAGTAGGGTCTGCACAAGCGGTTGGGTCGAGCCAACTCGATTCCAGATGGGTAACCGTCGCCTTCACATGGAATGGCCTGAAGGCTCTCGGCGTCGATGATGTGTCGTTGGCTACTTTTCCGGAAGAGTTTCGTCAGGGGATGGCCGCTCGGGCGAATATCCTCGGCACAACGGGCGCCAATCATCCCGATCATTGGACGGGGGGCCTGGCAAATCCCGATCTTCACGCTATTGTCGTTCTCTTTGCCCGCGATGTGGCGGAACGAGAGCGATGCAGACGCGAGCATCAAGAGTATCTCTCGCGACGCGCTGGTGCGGAGGTGCTTTCATCCTTGGATCTCGAGGCCCTGCCGCCGTTTGACTACCCCCACGAACACTTTGGCTATCACGATCGCCTTTCGCAGCCCGTGATCGACGGAACCGGCGTGGAACCGGCGCCTGGATCCGGCCCGGCCATCAAAGCGGGCGAATTCTTTCTTGGCTACCCGGACGAGGAGGGGGAGTTTTCCGGACTCCCACAGCCAGCGATCCTATCGCGCAACGGCAGTTACTTGGCCTATGTTCGTCTGGAAGAGCACGTCGGTGCGTTTCGCGATTTTCTGCGGCAACACGGCGAGACGCAAGAGCAGCAAGAGTTGATCGCAGCCAAGCTCATGGGGAGATGGCGCAGCGGTGCGCCACTTGTCCTCGCGCCTGATAAGGACGATCCCGAACTCGGCGCAGACCCGCGGCGCACTAACGATTTTGCTTACGCGGAGAAGGATCCGTACGGCTACGCTTGTCCGCTGGGCTCACACATTCGTCGCATGAACCCACGGGACACGGCGACGAACATGACGCGACGAAAGATGATCCGGCGTGGAGGCACTTACGGGCCGCCATTGCCTGAGGGAGCGCCCGAGGACGGCAAGGAACGAGGCATCGCAGCGTTTATTGGATGTGCGAGCCTGGTTCGTCAGTTCGAGTTCGCTATGAACGTGTGGGCGAACGACCCCAACTTTCACGAATTGGGCAACGAACGGGACCCGTTTGTAGGCACTCAAGACGGCTCCTATGACATGACGATTCCGAAGCGGCCGATTCGGAAGAAGATCACTGGTGTGCCAGCTTTTACGACCGTGAAAGGTGGCGCCTATTTTTTCCTGCCGGGTATAAACGCGCTTCGATACCTCGTGGCACTTGCGGAGCGAAGCCACGCCCGAGGCGCGTAGCATTGGAAAAGGATTCATACGATGAGCAAAAACAAAAACGGACCTCGAACTTACAACCAAATCCATACACCGAGACAATACACTCGCGACAAACGACGGTTCAGCATTTACTGGACGTGGAGTTATCCGTGGGAGGCCAATCGAGATGTGGCCGAACTAGACAATCGCTTCTCAACGATGACCGAAGTTCGCCGAGTTGCTTGGCCCGACTATGAGAGCGTGGAATATTCCGAAAAAATGTTTTTGCAGGGGATCGCCGGCACACTTGAGCTCTTCCACCTGTCTACAGTCAGGTTCCAGGCGCTCGTGGGGGAGGCCACAGGGCATCCTGTTGCGGTCTACCAGCGGATCGATCAAGCGGGACAGAGATTGCCGTTGGACGAGCGCGTGCTCGCAGACACAGACACCTTGATGGTGTTTGGGCTCGATCACATGGTTACCGAGCAGGAAGCTTCACCGCAGGAAATTGATGCGGTTCGGGAGTTCCTAAAACGAGAAGGAACGTGTCTGATCCTTGGCCCGCATCACGACGTCGGCGTCTCAGCCGATTTGAAGGAACGCGCCATGGAGTATGCCCACCATGGAGATCCTTTGGTGCCCCGCCAGCAACGGTTTGGCAAATACACGCGTTCGCTGATGAAAGGGCTCGGGGTGCCGATCGAAAATCGGTATGGCCTTCGCCCTGCTGTCGTCAAGGAAACCAATCAGATTGCTCCATTGATCGCGGCGCGTGACTTGGATTTGCACGGATTGCTAAAAGGAGTTACCACCTTCAATTTTCACCCGCATTTGCCACACTATGCGCTGACGACGGAAGACACCAAGCTTGTTCAAGTGCTGGCCAGACAGCCGATCGATATGTCCAGGCCACATCCGTTCACTGAAGCTGGAAACCGCGAGTTCAATACGTTCATCTGGATGCCCCCGAACGGAAAGCGAGCAGCCGACATCTTGTTGGCCGACTCCACAATATTTACGACGTTGTTTGGCGGCGTGGAATCCTTGGAGAACTTTTGGAAAAACCTGGCATCGATCCCGCTCACAAGCGGGACGCAGACCCAACAGCGCGCACGTCACGCTCGCGCCTAATCTATCAGGTATTAAGAATCGCCGTTTGCTACTGCCATTGTCCGAGCCCCATAAGGACATCGACAAGCCTAGTGAGGGTGAATTGACGATAGCCCGCGGGGAATTCGAAGAGCTTCTGTGGTTGAGTACCTTCCTTTATGTTTTGCAATTCATAGCCGGACTGGACACCGCCCTTGGAGGTCCGCAGAATCTTTACTATGAAACTCAGGTTTTGGTCATACCAGAGCGACCCATGCCCTCCATCGGGTGCTGTCGCATCCCACCTTACTGTAGGTCTTCCATTCACTGTGTCTGGTCCCCCGCTCTGGCATCTTAGTGTGATTCCCCGTTGGTTTGCTTCTGAGACCCATCCACCACAGGGATTATCTGCAGACGAAGGTCTGAACATCGATGCGCCTCTATAAAAAGGCATTCCATTAGAACCGGAAATTTGCAAGTACAGCTTGGATTGAGGAATGAAAAGAAACAGGAATTGGTGATCAAAATCAATAAGAAGTGAGCCAATTCCATTAGTTTCGCCCTCCGTCGTGGGGCGATCAAGTCGTGCCTGCTTATGTCCAATAAACAGCTTCACGATTTGGGTTCGCTCAGTGTTATCAAGGACTCGCATATCAGCAGAAAATTCAACTTTTTGCGCTGGCGTCGATGCTACCTTCGGCACGGAATCCTGCGTCGCAGCCGTAAGCGTCCCAATGAGCGCAAATGTGAGCCTGAGAATTAATTTGCGCATATTGACCCTCCCCTTAGAGCTTGAACATGCAGCAACCATTGTTGCGCGCCGCGTGAAAAATGCGCTGCGCCTCACTTCACCAACGGCTGTGGCCTATTTCACAGATTCTTGATTAATAGAAACCGCCGCCTTCGCCAAGTCCTGCTATCGGGAGATGGCTGCTTCTGAGCGCTCTCGGCTGGTTCTCCATTCGCCATATCTGGGAAATGCCGATCCCAACAGCCTGATCCTGCTGATTTGAAGGGAACTTCGAGGCGGGGAATGGCCGCCCTAGCGATCCCAAAGGATGCTGACCAATTTCCAGGGGTTCATGTTGAGATCAAGCGAAAGTTGCTTGTCTTTATCGAGTCTCAGCTTGGCCAACGGGTACAAGACGCCTGTACTCTTGCTGCGGTCCTGGTCATTCAAGTCTAATTCGCCGCCGGTTAGGTTATAGTCAGCACTGCGAGTGCTGTAGTACGTTTCGCCGAAGCGAAGCAGACGGTTGGTAATAAATCGAATCTTCCGACCCGTCGGGGTGGGAATCGAGCGGATGTAGCTGATGTCATAGCCTAGCGTGCCCTCAATCGCAATTCGACCTACCGCTCTCATTTTTTCCAGTGCATTGACCAAACCTTGATTCTTTCCCTTCTCGAAAGCCTCGATAAGGATCTGCCTATCCTCCTCAGTGGAATATTCATTAATGATCAGTCTTACGTGAAATTGTTGCCCGACTTGGGTGCTCGTACCCATGGCAACGGCTTGAATTATCTCGGGCTTTGGCCTGTCTTGGGAAAGACTTGGGATGCTTCCTACTGCCATCAACCCAAGCCCCAGCAAGCTGCCGAGGAAAATGCCGTGAACCTTAAGAGCCGCATTCTTGAATTGCCACATTGGTTTTTCGTCTCTCCTGGTGTTCCCCTCCAATGTCAAATTTCCGCCGGAATGATGATTGCAAGATTGTGGCATTGGAAAATCTGCGCGCGATTCCGAATATGCCCTCCTATTACTCCACCACCGGTGTCCATGATTTATCCGGGTTAAAGCGCTCCATCTTCGCGAATTCGTCAACGGTTGCAGGCCCAAAATCTTTTTGGAAGACAACACCGTCGTAGCTGACGATGAACGTTTTTACTCCGGTTATCCCGTACTCGGCCGGTGCAGCCACTAGTGCAAAGCCGCCTATCATCAGACCCTTCACCACGAAGTCCATTTGTCCCATTGGCGCGGCAGGCCCCTGCCCCTTCAGAACCTTGAAAAAATACCCGTGGTACGGTTCTGACCGGCTCGTGTAGCCCTGTTCGATCGCTTGGGCAATCTTTTCACCAACGGGCCCACCCCAGGTGCCGTCGGAGTTTTTCCACGCCAAGCCATCCTGTTTGCCCGGAGTGCTGATGACGCGCTGGGCGTACTGGTTCACGTCGTAACCATCGCGCTTCTGAAGGGCGTATTCGTTCTGCGCGTCTACATAACCGTGGCAGATATTTATGGCGTCCAATTCATTGGCACCAATTCGACGATAGAGCATTTCCCGCCGGCCGGCCTTGGCATCGAAGAACCATTTGTCACCCAACTTCACAAGCGGCACGGGGAAAGGCCAGTCCTCTTTGCCTACGAGGAGAAACGCGCGGTTCCCTCGCCTTGGATCCACGGAAACACTTTTCTTTTCGCGGGCTTCGGCGACGAAATCACTGGCTCTCTGCCGGTCTTGAGCTGTCTCCCCGCTAAATACAACGTCCTCGCCATTAGGGCCAAAAATCTGCACGAGAGCAACCTCGTCGAATCTCTGGGCTGCGTCGACCAAAGCATCGGCAGCCTGCTGCGGAGTGTCAAATTTCTTTGGGCCGGCGGCAGCGGAAGCGATTGCAGCCGGAGGTCTTGTCGCCGCGGATTGCTGCGCAGCGAAAAGAACCGGCGTGGAAAGATACGCCAAAGCTGCAACGCCAATTATCCAATGAAGTCTGGGGAGATATTTCGACGCAGATGTTGATTTCATATCACCGCTCCTGTGATTTCGTTTCCGCTCTCAAATCCACTCATCTTATCTACGCCTCCCACCGCCTCCACGACCACCACCAGAACCGCCTCCGCCTCTAGACCCCATGCTGGAGGAACCGCGGCTGCTGCTGGAGCGAGCGCTCGATCCGTTGTATCCCCCGGAACCTCCATCGAAGGCCGCTCGGTTGCCGCCTCCGCTGCGCGAGACATCCCGACCTCCTATGCGGTCGGCACCCGCCCCGCTGGGCCGATTGCCCGCACCAACTCCATTGCTGGGCCGATTGCCCGAACCAATTCCATCGCCGGCTCCATTGCCGGCTCGATTGCCTCCGCCAATTCCTTCGGCGCGATTGCTGGCCAGATTGCCGCCCTGCCTGCCAACCTGGTCCCGGGCCGTAGCCTGACGGTTGGCCAGCGAATCTCCGCGAGTCGTACCACCAAACCTGTCTGCCGTAGCTTGGTCGCGATACGGAGCGCCGCCGCGATGCTGCGGATTATGCTTCCAGCTGGCGTTCCCGTTACCGATGTTGTTGCGGTTGCCGCCGTTAATATTCGAGTTCCGAACGAAATTATTGTTGTTGTTGATGTTGATGTTGTTGTTGCCGCCCCATCCGCATCCCCAGCCCCAACCACCACCCCAAGCCGCTCCCATGGCTAGCCCGACTCCAAATGAGATCGCCATTCCCGCCGCGTAATAGCCGGCAGGCGGATAGTAAATGGGAGGATAGGGATAAATCGGTGGGCCATACACCGCGTAAGGATCATAGGAAGGAACATATATGACCTGTGGATTAGCCTGCTCGACGACGATTACACTCTTGTTCTCGATGACCTTGGTTTCTATTTTTTGTTGCTCGGTCGATTTCAAATTGCCCGTGTCCTGCGCTTTTTTGCGCATGCGCTGCACGGCATCCATCACACCGCTTTGCTGGGCCAGGAACGCATTGCCCAAATCCGTGGTCCACTGGATGTCGTCGGCCAGGCGCTTTACCACATCAGGCAGTGCCGCCATGGCCTGTATGCTCGGATCCCAAGTCTGCTTCGCGACTGTATCCGCAAGCGCTTTGTCCTTCAACCCCGGGTTTTTCGCCAGCCACTGTTGAAGCTGGATCAGTTCGAGAGGATACGTGGACGCCGCCAGGGTCTGTGCCAGCAACGGGTCTGGATAAAGGGCAATCGGCGCCACGAGAGAATCCAGCTGATCGGGCGGAATCAGCGGAGCCTGACTCTGGGGCGAAGATACCTGCGCCGATTGAGGAGACGCTATATTCGCCAAAGAGTCACCTGACACGAGGGAAAGGGCACAAAGCACCGCTACCACGCCTCGAATTCGCAAACCAAACATTTTCGTGTTCGGATTCATAGAAATCTCCGCTCCATGTCCGGATGGAAAACATTACGGACCCTACCCTCGAACCCGACCAATCTAATGCCCCTTCGCTCGCATCTCATTCGGTGGTCCCCAACTGCCGTATAGTCCCCATCGTGAATAGCCGGCCTCGTGCTGCAGCCCTGCTCGCGCAGGCTGTTCGCGTTGCCTGCCGATTGGCTGAAAGAATTCATTCCCGCACGGAAGGTGACCCGATCCCTCATTTTGAGTTGCTTCCTTTCAAGTTAGCTGCTTCCCATGTCCGCACTCTCCTCCGAGCCAGCGCCGGCCGCCCGAAAGCGGCATCGGGTTTGCTTAGATATCCCGGCCAGCGGTGGCTTCGATGATGCTGGTTCTAACCGTATCGGGCGCTGCCAGAGTTACGTTAAACGAAACCGCGATGCGGGGAGATTGGCCCGCGTAGGGGTGCACCCAGTGATAGAGCCAGCTCGGGAAGGCAACAAGCAACCCGGATTCGGGTCGGACTCGGACCGGTTCCCCGTACGGGTCGCCAGGCGTGCTCACGGCCTCCACGCCGACACGCGGATCGAGGAACTCCAGCACTCCGCTGAGCGGGCGATTCGGGTTGAACTTATCGGCGTCCACGTAATAGACACCGGACCAGGCGCTGTCCGGGTGGGAGTGTGGCGCATGGTAGGCGCCCTCGCGGCAGATCGTCGCCCACGCCCAAACGGACAGCTGGCCTTTGAATGCACCAAGGCCAGCCGTGGCATCGACCATTTGGCTTACCATCCAGGTGACCCACGTAGTCAACGCCCCCACCGCCGGTTCCGGACGATTCAGGAAATCGGGCCGAGAGTGCCAGCCTCCGATGTTGCTACGACCCACGCTCAAATAACTGGCCTCTTCCGCGAGGATGAGCGCCTGCAGGTCTTGATTCATCGCTTCGGCGTCTGGCACCCGCAACTGACCGATGACGGTGGGGAATGCCTTCGTAACTTCGAGTTCCATCGAACCGCCTTGATCAGCAGAGCGTTACCGAGCTTCGCTCCGGTCGCTCCGGTCTCCATGCATCTACTTTTCTTTTGGGTCCCCGGGTCCGCATTCACCGCCACGATTGCGACGAAATCAACCAGATGGCTGGGCCCAACCTCATTGCGGTCCCCTCCTCCGAAGTCCGCGAATGTCAGAAACTGATGATCGTCAAAAAGCGATGTACCCTTGCACCATCGGCACCCAACCCGTCATCCCTGCTGTATAGGGAGTAAAGGTCCCGCTATAAGGAGCTCCATTGATATGGAACACCTCTACGTTGAGCCACAGACGCTCGGTGTGAAGGTAATACCATCTTAGTCCGGCCCCATACTCATAAGGGTTGGCGAACTGGCCGCGCACCCATGATGCGCGGACGTACGGCATCAATTTTTTCGGCTTGACAAAGTAACTCGCCGAAAGCTCACCGCCGTGGTCAAATGTGGATTTGAGCGGAAGCGGTCCGTCGGCTACGAAATCATTTAGCCAGCGCATGAAGTATTGCCCGTTGACCGCAAGCCCGTTCCATTTAATTCCGTAGTCAATTGCCGACATCTTATACGTGGCATCCTGGAGTGTTACACCCGGCGCAAACGCTCCGGTCGCGAAGGCCTGCACGCCGTCGGAATTGTATATTGAGGTGTTCTCGGGACTGGAATTATCGAGATCTCCAAAACGGTTCTCCCGGGATCTTGTAAACGAGGTACCTAGTCGAATACGAGCTTTCCTGGAGGAGAAATAATCATCGTACATGTTGCGTGGTCTACTGGGTGGCCCGTAGTCTCCCAGCGGCTCCCACCAGAGGCTGCCGGAAACCAGCAGATTCGAATCGATTTTGTTTGCCGTGATACTCAGTGTATTGAGACCGTTGCCGAGGAACGCCATGTAATTCAGTCCCTTCACGAGTTGTCCGCTCGCCCAGACGCCCTGAGTGAACCCGGGGCGGAAGAAGTTGTCAGCCATGGTCCTATCATTTGCCGTGAAAAATGGAAACGTGCCAACTAGTGAGCGGCTGCCCGGAACGCCAATGTAACCTCCGGTTAGCGTGAGAGCCTTGCTGAATTGCCAGCCAATGTTGCCGGCTACGACGATTGACGACGCCCCCGCGGATGTCCAGGTGGTGAAGCTATATTGCGCTTTCTTGTCGAAGATGTAGCCGCCGAAGACCGTCATTGAGCGATTTACCGTAATATCGTTGCGCTTGTGAACATCGTGAATAACGCCTAGGTGGTCAGTAAAAGTGGAGTTGCTATCAAGAGTGTTGAGATATCGCACTTGGGTAGTGCCCTGGAACCTGAGCAGGAAAGGCACCTTAGCGTTTTCGGGCGTTTCCCAGACTATGATTCCATCTTTATAACGATTCTCGATTTCCTGTAGTGCGGAAAAGGATTGCGGCTGCGCTGCCGTCATCGAGGGCACTGAACCCTCCCCTGCTTCCGCCGGGCTCGATCGCCGCGTTAACGGGGTGACGGACGCCAAAGGCAATACAGCCTTTGTTGCGGTAGTCGACGGCACTGGGGTCTCCGCTATTTCCGCCGGGCCTTGTGGCTGCGCAGGGCGTGGCAGCTCAGCGACCGTCGAACCCTCAAGCTTTCGCTGCAGACGGTCGACCAGGTCCAGCAGTGTCCTCTGCTGCTCCTTCATCTTGCGCAGCTCTTCTCGAACAGCGGCGTTATCGGCCATCACGGCCGCGACTTTGTCCTCCAGCTCGATGGGGCGCGGTTTCTCGGGAAGGAATTTTTTCCCCGGGTTGCTTAACTGGGATCCCTGAGCCGCCGCGACTTCGTTGCGCGGGCTGTCTGGCGGGGATGCTGGAGACTGTCCATACGCAGAAGTCACGAACAACGTTACTGACGTCAACGCCAATGCGACTGTGAGCCTAATGGATGCGCCTCGGATAATCATGCTAGAGCCCCTTCTTCGAAAGTGAGGTTCGGAGTGGAATGCGAACGAGGCGGGCCGCTTCAGCCTCTTCGTAATCATCGAATTACCAGCCACGTGTTGATGATGAGCAGGTGGGGCACCGAAGGCATTTCGAGGTCCATCGGTGGCCCCGCCCGATCAACACAGCGTTACGGACAAGGCAAGTCCGCCCTCACTGGTTTCTTTGTACTTACTGTTCATGTCCTTGGCGGTCTGAGCCATTGCCGTGATCGTGGCGTCCAAATCGACCCGATGCCGGCTGGCGATTTCATTGCTGGCGATCGCATAAGCGGTCCATGCCTTGACCGCGCCGAATGCGCATCGCTCGATGCACGGAACCTGGACAAACCCGGCCACCGGATCGCAGGTCATTCCCAGGTGATGTTCCAGTGCGGACTCCGCGGCGTTCTCGACGACTCGGGATTCCGCGTCGTATGCAGTCGTGACCAATGCCGCCGCCATCGCCGACGCCACCCCGATTTCCGCCTGGCAGCCGCCCTCGGCAGCAGATAGCGTTGCATTGTGCTTGCACAGGTAACCAATAGCCGCCGCGGCAAGCATGCCCTGTCGAATCTTGTCTAGGGGAAGCTTGCGACCGCCTTCGCCCAGACCATAGACCAGTGATGGCATGACTCCGGCGGAGCCGCCTGTCGGCGCGGTGATGACAAGGTGGCCCCGCCCGTTCTCTTCGGAGGCTGCCAGAGCGTATGCCGAAAGGACGCCAATTCCGCGATCCGCTTGGTATTTATCATCCATGGCGCGTTTGTAGACCGTTGCCGCTTTGCTGTGCAGCTTGATTGGACCGGGCAAGACACTGTCATCCGGTACGGCAAGTCCTGACTTCACAGTGGCGACCATCGCGTTGATGATTTTGTCGACAAAGGCATAGACTTCCGCCTCAGTTTTTCCCGGGATCGCCATCTCATTGGCAAGAATCACTTGCGCAATCGTCAGCTTGTTTTGATCCGCGTGCTGACGCAGTTCCTTCATTGTCGAATACGGATACTTTGGCGGATTCTTCTTCGGCGGCGTGTAACCTTTCCACTCGATGAATCCGCCGCCCACCGAATAGTACTCTTGCTCTAACAGCACTTTGTCGCCGGCCATGAGCTTGCACGTCATCGTGTTTGGGTGAGGAAAGTCACCTTTGACGGAGTCGAAGACGATGTCCTTGAGCGTCACATTCACGGTCTTCGCGCCAAGCTTGACTGGGAAGGACTGGTCGGGATTGTCGCGCAAGCCGTCGAGAAATGCGGGATCGACGGTTGCCGGTTCCTTTCCGACCAACCCCGCGAGGGAAGCTCGCTCTGTGCCGTGCCCCTTGCCTGTGGCGCTGAGGCTACCGAACAAATAAACCTTGAGCGCGGTCGCTTTGGCGAGTTGGTCCGCCGGCAGCTTGGTGCAGCGCTGGTAGAAATCGTAGGTAATGCGCATCGGACCGATTGTGTGAGAACTCGATGGCCCCGGCCCCACCTTGTAGAATTCATCCAGCGTCGTCATCACGGGTCCCTTTTCCTGTTTGACGACGTTCAGGTCAGCAGACAGAGGAGGCTCATCGGGTACGTTCCGCGCAGGTGCCGTGGCCCTGGCTGTTCTGTCCTGGCAAGACATTTGTGCGCCGGTAATCACGACCGTAGCACCCACCACAGCGCTGCGCATCAGGAAGGTGCGACGATCCACACCCGGAGGAATCGCCGCCGAGTCCAACTGGTCCGGGGGGCCGAGCGGATCATCCCGATCGGGTTCGCACGGTTGCTCGATCGAGCTGAGCTTGTCATCAGATATCTCATTTTCGTTTTTAAACATGATGGATCTCCTGACTTTCATCAATGGGGTGGCCGTGGGGCTACCCTGCTTTGCACATCATTTGTCGGAACTGGAGAAAAGCTTCGAAAAGTTGTATTTGAACCCGAATTGAATCCGATAGTCGTCGGCGTAAAAACCGTCCCGGAAGTTCTGCCGGCGGCCCCATAAGAACTCAGCACCGAACATCGCATTATTGACCGGCGTGAAAAGCAGGTTGGTCGAACCGTAATAACCTCTATGGAAAGCGTCGTCCGTCTGTCCGTCCGAGTTCTCAATATTTACCATCGAGTATCCTATTGAGCTAGTGAATCTATTGCTCCAGTTGTGATCCAGGTAAGCTGAAAGGCCCAATGCCGGCAGAGCCACGCCTTGGATGGGGCGCCGCGGATTCGTCGAGTGTGTCAGCTCGATACCGACGTCAACGGGTGCGTCGTTCAGATAGTTTTCCTCGCCCGCACCATAGACGATTTGGAAGCGGCCTACGTTGTTCTGGTTGAATCGGGGAGACGAGCTTACGGCAACGCCCCAGCCTACGGCGCTTCCGCCGAGGTCAACTGCGTCATTGGTTGTGTCCACCCACTTGAGTCTCTTCAGCAGCCCGCTAATCTGGATGTATCCCCAGTCTCGATTAAACCGCGCGTTCGCCGTGAAATCGGGCAAGTCGAACTTCGGCTTGACGCCCTGCAACTCAATCCGGTCGGCGAACATACCATTGTCCGCGCTGGCGCCCGGACGCTCGACACCGATCGTTAGAGCGTTCTTTCCCATCACCGGCATCCAGCGAAACTGGACGTTGCGGAACCACACCAATCCGTTTGGTCCCCAGTACTCGATCGTATTCGGAAAAGCATCGGGGTCTACAAAAACGCTCCAGTTTTGCCCGGCGCCGAAATGTCCCAACTCACCGTAGGCGTGCCGCAGTCGAAAAATTGTCTCTCCCGCCTCGGCGCCAACACCAAATAGTTCGAATTCAAATATTGTCTTCAGCTCGCCAAACTTTGTCGGGGTGCTTGACTTCACACCGAAACGTGTCTGGCGAACACCGAGGTATACCTTACCGTTCGGAGCAAACTCGTTTGCGAAGGCCGGCAATTTTGTGGGCCTTACCACGTCGAACCAATTCGGATCGTTTTGATTGAAGTCATAGCCCGCGTC
>Ga0137409_10002003_pt1 | contig 21933 bp, 17 predicted proteins | sample CZODoug1_16funga_FD_122059 | JGI IMG/M metagenome (GOLD analysis project Ga0137409, IMG submission 122059) | Vadose zone soil fungal communities from Angelo Coast Range Reserve, California, USA - CZODoug1_16fungal (Hybrid Assembly) | ecosystem: Environmental > Terrestrial > Soil > Vadose zone... | reverse complement strand
CTAGACTGATGGTCGCTATGCGCTTGTGAGCGCCGCGGGTTCGAAGAAATGACAGTGGAAGCAGAGTGTCGGACACGGCGGGCATCACTTTCGGGCGGCGATGATAACGGCTGCGCCGCTCAACAGTATTCCCGCCGTAGCGAGAACGAGCTGAACAATCTCGGCTCGTGAGAAGTTGCGCTCGGGGACGACGATTGTGTCACCCGGATTTACCTTGAGCCCGTCCGTGAATGGCTTTTCCTTGCCGTTTGGCGTGATCAGCTTGGCGTTGTCCAGGCCCTGGGCGAAACGCGTCTCGCCGCCGGCTCCGGAGACATAGTCGCGTGCGCTGAACTGTGGATTGAAGGGGTACGCGTTTGGCCGGAAGACCGCACCCTCGACGAGAACGCTTCGCCGCTTGTACGGCACGACGAGGCTGTCGCCCATCTCGATGGACTTGTCCGCGGTGAAGTCACGGCGGACGAGCAGCGCTTCCAGGTCAACGGGCACCTGCGTCGCGTCCTTCTTCATGATGTAGGACTCGACCAGGTCCGCGCCGGGACCGACCCCGCCGGCGCGTTCGATGAGGGCCCGGACAGTCTCCTTCTCCACGAATGGGAGACGGCGCAGGTGAGTCGCCTCATCAGTGGGCACAGCGCCGGCGACGGCGCCGACCAGCAACACGGTCCTCTGCAGCTCGATGACGCCGGGCACGAGGACCGTGTCGTCGACGTGCAAAGGCAGCTGGGGGATGCCTTCCTTCGGGTACGGGACGTCGGTCTGCGAGTCGCGCTCCAGATCGTTCTTCCGCACCAGGCGGATCGGGAGCTGACGGGTCGCGGTGCTCGCGAAGCCGCCCGCGATGTCCAGAAGCTCCGCGAAGTCCTTGCTGTGAATCAGCTCGTACCGGCCGGGACGCCGAACGGCGCCGCTCACGTTCACGGAGACGTCCTCGAAAGGAATCCGGATGAGGTCGCCATCCATCAGGTACGGGTTGTATTTCGTGTCGCCGGTGAGATTGTAGAGGAGCAGATCGACGGTCGTGCGGGTACCGTCGCGGTGCTGGATGCTGATGCGACGTTTCGAAGCGTTCCCCGTGATGCCGCCCGCCCGCGTGATCACGTTGGACGCTCGCTCCACGGGGCGCGCCGTGTACAGGCCCGGATGGGGGATGTTCTCGACGACGTGCACCAAAAACGTGCGCGGCTCGACCAGGCTCACGTCGAAATTGAGCCCGGGGAAGTACCGCATGACAGCCGCCTTCACGATGTCGCGGGCCTGGTGCAGCGTCTTCCCGACGATGGCGACGTAGCCGACCTTGGAGATGAAGGCTCGGCCTTCCAGGTCGACCGTCATGCGCAGCTTGAAGTTCTGGCGGCCCCAGAAGTTCAGCTCGAAGAGGTCGCCGCGGCCGCAGATGTACTTGTCGGGATCGAGCGGTTCCTCCAGCGGCAGCGTCGGGACGCCGCCCGGATTGATGACCGGCCGTTCGGCCTGCAGGACTTCGGTGTCCTGCGGCACGGCGACCTGCATCGGTACAGCCGACGCAGGGGCGGACGTCCCGGGTTCGCCGGGCATCGATGGCGCGATGATCTGCGCGCGCGCGCTGCCCGGCAGCGAGATGAGCGCCACGTACGGGATCAGCAGCGCTGCGAGAAGACGAAACGGAAGGGGATATCGCATGTTCATCGAAGGGCGGGGCGACCGACCCTAGTGAGCAAGCAGGGAGTCAGTCAAGCAAACGCTTGTGCCTAGCCCTCTGTTCTACCGCGGGAACGATTCCAGGGGGGCATCAACGGGGCGAGGAGCAACTCGACAGGTGCGAGGGGCCGGCGCTGCTCCGAGGGAGCGTCCAGTGCAGGAGAGACCCGGTGCAGAGCGTGAGCGATATGGCCGCACAGGGCCTGGGCAGCGATCTCGTGGTCCCGATCGACTTCGGCACGCCCGTCGCGCCATTCCAGTTCCACCCGGCCGAGCGCATCCGGCAGGTTGAAACGCGCGAGGAACAACCCGGCAGGCGCCGCCGGTGACAGCGGCTCGATGTGGAGCTCGACCTTTGTGGGCTCCAGCTGCACGCGGATGTGGTCCGCCGAGACGGCCGTGGCGAAGGCTTTGGCCGAGTCGACGATGTCGTCGACGGTTCCGGCGCGTCGCAGCGAATGGGCGATCTGAGCGACGGCGGAGCGCAAGGCGAGGTTGCGGCGACGGACCCGGAGCGCCTCGAGGGTCCCGCGGAAGAAGCCGAGGCGGCGAAGCACCAAGAAGGACGCGCCGAACACGGCGACCACGATCCAGCGGAGGGCCGGATCGTCCGCGAGGGCCAGGATCAGCGCCGCTCCACCGAACACGAACGAGGCGGCGTACAGCAGCAACACCACCTGGCGATGCGACAAGCCGAGCCGCAGGAGGCGGTGGTGGATGTGCTCGCTATCGCCGCTGAACATCGACCGGCCGGCGAGGGCCCTGCGGCCCATGGCCAGGAGCGTGTCGAGGATGGGCAGGGCCAACGCGACCATCGGCACCAGGAGGGAGACCGAGATCGCGGTCGTGGACTTGTGGTTGGTGCGGATCGACGAAGCGGCCAGCACGTAGCCCAGGAATAGCGAGCCGGTGTCGCCCAGGAAAATGGAAGCAGGATTGAAATTGTAGAAGAGAAAGCCGACCAGCGCTCCGGCGAGCGTCGCCATGCACAGCGTCATGATGGGGTGGGGCTCCACGGCGGCGACGACCAGGTTGGTGAGAACGGCGCAGAGCGCCACGCCGCCGGCGAGACCGTCCAGCCCGTCGATCAGGTTGATCGCGTTGATGATGCCGACGATCCACACGACCGTGACGGGGAACGCGAGGATTCCCAGCTCCAGAGCGCCGCCAGGCAGCGCGATGTGCTCGATGCGGTACCCGCACGTATAGAGCAGCGTCGCCACGCCGAACTGGACGGCAAACTTCTGGTACGCGTTGGCTCCGCGTAGATCGTCGTACAGCCCGAGCGCCGCGATGGCGAGGCCGCCGAGCAAGAAGGAGAAGCCGACCCAGCCCTTCGAGTAGAAATACCGACCCAGCTCGGGCTCATAAACGAGCAGCCCGACGAGTGACGCGTAGAACGCGGCGATGATGCTGAGTCCTCCGATTCGCGGCACAGCCCGGCGGTGCACCCGCCGCGAGTCCTTCGGCTCGTCGAGCAGGCCTCGCGCCTCGGCAAAACGGCGCAAGTTCGGCGTCAACAGCGCCGCGATCACGAGAGCCAGGATGAACGCCGCGACAGAAGTCTTGACGAGCGACGGAATCATCGACCCGCCCCGTTACGGTTCAACTTCAATTTGACTGCCCCTCCCCCAAGCTGCGTGCTTCCCTGGGTGTCTCTCATCCCCTGACGTCGTAGACTTCTCTGACGGCCACCGGGTACGTCAAGAGCCAGGAATCTGGCCGCTGTGGCCAGATTTCGAGCCATTACAGGAATCAGCCTTTAGATTGGGACCTTGAGCGAACAGGCTGTGCTGCTTTGAACGGAACGCCAGCACGCAGAAACGTGCAAACGTGCAGCTCGTCCTCTCGAAACGGACCAGGAGCACAGCTCACCCAGCCGCCTCCGCCGGGACCTTGCGTCCGTCCAGCACAGCCCGCACCGCGCCGGCGAGATGAATGGCGGTGAATGGCTTCTGGACAAATGCGGCGGTCGAGTCGAGTAACCCCCGACGTACGATTTCGTCGTCGGTATATCCAGAAAGATAGAGGACGCGGAGTTGTGGTCGACTCTTGCTGAGCCTCTGGTAGACCTCGCGCCCGCTGAGCTCAGGCATCACCACGTCCGTCACCATGATGTCGATCCGTTGCGGATACTGTCCCGCGACGCGAAGGGCGTCGCGCCCCTCGCGCGCCTCGAGGACGGTGTAGCCGTAGCGCTCCAGGATGCGCCGGGTCATTGCGCGCACGGCGTCATCGTCTTCGACGAGCAGCACCATCTCCGACCCGCCCGCGGGTAGAGCCGCGGTGAGCTGCCCGGGCGACATCGATGCCTCTTCGTCCAGCCGCGGCAGGTAGATCTTGAACGTAGTTCCCTTCCCAGGTTCGCTGTACACCCAGACGTAGCCGCCGGATTGCTTGACGATCCCGTAGACCGTCGAAAGCCCGAGCCCGGTGCCCTTGCCGACCTCCTTCGTCGTGAAGAATGGCTCGAACGCTCGCGAGCGGATTGCCTCGTTCATTCCGAGTCCGGTGTCGCTGACGGCGAGCATCACGTACTTGCCGGGCACGACCATACGACGGCGGCTGGCATACTCGTCGTCGAGATCGACATTCGCCGTTTCGATGCTGAGCGTCCCGCCCTTCGGCATCGCGTCACGCGCGTTTACCGCCAGGTTCAGGAGCACCTGTTCGAGTTGTCCGGGATCGGCACGCACCAGACCGATGTTCGTCGCCCGCTGGATCACGATCCGGATGTCTTCCCCGATCAACCGCCGGAGCATCGGCTCGATCCCGTCCGCGATCGCGTTCAGATCGAGCACCTTGGGTTGAAGGATCTGCTTCCGGCTGAAGGCGAGGAGCTGTCTTGTCAACGAGGCGGCACGGCCCGCCGCGCGATGAATCTCCACCAGGTCGGGGCGAACCGGATTCGTGTCGTCGAACTGCTCCAGCAGCAACTCGCTGTACATCTTGATGACACTGAGTAGATTGTTGAAATCGTGCGCGATACCTCCCGCGAGTCGCCCGACCGCGTCCATCTTCTGCGATTGCCGGAGCTGTTCCTCGAGCTGCCGGTGCTCGGTCATGTCGACGAAGAGCGCCACTGCGCCGCGGACCTGTCCGTCCGTGCCGGGTAGCGGTGCAATGGACGCGTAGACATCCACGAGCGATCCGTCCTTGCGCCGCCGACGGGTCTGGACACCGTCGGTTGCGCGACCGCTCAATGCTTGATCGCGCAACCGGGTATGCTCGCTCTCGTAATCGTCGCTGACGATCGGCAATCGACGTCCGAGCACCTCCTCCGCCGTCCAGCCGAACAGGCGCTCGGCGGCCTGGTTCCACATCGTCGCACGGTCTTCGGCGTCCACCGCCGTGACCGCGAGCGGGGACGCGTTCAGCAGCGCCGCCACGGTAGCGAGCGCTTCACGCAACTCGCGCTCGGCGCGAACGATGTCGGTCACGTCCTGCGCGCTGCCGAACACGCGACGCACATCGCCAATCTCGCGTTGGACGCGGCCACGGGCCTGGATGGTCCGCTCCGAGCCGTCCTGCCGGACGATGCGGCAGTGGACCGACGGAACCTCGGCGCCATCGACCAGTCGCCTGAAGGCCAAACGCACCTTTTCACGATCGTCGGCATGGACGCGGGCGAGGAACCATTCGCTGGTGACGGACACGCTTTGGGGCTCCATGCCAAAAATTCGATAGAGCTCGTCGGACCAGGTCAGCCGCCCGCTCTCGGGATCGAGCGCCCAGCTTCCAACGTGGGCGAGCTCCTCCGCCGCTGCGAGTAGTGCGCGACTCTCCGCCAGCGCCGTTTCGGCACCTCGCCGCGCGGTGATGTCGCGGTTGACGCCGATCCAGGCCACCGGGTGCCCGGCCTCATCGAATTGGGCGACGACGATGAGGTCAGCCACGCCATCGCTTCCGTCCTTACGCCGGAAGGGAAGCTCGCCGGCCCAGCGACCGTGGCGCCGGAGCGATGTCTGGATCTGCTTCTCGAGCTGACCTTCCAGCTCGGGACGATGAATCGTGACGACTTCGCGACCGAGCATTTCGTCTTTGGAGTAGCCGAAGATCTGTACGGCCGCCGGGTTCCAGTCGACGATCCTACCTTCGAGATCCATGACCAATACCGCGTCCCCGATGGTTTCGAACACCACGGCTTGTCGCCGGAGCGCATCCTCCGCGCGCTTCCGTTTGGTGATGTCGCGCGCCACCCAGACCACCGCGTCTTCCCCCATTGGCGAGACCGTGGCCGCGAACCAGATCGTCTGCTCGCCGATCGGAAGCGTGTACTCAGTCTCGACCGCAAGTCCGGTCTCGAGCGCCCGACGAATGACAGCGAGGAAGGCGTCGGCTTGCTCTCCAGGAAATACGTCATGGAGCCGGCGGCCAATGAGCTCCTCGCGCCGCCTGTACAAGAAATCTGGTGCCGTCGACGCGACCTTGAGGTACCGGCCATCCCGGTCGAGGACGAGAACGACATCGGACAGCGCGCCGACGAGCGCACGTAACTCGGCCTCGGAAGCGCGTACCTCCTCCTGTGCCCGCCGGCGCTCCGTGATCTCGGTAACCACCAATCCGACGCCGACGATCGCGGCATCCGGCCCGCGCACCGGAAAGATGCTGGCCTCCCACACGCGCGCGTCCATCGGGCGGCCCAGCTGCGAGCCGTCCGCTTCGAAGCCGAGGAGCGGCTCTCCCGTATCGAGCACCTGCCGCAGCATCGGCTCCACGGCCACTGCGATCTCGGGTACGACCTCCCGTACGGTGCGTCCGAGGTGAGCCTCCGCCGGAATGCCGTTCACGGCAGCGAAGTGCGCATTGACGCGAACATACCGGAGCTCGCGGTCGACGAACGCGAAGCCGACGGGCGCGCGCGACAAGACCGCGTCGAGCATCGTTTCCAATTGCTCGGATTCGAGCGGCGTGGCCGGCGATCGCGGTTGTGTCATCCAGGCAGCGAGTTCTACCGCGGACCTCGCCACGATGCGCTGATCTTGGTGAGAATGACAATGGGCCGAGTATCTGGCCTCACAGGCCAGGATTCGAGCCCTCCCCGCCTGGGGCCGCGACGCGCCGGTGGTGAGCGGTCGCGGCCCGGCAGACTGCGTCAGTCGTCGTCGTTCTCGCAGCGGCCCGGCGCCGTACCGACGAGCACGTTGCTCGCCTGCGCGGCGCTGACGAACCGCGTCGCGTCCACCGGGAGCAGGAACCGCTCGCGCACGAGCGCGGAGGTCGCCTTGGACACCGCCTTCACGAAGCCCTCGTGGGTGCAGTACCGCTCCTGCAAGGACCGGCGCGGATCCCCCGTCGCCGACCGCTCGGCCTTGGTGACCGCGAACGGCACGTAGGACCCCGTCAGCCCGCAGAGGTTTCCCGGGCGGTGCCCCGACGCGCGCAGGTTCCAGCCGGCGCTCGTTCCCAGCGGAGCCCGGATCTGTAACGGCCGGATGCCGGCGAGGTTCAACCCGTCGCCATCGGACCGCGGCACGAATTGCCGGTAATGGCTGCTGAATAGCGGTGGCTGCAGCGTGATGATGCCGCCTCCGGCGCCGAACAGGGGTCCATAGTTCCAGAGCGGCAGCTCATTCTGCACGCGCGGGAAGTCGAACGCGGGGACGTCGGGGAACCGCCTTCCCGCCTCGCTCAAGGTCACGAGGGTCCCGTTCTCCAGGCGCGGGTAGTTGCTCCGCGGCGGCTCGATTCCCGCGTCCGCCCAGAGGTCCATCGCGATGACCGCTGCGCGCATCGACTCCGTCGTCCCCGCCGGCGTGCCGTTGACGCACAGCGGGCTCGCTCCGGGCGCGTTCTGGCGGAGACCGCCCACGTTGAACCCGTGCGCCGTGCTGGACACGAAGTAGAGGCGCACGTTGTCCGGCAGGTCCACCGGGTTCCCGGCCCCGTCCGCGACGTTGAGTCCCCCGCGCAGCTGCCAGAGCTCGGTCTCCGAGTCGATCTGGAACACGAGGGGGTCGGTCGCGGGCCGCTTCAGGATGCCGTCTCGAATTCCGGAGACGGGATCGGTGTGCACCCCGTAGGTGAACACCGCGTAGCTGTTCTGCAGCAGGTCGTGGCGGTCGTCCTGGTTCGACCAGACGTTCGGGTCCGAGAAGCGCACGTTCAGGAAGGAGCGATCGGTCCCCGCGATGGTCGGGATGATCCCGTCGAACACCTTCCGGTTCGACTCGTCCCCGTTGAACCCCATGTACATGAAGTCGCGCAGGTACCCGCCCGTCTGCGAGGCGCCGGTCGCGTAGCTGCGGCGGATACCGGCGCCGAGCGGGTTGGCGTTGCCCGCATCGTCGCGGCTCCCATAGCGCAGGAAAGAGCCGACGTCGCGCGTGGCCGCGTACCCGAGCGCCATCACGGTCGGGTTCTTCGCCGTGTAGATCAGCTCGTACAGCTTGTCGTTCTTGAATCCGTCGAAGAAGCAGATGTCGGTGGTCGTGGGGACGAGGCTCGCCTGTCCCGTGGGGCATCTGCCATATGCCCAGCGACTCGACGCGATCGCCTGCCTCGGCGCATCGACGTCGCCGCGCACGGTCAGCGCGGCCTTCGAAGTGTCCGTGCTGACCGGCTCGTAGGAGCGGAACCCGTTGCTTCCTTCGAGGTTGAGGGTGAAGGTGCCGGCGAGGGGAATGCTGCGATCCGAATACTCGACGCGCATGATCCCGGTGATCGCGGTGCCGTCGGGCTGGAACGCGAGGGGCAGGCTCGCGACCAGCCGCCTCGGCGTGCCGTCGTCGGCGAATGCCGGGAGGAGGTCGCCCTCCCACCCTGAATCGACGATCGTGTACCCGGCCTGCAGAAGGATGTCGCTGTCGCCGACGTCGGCGGCGGTCCGCGCGAGCAGGAGCTGGTGCCCGAAGTCGATGCCCAGGTTGTTCCCGCGGTTGTTGATCCCGTAGAAGATCTTGTGGTTGCTCCGCGCCATGTCGGCGGGCTTCAGGATGAAGAACTGCGTGCTGAGCTCGACCATGCCCCGCGCGTTCCGCGGCGCCTTGTCGAGATCCACGATCCCGGCGTTGAGCGGGTCGCGCGGGTCGACCTCCATGAACGCCGTGCCAGTCAGCTTCTCGTACGGACCCGCATTCCCGAACGACGCGCCGCCGGCGAACGCCTGGCGGCGATCGATCGAGAACACCGTCACCCGGGCTGCCGCGGGCAAGGCGTAGAGCAGCGACAGAAGCGCGAGCGCGAACGCTCGTCGCAAGTCGATCTTCATGATTTGACCTTCCTGGAGACGCCGCACCGGGGCCGGGGCGCGCGTGAGCGGGAACCTACCAAAGCGCGTTCGCGCCGCACAGGGGGCCGGACAAAATTGTCGTTCAACGTCCGGGAACGCGACTTGACGCGCGACGCCATCAAGGTGTTTCAGGGGGATAGGCAAACCGCGCGCGAGCGCACTGGGGGGAGCCGTGAACGGCATCGAGGGTGAGCCTCTGACCGAGGGCGAGTTGCACGAGCTGGAAGACGTCATGGAGCGGCACAAGACCTTGGGCGAGATCAGCCAGACGTACGGGGTTTTCACGGCATTCTGCATCCCTCGCCTGCTCACCACGATTCGCAATCTCCAGCGCGAGCTCGAGCTGGTCACCGACCAGCGCGAGCAGGCGCGTGCGCTGCTGCGCAATCTGAACGGGTAGCGTCGTGTGTCCCCGGACAGATACACTCAGTGGCGCCGGATGTCTCCGGTCACCAGGGTGCCCGACTTCGAGTAGGTGAACTTGGGCCCGGTCACGTCGATGGAGAACGTGTCCTTGCCGGTGCCCGCCGCACCCAGGTCGCAGCCGGTCGCGCGGAAGGTGTAGCCGGCGGTGCCGTTCACCTTCGCCGCGCCCTCCAGCGTCGCGCAGGCGCCTGCCAGCGTGAGCGAGGTGATGCCGTTCGAGCTGCGCACCTCGATGCCGGCGGCCCGGTCGCGGAAGCGGACGGCGCCATTTCGCGGATTGCCCCTGCCGATCATGCCGAAGTCGCCGTCGCCGTGCTCGACCTCGCCGTCGCCCTCGACGTCCTCGAAATCATCGTTGCCCCCGGCGCAATCGCCGCCGGTCACGATGCCGGCCCTGGCTTTGAGCTGGTGGGTGAAGTTGGCGCGGATGAGCCGCCGCGTGGTCGGGTTGTCGGGGCCGTTGTCGGGCCCGAGCGGATGGACCTTGTGGTTGTCGGAGAAGGCGAGGTTGGCCCGGTGGAGCGGGTCCAAGGCGACCTGGAAGAAGTCGCCCAGGTCGCGGTTGGCGGCGCCGCCCAGCCCGCCCACCGACACGGTGCCGCGGTGGATGACGTGATCGCTGGCCACCGTCTGGGTGAAGACGGGCGCGCGGTCGTGGCCGTTGACCGTCTCGGCGACGTAGACGTTCCAGTTGGTCCACCCCTTCATGCAGTCAGTGCTCCCCGACGGGCAGGGCTCGTGGATGGCGGCGCTGTTCGAGTGGCCGGCGCGATCGCCGCCGACCCAGGCGACGACGACGTGTCCGTTGGCGTCCGCATCCGCCCAGGGGAACACGTTGGGCTTGCCCACGGTCACGCCGGAATTGACGTGGATGGCCGGCGTCCAGGTGGTCCCGCGGTCCGTCGACGAGGAGTAGAAGATGTTCACGTTGTCCGACCACACAGCGTAGAGGTTGCCGAAGGAGTCCACCGACAGCGCCGGGAAGATGTTGGCGAAGTTCGCCCCCGGCGGGCCGGTGAAGATCTTGTGGTCGGTGAAGGTGAAGACGGGCAGCCCGAGCTTCACGTCGCTGGAGACTCCGACGTAGACGGAGCGGAAAGGCTGGCCAGCGGCGTTCTCCACCGGGTCGTCGGGCGCGACGAAGATCTGGTAGAGGTTCCCGCGGCTGGAGCACCGGCTGCGGTCGACGCGGATCGGGCCCAGGAGGTTGGCGGTGTTGGTGGCCGGCACGCCGCCCGCGGTGGGGTAGGTCTGCGGGTCGATCGCCTCGCCGAACCCGTCGACGTACGTTTGCCCGCCGTCGTTCGAGCGCTGGACGTCGATATTGAAGGTCGCGGCATCGTGGTACGAGAGGTAGACGGTCTGCGCGCCGATGGCCTCGTTCCACTGGCGGTCGTCGCCCGGGATCGCCGCCGCCACCGGGTTCGGATTTGCAAAGGTGTTGCCGCGGTCCGTCGAGTGGGTAGCCGTGACTCCGGGGACGAGCATGAGGCTCGTTACCGCCAGATTGGGCACGCCCGAGGCAGGAAAGTTCACGGCGATGTCCGCGTCGCCGCCGCCCTCGGCGATACCAATCGCGTCGCAGCCCGAGGCGAGGACGCCGCATCCGTCGGGCCGGCCCTGGTACCTGAAGGGATAGGTGCCGTCGGCCGCCGGCGCGCCGTCGAGGGGCGCGAAGTAGCGGTGCAGATCGATGCCGGTCGGGACGCCGCGGATGCTCACCACGTACACCGTTCCGTCGGGTCCCACGCGAATGCCGGGCTCGAGGCCCCGGACGATGAAGCTCACTGGAAGCTTGCCCCCGGTCAGCGGAAGCGGCAGCTCCTGGTTGGGGCTGTACTGCGCGGATGCAGGGCCGGCGGCGATTCCGACGGCGAGCGCCAGCAGGACGCGAGCTCTCATGAAGCTCTCCTCCCTTTCCTCGGCACGCGTGCCGTACCGGGAGTTACGGAACGCAGCAAGACGCTGGGCGTGGGTTCTGTTCGCCGCTTGACCGGACGGGCCGGAGTGCGTCACCCAGTGAACGATTTCTTGCGCAAGCGAGCGCGCCCGTCCTAAATCGGATCAGCCCCGGGGGGGTGCGCATGATCCGCTACATTTTCGACGACACCGCGCAAGCACGCAGGCACTTGCACATCGCGGACGGACACTCGCTGCTGTTCTTCGGTAACCCCACGGCACCGGGCATCGGAGGCGAGCGCGTCGTCCTCGACCTGGAGGTCCCGACCGGCGGTCAACATTCCCTGCTGCACGGGACGGTGCATTCCCGCCTGGCGGGAGCCGGGCTGTGGCTGGACTTCCCCGACGTCAGCCTGGTGCGCCGGCTGGAGGAGCCGGCAGTGGAGCTGCGGAAGCAGCGGCGGTTCGCGGCCGATCTGATACTGGAGCTGCGCCTGCTGGGCAGCGAAGTGCGGCGGGTCGGCAAGCTGCTCGACGTCAGCCTGGGCGGCGCGCGCATCGGTGGATGCCACATGCCGGTCGGCAGCGAGGTGACGGTCCACCTGGCGCTTCCAGTGCAGGGGTTGCCGAGGGGGTTCGGCCGGGCCCGCGTGCTGCGCGCGGGCGAGCGGGACACCGCCATCGAGTTCGTGCTCGACGAAGGCCCGGCGCGGACCGCCATCGCGAACCTCATCGAGGCGATGCGCGTCGACTGGGAACGCGCGCCGGTGGTCGCGCATGCGCAGGGTTGTTGCGGGCCGGGCGGAGTGCTGGAGCCCCCCGTACCGCGCCTTCGTGCTCGCGACTGAGGCTGCGTGGGGGTGTCTCCCCCGGTTCTCGGAGGTAGCTGGGCGGCTACTCCGACGTGCCGCGGTCTTCGTCCGGAGGCGCCACGGTGCGGAGCGGGACGCGGTAGGTCAGCACGTCCGAGGGGTGCTCGATCGGCGGACCCTTAAGCAGGGCCTCCTTGTCGAACACCGCCAGCGGGCGCGAGAGGACCGACGGCGCGTGCGTGCCGGTGTCCATGCGGATGGCGTCCTTCGGGCAGGCCTCGACGCAGAAGCCGCAGACGATGCAGCGTAGCTCGTCGATCTCGAAGCGGACCGGGTACTTCTCGATTGCCTGGTCGTCGTATTCGCCCGCCTCGATGTAGATGCACTGCGCCGGGCAGGCCGTGGCGCACATGTAGCAGGCCACGCAGCGCGGGCGGCCGTCGGGGCGGATCGTCAGGCGGTGCATGCCGCGGTAGCCCGGCGGGTACGGCTTGCGCTCCTCGGGATAGCTGATGGTGGAGACGAGGTTCACGCCCGGGCCGCGGCGCTCCATGACCTCGGGGTTGGGGTCGCGGAAGCCGAACAGGTTGCGCCAGAAGTGCCGGGCGACGACGCCCATGCCCTTGATGGCCTCGCGCAGGTAGAAGCGCTCCCCAAAAGAAAGGTCGCTCTCCGGGCCGGGGCTGCGGCGCTCGTCGTGCGCGGTGGTGTCGGGGGTCTGTGCCATCGTCGTATTCGGGGAAGTGTATCGTCGCGCCAAGGCGGCGCCAGGGTCTCCGTCAGTGTGCCGCCGCGGTGCTGGTGTGGCTGCCCGGCTCCGCGCTCTCCTTCGCGCCCGCGCTGAGCGCGATGAAGCCGAGGAGCGCCGCCCACTCGAGGATGCCCATCCAGGCCACGCCCTCCCGGCCGGCCCACAGCCAGACGCCCGCGGTCAGCACCACGTTCGCGAGCGAGACGGGCAGCATCATCTTCCAGCCCAGCCGCATGATCTGGTCGAAGCGGAAGCGCGGGAACGCCCAGCGCGCCAGCATCTGCACCCAGATGAGGAGCAGCATCTTCACCAGGAAGGTGAACACCTGCACGACGGCCAGCCCGGGGATCCCCAGCGCGCGTGCCAGCTGCGGCTCGAACCAGGGGATGTGATAGCCGCCCAGGAAGATCGCGGTCACGATGCCGGCGACCACCACCACTTCGGCGAACTCCGCGATGAGGAACAGGCCGCTCTTGAGGCCCGAGTACTCGAGGAAGTAGCCGATGATCTCGCTCTCGCCCTCGGGGGTGTCGAACGGTGCGCGCTTGATCTCGGCCATCGCAGCGACCAGGAACAGCACCATCCCGAGGGGCTGGAAGAGCGCGCCCCATCCCGGCAGCCAGCCGAAGACGAGCGTGCCGTCCGCGGAGCCGCCGGTGCGCATCGCCGAGAGGAGCATCGCCTCCGAAGGGCCCTGCTGCGCGACCATGGACTCCAGCCGCAGCGTGCCGAACACGATGAAGGTGCCGACCAGCGTGAGGCCCAGCGTCACCTCGTACGAGACGAGCTGGGCGGAGGCGCGCAGGCCGCCCAGGAGCGCCAGCTTGTTGTTCGAGGTCCACCCGGCGAGCGCGGTGCCGAACACCGCCAGCGAGGCGAGCGCGAATACGTAGAGGATCCCCCAGTCCACCCGCGCGACCTGCAGCGCGATGCGCTTGCCCAGGAACGTCACCTCGGGGCCGACGGGCACCACCGCGAAGAGGCAGAACGCGGGCGCGAAGGCGAGCAGCGGGGCCAGGTTGAAGAGGAACTTGTTCCGCGTGGCGCCCTCGGGGATGAAGTCCTCCTTGAAGAGCATCTTGAGGACGTCGGCGAGGATGTGCGGGATGCCCTTGAGCGGGCGTTCCGAGAGGCCCGGGATGGGCAGGCGCGCGCGGTTGGGCCCGACGCGGTCCTGCATCAGGGCGCTCCACTTGCGCTCGGCCATGGTGAGCAGCGTCGCGGTCACCATGATGAGCACCAGGATGAGCGCGACGATGTTGCCGATCGCTTCGCCCAGGCCGCCGGCCAGGTTGGGGCGGTCCTGGAAGATCGTCTTGAAGAGCCAGACGATGAAGTACAGCACCCACGAGACGGCCAGCAGCGCGACCGCGAACGCCGCCCAGCCGGCCGTCGTCGCCGCGAGCCACGCCCAGAACTCCGGCTTGGGCGGCACGCTCGAGCCGAAGTCCTTCGCGGCCAGGCTCGCCAGCGGCGTCGCCAGCGGCGGGATGGGGAGCTTCACTCCGGGGGGCGGCGGTGGCGGCTCCGGATGCAGCCGGCTGTCCGGAGCAATCGCGTCGGGATACGGGTGCGGGCGGTGGCCGGCCATCTATCTCGACCCTCCCGACGCTTCGTCGCCTACCTTCATGCCCGGCGGAGTGGCGCCCGGCGCGTGCGGCTGCGGCGGCGCCGGAGGTCGCGGAGCGCGCTGCGGCCACTCGGACGGCAGCAGGCGCGGAAGCACGACGCCCTGCTCGGGGATCCGCTCCAGGGTCAGCTCGGACAGGTCGGCGCTGCGCTCCGCGACCAGCTGGAACGCGGCGGACGCGCTCTTCACCCCGTGCGTGAAGCCGAGGCCGGCGAGGATGCGCTCCGCCCACAGCCATCCCGGCGCCGCGTCGCCGCGCTGCGCGGGCACCGACGGCCAGACGCGCTGCAACCGTCCGTACCAGTTCACCAGCGAGCCATCCTGCTCGTACACGCTCATGCAGGGCAGCGCCACGTCGGCCGCGCGCGTCGCCTCGTCCTCGTTCTGCGCGGCCGCCACGAGCAGCTCCAGCCTCTGCGCCACCGCCTCGGCGAGCCCGTCGGTCCGCATCGCGAAGAGCGCCTTGACGCCCTCGGGTGGGCGCTCCTCGAGGCGCACGCCGAACGCCTCGGCGGCGAGCTTCACCCCGCGCGCGTTCGGGTTCTTGTCGGCGCGGATGAGGAAGTCGTCGGAGTCGCCGGGCGGCTTGCCGCCCAGGAAATAGCGCTCCGCGCCCAGCTCCTTGCCGAGCAGCAGCGCGGCACCCGCCTCTTCCAGGGTGCTCTGCGCCGAGATGTAGATCCCGATCCCGCCCTTCCCCGCCAACGGCTTGAGCAGCTCGACCGCGCGCTCGACCGCGAGCCGCGGTCCGATGCTCTCCGCCTCCTCGCCGCGTCCCTGGCGCGCCCACTCCACCCGGTTGTCGTTCACGGGATGGTGCGTGAGCCGGCCCTCGTCGCACATCCAGACCTGGTTCACTTCCTCGTTGCGCCGCGGCAGCTCGCGGTACGCGACCGTGCCGCGCGACTCGACGTACACGTTGCAGCCGTTGGCGCAGCCGGTGCAGACGCTGGGGGACTTGTTGAGGAACCAGACGCGACTCTGGAAACGGAAGTCCCGGTTGAGGAGCGCGCCCACCGGGCAGATGTCCACCGTGTTCCCCGAGTACTGCGAGTCGAGCGGCTGCCCCGGGAAGGTGGCGATGAGCGAGTACGTCCCGCGCGAGACGACGGCGAGCTGCGGCTCCTTGGCGATCTCGTCCATGAAGCGCACGCAGCGCGTGCACATGATGCAGCGCTCGGCGTCGTAGACCACCAGCGGGCCGAAGATCTCGCGCTTGGGCTTGTTCAGCTTGTAGGTGCGGATGCGCGCGGGCTGGTGGTCGTACTCCATGTAGTAATCCTGGAGCTTGCACTCGCCCGACTGGTCGCAGATGGCGCAGTCCACCGGGTGGTTCACCAGGTGGAACTCCATGCAGCCGCGCTGGTTCTCCTTCACCGCCGGCGAGGTGGTGACGACCTTCAGCCCTTCCTTCACGCGGACCTGGCAGCCCGGCACCAGGCGGCCCGGCGCGTCGCTCGTCTCCACCAGGCACATGCGGCACTGCCCTGCTATGGACAGGCGCGGGTGGTAGCAGAAGTACGGGATGTGCACGCCGATGCGGCGGGCCGCCTCGATCAGGTTGTCGCGCGAGTCGGCCTCGACGGGACGGCCGTCGACCTCGACCCGCACGACCTTGGGCGGGGAGTCGCTCATTGCTCGACCTCGCCGCCGATCATGTTGATGGAATCGAAGATGGGGATGATGTCCGCCACCGCGTGCCCTTTGATGAGCCGCGGGAGCGCGGAGAGGATCGGGAACCCCGGCGCGCGCACCTGGATGGTGTACGGCTTCCCCTTCCCGTTCGAGACGATGTGGAAGCCCAGCTCGCCGTTGGCGCCCTCGCAGTAGGCGTAGATCTCGCCCGGCGGGACCTGGATGCCTTCCATGATCAGCTTGAAGTGCGCCATCACGCCTTCGATGGAGCTGAACACGTCCTTCTTGGGCGGCAGCGCGTAGCGCCAGTCGTCGACGATGATGGGTCCCGGGGGCATCTGCTCCAGGCACTGCAGCATGATCTTGTGCGACTGCCGGATCTCCTCGAGGCGCAGCACGTATCGGTCGTAGGTGTCGCCGCGCGAGCCGAGGGGCACCTCGAAGTCCATCCGCGGGTAGACCGAGTAGGGATGCGCCTTGCGCACGTCGTAGTTCACTCCGCAGGCGCGCAGGCAGGGGCCGGTGAAGCCCCAGTCGAGCGCCTCGTCGGCGCCGATCACGCCGATGTCGCGCGTCCGGTCGACGAAGATGCGGTTGCGCGTGAGCAGGACGTCGATCTCGCTGGTCAGCTCCATCACGCGGGGCAGGCACTCGAGCAGCTTCTCCCCCCAGCCGGGTGGCAGGTCGTTGGCGCAGCCGCCGACGCGCATCCAGCTCACCGTGACGCGCGCGCCGGACAGCTCGGCGATGCGGTCCCAGAGCAGCTCGCGCGCCTCGATGGCGTAGAGGAAGACGGTGAAGGCGCCCAGCTCGAGCCCGATGGCGCCGATGCAGGTGAGGTGGTCGGTGATGCGGCTCAGCTCGCCGGTGAGCACGCGGATGTACTCGGCGCGCTCCGGTATCTGAAGACCGATGAGCTTCTCGACCCCCATCACGTACGCCACGTTGTTGAGGTACGGCGAGACGTAGTTGAGCCGGTCGGTGTACGGCAGCACCTGCGTCCAGGTGGAGTTCTCGGACGACTTGCTGAAGCCGCGGTGCAGGAAGCCGATCTCGGGGACCGTCTCCACGATCGTCTCGCCTTCGAGCTTCAGCACCAGCCGCACGGTGCCGTGCATGGCCGGGTGCGAGGGACCCAGGTTCACCGTCATCGGGCTCGACGGGAGCTCGGATTCGAGCGCGAGCGGATCGTGCTCGTGCGCGGCTTCCTCAGTCATAGGCGTCCGGATCGACGTTCGCCCGGCCGACGTGCGTCTGGCTCATCGGCACGCCCGCGCCGCCCGGGCCGGGTCCGGGGCCGCGCACCAGGTCGGGGAAGTCCAGCTCTGGCACCAGCGGCTGCCGCTTGCGCACCGGGTAATCCTTGCGCAGCGGGAAGCCCTGGAACTCGGGGTACATCATGATGCGCGTCAGGTTGGGATGGCCGACGAATTCGACCCCGAACATGTCGTAGACGTAGCGCTCCCACCAGTCGGCGGTGCGCCAGATGCCCGTCACGGTGGGCACCTTCATGTCGTCCGAGCGCAGCTCGACGCGCAGGCGCAGCCGGTGCTTCTTGGTGACGCTGCCCAGGTTGTACGCGACGTGGTAGCGGGGCTCGACGGGCTGCTTGTGCTCGAGGTCGTAGGCCGGCACCTCGTTGGAAGCGAGCGCGGCGCCGCCGGTCGCCTCCGTCGCGTAGGTGAGCAGGTCCACCGCGGCGATCTGCGCGAGCAGCTTCAGGTCGGCGCGCGGGTCTTCCTTGAGGAAGCGGCAGACCTCGACGAGCCGCTCGCGGCGCACGACCGCCACCTCGTCGCCGCGGTGGCCCGGCGTCGAGAGCACGGCGTCCGGATGCGCCTCCCGGAGCAGGTCGATCAAAGCTTGAGCCATCGAGCCACAGTCCTCTCTGGACACTCCCAGACGCGCAGCGGGCGCATCACGCCCGCTTGCGGCCCAAAAACCTCTTCTTCTTGTCCTTCTCGTCGTCTTCCAGCTCCGGCGACTTCTCCACGGTGTGGAGCTGGTGGCGCTGCGTCTGGATCTTCTCCTGCAGGATCTTGAGCCCGTCGAGCACCTGCTCCGGGCGGGGCGGGCAGCCGGGCACGTACACGTCGACCGGGATGACGCGGTCGGCGCCCTGCACGGTGGCGTAATTGTCGTAGAACCCGCCCGACGAGGCGCAGACGCCGAAGGCCATCACCCATTTCGGCTCGGTCATCTGCTCGTAGACGCGCTTGAGCACCGGCGACTGCTTCACGTTGATGGTGCCGACGATCATGAGGAGGTCGGCCTGGCGCGGAGTGAAGCGAGGGAACTCGGCGCCGAAACGGGCGATGTCGTACCGGCCCGCCATCGCGCTCATGTACTCCATGCCGCAGCAGGCGGTGACGAAGGGGTACTGGAAGATGGAGTTGGCGCGCGCCCAGCCCAAGGCGCCGGAGAGCTTCCGCTCGAAGAAGCCCAGCGCCTCGTCGGTGCGGGTGAGCAGCACCGGCATCGACTCCTCGGGCGGCAGGTGCGCGCTCTCCGGGACGTTCCCCTCGGGCTTGAGGACGGGGAGCCTGCTCACGACCACTCCAGCGCGCCCTTGCGCCACACGTAGACGAGCCCCAGCGCCAGGGTGGCCATGAAGGAGAGCATCTCGAGGTAGGCGAACCAGCCGAGCCCTTCGGCGTGGAAGTCGCGCAGCAGCGAGCCCCACGGATAGATGAACACGCTCTCCACGTCGAAGACGATGAAGAGCAACGCCACCAGGTAGAACTTGACCGAGTGGCGGGCGTTCGGGTCCCCGGTCGTCGGGGAGCCGCACTCGAAGGCAGTTTCCTTGATCCCGAAGATGCGCTTGGGCCCCAGGAAGCCGGCGAGGAAGCTGATGGCCCCGCACATCACCCCTGCCAGAAGGAGCAGGATCAGCACGGGGACGTACGGGGTGAGATAGCTGTCCACGGGCGCGGAGCTCCCTCGAAGGGCCGCGGAAAATAGCCGCGCCCTCCGAGGGTGTCAACGCGGCATTTCGCAGCGCGTCGCAGGGCGCAACAAGGCCCAGGACTCGGTCAGGTGCACGTCCCGCCCAGGTTCGTGCGCAGCGCCGTGCACCTCCCAGTGCTGAAGCTCCCGGTGACCTGGCCCGCGCCACCCGAGAACGTCAAGTCGAAGGTGCCCGCGTATCCGCTGGCGTCGACGCGCGTGAGCGTGACGTTCCCGCCCGTGGCGCTTTCGAAGCTGGCGGTCTGCCGGCAGCTCGCGTTGCTCGAGAGGAAGAAGGCGATGGCGAGGGGGCCAACCACGGCCGTGCTGTCGATCGAGGAGTAGACCGGGAAGACGCCCGGCCCCGCGGGCGCAGCGGCGCCAGTCGAGCTCTGGGTACCGATCTCGATGACCATGACCTGCATGTTCCTGGGCTGCTGGCGGGCATTGATCTTCGCGCAGAGGCTGTCGGCGCTGGAGATGAAGATGATGCCCACCGAATCAGTACTGTTGCGCAGCACGTTGGAAATCGCATCCCTCGGACTCATCGACTGTCCACCGATCGTTCCATTGACGCTGGCGGAGCCGCTGCCTCCGCCTCCGCCTCCGCTTCCGCTTCCGCTTCCTCCTCCGCCTCCGCACGCGGCGCACGCGGCGAGGACGATCGCCAGCATTCCTTTGCGCATGGATCTTCCCCCTTCTCGAACGGGGTATCCACGCGAGGCGTTCCAGTCATCGCGCAAGGCCGCAGGATCTTGGCTAGCCGGGTCCGCTCGCGAGGCGCACGAGCTGGTGCGGGCCGATACGCTCCTCGCCGCGCTCGATGGCGTGCACCAGGTCGCGCAGCCTTGCGTTGAGCGGCGCCGGGAGGCCGGCCTGGCGCGCAGCATCGGCGACGGTGCCGTTGAGGTCGTCCACCTGGCCGGCGGGCCGGCCGGCGAGGAGCCGCTGCAGCATGCCGCTCCGCTGCCGGGGGCGGCGGCTGGCGGCGAGCCAGATCAGCGCGTGCTGGACGGCGGCAGGGATCGCGCCGGGCCTGAACCACCTCGGGTCGAGGCCGACCACCTTCTCCAGATCGACGCGGCGCGCTTCCGCCACCGCGACCGCCTCGCCGACGATGCGCAGGGCGAGCCCCCGCGCGTCGCGGCGGCGCGCCAGCCCGCCGAAATCGAGGCCGGAGATCGCGCAGAGCGTGGAGAGCGCGCAGTTGAAGGCGAGCTTCGTCCACCGCGCGCCGGCGAGGTTGGGCGTGACGCGCACTGGGAAGGCGCGCTCGAGCACCGACTTCGCGCGCTCGAGCTTGTCCATCGCTCCGTCCGACGCGCCGAGGATGAACTTGCCGCCGCCGGTGACGACGTAGTCGCCGTACGCGTCGGAGCTGGCGGACCACCCGATCACCGCGCCCAGCGTGCGCGCGGGGCCGAGCCGCGCCGCCGCGCGCTCCTCGGGCAGGCCGTTCTGCACGCACACGAGCGCGCCGTCCGCGGCGAGCAGCGGGGCTGCGGCGGCGAGCGCACCGTCGCTCGCGTCGGTACGCGTACAGAGGAGCATCAGATCGTACGGCGCGCTCTGGGCCGGCAACGTGGCCCCGAGGAGCTGCGGCGCGGGGACGGCCGCCTCGCCGCGCACGCGCAGCCCGCCGGAGCGGATCGCCTGGGCCGCGCGGTCGCTGCCGGCAGCGAGAGCGATCGTTTCCCCGGCCGCCGGCGAGCGCAGGAGCCTTGCGGCGATGGTGCCGCCGATCGCGCCCAGGCCGATCACGCCGATGCGCATGCGCGGCGGTCGGTACCAGACCGGCCCCACGGCACGCAAGGATTTGCGGTATGCAGCAGCCGCCAGCCGCCGCCTGATAGGGCGGCGCTGTGTTGTCGTCTTGCGAACGGAGGAGATCGCATGGCCCGCGAATTCGAGGGCAAGTCAGCGCTGGTGACGGGCGCCTCGCGCGGCATCGGCCGCGCCACGGCGGTGCGGCTGGCCGAGGGCGGCTGCGCGATCGCCCTCGGTTACGCGGGGAACGAGGCGGCGGCGAAGGAGGCGAAGGCCGCCTGCGAGAAGGCCGGAGCGGCGCGCGTGCACCTCATCAAGTTCGACGTCGCCGATCCGGAGGCCTGCGCCAAGGCGGTGGACGAGGTGGTGAAGGAGCTGGGCGGGGTGCAGGTCCTGGTGAACAATGCAGGCATCAGCATCGACGGGCTCATCCTGCGCTACAAGGCGGACGACCTGCGGCGCGTCCTCGACGTGGACCTCGCCTCGGCGTTCCACCTCTCCAAGGCGGCCGTGCGCCCGATGATGAAGCAGCGCGGCGGCAGCATCGTGAACCTGACCAGCGTCGTCGGCGAGCAGGGCAACGCGGGGCAGACCGCGTATGCGGCGGCGAAGGCGGGGCTGATCGGCCTCACCAAGGCGCTGGCGCGCGAGGTGGGCAGCCGCAACATCCGCGTCAACGCGGTGAGCCCCGGCTGGATCGAGACGGACATGACGCGCGATCTCCCGGAGGAAGCGAAGAAGTCGATGGCGGAAGGCGCCGCCCTCGGCCGGGCCGGCACAGCCCGCGAGGTGGCGGAGGCGATCGCGTTCCTCGCATCGGAGCGGGCGTCGTTCATCACCGGCGAAGTGCTCCGAGTGAACGGCGGGTTGTACATGTAACGCGCGCCCTGATCGAGCACGTGCGCTGAATCTATTTAGTGTACAAGATCGACCGACAACCGTGGAACGCCTCAATCCGTCAGGGCGAGCAGCACGTCGCTCGCCCGGACCCGCCATCCGATGCTGAGCAGCCAGGTCCGCGGCTGCACGACGGGCGGATCTCTCCCCCGCTCGCGCCAGGCGGAACTGAAGGGTGCATGATCCTACGGTCGCAATGACATCCGCGAACGCTTGGAACGGGGGGAAGACACCCCCAGACCTGACATGTACCAGC
>Ga0137409_10002002_pt1 | contig 21936 bp, 19 predicted proteins | sample CZODoug1_16funga_FD_122059 | JGI IMG/M metagenome (GOLD analysis project Ga0137409, IMG submission 122059) | Vadose zone soil fungal communities from Angelo Coast Range Reserve, California, USA - CZODoug1_16fungal (Hybrid Assembly) | ecosystem: Environmental > Terrestrial > Soil > Vadose zone... | reverse complement strand
AGCCAGGCGAAATAGGCTCCGTCGCAATGGAGCATCGGACGGCCATAGCCAATCATCAGGTATCGGCGCGGTTCTGGGTCTTGGCCGCTGTGGTCGGCTTGCTGCTCGGCGGCGCCGCATTCTGGGGCGCGAACAAGCGAGCGCTCGGTCTATTTCACGATGACGGTATTTACACGGTCGTCGCGAAAGCTCTTTCTCAGGGCGACGCTTATCGAATCATCAGTCTACCGGCGGCCCCGCCGCAGACGAAATATCCGTTTTTATATTCTTACCTGCTTTCCTGGCTCTGGGCGTTGGATTCGAATTTCCCACAGAACATCATTTTTCTTAAAAGCCTCAATATCGCGATCCTCGCCGCAATTTTCTTTGTCAGCATTGTCTTTTACCGGCGGTATTTTCCTGAGGCGAAATTTGCCGCGCTGATTTTCGCGATCGTTGTTTGCACGAACCCGGTCATTTTTACTTACACCGACTATGTGATCAGTGACTTGCTTTTTGTCGTGCTCGCGCTGATCGCTTTGACGATGGGCGCAGCTCATGCCAGTGCGTCGGCCCCGCGATTTGACGTTCCTTTGTTGGCGCTGGTGACCGGACTGGCCTGCCTGACTCGCCTCGCGGCGGCGCCGTTGGTGCTGGCAGGCGGGCTGTATTCTTTCACGAGACGCGGCTGGCGGGGCGTGGCTTACTTCATCGGTGTATTGGCGCTATTCCTTGTGCCTTGGTTTTTGTGGGTGTCTCGCGCGGCGTTCCCATCAACGGATTCGCTCTATGCCTATTACGCTGTCTATGATTTTGGCGCCGCGCGGGCAGGGGACGCGTCGGCGTGGGCTCGTCAACTGTGGATTGTTGTGGTCGGTAATGCGCGTCATTTGGCGGTGAGTTTCGAGGTGCTCTATCTCACTCCGCTTATGCCCGGATTGTATTTTCTCGTAATTGCCATGAGTATCATCGGCATGATTGCCTCGATACGTCGCGCAGAGCTCGTCAACTGGAGTTTTTTTTTATCGTCCGTCGCCCTGCTTTTAATTTGGCCGTTTCACCCGGGGCGATATCTAGGGCCGCTCGTCGCCATTTTGATCTTGTTTCTCTTCCGCGGCATGAAGACAATCGAGCAGTGGCTCGATTCTATAAGCGGCGATTATCCATTAGCAAAGCTGGGGAGGAAAATTAGCTGGTGCCCGACGGTGCTGATTCTGATCGTCAACGGAGTCTGGCTATCAAGTTACCTATTGATACGAGACGATAAAACGACTCGGGGCGTGTACGGGTACCGGATGCCCTATGCTTGGAGTGGGTTTGAAGAGAGTTTCGCTTGGATTCGGCAGCATACGGCTACGGATGCGTTGCTCGCGACGGCTTATGATCCAATGTATTATCTTTATACCGGCCGACGCGCGATCCGTCCGGCATTGCACCGATCGGTGACGTATTTTTACCCTTACGGGCATGCACGCCCCGACGTCGGCTCGGTGGAAGTGATCAAGCCGCAGTTAGATAAGCTGAAAGTCGGCTATCTCGTAATCGACCCGATGGACGGTTATGCCGAAGGAAACGCGACACTGCGGTTGTTTGACGGTCTGGTTGCGGCATACGGTGATAGAGCTAAGAATGTCTTTACCAGCATGGACGGTAAGCATAAAATTTACGCATTAGCCGTAGACTAGTCGGATGAATATGTTGGAAGAAGCGACGACGCTCTTATCCCGTAGCCAAAACTCGGACGGTGGCTGGGGTTCGGTCGCCGGTAAAGGCAGCAACACTGAGGCTACGGCTCTGGCTCTTTTGGCCCTGCGATCTCTTGGCGGGCATAACCTAGCTACTGAGAAGGCTGGACAGTGGCTTGCAGAGCGTCAGAATTCTGATGGCAGTTGGCCGCTCAGCAGCACGACGAAAGGATCGTCGTGGAGTACCGCGCTGGCGCTGATTGCGCTCAGCGAATCGGCCGATCAACGGGATCGGGTTGTTAAAGCCGGGAATTGGGTCCTCGAACAGGAGGGCAGTAAGCCGGGAATTTTAGCTAACTTGATCATGGCCCTGTCATTTGAAAAGAAAGTCGTTCATTTGAACGAAGACCTGATCGGTTGGTCATGGACGCCGCACAGCTTCAGCTGGGTAGAACCGACGAGCTATTTTATCCTCGCGTTGAAGAAGATAAAAAGCCATCTTCCAGCTAAAACGGTTCATGAGCGTGTCGAACAGGGCGAGCTGATGATCTACGACCGGATGTGCGAAGGCGGCGGCTGGAACTACGGCAACGCGGCTATCTATGACGACCGGTTGTGGCCGTATCCCGACATTACGGCGATCGCGTTGATCGCGCTGCAAGATCAGCGCGATCGCAAAGAAAATCAGTTGAGCCTTCGCGCGTTGATCGACATGGCGCAAAATACGGGCTCCGGTTTGGCGCTTGGTTGGACTCTGCTCTGCTTGTCGATTTATGGCCGAGACGGGGCCGAACTGAAAAAACGATTGGAACAACGATTCGTTAAAACGCAATTTCTCGGTGAGACCAAGGCTCTCGCGCTCAGCGTGCTCGCGATGGGAAATGGCGCGCGCTATTTTCGCGTGTAGGAACTTGCGGTGGAACGAGCGGTGAGGCGAGAGCTCGATTTGAGCACTTGCTTTCGAATATGAAAATGAATCGACGGCAATTTTTAAAAACGACCGCGGCAGCGGCCAGCGTATATCCGTTCCTCGGCGCGTGTGAGCAGCCGATTCGCTGGGAGAAGTCGGCGTATGTCAAAGCCAAGAGTTCGCGCGTGGCGATATTGGCGGCGGATAGTTACGCTAACGGGCTGCGCGATACGATTATCCGCGGCATCAAGTTGTTTCAGATTGACCTCACCGGCAAGCGCGTGCTGCTGAAGCCCAACCTCGTCGAGTTTGACCCCAAAGGTGTGATCAATACTCATGCTGCGGTGATCGAAGCCGCGATCGATTCGTTCAAGAGTCTCGGCGCGCGCGAAGTTATCGTCGCGGAAGGTCCGGGCCATCGGCGCGACAACGAATATCTCTTGACCGCCTCCGGTCTCTACGATGTGATCAAAGAGCATCGCGTGCGCTACGTCGATCTAAACAGCGACGACGTTCATCTTACGAAACTGAAGAGCAGTTACACCCGCCTGAAAGAGCTTTATCTCCCAGAGACGCTCTATAACGCCGACTTGCTTGTGTCGATGCCGAAGCTCAAAACGCACCATTGGGCCGGCGTGACGCTGTCGCTTAAAAACATGTTTGGCGTCGTGCCAGGATCGATTTACGGTTGGCCGAAAAACGCTCTCCACTGGGCCGGCATCAATGGCAGTATCGTCGATATCAACAGCTCCTTACCGATTCCCCGATTCGCTATCGTCGATGGCATCGTGGGGATGGAAGGCAACGGCCCTTTGCAGGGGCAGGCAAAACAGGGCGGCGTGCTGATTTTTGGGCCCGATCTGGTGGCGGTCGACGCCACCGCCGCAAGACTCATGACCATCGAACCGCGCCAGATAAAATACCTCACGCACGCAGCGGAATTCCTCGGTAACTTGGGCCACGACGAAATCGAACAGATCGGCGAAAAACTCGAAAGCCACCAAAAGGATTTCCGCGTCATTGAGAAATTTGCCTATCTGAAAAAGCTGATCGGTTAGGCGAGGTTGTTTTACTCGCTCGTTTTCGCCAATTTTGTTGGTAGTAGCCTTTGAAGCGCCGAACGATTAGCGAGTGCAAAAAAAAGAGCCGAGCGTTTAACAACGCTCGGCTCTTTTACGTTCGTTCGCGGGCCTGTCAGCTCGCTTTGTCGTCCGCCGGGATCATGAGCTTCATGCCGATGTAGATATAGTTGGGGTTTTTCAGAACGTCTTTGTTGGCTTCGTAAATCTTTTCCCACTTATCGCCCGAATTGTAAAACTGCCCCGCCAATTTGCTGAGCGTGTCGCCCGATTTGACGGTGTATTGCTGAGAGCCGCTCGACTTAGGCGTCGGCGCGCTCGCCTGAGCCTTGTCACTGGTCGGGGGCACCTGCTTGGCTGCCAGTTTGGGCTTTTCCTCGGTTGCAAGAGGCTTAGTCTTAGCTTCGACGACCGGCGGTTTCGCGGAGGCTGGAGCGGCCACGGGTTCGGCTTTTGGCGTCACTTTCGCTACGGCGCCGGATTTATAGAGGCGGTCGATAAAACCGGAGCTATCCAACTCTTTCATAATGCTCAGATCGACGAACTGCTCCGGACGGGCTGAGCGGGCGGCGGGATCTTTGGCGCCGAACTCGCGCAAGATGATTTGAATGCCTTTTAGGGTCGGATAGGGTTTCTCCGGAACCAGGGTCTGGATAATCGATTCATAGGTGTCATCCAAAATATCTTTGTCGTCCGTGCGCAGGTACTTGGCGAGTATCTCCATCGTTTCTTTGCGGTGGGTCTTGGCGTATTGGATTCCTTCGATATAGGCGCGCATGAAATCCCGCACCAAATTCGGCTTTGATTTAATCAAAGCTTTGCTGGTCGCGATGCTCGTATGCTGATATTCGAGTCCGAGCATTTGGAGATCGGCGAGCATCGGAAACCCCATCTTCTTGGCGCGGAGCGAGGTCGGCGCGGAAAGCATCGCACCCTGGACCTTACCGGCTTCCAGCGCTGCTAGCTGAGCCGGCTGGTTGCCGAGCTGCAGGATGGCGACTTCCTTGTCCGGGTCGAGCCCGTACTTATCGAGAGCATAGCGCATCGCGAAGTCGGTCGCCGAACCATAACGAGTAACACCGACGGATTTTCCTTTGAACTGATCCGGCCGGGTGATCCCGCGTTCGGTATAGAGCTGGAAAGTGAGCGTGTTAATAATTCCGGCGATCATGACGACGTCGGCGCCGCGCAGGTTGCTTTGAATCGCTGCCGGGCCCGCGACCGAGGCGAAGCTGATATCGCCCGCGACCAACGCTTGCGCCGTGGTCGTGCCCGATTCGATCAGAATGGACTGAACCTCGAGTCCATATTTGCGAAAGAAGCCTTTATCCTGCGTGACCCAGAGGGGCGACACGTTTCCCGAAATCGAACTGTAGGCGACGTTGATTTTCTGGGTCGGTCGGTCGGCCGCTGAAGAAGTCCACGCACTGGTCATCACGGCTAAGCTAAAAACCCCGATGATTGCGACGGTGAATCGTCCCAGGACTAACTTCAATCTAATTGGCATCAAATTTCTCCTTTCAAACCGGAACACTGATGATATATTCTCTTCCTATTCGCGGTTCAAGCGAATCATCGCTGCTTTCAAGCTCGCTCTCATCCTTTCGAGTGACCGGCCCAATTCGCCGACCTCGTCGTTGGAGGTGACCGGCACGCGCCTGCCTGGGGCGCCATTGCCGGTCGACAGCGTTCCCGCGACGGTGGACGTGATCCCCGGCGCGACGCTCCGCTCGACGGGCGAGGCGACGCTGCAGCAGGCTCTCCGCCGCCTGCCCGGCGTGAGCACCGCGGACCAACAGGGCAATCCCTTCCAGATGGACCTCTCGATCCGCGGCTTTCAGGGCAGCCCGGTCACCGGCGCGCCGCAGGGTATCAGCGTGTTCGTGGACGGCGTGCGGGTGAACGAGCCGACCGTGGAGGAGATCAACTTCGATCTGCTGCCGTTCGACGACGTCGAACGCGTCGAGCTGATTCGCGGCCCCGGCGCGGTCTTCGGCCGCAACACGCTCGGCGGAGTCCTCAACATCGTCACCAGGCGCGGTGCCGAGGTGCGTGAAATCGTGCCGGAGGCCGAGTGGGGTAGCTTCGGCCGGCAGAAGTATCGTCTGCGGATCGGTGGCACCGAGGGGCCGTTCGACTACTACGTCGCCGGGACGTTCTTCACCGAAGACGGCTGGCGCGACGCCTCGGCGAGCCGCGTGGGGCGGCTCTTCGCGCGGATCGGGCTGCGGGAGGGGGGCACGGACCTGTCGCTGTCGTACCAGCGTGCGCAGAACCGCATCGAGCAGCCGGGCTCGCTGCCCGAGAGCGAGCTGCACCAGCACCGCACCCGCAATTTTACGAACGGCGACTTCTTCGAGCCGCTGATGAACACGGTGACACTGAATCTCAAGCAGGAGCTCGACGAGCACTGGGCGCTGGCGGCCACGCTGTTTACGCGCACGCTCGACTGCGAACAGTTCAACGTCAACTTCGCCCATACCAATACGCGTTCCTTCACGAGCACGGCCACCGTCGGGGGGACCGTCGAGGCCACCCATCAGGCAACCCTCTTCGGCCGCTCGAATCGGCTCGTCCTCGGCGTCGAGTACGCATACGCCGACGCTCGAGTCCGGGTATTCCAGGAGACGCCGGCGGGTCAGCGCGAGATCGATTCCGACGTGCGCGATGGGCTGACGACCGTCGGCGGCTGGGTGCTGAACACTCTGGAGCTCGGGCGAAATCTGCTGGCGTCGGGTGATCAGCTGGTGCTGACCGCGGGCGCACGCTTCGACTATGTGCGCCACGCCATCGGCGACCGGACGCCGGATCCCGACATCCCGAGCTCCGCCGGGACGCACACGTTCGTGCGCGCCACGCCGCGATTCGGGCTCAACTACAACCCCACGCCCCGCCTCAACTTCTACTTCAGCTTCGCCGAAGGCTTCCGCGCGCCGTCGTTTCTGGAGCTGACGTGCGCCTCGCCCGCGACGATCTGCCCGGGCCTGCAGGCGGGCACCGCGGCCGACCCGCCGCTCAAGCCGGTCACGGTGCAGAGCTATGAGGTCGGGGTACGTGCGCAGCCGTGGGCATGGCTCGAAGGACGCCTCGCCCTCTACCGGAGCGACGTGCGGGACGACATCTTCTCCGTCGCGCCGACGGGCACGGTCGGTCTCTTCTTCCAGAACGTGGGCGGCACGCGGCGCCAGGGCATCGAGGTCGAACTGCGCGGCAAGTACGAGCGTCTCCTCGAGCCGTGGGTCAATTACGCCTACACGGAGGCGACGTTCCGTGACGAGGTCCTCCTCGGCACCTCGCGGGTGACCGTGGACTGCGCGGCGCCGCCGTGCACGCAGCTCGTTCGGAAGGGCAGCGAGCTGCCGCTGGTGCCGCGCCACCGCATCAATGCCGGGGTCGATGCGCATCTCACCGACTGGCTCACGCTCTCGCTGAGCGGCGCGTACGTCGGCCGGCAGTGGCTCCGAGGCGACGAGGCCAACGCCGAGCGGCCGCTGACCGATTACGTCGTTCTCAACGCGTCACTGACCGCGCGCGTGAAGGCGCTGACCGCCTTCGTCGCCGTGCAGAACCTCCTCGACAACGAGTACGAGACGTTTGGCACGTTCGCGCCCAACTTCAGGGCCGAAGGGGCGCCGGTGCAGCGCTTCCTCACGCCGGCGCCGCCGATCAATTTCCACGCCGGGCTCGCCTGGCGGTTCTAGGCCTTCGCGCTGCCCGTCGCTCGGAGAGGCTCAGCCGGCGAATGTCGACCAGAGCGAGAGCGCGAAGCCGGCGAGCGTCACGGCGATGCACCCCGCGGCCAGCACCCAGTCGAGGGCCGTCTCCCGCCGCCGCTCGGCGAGCGACAGGGCGAAGCCCGCGAGGAGACCGCCCGCGAAGCCGCCCGCGTGCGCGGCGTTGTTCACGGCCGGCATGAAGTAGCTGAGGACGAACATCAGCAGCGCCATGTAGCCGTACTGCCGCAGCACCATCGCGCCGAAGGTGCCGCCGCGCTTGCCGCCGAAGGCGACGATCGCGCCGAGCAGGCCGAACACCGCGCCCGAGGCGCCGATCGTGAAGCGGTAGCCGAACGCGTTGGACACGAGGAAGCCGACGGCGCCGGCGACCGTGAAGATCACCACGAGCCGCGCGGGACCGTAGATCTCCTCCACGGCCGGGCCGAGCTGGCGGATCCACAGCACGTTGAAGAGGATGTGCAGGACGCCGCCGTGCAGGTAGATGCCGGTGACGATCGTCCACCAGTGGCCGAGGCTCCACGGGTACGTGCCGGCCGCGCCCAGCGCCAGGAGCGCGCCGGTGCTGGGCGAGAACGCGTCGAAGGGCCCGCGCGCGGAGGTCGCCGCCCGCGGGTCCAGAAGCAGGCTCGCGACGTAGAGGGCGATGCAGGCGACGGTGACGACGTTGGTGAAGCTGTGGCGCCCGAACAGCGCCCGCAGCGGTGCCGCGAAGCCCCACATCCCCGGGTGACGGCGGCCGCACACGAGGCAGGCCTCGGCATCCGCGGTGGTGAGGCGCCCGCACGAGGGACACAGGATGGTGCCGGTCGTCTTACGGAACATCGTTCTCGCGCGTTTCCTCCGGGATGCGATAGCCCTCATCGAGCCACATGCCGAGATCGATCAGGCGGCAGGTGAGCGAGCAGAACGGCCGGTGCGGGTTCCTGTGCCACGCGGCGCGCTGCCGGCACGTGGGGCAGGTGACTTCGCGTTTGCGCGGCGTCGCCCCAGCGTCCTCCGCAGCCGACATTCGATCGGATGGTACTGGCGGCCGACAAAGCCTGTCAACTCAACGAGTTTCGCGTTGACACCCCTCGGGCCGTCACGTACAGTTCTGGAGATTTAAGTCACGGATTGTCCATCGAACGCGGGAGACCCACGAGCATGAACGGCAAGTTCCTGACGGCAGTCCTCGTCCTCGCCCTGGTCGCGCTCGTCGCGGCGCCGACGGTTCTCGCGCAGGCGCCCCCGGCGGCTGCCCAGCACGGCGGCGGCGAAGCCAGTCTCAAGATTCCGGATCTCGGCCAGGTGCACGTCGGGGGCATCGGCGGCCGTACGCTGCTGACGCTGGGCCTCGGCGTGTGCGTGCTCGGCCTCGTCTTCGGGCTGGTGATCTTCAGCCAGCTCAAGAACCTGCCCGTGCACGAGTCGATGCGGGAGATCTCCGAGCTGATCTACGAGACGTGCAAGACGTACCTGATCACCCAGGGCAAGTTCATCCTGCTCCTGGAGCTCTTCATCGGCTTCATCATCGTCGTCTACTTCGGCTTCCTGCAGCACTTCGACGCCTTTCGCGTCGTCATCATCCTGCTCTTCAGCCTGATCGGCATCGCGGGCAGCTACGGCGTCGCGTGGTTCGGCATCCGCATCAACACCTTCGCCAACTCGCGGACGGCGTTCGCGAGCCTGCGCGGCGAGGCCTTCCCCGTGTACGCCATCCCCCTCAAGGCGGGGATGTCGATCGGTATGCTGCTGATCAGCGTCGAGCTGTTCCTGATGCTGTGCATCCTCCTCTTCATCCCCGGCGACTACGCGGGCCCGTGCTTCATCGGCTTCGCCATCGGCGAGTCCCTGGGCGCGGCCGCGCTCCGGATCGCGGGCGGTATCTTCACGAAGATCGCCGACATCGGCTCCGACCTCATGAAGATCGTGTTCAACATCAAGGAGGACGACGCGCGCAACCCGGGCGTCATCGCCGACTGCACGGGCGACAACGCCGGCGACTCGGTCGGCCCCAGCGCCGACGGCTTCGAGACCTACGGCGTCACCGGCGTGGCGCTGATCTCCTTCATCCTGCTCGCCGTGCGCGAGCCGGCCGTCCAGGTCCAGCTGCTCGTGTGGATCTTCAGCATGCGCGTGCTGATGATCGTCGCCAGCGGCGGCTCCTATCTGATCAACGAGGCGATCGCCCGCGGGCGCTACGCGAAGGTAGCCCGCATGAATTTCGAGGCGCCCCTGACGTCGCTGGTCTGGCTGACCTCGATCGTCTCGGTGGTGATGACCTATGCCGCCTCCTACGTCCTCATTCCCAACCTGGGCGACGGCTCGCTCTGGTGGAAGCTCTCCACCGTCATCACGTGCGGCACGCTGGCAGGCGCGATCATCCCCGAGCTGGTCAAGATCTTCACGTCCACGGAGTCGAGCCACGTCCGCGAGGTGGTGGCGGCCTCGCGCGAGGGCGGCGCCTCCCTCAACGTGCTCTCCGGCTTCGTGGCGGGTAACTTCAGCGCCTACTGGCTCGGCATGACCATCGTGGTGCTGATGGGCATCGCGTTCCTGGTCAGCACGCTGGGGATGGCGGCGCTCATGGTCGCGCCCGCCGTCTTCGCGTTCGGCCTCGTCGCCTTCGGCTTCCTCGGGATGGGCCCGGTCACCATCGCCGTCGACTCGTACGGGCCCGTCACCGACAACGCGCAGTCCGTGTACGAGCTGTCGGTCATCGAGACGATTCCGAACGTGGCCGCGCAGATCCGTCGCGAGTACGGCTTCGATGTGAAGTTCGAGAACGCCAAGGCGCTGCTGGAGGAGAACGACGGCGCCGGCAACACGTTCAAGGCCACCGCCAAGCCGGTGCTCATCGGCACCGCGGTGGTCGGTGCCACCACCATGATCTTCTCGATCATCGTGGTGCTGACGGCCGGCCTCACCCAGAACCTCGACAAGCTCTCGCTGCTGCACCCGCCGTTCCTCCTCGGCCTCATCACCGGCGGCGCCGTCATCTACTGGTTCACCGGTGCCGCCACCCAGGCGGTGTCGACGGGCGCCTACCGCGCGGTGGAGTTCATCAAGGCGAACATCCGCCTGGAGGGCGTCACCAAGGCGTCGGTGAGCGACAGCAAGAAGGTGGTGGAGATCTGCACGCAGTACGCGCAGAAGGGAATGTTCAACATCTTCCTCACGGTCTTCTTCTCCACGCTGGCCTTCGCGTTCCTCGAGCCCTACTTCTTCATCGGCTACCTGATCTCGATCGCGCTCTTCGGCCTCTACCAGGCGGTGTTCATGGCCAACGCGGGCGGCGCCTGGGACAACGCCAAGAAGATCGTCGAGACCGAGCTGAAGGAGAAGGGCAGCGCGCTGCACGCCGCCACCGTCGTCGGCGACACCGTGGGCGATCCCTTCAAGGACACCTCGTCGGTGGCCATGAACCCCGTCATCAAGTTCACCACGCTCTTCGGCCTCCTCGCCGTCGAGCTGGCGGTGAGCCTGACCGCCACCAGCGGTCCGGGGCTCAGCCGGGTGCTCAGCCTGGTGTTCTTCCTGCTGTCGACGGTGTTCGTCTGGCGCTCGTTCTACGGCATGCGGATCAAGGGCGGCGAGCCCGCCGTCACGCACGGCGCCGTCGGCGCCGTCGCGCGGAGCAAGTAGCGCGCCGTTGGAGTTTCTCCGCGACCTGGCGGGCGGCGCCTACTCGCTCGACTCACTGATCCAGTGGGGCGGGTACGGCGTCCTCTTCGCCATCGTCTTTGCCGAGACCGGCCTCCTCGTCGGGTTCTTCCTGCCGGGCGACTCGCTGCTGATCACGGCCGGCCTCTTGGCCGCCAACGGCACCCTGAATATCTGGTGGCTCAATGTCCTTCTCATCGTGGCCGCAGTGGTTGGCGACAGCGTGGGCTACGCCATCGGCCGCCGCCTGGGACCGCGCCTGTTCACGCGGCAGAAGTCGCTGCTGTTCAACCCGGCGCATGTCGAGCGCACACGCCGCTTCTACGAGAAGTACGGGGCCAAGACGATCGTCATCGCGCGCTTCGTGCCGATCGTGCGGACGTTCGCCCCCGTGCTGGCGGGTGTGGGCAGGATGGAGTACCGGCGCTTCATTTTCTACAATGTGGCTGGTGGCGTCGGATGGGTCATCAGCATGACGTGGGCAGGCTACCTCCTGCGGCAGTCGATCCCGAACGTCGGCTCCTACATCCACATCGTGGTGCCGGTCGTGATCGTGCTGTCGTGCATTCCGATCGCGGTCGAGCTGCTGCGGGAGCGCCGGCGGCGGTCCGGCTAGGCACGGGCGCCCTCGTGACGGCCGCCGGCCGGCTGCCGCTGCCGCTCGCCCTCTGGCTCGGTCGTCGGCTCGGCGACGCCGCCTATCTGGTGCTCGGCCGCCGTCGCCGGCTCGCGCTCGACAACCTCGCCTGCGCGTACCCGACGCTGCCGCGGCGCGCCCGCGCGCGCCTGGCGCGGCGCGCCTCGCAGCACCTCGGCATGACGCTGCTCGAGCTGGCGCGGCTGCTCACGCGCCCGCTCGACGTCACGCTCGAGCGCATCCGCCTCGAGGGCCTCGAGCATCTGCGCGCCGCCATGGCCGCCCATGGCCGCGCGCTCCTGCTCAGCGCGCACCTCGGCAACTGGGAGCTGCTGGCCGTCGCGCATCGCCTGACCGGCTTCCCCCTGTCGATCGTCGTGCGGCCGCTCGATGCGCCGTGGCTGGACGCGCTCGCCGAGAAGTTGCGCCACGGCACGGGCGTCGAGCTGATCGACAAGCGTAGTGCCCTGCGCCCAGTCCTGGAGGCGCTGCGGCGCGGCCGCATGATCGGGATCCTCATGGATCAGAACGCGGCGCGCCGCGAGGGCGTCTTCGTGGACTTCTTCGGCCGGCCCGCCTCGACCTCGCGCAGCATCGCGCTGCTGGCCGTGCGCACGCGCACGCCCGTGGTCCCTGTCTTCGGCCGGCGCGACGCCGATGGACGCCATACGGTGGTCTTCCATCCGGCGCTGCCGCCGCCCGAGGCGAATGGCGCGGAGGCGGCCGTCGTCGAACTGACAGCCCGATGCACCACCGCCATCGAGCGCGCCATCCGCGAAGCCCCCGAGCAGTGGCTCTGGTCGCACGACCGCTGGCGGACCCGGCCGCCCGGGGAGGCGCGCGCATGAGGGTCGTCGTGCTGGCGGCGGCTTTCTTAATGACCGCGGTCCCGGCCGCCCGCGCCCTCGACGTCGATCTGAAGGTTTACGACGAGGCGGGGCGTCGGGGCGAGACGGTGAGCATCGCCGGCCGCGTCTATACCGAGCGGCGCAAGCCGAATGCCGAGGACATGCCGATGGCGCACGCGGTGGTGGTCGCCCTGCCGCGCTCCGAGGCCCTCGTGCGCCGGCTCGACGACCTCCGCGCCGGCGCGCGTGACTCGGCGCCGGCCTACCGCGAGGCGGCCACGGAGATGCGCCGCGCCCGCGAGCGCTACGAGAAGGAGGTATGGCAGTCGGGCGCCCCCGACCTGGTTCGCTCGACGATGGTCGATGCCGACGGACGATTCACGCTGTCCGACCTGCCCGCCGGGCGCTGGATCCTGTGGGCGACCCATTCGCAGTTCATGGATAAGCGCTCGCCCGCGTACCAGTTCCGCGACCGCGAGCGGTATCGGCTGCCGCCACGCCTGGTGGGCTACTACGCGGAGCGTGCATGGCTGCGCGAAGTGGAGACGGCGCCCGGCACGTCGATGACGCTGGAGCTGAACGACCGGAACGTCTGGTTCGCGGGGATCGTAGAAGATCGGGTACTGGACGCCGGCCCGGGGCGCTGAGCCGGCGTCCGACCCCTAGTACCTGGTTACTTTTTCGCCGGCTCTTCCTTCGCCTTCGCTGCCTGCTTCGACCCGGCCGAGGCGCTGACGCTCATCGCCGTCATCTTGCCGCCCTCGTCCATGTAGCGGACGGTGACCTTGTCGCCGACGGCGAGGTCCTTGGCGGTCACGTCCTTCCCGGCCTTCTTGAGCTTCGTCTTGTCGTTGAGCGCGAACGTCCACTCCGTATCCTTGCCCTTTGGCTTACCCGCCACGACGACGCTGTCGGGTCCGACGGTCTTGACGGTGCCCTGCGCGGTGTGATGCGGGGCCTTCTTCATGGAGGCGTCCTTCTTGTCCTCCATTTTCTTGTCTTCCGGCTTCGGGGCCGGCGTCTGGGCGGCGACGAGCCCGGCGCTGGCGAACACGAACGCGACTCCGACGACTGCAGCAAGCGCTCTCTTCACGGTGACTCCTCCTGGGTGTGTGCTGGCGGTGCGGGTTCGAGGGCCCTGGTGGTCCCTCCCCTCATCCATTCACGATACTTGAGCCTGTTGCAAACGCACGTAATCGTGGCAGAGCCCACGTTGACCCGGGCCCCGGAAGCGTGGTAAAAATGACCAAGCTTCCTCATCTATGGCCAATCAAAGCCGTTTCTTCGCGGCAGCTTTCGGCCTCTCGATTCTCCTCGGCCCGGGCGTAATCACACCCGGTGCCGCCGAGCCGCTTTTCCCGGCCTCCCCCGATCGCGCCGAGCCGGACGGCTTTGCTCCCGACGGTTCGATTCCCGCACCGACGACCATCCCGCCGCACGACGCGCTCTGGGTCCCGTTGGGTGAACCCGACGTGACTGGCACGGGTTCCGGGACTCGGGACGAGGACCTGGTGGCTGCGACCTCGACGGACGACGGGTGGGCGGAGGCGTACGGCGACGGAAGCCGCGTGTCCTATGCGGCCATCATGGCCACGGCCTATCCGGTCATGCTCAACGCCCAGGTGCAGTTCCACCTCGATCGGTTCACCGGCAGCAGCCGTGAGGTCGTGACGCTCTGGGTGCACCGCTCGAGTCGTTACCTGACCATGATCCGCGAGGTGCTGCGCACGCGCGGCCTGCCCGAAGATCTCGCGTTCACCGCGATGATCGAGAGTGGCTTCAAGCCGGACGCCGTGTCGCGGGTGGGCGCCAAGGGCATGTGGCAGTTCATGGCCGGCACGGCGCGGCGATACGGCCTGCGCGTCGATCGCTGGGTGGATGAGCGGCTCGATCCCGAGAAGTCCACGGTCGCCGCCGCGGCGTACCTGCGCGACCTCTACAACCAGTTCGGCTCGTGGGCGCTCGCCCAGGCGGCGTACAACGCCGGCGAGGTCAAGGTGACGCGCGCGATCCAGAAGACCGGCTCGCGCGACTTCTGGACGCTCGCCCAGTCGCGCCACCTGCGGCGCGAGACGAAGGAGTTCGTGCCGCAGATCCACGCGGCGACGGTGATCGGCCGCGATCCCGACCGCTACGGCTTCGACTTCGACGAGGTCGATCCCGTCACCTTCGACACGCTCACCGTACCCCCGGCCACCGATCTCCGGCGCCTCGCCACCACCGCCGGGCTGGCGCCCGGCGAGGTCCGCGCGCTCAATCCAACGCTCGTGCGCGGCGTGACGCCGCCCGGCGGCCCCTGGACGCTCCGCCTGCCCGCCGGCGAGCGCGAGCGCGTGGCCGCCGCGCTGGTCCCGAGGCGGGCGCCGGCGCTGGCGGGCAGCAAGCATGTCGAGGTCAGCCACGCCGCGGCCACCGGCGACGTCCACGTCGTTCGGCCGCGTGATACGGTGAGCGCCATCGCCCGTCAGTACGGTGTCTCCGTCGGCGACGTGATGCGCTGGAACCGCCTCGACAGCCTGGATCGGATCCGCCCCGGCGACCGTCTCCGTGTCGCCGGTGTCCGCTCGGCCGCCGACCGATAAGGTCGGTGCGGGTGGAGGTCCGACTCTTCGCGACGCTCGAACGCTTTCTCCCGCCCGGTAGCCGCGATGGCGTCGCGCTTCTCGACGTGGCCGACGGCAGTACCGCCTCCGACGTCGCCCGCCGCCTGGGCATTCCCGCCGGATTCGAGCGCGTGCTCCTGGTGAACGGCCGCGAGGCCGCGCCCGACCGGACCCTGGCGCCCGGCGACGTTCTCGACCTCTACCCGCCCCTCGCGGGCGGCGCCTCACGCCTCGCGTAGGCCTCGGTCTCAGCCCGCTGGATCTGCGAGTTGATCTCGGCGCCCACCAGCAGCGCCAGGCTCGAGAGATAGAACCACAGCATCAGTAAGATGACCCCGCCGATCGAGCCGTACGTGGCGTTGTAGTTGCCGAGGTAGGTGACGTACAGCCGCAGGGCGAACGACGCCACCAGCCAGCCCGCCAGCGCGAAGGTCGCGCCCGGCGTGATCCGCCGCCAGTGCTGGCGCGCCGCTGGCGCGAGCTGGTAGACGAGCATGATGCCGACCAGCGCGCACAGCGTCAGCGCCGGCCAGCGCCCGACGTTCCAGCTCCGCGTGAAGGCCGCGCCGACACCGAGCCCCTGCGCCATCGCCTCGCCGATCCGCTCGCCGAACACGAACAGCAGCAGGGCCACGATGGTGAGGCCCGAGAACCACACGGTGAGCCCGATGGCCTCCAGCCGATGGCGCCACCACGTGCGCGTGTCGCGCACCTCGAAGGCGACGTTGAGCGCGTGGCTGATCGAGATCATCCCGCTCGACGCGCCCCAGAGGGCGCCGAGCACGCCGAGCGAGACCAGCGAGCCGCGCGCGCCCTTGACCACTTCGCCGAGGGTCTTGCTGAGCAGCGAGGCGGCGTCGGCGGGCAGCACGCGGGCGACGTAGTCGAGCAGATGATCCATCAGCTTCGGGCCCGGAACCAGGCCGAGGATCGCCGTGAGGAACAACAGCGCCGGAAAAAGCGCGAACAGGAAGTAGTAGGAGAGGCTCGCGGCACGATCGAACAGGTCGTGCGCCCAGAGGCCACCGTACACGCGCCGCGCCAGCGCGGGCGCAGACAGTCCGCCCAGCCGCCAGGGAGAAACCGACGGGCGCCGCTCATCGGCGACAAGCCGTGGGTCGGGATTCACGGTGCCGCCACAATGGTACACTCGGAAGACTTCGGAAGCGTCTAGGAACCCGGTGGGCCTCCCGGACTTCAAATCCGGTGTCCGGCTCTAGACAAGTCGGAGGTGGGTTCGACTCCCACACGCTTCCGCCACGCGTGAGGGACGGGGGAAATGGCCAGGCAGGAGCGCAAGGGACGCAACGGCGCGCGGCACGGGCGTCGGCGCTGGACGTTCGGGGCCGGTGTCGCGGCGGCCGTCGTGGTCGCGTTGATCGTCGGCTGGTTCGCGTACCGGGCGCAGGCGGATCTGCCGGGCCAGAAGTTCGCGGACCTGGGCAACCTGCACGTGCAGACCGGCGGCGATCCGCACGAGCCGTACAACTCGACGCCGCCCACCTCGGGGCCGCACCTGCCGTACATCGCGCCGTGGGGCATTCACACACGTCCGATCCCCAACGAGCTGCAGGTCCACAACCTCGAGGATGGCGGCGTCGTCATCCAGTACAACTGCGCGTGCCCGGACGTTGCGGAAAAGCTCGCGACCATCGTGCGCAAGTATCCGACGCAGGTCGTCCTCGCGCCCTATCCGACGATGCCGAGCCGCATCGCGCTGACCGCGTGGACCCGCCTCGAGACCCTGGACGGTGTCGACGAGGCGCGCATCGAGCGGTTCATCCGAGCGTACCGTGGGATCGACCACCACGCGCGGTAGCCTGGTGATGATGGCGATGACGTTGTCGCTGGTCGGGTGCGCGCGGCCGCACGTCTCGCCGCTGGCGCCGCCGCCGTACCGCGCCGAGATCGGCGCGGGCTACGACGTCACCTGGGCGGCCCTCGTGCGCGCGGTGGCCAAGCAGAACCTTCCGCTGCGGGCCATCGCGCGCGACTCGGGCGTGATCGCCACCGACGACGTCGTGACGCCGATCGGCGTCTACTGCGACTGCGGCCGCATCGGCGATGATCCGCTCGAGGGCGAGGCGCTCGTGACCTTCACCGTGTTCGCCGAGCCGGACGGCGCCGTCACGAAGCTGCAGATCAACTCGAGCATGCGCACGCAGGGGCACCGCAAGGGCTCGTCCGGGACGCTCAAGGCGAAGCCCGTGTATGCGTGCGCCTCCACGGGTCGCTTCGAAGCCAACCTCATCGACGCCATCCGCGAGGCGGTGAAGCAGTAGCCGTGGCCTCGCGCCTGGCCGACCTCATCCGCAAGGCTCGCCGCCTGGCCGCCGAGCGCGATCGGCTCATCGACGCCCTCGCCGCCGACTGGGCGCGCGCGCTCCGCGGGCAGGGGCTCACGCCCGAGGACCTCGACGAGCTCTGGGCGGGCCTGACCGAGGACGCCGTGCGCCGCGGCACCCCGGACGGCCGCTGGTCGGCCCAGGCCTGGCGCGCCGAGTCCCAGGAGGTCATGGCGCGCCTGCGTGCCAAGGTCGAGGCGGCGCTCAGTGAGCGCTGACCGCGCGGCCGCGCTCCGCAGCCTGCCGTCGGTCGATCAGCTCGTGCGGCGCGTCGCCGCCGACCCCGCGCTGGCCGGGCTGTCGCGCGCGCGGCTGACGGCGGCCGTGCGCGAGGCGCTGGACGCCGAGCGCCGCCGCGTGCGCGAGCAGAGCGCGACGCCGGCCGACCCCGACACCCTCGCCGCCCGCGTCGTCGCGGACGTGCGCCGGGCGGGCCGCTTCTCGCTGCGTCCCGTGATCAACGCCACCGGTGTGGTGCTGCACACCAACCTCGGCCGCGCGCTGCTGAGTGACCTCGCGCGCGAGCGCGTGGCGGCGGTGGCGGCCGCCTACTCGAACCTCGAGATGGATCTCGCCAGCAAGGAGCGCGGCTCGCGTTACAGCCACGTGGAGGGGCTTCTGCGGCGGCTGACGGGCGCCGAGGACGCGCTGGTGGTCAACAACAACGCCGCCGCCGTGCTCCTGGCGCTCGAAACGCTGGCCCACGGCAAGGAGGTCGTCGTCTCGCGCGGGGAGCTGATCGAGATCGGCGGCGAGTTCCGCATCCCCGACATCATGCTGCGCAGCGGCGCCGTGCTGCGCGAGGTCGGCGCGACCAACCGCACGCATCTGCGCGACTATGCCGACGCCATCGGCCCCGGCACCGCGCTGCTGCTGAAGGTCCACACCTCGAACTACCGCGTGATCGGCTTCACCGCCGAGGTGTCGAGCCGCGAGCTGGTCGAGCTCGGCCACGCGCGCGGGATCGCGGTGATGGAGGATCTCGGCTCGGGCTCGCTCGTCGACCTCCGCCCCTGGGGCTTTCCCTACGAGCCGACCGTGCCCGAGGTCGTCGCCTCGGGCGTGGACCTCGTGTCGTTCTCGGGCGACAAGCTGCTCGGGGGCCCGCAGGCCGGCATCGTCGTCGGCAAGCGTGCGATCGTCTCCCGGCTCAAGAAGAACCCGTGGAACCGCGCGCTCCGAATCGACAAGTTCACCATCGCCGCCCTCGAGGCGACGCTCAGCGCCTACGAGGCCGGCGCCGCGCGCGAGGCGGTGCCGACGCTGCGCCTGCTCACCGAGCCGCTGGCCGGCGTGGTCGCACGCGCCCGGCGCGTGCTGCGCGGGCTCGGCGCCGACGTCGCGGGGCGCCTCGGCGCGCGCGTCGACGAGGGCCGCGCCCAGGTCGGCGGCGGCGCCCTGCCAACGGTCGAGCTGCCGACAGCGGGTGTCTCGCTCGGCGCCACCGACGCCGCCGCGCGCGCGCTCGACGTGGCGCTACGGACCGGTGACCCTCCCGTGGTGGGCCGGCTCGTCGAGGACCGGCTGTTCCTCGACTGCCGGACGGTGCTGCCGGCGCAGGTCGCGGAGCTCGTGAAGGCGATCGTCGCCGCCGCCCCGCCATGAGCCTCCGGCGCGTATGAGCGCGGCGCGCCGCCACGTCGTGGTCGGCACCGCCGGCCACATCGACCACGGCAAGACCTCGCTGGTCAAGGCGCTGACCGGGACCGACACCGACCGCCTGCCCGAGGAGAAGGCGCGCGGCATCACCATCGACCTGGGCTTCGCGTTCCTCGAGGAGCCGGACGGCCTCACGATCGAGGTCGTCGACGTACCGGGCCACGAGCGCTTCGTGAAGAACATGCTCGCCGGCGTGGGCGGCATCGACCTCGCCATGCTCGTCATCGCCGCCGACGAGGGCGTCATGCCGCAGACGCGCGAGCACCTCGCGATTTGCTCTCTCCTCCATATCCGAACCGGCCTCGTGGTGTTGACGAAGATCGACATGGTCGAGCCCGACTGGATCGAGCTCGTCCGCGACGACGTCGCGACGCTGGTGCGCGGCACGTTCCTCGAGGGCGCGCCGGTGGTCCCGGTGTCGGCGAAGACGGGGGCGGGGCTCGACGAGCTGCGCGCGACGCTGCGACGCCTCGCTCCGACCGTGCCCGCGCGCGGCACCGACCAGCTGCCGCGGCTGCCCATCGACCGCGTGTTCACGATCAAGGGCTTCGGCACCGTCGTCACCGGGACGCTGGCGGCGGGCGCGCTCGGCGTCGACGACCGCGTCGAGGTCTTTCCGCGCGGGCTCGTCGCCAAGGTGCGCGGGCTCCAGGCCCACGGCCACGCCGTCGCGCGCGCGGTGGCGGGCCAGCGTACCGCGGTCAACTTGCAGGGCCTCGAGCGCGCCGCCGTCGAGCGCGGCGACGTCATCGGGCACGCCGGGACGCTCTCCGCCACCACGCTGGTCGACGTCGTCCTCGAGATCCTCGCCGACGCGGCGCGCCCGCTGAAGAGCCGCGACCGTGTACGGCTGCACGCGGGCACGAGCGAGATCATGGCGCGCGCGCTCCTGCTCGACGGCGCCGAGCTGGCGCCCGGCACGCGCGGCTTCGCGCGACTGCGCCTGGAGGCGCCCCTGGTCGCCCTGGCCGGCGACCGCTTCGTGATTCGCTCGTACTCGCCGATCGTCACCATCGGCGGCGGCACACTGCTCGACACGGACCCGCCGCGACTCAAGCGCCCGGCCCGGCTCGCCCACCTCGAAATTCTGGCCGCGGGCGCGCCGGAGGCGGTGGTGGAGGAGCACGTGCGCGGCGCCGGCGTCGCCGGCATCCGCCTGCCCGCGCTCGTCGCGCGCGTGCCGTTCGGACCCGGCCGCACCCGCCAGCTGCTGGAGGCGCTGGCGGCGGCCGCCCGCGTGACGGCGGTGGACCGCGACTGGTCGCTGCACGCCGACGCGGTGGCGCGCCTGCGGGGGCTCGTCACGGCCGCGCTCGAGCAGTTCCACCGCGCCCAGCCGCTGCGTGGCGGGATGTCGCGCGAGGAGCTGCGCGTGCGGGCGGCCAACGCCGACGAGCGCGTGTTCGCGCACGTCCTCGGCGCGCTCGATGCCGAGGGCGCCGTCCGCGTGGACCGCGACAAGGTCCGGCTGGCCTCGCACGAGCTGCGCCTGAGCCCCGTCCAGCAGACGGCGGTGGACCGGCTCGAGCGCGAGTTCCGCGAGGCGGCGGCGGCGCCGCCCAGTCCCGAGGAGGCGCTGGGACGTGCCGGCCTTGCCGGCGACGAGGAGCACGAGCTCTTCCAGCTCCTGCTCGAGTCGCGCAAGCTGGTGCGCGTGAAGGAGTCGCTGTTCTTCCACGCGGCGGCCCTGGAGGCGATCCAGGACAAGCTCGTCGCCCTGCTGCGCGAGCGCAAGGAGATCGGGCCGGGCGACATCAAGGACCTGCTCGGTATCTCCCGAAAGTACGCCATCCCGCTGCTGGAATACTTCGACGCCCGGCGCGTCACGGCGCGGGTGGGCGAGCGGCGGGTGTTGCGCGGAGGGTAGCGAAGGGTGCTAAGGTAAGGCGTCGGAAAGGAGCATCTCCATGTTTGGTCTGGGGTATCAGGAACTGCTCATTATTCTCGTGATCGTGCTGGTCCTCTTCGGCGCGAATCGCCTTCCCGAGCTCGCGCGCTCGCTCGGCTCCAGCATGAAGGAGTTCAAGAAGGGCGTGAACGAGGGCAACAAGGAGGAGACGACGACTCCGGCCCGCAAGGAAGAGGAGAAGAAGGCCTAGCCTCCGAGAGGCGCTCGCCGCCGTCGCCGGCGGCACTCGCGTATACTGCAGAGCCGCGATGCGCGACAGGGCCGACCGCTGGGATTATCTGCTTGCCGGCGCGCTCGGCCTCCTCACGGTGCTCTCCCGGCTGCCCTACCGCGCGCGCATGCTCTACAACTGGGATGCGGTGCAGTTCGCGCTCGCCCTCCGAGAGTTCGACATCGCCAAGCACCAGCCCCATCCGCCCGGATACCTCCTCTACGTCGCCCTCGGCCGCCTGCTGAACATCCCGCTGGGCGATCCGAACCTGGCCTACGTGGCGCTCGCCATGGTTTTTAGCGCCGCGACGACGGTGGCGGTGTACTGCCTTGCTCGAGCGCTCTATGACCGCGTCACCGCGGCTGCCGCCGCGACGTTGCTCGCGGTGAGCCCGCTCTTCTGGTTCTATGGCTCGGTCGGGCTGACCTACGCGGGCGAGGCCTTCGGCGCTTCTCTCGTTGCAGCCTTTGCGTACGGAGCGCTCCGCGGCAATCCGCGCTCGCTCTATGCGTGCGCGGCCGCGCTCGGGCTCGTGGGCGGCATCCGCCAATCCGTCCTCGTGCTGCTCTTTCCCCTCTGCGTCGCCTGTGCGATCGTCGGCGTTCGGAGCCTCCGGCGCCTGATGTTCGCGGCGGCGCTGATGGTGACCGCCGTCCTCTCGTGGTTTCTGCCCATGGTCTGGCTCACGGGAG
>Ga0137409_10002000_pt1 | contig 21944 bp, 21 predicted proteins | sample CZODoug1_16funga_FD_122059 | JGI IMG/M metagenome (GOLD analysis project Ga0137409, IMG submission 122059) | Vadose zone soil fungal communities from Angelo Coast Range Reserve, California, USA - CZODoug1_16fungal (Hybrid Assembly) | ecosystem: Environmental > Terrestrial > Soil > Vadose zone... | reverse complement strand
GAGTACGGAAATACTTTCCGGTGTATGGCCGGGCGTTTCCATGATGCGCAAGACAACTTTGCCGATACGAATCTTGTCGCCGTCGCGCACGGCCGCGTGCGAAAACGTAGCGCCAGCTTGTGCGCCAAAAACAATCTCAGCGCCGTTGCGCGCGGCGAGTTCGCGATGGCCGCTGACAAAATCAGCGTGCAGATGCGTCTCGATCACGTATTTGATTTTGAGATTCTGCGCCGCGGCTTCCTCGATGTACTGATCCACGTCGCGTTGTGGATCGACTACCGCCGCTTCGCCTTCAGAACCGATCAGGTAAGAAGCATGCGCCAGACAGCCGAGATAGAATTGCTTGAAGTACATATCACTGAGACGACTTAGCTATTCTACACAACTCCGGGTTTTTCTTAAGCCGTTTCCGAGCCGCTACCACTTACGGAATATCCAAATGCTGGAACTGCGCGGGCCGAATCTCCTCTATTGCTTTTTCAATTAACGCGTTCGCGGCCTGAATACGACGGAGATCGTTGGTTGAGAGTTCGAGAATAGAAATGAGCCTACCAGCTAGATTCTGTTGATAGCGAATGTTCTGATCGGAAGTGATGAACAGATCAAACTCAACTTCAGCTCTTTGTAGTAAGTCGCCATTTCTGATCCCACTCCATCCCCGACCTTGCACGCTGGTGCAGTAGTGACCAGTTAGCAGGCGGTGCATCGGCCAGGGAACGCACTCGTCCAACAGAATTTTCATACAGCGGGAGAAAGCAAGGCTTGCTCAGATCGCTCCAGCACTCTACAAACCAACTCGCGGCTCACCGAGGGAAAGCACTCCAGAAACTGTTCCAATGAATAATCGTTTTCTAAATATTCGAACAAGGTCCTGACGGGCACGCGCGTACCTTTGAAAACGGGTGTGCCCCCAAGAATCTCAGGGTCGATAGTGATGAGGTCATTGGTCGTCATATTAAGAGTTTAGTTCAAGCGAGGCGGCGCCGTAAATGTCTCTCTAGCCGGCTCACTGCTCACCGCGACGTTTGTTATCCGCGGCGCTTCCGGCTCGACTCCAGCTTCAGCCTTCACCGGAGCCTCCACCTTCGCATACTGATCCAGACCAAATCCTAGAAAGATCGTCGCCACAATAAACGCCGACGAGAAAAAGTAAGGCGACGACACGCCGAGTGAATCAAACGACCAGCCGAAGAAGAGCGGCGCAATGATGCGCGCGACGCCGCCATAGGTTTGTTGCATGCCCATGTAGAGGCCGCGCTCTCTCGCACTGATGACACGCGACAGCAGTGCCGTCACGCAGGGAAACGTGAACGCCGTGCCCAGCGGGATCAGCGCCACAGCGACTGCCAGCATCGGCAGGTTGCGCGACAAAGGCATGCCCAGAACGCCTGCCGCCAGCAACACGAGTCCGAGCCGCGAAAGTTTCGCTTCGCCCAGCCAATCGACCATGCGTCCGAGCAACAGCACGCGAGCGAAAACGGAGATCGATCCGACATACATGAAGAAGTAGCCGATCGTCAGTTCCGTCACCTGAAAGCGCGCATTCAAAAAAAGCGCGAGCACGGAAAAGCTTCCCTGAAACGCGCCGATGGCGATCGCATAGATCCAGATGAGGCGCGACGAAGGCTCACTCGAATGCGAGATCACGCGCCAGATGGCCTGCCGCGACGTGCGCGGCGCTTCGCCTGTTTGCGCATGTTCACTTAGGTCGCGCGACTCGGTCAGGTAGCGCGCCGCGAAGACGATGTTGATGAGACAAAGCCCCGCCGCCATGATGCCGGGCGCGGCGTGACCCATGTGAAGGGTCGCTGGTCCAGGCATTACGTCGCGCTTGCCCAGGGCGATCGCGAATGAACCGAGCACCGGCCCCAGCGCCACGCCGAGATTAGTTGTCGCTGACAGCCAGCCGAGCGCGCGCGCGCGATCTTTTGGATCAGTGGAGTCAGCCACGTACGCTTGAATGACGCCGACGGTTCCGCCGCCGGCCCCCTGCACGATGCGCGAGAGAAACAACAACGCGAGAGAGTTGGCGAAACCGAAAATGAGATACGCGATTGCCGACGCGCCCAGGGCAATGAGCAGCGTGGGCCGCCGTCCGACGCGATCTGAAAAGCGTCCCCACATCGGCGCGCTCAGAAGTTGTGCGACAGTGAAGGCGGCAACAATGATTCCCGAGATCGTCCCGATTCCGAGGTGGAAGCGCCAAATGTCGATGCCCGATCCGCCGAGCGACTTCACATAAAACGGCAGCAGCGGAATGATCATCAAGAGCCCCAGCATGTCCACAAACGCCGTGGCCATCAGCGTGAACAGCTTCGCCGGAATCTTCCGCACCTCTCTCCACAAAACATACATTAACCCACACGCAATCGCGCCCAGCAACACCCACACGATGGGCGACTGAAACGACTGCGCAATGTTGGATTGGATTAGAAGCATTTCAATTTGTAGTTACAACTAACCTAAAATCGCAGCGACAAGCAACTCAGTCCGCCGTCCATCTTTTGAAACTCGCTCATGTCCAGGGTGATCGTTTGATAACCTAACTCTCGCAGCTGTTTGGCAAATGTCGGATAGCCGGCGGCCACCAATATCCGGCCATTGACTCTAACGCAATTCGCGGCATAGGCCTCGTGGGAATTCACACGAACCAGATTGTAACCAGAGAACTCCGCGCGGTCGGCTAGTGCTTCAGTTACCACCAACTGATTATCACCCAAACAGGCTAGTCCGCTCTTCAGATGCAGCAGCGCATTGACGTCTCGGATATTCACCAAGCAGGACGTGTAACCAAATGCCGCGAGCAACTCAGCCAACTGCTGTGCGCCCGCTTCGTTCGTGCGCTCCGAGATGCCGATGAAGAAGTGATTTCCCGCTTCGCAGACGTCGCCTGCGTCCAGGGTCCCTGGCGATTGAATAGCATGAAGAGAAGGAAAGAAGTTTGCGATCACGTGGCCCATGCTAGCCACTTCATCGCGGCGGCTCGGCGCCCCGGGTCGCGCGAGCACGCTGCCACGAGCAGTCAGGATCGCCGTGTCTTCAGCGAAAGTTGAATCCGGATGGTTTGGATCCGGCTCGAGCCTTGTGAGCGTCAATCCGCATTGTTCCAGCGCTGCGCAATAAGCTTCATGCTGTTCCAGCGCGCGCTCGTAATTGGGCGCACCGAGGCCGGCCGTGGTCAGACCTCCAGAGAAATTCGGCGCTGGCGGACGGACTATGGCTCTCGTGAACATCAGTTGCAGGGATATGAAACCTGGGAAGCTCGCGCGGCGCGCTGGATGCGGGCGAGCCGAGCACCCCAGCGGATAGAAAAACATCCGCTGGGGACCCCGCCACGCCCGCGGTCACAGCAAATTACTTGACGCCCACTGGCTGAGACGTTTCCTCTTCGGGCAACTTATAAAACTCGCGCGCCGGTTTCAACGGTCGCAGCATCCAGTAAGGCCGCCGCGTACCGTCGGGCGAGTACTTGTCAGCCGGCCGCGTCATTGCCAACCACTTCCGATAAACCTCGCGCGATTTCAGCGTATCAACAAACACGTCGCCCGTGTTATCGCCGGGCTTGGCGCGAGTGACGCGCACCGCCTGATGCCAGCAATGCATTCCTGAAATCGGATCGGGATGGACCGGAAAAGTCATGTTCTGATGCACACCGACGTCGCTCCACCAAATACGCAGCGTGTCAGGGTCGCTCGACTGATAAGGCTCTGCGCCTTTCTCGCGTTTGAGTCCCCACTCGGTTCCGTCGTGGTCCAACTTCACGGTAGCCATCAACTGGCGTTGTCCCCGCGTCCCCTGCTCGCTTAATTTCCAGCGGCCCATGTGATGACTACAGGCAACGATGCCCGGCCGAATGCCCTCCGTCACCCAGGCGCGCACGACGAAATAACCAATCTCAGTTTCCACGCGCAGCAGATCGCCGGTGCGCACCTCCAGTTTTGCCGCATGGTTCGTGTGAAGCCAAAGCGGATTCGTGTGCGCGATTTCGTCAAGCCACTTGGCGTTGGCGCTGCGCGTATGAATTTGCACCGGCAGACGGAACGTAGAAATCAGAATCGTTTGACCTTCTTCAAGGTTGTCGGGATGAACATGGCTCTTGATGTAAGTTGGAATTGCAAACTCGGGCCAGCCCCAATCAGCCAACGTGCGCGAATAAAATTCCAGCCGGCCGCTCGGCGTCGGAAATCCGCGCTTGATTTCATTCCCAACTCTAACGCCGACTAAACGCCGGCCCTCGTCATCGCCATCGGGACTGGGAACAGGAACAACATTTGGCGAAGCGGGTTTTGCGGCGCGAGTGAAAACGCGGCCCAGAGAATCCTCGCGTATGTCATCGAGCTCGTCCGGGCCAACGGCTTCTTCGTATATCTTCCCGACCCTTTGCTTCACTTCAAATGCGCCGTAGCGGCGCATGAATTCCAACGGCGTCAGACCTTCAGCTGCCGCCTTCTCGGGCAACCCCGGTACGGAGTTGTCGAAAATCCATTCGTAGTATTCATCGACACTGAGTCGCGTTTCGGGATTCTTCTTCGACTCAACGAAATGTCGAATGCCGAGTGAACCGTCCGGATCAATGCGCCAGGTAAGTTCCATCCAGAATTCGTTTTCTTCCCAAACTTCGCCGGGATTCACTTCACGCGTATCGCCAATCGTCTCGCCCTCGCGTTGCCGATCAGCCTTCTTAACCGGCTGGCGAAAGCCGAGCCACTGCGCATCGTGCGTCTCGTAAGAATGAATGTCATGGCGTTCCGAACCATGGCCCATCGGCAAAACGTAGTCAGCGAAATACGAAGTCTCGTTCCAGGTCGGCGTCAGTGCTACATAACAACCAACCAAATCCGGGTCGGTTAACATTTCAATCCACGAGAAGCCGTCGGGATTGGTCCAGACCGGGTTGTAGACGCGCGTGAAGTAGACCTCGAGCCTGGCGCGTCCGTCCTTTAGCAAGTGCGGCAACAGAAACGACATCTCGTGCATCGAGAGTGGATACTCGCGCGGCCACTGTGTTTCGTTCCAGATGTGCGGATGCGGCGGCGTGTAAATTGGTTTAGGGACAAACTTGTTCCACGCATTTGGAAATACGCCGCCTTCCGTCGCCACCGCGCCCAGCAGCGCATTCAACATGAACACAGCGCGCGCGACCGCCCAGCCGCCGCTGACGCCGGAAGAAACACTGCGCCAATTGTGACTGGAAAAACGTGTGCCCGCGGTTGCGATCAGCTTTGCAATCTCTTCAATCACTCGCGCTTCAACACCCGACTCCTGCGTGGCAAATTCAAACGTGTAGTCCTTGTAAGTTTCCTTTAGCACGCCCTCAAAATTTTCGAAGGTATGCGAATTTGCATTTAACTCCGAACTCGGAACTCCGAACTCCGAACTGAGGTATTCCTCCCAATTCCACCAGCGACGCACGAACTCGCGGTTGTAGAGGTTGTTTTGAATCAGATAGTTTGCAATCGCCAGCAGCATCGCGCCTTCCGAGCCGGGGTAGGGCGCGACCCAGTAGTCGGCATGCGTGGCGGTATGCGATAGGCGCGTGTCGAAGACTACTAACTTCGCGCCGTTTGCTTTGCCGTCGATGACTCGTTGCGCGTGCGGATTGAAGTAATGACCCGATTCCAGGTGGGCGCTGATGAGCAGGATAACTTTTGCGTTCGCGTGATCCGGACTGGGCCGATCGAGGCCCATCCAAAGTTGGTAACCTTCGCGGCTGCCGGAGGAGCAGATGTTTGTGTGCGAGTTGTGACCGTCAACGCCCCAGGCGGCGAGTATGCGTTCGGTGAAACCATCCTCGCCGGGCCGCCCGACGTGATACATGATCTCGTTGCGGCGATCCTCGACAATTGCTTTACGAATCCGCGAGGCAATATCGTCGAGCGCTTCATCCCAGGTGGTCTGTTCCCATTTGCCTTCGCCGCGACGGCCGGTGCGCTTGAGTGGGTAAAGAATGCGATCAGGATCTTGTATCTGATTTAGTGTAGCCGGACCTTTCGCGCAGTTGCGTCCGCGGCTCCCCGGATGCTCCGGATTGCCTTCAAACTTCTGTACCTCGCCGGTGACTTTGTCGATGTAGGCAAGCAGACCACACGCCGACTCACAATTAAAACAAGTGGTCGGCACGAGCGAATAGTGCCGCTCCTTGCGCCGCGGCCAGGCCTGCGAATCAAGCTCGGTCCAATCATCCCAGCGCTCCTTTGGCGGAAACGCCGCGAGATGACTCCGACTCGGTCCGGGATAGAAAGTTTCACCGCGCGATTCGGTCTCCTCACGCGAACCGCTGACACGCCCGTCGTGTGCAATCTCAATGCTCATCAGAAGTATGGCCCTCAGGGTACGAAAAGGTGATTGAGCACCTTTCTACTCATTTCACGATACTGATCTTTACACTTACAGTTACGAACACATACGCGGGGCTCAATTGGCAAATTCCCCAGTTGACCCAGTCTAGCGGATGCTTTCAATGCGCCAATGGCCTGACTATAAAACTGCACTTCACTCGCGCCGTAATGAGGATTGTCAACGACAACCTTCGTGAGATAAGGCTTTAGCCGAAGAACTCCGCCGACGTGTCTTAACACCAATGAGAAATCAAAGCTCCCCTTGCGATACCCAAGTTGAAGTTCTTGAATTGAACCAAAATATCTATCCGCAACGGCTTGCGTATCTGTCCAATTCTGGGGGTTGGTTCTAGTAATCCATAGTGATGCTAACCAATCCTGAGCGAAAACCTCCAAATCAAAAACGAATAGCACTGGTCCATAAAAGCATCTGCCCCGCGCACGTTCATGAATGTCAATTCCATCCAAGAAAATGTCATTCCAAAGTCCATATTTCTTGTCTAACACATCACTCTGTTGCGGCGTTTGGGGTAAGCCCTTCTCTTCCACAACGCCGCGGGCCATGAGTCGCCCTTTCGCCAAGAAGGCGCAAGCTGTTTGTACCGTATTTGCATGGTGCAGAGCACCAACGCCCTTCCTCTTGATTACTTTCAGGACTTCGGCGGCATTGAGTTCCATCTTCTTTTTTCCCGCCTATTCTACCGCAGGGTATTCCTCTATCTGTTGCGTCTCTCCCGCAGGTTCTGCATGACTAACTCGCCATCTATTGTCTCAACTTTGCCCTCATCGATCTCGCGCAATCTTCGTTCAGCTTCTTTGGCCCAGAGCGCGTCTATCCTCTTCTGATCCGGGCCATCGAGGCTTGTAAGCAGATGGTCAGCCAGCATCGCGCGCATTTCCAGTGGCAAAGCAAGTGCTGCGCTTAGCATTTCTTCGAATGTATTCATGGCTTCTCTGGACGAGCGTCAGCTTCGAGTAGCTCCGCATAGATATCGTCTTCGGGGTTGTCCCAAATGAGATTGAGGGATAGTTCGCTTGCCTTTAACCAGAATTCATCATCATCATCAGTCGTTTGAGTGTAATTAGCTTCGTTTGAATCCATCGGTCTCAATATCTCGCTTACGTCAGAGCATGAAATCCTAACGCGAACTCAATCGCCGCGCGAATCTCGCGCATGCGCTCAGATGATAATTGCGTTATGAGTTGGCCGACTTGGGCCTTTGGAATCGTTTGAAGGTTATAGGCATTCACAACGCAGTCCTCGAACACACCATCCGCCAATGGAGTAAGCGGCACCTCGGACGGGACGCCGCGAATCGTCGTTGTAATTTGGGCTACCGTTACACTGGTGAGATAAGAGATGGCAGAATTTCGAGTCAAGATTAAGACCGGGCGGCGCTTGTCGGGAGCGCGAAACGTATACCAGTACACGTCGCCCTGTTTCATGAATCGCCCCAATCCTGCTCACTCTGCCATTCTTCAATTTCCTCTGGGAGCTGCGGATGCTTGGCATAACCTTGAGCATCTCGTCTTTCCTTAGCGATTAGCTCTCGTTGTTGCAGTGCTCTTTCCAAAGCTACCTTCATGAAATCTGATGGGGTCATCTGCAAAGCGTTGGTTGCTTGTTGAACCTCAGCCAGTAACGATTCGTCGATTGTCAGTTCAATAGTTTCCATGTCCTCAGTTTAGCATGCCTCGGGAGTCACTAGTATCGCTTGAAGTTCTACGCCAGCGGCACTGACTGCCCCGCCTGCACGTAAGCATTCTCGTAAAGCATCATTCCCACTAAAGCCAGGGGCGCGCCGGCCACGCCGAGCGATGGACTCAAGTAACCAAGGATCGCCAGCGACGGCAGCAGCCCGCCGAGAAACGAGAGTGCGATGCCGATCCAGAAGTCGGCTTTGTAGCGGCCACGCACCATTTCCCAAATCGCGAGCCGCGCGTGCGCTGTCGCGTGAGTTAGTGAAACTTCGCCCCAGACCATTAGCAGGTGAAGCAAACTGGAGATTGCTAAGATCCAAATGAGAAGTAGAATTTCACGGCGCGCCGTTGGTAAAAAGGCTTCTTCTGCGTAGATTCCCTGAAACACTTCGAGCACGAGCAGGGCGGCAGCGGCGCCGAGCAATATTGCATCGACTAATAATTGCAGCGGCAGCAGCGGGTTTTGCCACATGTCGCGCGCCTTCGCCTGGGCGAAAAGATAAGCTGTATAGACGGCGGTCAGGATTGAGAGAGGGATTCCCGGAATCATCAACCACCTTTGCAGCGATCGCGATCCAAACCAACTGCCGATGAAATGCAGCCCGAGCACCAGGCTGTAGCCGGCAATGATGAACGCTCCTTTCACCAGCCAACTGCGCCACTGTGGTCGCGTGAAAATAAGATAGAAGCGCTCGGGATGTTCCAGGTCCCAAATCAGCAACCCGCCAGTGATGGCCAGGAAAGCGCCTGAGATCACTGGGGCCGCCCACAGCCAGATCCAATTGTTTTCAGCGATGAACCCAAACAACACGAGCAGCGCGGCAACGAGATAAACGCCAGCCGCAATTCCTTTGGTCCAGGTGTAAAGGCTGACTTTCCAGTCCCAGGGAATCGCGTGCGCCACATCGTAAGAAAGCAACGCCGCCGCCGAGCTGTTGTTGTAGTTTGGATTACCTGAGACTACCTGCGATGAATTCTCCTGTTGTTCGCTCCACATGAACAAGCCGCCATCAGGCCGCCGCGCGGCCAGCGGATCGAGCGTCGCCTGATGTGCGCCTTTGTAAAAAAGTTTCGGCAGCGTTTCCTTCTCGGGACGGCGAACGTTAACCACTTCGCGATTGACGATCTGCGACACATACGACTCGGTGTCGTTCATGTCGCCAACCAGAATTGCTTGCGTTGGGCAGACGACCACGCAGGCCGGTTCGAGTCCTACGTCGATGCGGTGCGCGCAGAAGTTACACTTCTCGGCCGAGTGGTCTTCGGGGTTTATAAAGATCGCGTCGTAAGGACAGGCAGCCATGCACGCCTTACAGCCGATGCAAATCGATTTGTCGAAATCAACAATCCCGTCGGCGCGTTTGAACATCGCGGTGGTGGGGCAGGCAGTAACGCACGGCGCGTGCGCGCATTGATTGCAGCGCGTGACTTGATGCGCGCGTCGCACCTGCGGAAAGACGCCGACGTCGACGTGCTTCACATAAGTGCGCGTCACTGAAAGCGGGACAAGGTTCTCCGACTTGCAGGCAGTGGTACACGCATGACAGCCAATGCAACGTGTTTGGTCGATGACCTTGGCCCACTTAACCGCGCGGTCCTGTGGCTCTTCGAGCATGAAAGCTCCGGCTAACTGATTTTTGGCGAGAACGAACTATATCATGTTGCGAACGAAGTAGAGGCACGGCATGCCGTGCCCCTACCACTCTCAGCTGATCCTCGCTCTCCCTCTGCGGCATTGACAAATGAACATAGGCATTAGAAATTAGACTTGAAATTATTTGTCGTGGCTGGTCGGCAAGCCCGTACGATTTGTTCGGAGGTCTATCGATGCGTCTTATTGCTTTATTTTTTGCGCTCAGTTTTCTTGGCGCAGTCGCTCAGAGCGGCTGTAACTCGGCCGAACAGAAAAACAGAAACACTGCCCCGCCCATCGCTGCAGCGCCGCCGGTTGTACCCGCGGACGGAGCACGCCGCGTTACCACCGCTGAGCTGAAGGATTTGTTGGACCGGAATGAGGCCGTGGTTATCGACGTGCGCAACGAAGCTTCCTATAACGTGGCGCACATCAGAGGCGCGAAACTTATTCCTGAGGCTGAAATCACAAACCACCTCGATGAGCTGCCTCGGAACAAGTTAATAGTCACCTACTGCTCTTGACCAAACGAACATACGTCCGCCCGTGCGGTGGTCGAGCTGAAAACAAAAGGTATCGAAAACGCAGCGGCGCTGCTGGGTGGTTTCGCCGGTTGGCAAAGCGCGGGTTTACCAGTAGACACCAACGCGCCCAAGCAGTAATCAATTAACTCGAAATGCACTGTTCCAACTGTGGATCCTACATTGCCCCCGGCGTGCGCTTTTGCTCCGGTTGTGGGACACCCGCCAACGATCCCGAAGTAACTCGAATTGCCCGCGCGCCAAGTGGCGTTCCCGAGCGCCAGGAAGAAGCAGACGAAGACGTCGAGCACGTTGTTTTTACGGTGAGGCCCACATTGATCTTTATCAAGCTTGGCTACCTGTTGGCTGCCATAGCCGCAATAGGTCTCGTCGTTTTACTGGCGTTAACCCAGGTCGTGCCGCCTTACGTTTCGATCCCGGTGGCGCTGATGGTCTTTCTGGTTCCGGCCTATTACCACCTCCGGCGAAACATGATCCGCTACACACTGACCGACTCGAAGATTGAAATCGATACCGGTTTGATAGCCCGCACCACAAGAAACATACCGCTGAGCAAGATTCAGGATGTCACTGTATCGGCGAGTATTCCTCAGCGGATACTCGGCTTCGGCGATCTAATCGTGGACAACGCCAGCGAGCTTGGCGGCACCACCGTGCTCCATAACATCAGCCGCCCCCGCCACTACGCTGACCTGCTTTTGCGCGAACTCCGACGCTGGCATTAAACTGCTGGTGACATGCCAACTAAGCATAGTTCGAGGAACATCAAAGTGTTTTCGGGTTCTAAGAAAACTACGGACTGATCTGACTGGAGTTCTAAGGTTGAGGAAACTCATCAAATCCATGCTCTTTTTGCTGCTGGCTTTCGCTCCAGTCGTCAGAGCCGAACCTCCATCCGACGAAGTCTTCAAACTGCTTCCCAACAAGATAGGGGAGTTTCACCAATTGGGCTCGATGCGCCCGCTCCTCACCCTGGCTAAGGAAGGACTTCTCACTCCTTCAGCTTTCAGGGTGGCAAACAATCAGAGCGAGCCAGCTTTCATTGGCGGCGAAGTTGACTATCTTTCTCCGAGAGGCGAAAAACTAAGTGTTGAAATACTCAGATTACACGGTGAGTCGGACGCCTATTCGCTGTTGACGCTAGTCGCGAACAAGATGCGCGAAACCGAGCCAGCCGACATTAGTTTAGATACGGTGGGCACGGCCTCGCTGATTTCGTCTCGACAGGTAGCCTTTGTCAGGGGTGCTATTTTTCTAAGAGCTACCATCACGAATCCGAAATCGCCTTCCTCGGAAACTCTACTGACTCTGGCTCGCCTCTTCGCAGACCAATTCGACAAGGGCGAAGGTCAGATTCCCGTTCTCGTAAAGCATTTGCCTGCCTGGCAAAGTGTTGAGTCGCGAGTCTTGTACGCAGTTAATCGAGACACGCTGAAGAATGCGTTCAGCAATCAGCCGGTGCTGGATGCGGTAAGTTTCGAGGGCGGCGCGGAAGCTGTCGTTGCCGATTACGATACGCAACGAATGGTCATCATTGAATTCAACACCGCGTCGCTGGCAACAGACAATGACCAGCGCATTACCGCGAAGCTCCAGGAGCTGAAGGCGCAAGGTCAGTTAGTACCAACGGCCTATCGTCGCGTCGGCAACTATGCCGTATTTGTTTTTGACGCACCGAGCGCGGAAGCGGCAAATCAATTGATCGATCAGGTGAAGTATCAGCAGGTGGTGCAGTGGCTGGGCGAGAATCCCTTCGCCTACGAACGAGCAACGCGCGAGTTTACCGAAACAACGCTCGGAGTTTTTGTCGCTGTGGTTAAGACCTCGGGGTTAGCGCTGGCAGCTTGTCTCGCGGTTGGCGGCTTCTTTGGCACCATGCTGTTTAGAATCCGGCGCGCGCAACAACGCGCTCGGGAAGCGTATTCAGACTCCGATGCGATGCTGCGGCTGAACCTCGATGAGTTGACTCCGGAACGCGATCCCGCGCGACTGCTCGGCCGCGGGCACTAACAAACATGTCCGGCACAACTTCTCGTCTGTTTCCATTCAAACCGCCAAGACGCCAAGAGCGCCAAGAAAAAAATGAGCAATGGTTTGACGCCGTATGGTCTAGGCGTCCTATGGTTGGTTCAAATGATTCCGTTCACTTGGCGTTCCTGGCGTCTTGGCGGTTAGTAATCCATAACCTGCAAAAACTAATGCAGGCTGCTGATCTTCCTGGGAGGCTCCCCCAAGCCTCTTCAGGACGTCGATCAGCAACCCGCAATGATTGCTCGTGATTGCGTGCAGGCGTTAACTCCGTTCCCCCGAAAGAGCCACCGCCTGTTTTTCAAAAACGTGAGAGGACGCCTCCCCCAAAGCTTCCACTCACCGCAATCTTGAGCCTGACCCGATTTACCCTTTATCTACCCTTCTTGTTCGGGTTTCTCGTTGGCAACGACCGTGCCAATTGTCAATTCAATTGCCGATGCTTGAATGCCTATCCGCCTCTCCCTCTGTTTTCTTAGAGAATTTGCCCGAGGTGGAGGACCGGCGATTCTTCGCGGCCCATCTGCCGAACATCCTGCGCCGGCTGGGCCGTACATCTTCAATACATCTCGCCACCAAGGCCGAACGATAATCGCTCGCCGTTGGTAGGACGAGACTAATTAATTCATCGAGATCAATGCGGCCGTCGCGCTCCTGACACAGGCGCACTTCCACACCAAATGCATCTCGAAGCCGCAGCCAGGGATAAGTGTTGGAAGGAAACTCATTGCGCGCTCTGTAACCGGAAAGAGCGCGCGCAGCGTGTCGTTCATGGTGGTTGGCCCAGGCAGAAGCCCAACCGTCAGGAAGGGCTTAGTTTCTCAGATGCGTTGAGGTCCTTTGAGTCAAAGAGAGCCTCCCTCATGGTCTGGTTTCTGCTTGACTGCGCAGTTCAGGGGGCGAAAGCCCGGCCGTAGAATTCCTTGTAGAGCCAGCCAAGCACCCGTGCCTCAGCGGTGCACAGTGTCTCGAGCCAGCAGTTGATCAGGAAATCATTACGTCCGTGCGCTGAAGGAATTTTTTCAGCTTCCTTTACGATCGAAGCGCCACTGCGCAGGTCAAGTTTGTAAGCTTCCGCCGCCGCCTCATTGGCCTTCGACGCCGAGTCGAGCGCGTTGAGAAGTTGGCTGATCCACGAATGCAGCGCCCGTTCGCTGTCATTCTCGGCCAATGCCTGGATTATCCCAATCGCCAGGCGGTCTTCAGCTTGTTTGAAATCGAAAACCACTTCGCCCGTCGCCCGGCTCTTTTCCTGTTTCCACTGAAAAATTTCTTCGACGTTGTGGTGCCTAATGATCGCTACGCGTTGGTCGAAATCGAGAAACCACTGAATCACGTCGGGCACTGAATCGAGATCGACGTTGCCCTGCGAATCGCGGCGCAAGGGCGGCAGATTCTGCGCCTCGCTGTCGTCATTACCGCGGCTTCCGGCGCCGTTATCAGCAGTTGGTTGTGACATTAACACCCTTGTCCAGCGATCATCCTTTCGTGCTGCCTGCACGGTTTAACTTAAACTCGGGGCTCACTTCCCCAACCACGTCGCCGCGCCGATTGCGCACCGGAAAAAACGCGTAGCGCGATACTGCCTCCAGTGACTCGTCAGCCAGTATGCCGAGTTGCCTTAACGACTCAATCACGACGGTTGGCCGCGCGCGATGGTCGTCGCCGTCTTCAATCTTGAGGGCGAGCCCCAGGCCGCGAGGCCAATCTTTACCAGGCAAGACGCCAACAGTGTAGACACCTTCCGCGCCCACTTTCGAAACCAGCCGGCCTGGCGCGGCGCGCATGACCTCCGTATCGAGGCGATCCGAACTGCCGCCGATCAACTCCGGATACGCGGTCATTGCCGCAGCGATCCGGGCGCACGCGCTTCTTGTCTGTTCGTCAAACTCCGCCGGCGGTGAGACCAGGCGCGCGTACATCAGCGCCATCGCCTTGACCGTAATTCCAAAGACCGGAACGCCGCAACCGTCTGTCCCGACCGCAACGTCATCAATCGGGATTCCCGAGAAGGCGGCAATCGTCTTTCCGATTGCCAGTTGGACCGGGTTAGTTGGTTCGTCATAGGTTTCGGTTGGCGCGCCCAGGTGCAGGGCCAAGGCAAGCATGCCGGCGTGCTTGCCCGAGCAGTTGTTTTGTAGAACGTTTGGTTGTTCACCCTTTTCGCGCAGCTCGCGAGAGACTTCCGGACTGAACGGTTCATGCGTGCCGCACTTCAGGGCCTCAGGTCCCAATCCGATTTTCCTGAGCATCGAGGCGGCAACATCAGTGTGAATGGGCTCGCCACTATGCGACGCACAAGCGAGCGCGATCTCTTTTTCCGTGAATCCAAAGCGATCGGCTGCGCCGGAAGCAACCAGCGGAATTGCCTGGTGGGGTTTGGCGGAAGAGCGCAGATACGTGACCGTTTCCGGCGCCCCGAGGTAAGCCGTAATCGTGCCGTCAGGTTCGACCGCTACGACGTGGCCACGGTGCCGCGACTCCGTTATGCCGCCTCGGGTTACTTTCACCAGAGGCTCAGCAGCGGGAACCTCAATGTTGTCTTCAGACGGCTGCCTGGAAACTTGCATGTAGTCAGGAAACCTCGCCGACAATGAAATGGATTGGACGCGATTATGTTAACACTGTTCGATAAACTTTAGTTTGTCGATCGCGACCACAGAAAACTCGCCCGGCAGTCGACAAACTAAAGTTTGTCGGACATCGCAATAAAAAGCGGCAGAAGGTTGGTCCTTCTGCCGCGCGCATTCCGCCGGAACTGTTTAGTAAACCTTTAGCTGATCTTCCCCGAAAAAGCCGCCGGCCCTTTAGTGGTTCGCTTCGATCGCCTGGAACCGTAACTCAGCACAGTCAGTTTTACTGTTCGTCTGCCAAAACGCATAGCCTCACGTGCACTGGGTGTCCAGATGTCTATTCGCCGGCCGCGGATTGCTCCGCCCGTGTCGGCTACGAGGTATTCGCCGCTATATCCCGGATGCTCCAATCTCACGCGCGAACCCAGCGGCAACACCGAAGGATCGGCGGCAATGAGGCCTCTGGTTACCATCCGGCCACTCGCCGTCCTGCCCCTGAGGGTGTAGGCGGTGGCGACGTATGAAGCTGCGGGGACAAGGGCCTTCGCCTGCTCAACCGCCCCGCTCTTCGTGGCGGAGACGGCGCCGGGCAGACCATTCTCCGCTTCAACCTTGCCAAGGGCTTCCGCAGGATTCTGTTTTGGTCCCTGTTTTTGTGACTGAAACTGGAAAAGAAGGGTTTCTGCGATTGAAGGTTTGGCGGAGAAAACAATTAAGCCTGCGAGCATCACAGACGCAATAATTGCGCTTCTGCTAACTATCGCTTTCATGCTTTCGGGTCTCCTGTCCGATGTGAATTCTTCTCAGCGCGCTGCGCGAGTCCGTTCTTTCGACTCGACCTCCGGCCCAAGGAGTTTAGGAACTAAGTCAGCCGGAGTTGGGGGCTTGCATCCTTGATGCATGCGCTGAAAACCCAAGTGTGACCAAACGAAAAGCGGGGCGTTTACTCCCCGCTTGTAACCTGCTTGACGACACAGGGAGGCTAGCACCGGGCGCAAGGCAGTGTCCAGCCGGGAGGGGACCAAAAAACCATCCAAAAACCACTCTTTAAGGCTAATTATTGAAATATTAAGACTTAGAAAAAGACAAATCTGGCAGGAAATCTCTTGTTTGGGTCAAGATCGCGTTACGGCAGGGCGGCCAAGATCCCTCATATCGCCGGTTTTGAGAGGGGACTTCCGCCCTCGACGTTGGCACAAGTGCCAACTCTAAACCGTCGAGGAGAACTCACCGGTCTACTACATTTCGAGAAAGTTCTCGAGCACCTTCTGGCCGGCGAGATGTTCCTCATTGAAGAGTTCTGGGTGAAATTGCACACCAAACAGAGGCCGCTCGGTGTGGGCCATCGCCTGGATGGCGCAGGTTTCGTTGAAAGCTGTGCGGCGGAACCCTTTCGGCAGCTCCTTCACCTCGTCGCAGTGTGAATGCCAAACTGTTATCTCCGCCGGCAGTTCCTTGAAGATGCCTTTGCGCGTAGTTTCTACCGGCAGGTAGCCGCGCTCGCGTTTGGCGCCTTCGTAACCTTCGCCCGGCTCCAGCCTAGCCATCAGCCCGATGGGCGCACCGAAAGCCAGAGCCATCTGCTGGTGTCCGCCACAAACTCCAAGCACGGGCAGCGAAGTTTTCCTGATTACTTCGAAGACGCCGGCCAGCGACTCGCGGGCATATCTGTCCCAGGGATGACTCTGGCCGCTGAGAATAATGTGTGAAGGACGAAGCGAATTGACGCGTTTGACAGAAACAGCGTGAAAAGGTTCAGTCAAGATTTCCACGCCCTCGCTGAGCCGACTCAACACGGCCCGCAGCTCGCGTGGACTCGCGCCCTGACCGTCAAGCGTGTTGTCGATGAGATAGATCATCTATTTTCGTTTGGCAGGTTTCAGCTTATCGTTATCCTGAGGGCTGGGCGAACTTGAAGCAGTTGCGGTTGGAAGTTTATCGGACGTAGCGAGGCAGTAAATTTTTCCGTTGAAGGCTCCGATGTAGATGCGGCCATCGAAAACGGCAGGCGTGGCATTGACGTTGTCGCCGATCTTTAGTTCCGCCAGGCGCTGGCCGTCTTTAATCGAAAGCATATAGATCCAACCAGCCTTGTCCCCAAAGACCAACCGGCCGTCAATTACGGGTGACGTGCCCCAGATAGGTGCGCGGGCGAGGTGTTGCCAGACCATTTCGCCTTTGTCAGCTGTCAGGCAGTACATGTAGCCGTTGCTTGAGCCGATGTAAATTCGATCCTTCAGTACAATCGGGCTGGCCCAAAAGCCGCTCCGCTCTTTGTAGTTTTTGCTGAATCCGCCTTCAGCTTTGAACTTCCAAACGGGCTCGCCGTTCGACTGGCGGAAACAATAAACGTAGCCATCTTCAGCCGCCGTGTAGACAAACCCACCGGACACGGCCGGCGTTGAATCCGAGTCGGCGCCGATGCGTGCTTTCCAGACCGTCGATCCATCGCTGAGGTTCAAGCAGTAAAGATCTCCGCCTTCAGTGCCGACGTAAATGTGGCCTTCAACCGTTGAGAAGCTGCCTTCTATTGATCCGAGCCGTTCGGTTTTATAAATGAGCGAACCATCCGCCAGGCTGAGGCAATAGAAGAAGCCGTCTTCGCTGCCGACATAGACTCGTCCATCGATCACGTTTGCAGAACAGTCAACTTCAAACCCGGTCTCGTAATCCCAGATCAGTGTGCCGTCACGCGCGTCGAGGCAATAGACATGATGATCCAGGCCGCTGGCTATAATTCGATCGCCCACGATTGTTGGCGTGGCTTTGAAGCTGTCCTTGGCTTTGAATTTCCAGACTACGCTGCCGTCGTTGCGGTTGACGCAGTAGATGTTGCCATCGGCTGAAGGAAAGTAAACACGATCGCCGTTAACCGAGGGCTGGCCCGGCCACGATATGCCGCCCCACGGATCTTTGTGTAGTCTCCCCTTAATTGAACTGGTTTCCAACTCCCAGACAATTTCGAGCGGGCCATCTTTCCACTGGCCGGTGCCATAAAAGTTGCGCTCCGCATTGCCCAACCAAAAAGGAAGGCTTGTGGGAACTGCTTTGACGGGTTCCTTTGTCCTGGGCTCGGTTTCGGTTTTGGAGATTACCTTGCCGCCACACGCCGCAAAGAGCAGCGCCAGCAGCATGGCCAGCGCCGTCAGATAACGACGGGATGGATGTCGGGAGATGGAGTCGGGATCAAACATTGGGGGAGTTCAAACTCTGGTAGGACAGACATTCCTGTCTGTCCGTCTTACTTGCTGGTAGCTACAAAGTCAATCCAGACAAGTCGGAATGCCGGACATCTTCAGTTCTGGAAACTCCAGGCAATCAAACGGAGCCGGCAAGCCAATCGCCGCCATAAATTACTTCAGCAGTGCCTGTGATTACAACCTCACCGTCGTCTCCCCCGTCATTTCCGTCGCGCCAGTGAATTTTCGCGCGGCCACCGGGCATGACAACATTTACGCGCCGTTCGGTTTCACCTTTGATCATCGCAGCGACGGCCGCGGCGCAGGAACACGTGCCCGAAGCCTCCGTCTCGCCGACGCCACGCTCCCAGATGCGCAGCTCGATTGTATTTCGATCCTGAACCCGGACGAACACTACGTTCGTGCGATCCGGGAACTGTTCGTGGTTTTCAATAGCCTTACCGATTCTGCGCCAATCAAGCGCGTCAAAGTCGTCAACGAAAATACAACAGTTTGGGTTTCCCATTTGCAAGGCAGTAACTGGAAACGACTCGCCGGCGACATCGAGTTCATAGTCGATTACTTTCTGCAGCGGCTCTTTCGTAATCATCGGAATGGAGGCGGAGTCAAACTTTGGCTGGCCCAACTCCGAATCAAACACGTAGCGGCCCGGACCTGGGACCGCGGGCGTCTCGCCCGCACCGCCGGCTGCGTTAATCGACTCTCGAAGAGTATACAGCTTGACGCCCGCGCGGGTGCTCAGTCGCAGTTGTTCCGCTGTCCAAAGTTTTTTGTAATAGAGATAAGCCGCCGCGCATCTCGTTCCATTACCTGATAGCGATGCCTCGCTGCCGTCAGGATTGAAAATGCGCACCTGGAAATCAGCGTCCTGATCTTCCGCTGGTCCTACGATCGCAATGCCATCCGCGCCCGCACCGTAATGGCGATTACAGATGCGCCGCGCGAATTCTCCCAGCCGCGCGATCTCGGCGAGCGCGAGCTCGCGCGACTCGATGACGATATAGTCATTGCCGAAACCGTGAAACTTGACGAACTGAGGAGCCACTGAAGTAGTCCTTTTATCTTCTCTGTGACGCACAGAGTTAACGCCGTTACGGGAAAAAAGCTTGACAGGATTTACACGATTAACATGAAAGCAAAAATAATCATGTGAATCCCGTCTATTTAGATTTTCCCGCAAACGATGCCAGCAACACTGCAATCGGATCGATGCAGACAACGCGTGGTTCTATGTCTCCGGAAAAGTTGTTCACCATTATCGAGAACACCAGCTTCTCACCGGCGGCCGTGGTCACGTAACCTGACAGACTCGCTGCCGAACTCAAGCTCCCGGTCTTCGCGCGCAAATTATTTTCAGCCGCCGTTCCTTTGAATCGATTTCTGAGCGTGCCGTCAACGCCGGCGATTGGCAAAGCGTCGCGAAAGACCGACGCGTAACGATGACGAGACATGTAAGTCAGCAACTGGAGACTCGCTTCGGCCGTCACCATGTCATTGCGCGAAAGGCCCGAGCCGTCAGTCAAAACTAAAGTCGGCGGAGTGACACCAGCTTCACGCAGAAAAGTTTTCACTACTTCGATTCCGGCCGCTTCACTGGTGCGGATCGGATCTGGCGAAGTTGGCTTTGGCAAAACCACGGTCCCAAGCGTGCGTAGAATCAGTTCGGTGTAAAGATTTTGGCTGGGCTTGAGTGTCTGGGCGGCGATCAAACTCAGCGGCGGCGACTGAAAACTTACAAGTTCAACCGGCGCCGGACCCTCGGACGTGTTTGACATCAACGCCAGAACGCCCTTTGGAATAATGCTCCCGCCTGATCGTCCGTCAACAGTTCGCGACTTGCCGGTTACCGTTACGCCTTTCCTGGCGAGCGCGTCGCGCAACAGATAAACGAAGAGCTGCGCTGGGTCAGAAATACCAACTCCGGCGGTGTAGCCTTTGTCATCGAGCGCAATGCTACCGCTAATTGTCATCGTATTCTGACCAAGATCGCGATCCACATTCAGCTCACGTCGGCTTCGTCTGGCAGCAGTCGTTACGCGATTGGAAATCTTCAGCAATGGATCCGGTGGCCCGGTAGTGATAACGGCGGGTTTTCCGACTTCAGTTCCCGGCTTCACTGACAAATCGAGCGCATTGTCATTTATTGTTAGCGCGCTGACTTCCGCGCCATACCACCATTGAAGGTCCTCCCATTCCCAGCCCGAACCGTATCGCGGCCCCGTGAAGTGACTTTCATCGCCAACCAGATCGCCTTTGACCTTCTTGACGCCGGCGGCAGCGATACGCTCGGCTAGATCATTCATGCCTTTGAAGTAATCGCCATTGTTGAAACGCGCTGCGAACGAGGGATCGCCGCGGCCATAGATAATCAGATCGCCTTTGATTACCCCATCGGCATCCGGTTTTGCGGGCGCATAGACGGAAGTGACAAAACGAAAATCTGGCGATAACCGATTGAGTGCCGCCGCGACTGTGTAGATTTTCATGTTCGAAGCCGGCCGCAGCAGCTTGTCGGCGTTCTCTTCAAAAAGAATTTTCCCCGTGTCCAGCGAAGTGACTTTGATCCCCACCATTGCCGACGCCAGCTCAGGTTTGCGCAGCACGTCCGAAATGCGCGCTTGCAGCTCGGCGAGCGAGCGCGTCGTCGCGGCTTTGGTCGCGACAACGGCAGGCGTAGCAGTCGGTTGAGGGGATTCCTGTGGAAGCTCAGGCCGGACGGTGTCGGGAGTAACGCTTGGAACAGGACTCGGCGTGGGAGTTGGAGTTAAGGGGGGAGTTGCAGTTTTTCCCGGCGTCGCGACTCGTCGTTCACGTTGCGGTTGCTGTCTCCCCCTCTCCGCAAGCGGAGAGGGGGTAAGGGGGAGAGGTGGGCGCTGGTTACCCCACCCCTTAATCCCCTCCCCGCTCGCGGGGAGGGGAAATGGCGCAAGTAGCGCGAAGAGCAGAAGAAAATTAATAAAGGTAACTGCCCGAGGTTTTGTAAACATTATTTGTGTGGTGTGTCGATGGAAGCTTAACTAGCCGGTGAAACCTTGATTTCCTGCGTCCCATGACTGGCGCGTACGGTCGCCAGCAGATTCTGAAACTGTTCCTCACTTCTCAAGGCCGCCCAGTTTGGATCGTTTTCGAAGCAAAGCAGATTTTCATTTCCCAGGGCGATGGCGCGTTCGAGCCACTGAAATGCATCGTCGCGCATTCCCTCGAGCGCATAGACCGACGCGACAGAATAAGCGATGTCCGGATCGACTTCCGCGTTTCTGATGACCGCGGGACTCAATTGCGCGAGTGCTTCGTCATGCTTGCCTTGCGCGCTCAAAAACATGGCCATGAACGGGCGAATCCCGTGCATGTTCGGATGCAGCGCGACGTTTCCCTGCATCAGCTCGGCAGCAGCATCGGTTTGGCCGGTGTAATACAACGCGAGCGCGCGAAAAGTTTTGACCAGCGGATTGTCCGGATCGCCCGCGTGGTCCAACTGCCGCGCCACCTCTTCGAAGTTTCCCATGTACATGTAAACCAGCGCGCGATTGTAACTGGCTACCACGTGCGCCGCCGGATCGAGACGCATTAGTCGATCATAACTGCGCAAGGCGCGGCCATACTCGCCGTCAAGCCGGTGCAGCGTAGCTTTGACAAAGTGGACCACCGGCTCGTCCGGATTTTCACGGCGCGCCTGCGCCACCTCTTCGCGCGCCTTCTGCTTTTGTCCGCGCCAGAGATAAACGAAAACCATCAGCATGCGGGCCTCAATCAGTTGCGGATCAATCGCCAGCGCCCTGGCAAAAGCCACTTCCGCTCGCTCGTAATCCTCCGCGCCGCCAAAACCCTTGAAAACGCGATTGACGTAAGAGGCGCCGAGACCGTCAAGCGCGAGGGCAAATTTTGGATCGAGCTCGATTGCTCGTTGAAAATGTTCGATAGCGGCGTCG